>Ga0233424_10001223_pt1 | contig 24135 bp, 16 predicted proteins | sample Watercolumn_Towu_FD_181011 | JGI IMG/M metagenome (GOLD analysis project Ga0233424, IMG submission 181011) | Freshwater microbial communities from Lake Towuti, South Sulawesi, Indonesia - Watercolumn_Towuti2014_125_MG | ecosystem: Environmental > Aquatic > Freshwater > Lake | place: Indonesia... | reverse complement strand
CGCCATGGTGTGCGTGCGTCACCGCTTCTGATCTTGCGGCGGGGCGGCTCACGCCCCGTGCTGGTCACCCCCGAACGGGCCGCGAGAGCGGCCCGTTTTGTTTGGTGCGCATGTTGCAGTGCAACGCTAGGTGCTTTCCCGGGAGCCTGGCGCCCTCAGGCTTCGCCATGATCGCGCCTTCGCGCGGCGCAATGACGCGCCCGCCACAGAGTCCCCATGCTGGTTTTCATTCTTCGTCGCCTGGCCCAGGCCCTGGTCGTCATGTTGTCGGTGGCCTTCATCGCCTTCATGCTGTTCCAGTACGTGGGCGACCCCGTCACCAACCTGCTCGGCCAGGACGCCACCGAGGAACAGCGCACCGCGCTGCGCAAGGATCTCGGGCTGGATCAGCCCTTCCCGGTGCAGTTCGCCCGATTCGCCGCCAACGCGGCCCAGGGGGAGTTCGGCATCAGCCTGCGCCAGGGGCGCAAGGTCTCGTCCCTGATCGGTGAGCGCTTTCCGGCCACGCTGGAATTGGCGCTGGTGGCGGGCCTGATCGCGCTGGGCCTGGGCATCCCGCTGGGCGTCTATGCCGCCTTGCGGCGCGGCAAGGCCAGCGCCCAGATCCTGATGACGGGCACGCTCTTCGGGGTGAGCCTGCCCAATTTCGTCATCGGCATCGTGCTGATCTGGGTGTTTGCGGTGGAGCTGAAGTGGCTGCCGAGCTTCGGCCGTGGCGAGGTCGTGGTGCTGGGCAGCTGGACCTCGGGTTTGCTGACCCGCGACGGCTTGCTGCACCTCATCCTGCCCGCCTTCACGCTGTCGGCCTTCCAGCTCACGCTGATCATGCGCCTGGTGCGCGCCGAGATGCTGGAGGTGCTGCGCACCGACTACATCCGCTTCGCGCGGGCCCGTGGGCTGACGGACCGCAGCGTCTACTTCGGCCACGCCCTCAAGAACACGCTGGTGCCGGTCATCACCATCACGGGCCTGCAGCTCGGCTCGCTGATCGCGTTCGCCATCATCACCGAGCAGGTCTTCCAGTGGCCCGGCATGGGGCTGCTGTTCATCCAGGCCGTGCAGTTCGCCGACATCCCCGTCATGGCGGCCTACCTCTGCCTGATCTCCCTGATCTTCGTCGTCATCAACCTCGGCGTGGATCTGCTGTATTTCGCTGTCGACCCGCGCCTGCGCGTCGAGGGCAAGGCTCATTGACCATGGCTGCTGACGCCACTCCCACGCCCGCCCGCCCGCCGTCGGCCCTGCGCCGATTTCTCGACGGCGACGTCTGGCATTCCTTCACCACTTCGCCGGTGGCTATGCTGGCGGCGGTCATCGCGCTGGTGTGCTTCGTCTGCGCGCTCTTCGCCGAAGTCGTGGCACCGCACAACCCCTTCGACCTCGCCACGCTCGAGCTGCTGGACTCCTTGAAGCCGCCGTCCTGGGTCGAGGGCGGGGACGCCAAATACCTGCTGGGCACCGATGGCCAGGGGCGCGACATCCTGTCGGCGCTGATGTACGGCGCGCGCATTTCGCTGCTGGTGGGCGTGGCGTCGGTGCTGTTGTCCATCCTGATTGGCGTGACGCTCGGCCTGCTGGCCGGCTTCGTCGGCGGCCGGGTAGATGCGCTCATCATGCGCGTCTGCGACGTGATGCTGTCCTTCCCGTCCATCCTGGTCGCCCTGATGATCAGCGGCATCGGCCGCAGCCTCTTTCCGCATGCGCCGGATGCCCTGGCCTTCGTCGTGCTGGTGCTCGCCATCTCGCTGACCGGCTGGGTGCAGTACGCCCGCACGGTGCGCGGCTCCACGCTGGTGGAGCGCAACAAGGAGTATGTGCAGGCCGCGCGCGTCATCGGTGTGAGCGGCTTTCGCATCATGCGCCGCCATGTGCTGCCCAATGTGCTGGGCCCGGTGCTGGTGCTGGCCACCATCCAGGTCGCGTCGGCCATCATCACGGAGGCCACGCTCTCCTTCCTGGGTGTCGGTGTGCCGGCGACCAGCCCGTCCCTGGGCACGCTGATCCGCAACGGCAACGACTATCTTTTCTCTGGCGAGTGGTGGATCACCGCCTGGCCCAGCCTGACGCTCATCCTGATCACGCTGAGCGTGAACCTGCTCGGCGACTGGCTGCGTGACGCCCTCAACCCCCGACTCCGATGACGGCACCGCTCCTGGAAGTCAACCACCTGCGGGTGGAGTTCCCCACGCGGCGCGGCACCCTGCTGGCGCTGGATGACATTTCCTTCTCGATCGCACCCGGTGAGATCCTGGGCGTGGTGGGTGAGTCCGGCGCGGGCAAGTCGCTGACCGGCGCGGCCATCATCGGCCTGCTCGACCCGCCCGGCCGCATCGCCGCCGGCGAGATCAAGCTCGCCGGCCGTCGGATCGACAACTTGCCCTACGAGCAGCTGCGCCGCATCCGCGGTCGCGAGATCGGTGCGGTCTTTCAAGACCCGCTCACCTCGCTGAACCCGCTGTACACCGTGGGCCGCCAGTTGGCCGAGACGATCACCACGCACCTGAACCTCTCGGCCAGCCAGGCGCGCGCGCGGGCCGTCGAGCTGCTGGCCGCCACGGGCATCCCGGCGCCGGAGGCGCGGGTCGATCACTACCCGCACCAGTTCTCCGGCGGCATGCGCCAGCGCGTCGTCATCGCGTTGGCCCTGGCGGCCAACCCCAAGCTCATCGTGGCCGACGAGCCGACCACGGCGCTCGACGTGTCCATCCAGGCGCAGATCATTGCGCTGCTCAAGAAGGTCTGCCGCGAGCAGGGCGCCGCCGTGATGCTGGTGACGCACGACATGGGCGTCATCGCCGAAACCTGCGATCGCGTCGCCGTGATGTACGCCGGCCGCGTGGCCGAGATCGGCCCGGTGGCGGACGTCATCCACCGCCCGGCCCACCCCTACACCGCCGGCCTGATGGGTTCCATCCCGGCCATGGACGAAGACCGTGAACGCCTGCTCCAGATCGACGGTGCCATGCCGCGCCTGACCGCCATTCCCCCAGGCTGCGCCTTCAACCCGCGCTGCCCCCGTGTGACGGACCGCTGCCGGGTCGACCGGCCCGAGCTGGCCGTGGCCGGCACGACGCAGGCGGCTTGCTGGTTCCCCGTCACCGCGGAGGCCGTGCGATGAGTGCCCCCCTCGTCGAGGTGCAGGACCTCGCCAAGATCTTCGACGTCTCGCCGCCCTGGTTGAACCGGGTCATCGAACGCAAGCCCAAGGCTTTCGTGCATGCCGTCGATGGCGTGTCGTTCAGCATCGAGCGCGGGCGCACGCTGGCGCTCGTGGGTGAAAGCGGCTGCGGCAAGAGCACCGTGGCGCGGCTGCTGGTGGGCCTTTACGGCACCACGCGTGGCGCCGTGCGCTTCGACGGGCAGGACATCGCCCAGACGCTGGCCGGCCCGCAGGCGCTCTCGCTGCGGCGGCGCATGCAGATGATCTTCCAGGACCCCTATGCGTCGCTGAACCCGCGCTGGAAGGTGCTGGACATCGTCGCCGAGCCGCTGCGCGAGCATGCGCTGGTCAAGACCGATGCCGAGGCGAAGCTGCGCGTGGGCGAACTGCTCAGCTCCGTGGGCCTGAACCCGGCCGATGCCGAGAAGTTCCCGCACCAGTTCTCGGGCGGTCAACGGCAGCGCATCTCGATCGCGCGTGCCCTGGCGACTCAGCCGGAGTTCCTGGTCTGCGACGAGCCGACGTCGGCGCTGGATGTGTCCGTGCAGGCCCAGGTGCTCAACATCATGAAGGACCTGCAGCGCGAGCGGGGCCTGACCTACCTCTTCATCTCGCACAACCTGGCCGTGGTGCGCCATGTGGCCGATCAGGTCGGCGTGATGTACCTGGGCCGCCTGGTGGAGGTGGCTGACAAGGCCGTGCTCTTCGCCCAGCCGCGCCACCCCTACACGCGGATGCTGCTGGACGCGATCCCCGACATCCACATGACCGGCCGTGCGCGTACGCCGGTGCAGGGCGAGGTGCCCAACCCGCTGAACCCACCCAGCGGTTGCAGCTTCCACCCGCGTTGCCCGCTCGCCAACGAGCGTTGCAAGACCGAGCGGCCTGCGCTGCTGGAGATCAAGGGCGTGCGCGTGGCCTGCCACGCGGTGGAAGAGGACCGGGCGGCCTGATCAGCGGCTGGCCGGCGCGGAGGCGGCCGAGGCGGGAGCGGCCGGCTTGGGCATGTAGAGCGGGCCCTTCTGGCCGCAACCCGCAAGCGCGGTAAGGGTGATGGCCAAGGCGTCGAGGCGCCCACCTACACTGACGGCAGTCTTGTTCATCTGCCCAGTTTATGTCCCTGTCCGACGCCGAGTACCACGCCAAGTCGCATGCCCTGCTGGCCCGCATCGAGTCGCAGGTCGACGCCTGGCTCGACGATGACGTGGTCGACATCGACAGCCACCGCACCGGTGGCCTGCTGGAGCTGACGCTGCCCGGCGGCAGCAAGATCATCATCAACACCCAGCCGCCGCTGCAGGAGATCTGGCTGGCGGCGCGCTCGGGCGGCTACCACTTCAAGTGGGATGGTGCGCAGTGGGTGGACCGCGAAGGCCAGGAGTTCTGCGCGCGCCTGTCGCGCAGTGCCAGCGAGCAGGCGGGCCAGGCGCTGAGCTTCAGCGCCTGAGCGCCGAGGTTCAGCGCTTGAAGAGGTCGAGGATCGACTTCTTCTCTTCCTCGGTCGCGGCGGCCGGCACATTGGGGTCGGTGGCCAGCTCGCGCACGCCGCTGCCGGCCGTGTACTCCTCGTAGAACCATTCGCCATTGATGTTGACGATGCCTTCCGGCGGCGTGATCTCATCCACCGGCTTGCCCTTGAGCGCAAAGGCCATGTACTCGATCCAGACTGGCAGGCTCAGGCCGCCGCCGGTTTCGCGGTCGCCCAGCTTGCGGGGCTGGTCGTAGCCGATCCAGACGATGGCGACCAGGTCCTTCTGGTAGCCGGCGAACCAGGCGTCCATGGAATCGTTGGTCGTGCCGGTCTTGCCGTAGATGTCGGAGCGCTTCAGCGTGGCTTGAGCGCGAGCCGCAGTGCCACTGCGGGTCACCTCCTGCAGCAGGCTGCTCATCAGGAAGGCATTGCGCGGCTCGATGGCGCGCGCCTCGTCGCCCAGCGCCACGGGCGCAGCCTGGTAGAGCTCGCGGCCCTTGTTGTCGGTGATGCGGGCGATCAACTGCGGGCTCACGCGGTAGCCGCCGTTGGCAAACACGGCATAGCCCTGGGCCATCTGCATCGGCGTGACCGAGCCGGCACCCAGCGCCATGGTCAGGTAAGCCGGGTGCTTCTCCGCCTCGAAGCCGAAGCGCGTGACCCAGTCCTGTGCGTACTTCACGCCGATGGCATGCAGCACGCGGATGGACACCATGTTCTTGGACTTGGCCAGGGCCGTGCGCAGCGGCATCGGGCCTTCGAACTTGCCGTCGTAGTTCTTCGGCTCCCAGGGCTGGCTGCCGGTGGTGCCGGCGTCGAAGAAGAGAGGCGCGTCGTTCACCACGGTGGCGGGCGTGAAGCCCTTCTCCAGCGCGGCCGAGTAGATGAAGGGCTTGAAGCTGGAGCCCGGCTGGCGCCAGGCTTGCGTCACGTGGTTGAACTTGTTCTTGGCGTAGTCGAAGCCGCCCACCAGGGCGCGGACCTGGCCGGTGCGCGGATCCATGGACACGAAGGCGCCCTCGACCTCCGGCAGTTGGGTGATGGTCCATACGCCGCCATCCTTCTGCTTCGGGCCCTGCACCACGCGGATGACCGCGCCGCGGCGGATGCGCGTCTTGGGGTTGCCCTTGTCGGACAGGCCCGAGGTGGCCGGCCGCAGGCCTTCGCCGAGGATGGTGATGGTCTCGCCGCTTTGCAGCACGGCCGTCACCTTCTTGGGGTCGGCGTCCAGCACGACGGCGGCGAGCAGCTCGTCGTTGGCCGGGTGGTCGCTCAAGGCCTCGGCGATGCGGCTGTCCAGGTCCTTGCTGTTGGCCGGCAGGTCGGCATAGGCCTCCGGGCCGCGGTAGACCTGGCGCTTCTCGTAGTCGAGGATGCCGCGGCGCAGGGCGCGGTAGGCGCTGTTCTGCTCGGCGCTGTTGAGGGTGAGGTACACGTTCAGGCCACGGGAGTAGGCCTCGTCACCGTACTGGTTGAAGATGAGCTGGCGCGCGGCCTCGGCGACGAACTCGGCGTGCGAGACCGACTCCTGCACCGGGCGGATGCGCAGCTTCTCCGCCTTGGCGGCATCGCGCTGTTCTTCGGTGATGTAGCCCGTCTCGTACATCCGCTCGATGATGTACTGCTGCCGGATGGTGGCGCGGCGCGGGTTGTTGATCGGGTTGTAGGCCGACGGGGCCTTGGGCAGGCCGGCCAGCATGGCGGCTTCGGCGACGCTGATCTTGTCCAGCGGCTTGCCAAAATAGATCTCGCTGGCCGCGGCGAAGCCGTGCGCGCGGTGGCCCAGGAAGATCTGGTTCATGTAGATCTCGAGGATCTTCTCCTTGGACAGCGCCGACTCGATCTTGAGCGCCAGCAGGATCTCGTAGATCTTGCGGGTGAAGGTCTTCTCCGTGGACAGGTAGAAGTTGCGAGCGACCTGCATCGTGATGGTCGAGGCGCCCTGGCTGCGCGATTCGCCCACATTGGCCAGGCCGGCGCGGATGACGCCGAGGTAGTCCACGCCGCCGTGCTGGTAGAAGCGCGCGTCTTCGATCGCGAGCACCGCCTCCTGCATCAGCTTGGGGATCTGCTGGATGGGCAGATAGTTGCGCCGCTCCTCGCCGAACTCGCCCAGCAGCACGCCGTCGCTGGACAGCACGCGCATCGGCAGCTTGGGGCGGTAGTCGGTCAGGCCGCTGATGTCCGGCAGGTTGGGGTAGGCCAGCGACAGTGCCAGCGCCACCAGCAGCGCGACGGCAACCATGCCGCCGGCCAGCAGGCCGATCGCCCAGAGTGCCCAGCGCCCTAGGCGCGCTGCCAAGCCGGTCATGGGTGCGGAGCGGGGAGGGGGGCCGGCATCTGAAGCACTGGACGCAGCGGATCGGGGCTTGTCATTCATGAGCCGGCAAGGCGCGCCCGTCAGGCGCGTGGGGACGAGGCGGCGGATTATAGGAAGCGCGCCCGTGTCCCTCTTTTAAGCGAGACGCAATGCCAAACCCTGTGGCATACGACCGCTTCGTATGCGTTTTTCAGGAGCTTGCAAGTGGGGCGAATCGTGTATGTTTCGCAACGTGGCGTTACCAGCTCGCGCCGGATTTGCGTTCGGCGTCAACGGCTTTGCTGCTAGCATTCAAGTAACTTATTAATAGTCCAGAGCGTAACTCCCGTGTCGGGAACGTCTCGGAGAAAAAGGGCATGGGAATACTTGACGCACTTCTGGGTCGCAAGCACCCTCCCCTGATTGGCCTGGATATCAGTTCTTCCAGCGTCAAGCTGGTGGAACTCAGCCAGACCAATAGCGGCGAATTCGTGCTCGAGCGTTTCGCCAGCGAGCCCTTCGAGAAGGGCTGGATCGCGGACGGCCAGATCGAGAAGTTCGACGAAGTCGCTGACGCCGTGCGTCGCGTCGTCGCCCGCAGTGGCAGCAAGACGCGCGATGCCGCGCTGGCCATGCCGCAATCGGCCGTCATCACCAAGAAGATCATGCTGCCGGCAGGCCTGCGCGAGGAAGAGCTCGAGCTGCAGGTCGAGGCCGAAGCCAACCAGTACATCCCGTTCTCGCTCGACGAGGTCAGCCTGGACTTCTGCGTCATCGGCCCGAGCCCGACCTCGGTCGGCGACGTGGAGGTGCTGATCGCCGCTTCCCGGAAGGACCGCGTGCAGGACCGCCAGGGCCTGGCCGAGGCCGCTGGCTTGCGGCCGGTCATCCTGGACATCGAGTCGCATGCGTCCCGCATGGCCATGGGCCGGCTGATTGCTGCCCTGCCCAACGAGGGCAAGGACGCGCTTGTTGCGCTGTTCGAGATCGGCGCGGACACCACCAGCCTCAAGGTGCTGCGCGACGACGAACTCCTGTACGACCGCGACCAGTCCTTCGGCGGCTCGCAGCTGACACAGCTCATCTCGCGCCAGTACGGCTTCTCTTTCGAGGAGGCGGAGCAGAAGAAGCTCGCCAACGAACTGCCGGAAGACTACGAAAGCAGCGTGCTCAACCCCTTCGTCGACAGCCTGTCGCAGGAAATCGGGCGCGCGCTCCAGTACTTCTTCACCAGCACGCCGCATCACAAGGTGCATTACGTGATGCTCGCCGGCGGCACGGCCACGCTGCCGGGCCTGAAGGAGCGCGTGACCGACCTGACCGGCTTTGCCTGCATGGTGGTCAACCCGTTCGAGAACATGGCCATGGGCTCCGCCGTGCGTGAGCCCAAGCTGCGCCGTGAGGCACCGTCCTATCTCACCGCCTGCGGCCTCGCGATGCGGAGGTTCTTCCAGTGATCCTGATCAACCTGCTGCCGTACCGCGAAGAGCGGCGCAAGCGGCGCAAGGCGGCCTTCTTCGCCGGCCTTGGCGTGGCCGCCCTGGTGGGTGTTGGCATCGTCGGTGCCATCTACCTGCTGCTGCAGTTCCTGACGACGGAACAGCAAAGCCACAACCAATACATCCAGAGCGAAATCACGCGGCTGGAAGCGCAGATCAAGGACATCGCCAATCTCAAGACCGAGATCGAGTCCCTGAAGTCGCGCCAGCGCGCGGTGGAAGACCTGCAGACCGACCGCAACACGCCGGTGCAGCTGCTCAACGACCTCGCGCGCCTCACGCCCGAGGGTATCTACCTCACCGCCATCCGCCAGGACAACAAGGTCGTCACGGTGAGCGGCATCGCCCAGACCAACGAACGCGTCTCGGAGTTCCTGCGCAATGTGTCGCGCAGCTCCGAATGGCTCGACAAGCCCGACCTCATCGAAGTCAAGCTCGCCACCGTCACCACGAACACCCGTGATGCACGCCGCCTGCTCGACTTCTCCATGAAGGTCTCGATCAAGGCCCCGCCGCGCGAGGCAGCCCAGGCCGCCTCCGGCGTGCAGAAGAAGAGCTGACGACCATGGCCACGTCCACCACCAAGTTCGACCTGAACGCCTGGTTCGCCGACCTCTCCGGGCAGTTCCAGGGGCTCAACCCCAAGGAACCCGGCCAATGGCCGCTGCTGCCCAAGCTGGCCTCGGCGTTCGCGGTCACGCTCTTCGTCGTCGGCGCCGGCTACGCCTTTTTGTTGTCTGACGTCGAGGCGGGCCTGGACGCGGAGCGCGCCCGTGAGCCCCAGCTCCGTCAGGACTACCAGGCCAAGCTCGCGCAGGCCGTGAACCTGCCGGAACTGCGCAAGCAGAAGAGCCAGGTCGAGGAGTACGTGACCCAGCTCGAAAAGCAGCTGCCGGGCAAGGCCGAGATCGACTCCCTGCTGTCCGACATCAGCAGCGCGGGCGTCGGGCGCAACCTGCAGTTCGAGTTGTTCCGGCCCGGCCAGGTGCTGATCAAGGACTACTACGCCGAGCTGCCGATCGCCGTGAAGGTGTCCGGTCGCTATCACGACATCGGCGCGTTTGCGGCCGACGTGTCCAACCTGTCGCGCATCGTGACGCTGCACAACCTCATCGTCGTGGCGCCCAGCGGCGCGCGGGATGCGAATTCGCCCCTGACCATGGAAGCCACGGCGCGCACTTACCGCTACCTGGATTCGACGGAAGTGGCCGAGCAGCGCAAGGCGGCGGCCAAGGCGGCGGGAGGCAAGAAATGAAGGGCATCCTGATTTCCCTCACGGCGACCGCCTTGCTCGCGGGCTGTGGCGGTGACATCGACGAGCTGCGCCAGTGGATGGACCAGCAGCGCAAGGAAGTGAAACCCACCGTCGAGCCGCTGCTGCCGCCGAAGAAATTCCTGCCGCAGCCTTACGAAGCCAGTGCGGGCATCGACCCGTACAGCCCGCAAAAGCTCAGCGTGGCCATCAAGCAGGAGGCGGCGCAGCCGAACTCGCTGCTGACGGCCGAGATCAGCCGGCGCAAGGAGCCGCTGGAGGCCTTCCCGCTGGACGGGATGGCCATGGTGGGAAGCATGACGCGTGACAACCGGCGCTATGCGCTGCTGCGCGTCGACAACCTTTACTACAACGTCAAGGCCGGGGACTATCTCGGCCAGAACTTCGGTCGGATCACCAAGATCAGCGAGACCGAAATCACGTTGCGAGAAGTCGTCCAGGACGCTGCTGGCGAGTGGATCGAGCGCACCAGTACGCTCCAGCTACAGGAGAAGGGACGATGAACAAGACAATGCAGGAGAGCAAGTCGATGGGCCGTGGCTGGTTGCTGGGATTCGCACTCGCGCTGCTGGCCTCGCCCGCGGCCTGGGCGCAGACGCAGATTCGCGCGATCAACGCCAGCCAGCAGGCTGGGGTGGATGTCGTCCGCATCGAACTGAGCGAGCCGCTGGCAGCCTTGCCGGCCGGTTTCACCATCCAGGCGCCACCGCGGATCGCCATCGATCTGCCGGGCGTCGTCAATGGCGTGGGTCGCAACCAGGTGGACCTGAACCAGGGCAATCTGCGCACGGCCAACATCGCGCAGGCCGGTGATCGCTCCCGTGTGGTGCTGAACCTGCGCAATGCCTCGGGCTACCGCGCCAAGCTGGAGGGCAGCGCGCTGGTCGTGTTGCTGGACACCGGCGCCGCACCCGCCCAGGCGGCCGGTGAGCCGCTGCACTTCGCCCAGAGCCTCAACAGCGCGCCGCAGGCGCTGCGCGATGTCGACTTCCGCCGTGGGCCTGATGGCGCCGGCCGTGTCGTCGTGAACCTGCCGAGCAACCAGGTGGGCGTGGATATCCAGCAGCAGGGCCAGAACCTTGTCGTCGAGTTCCTGCGCTCCAGCGTGCCCGAGAACCTGCGCCGCAAGGTCGACGTGGTCGACTTCGGCACCCCGGTGCAGATGATCACCACCAGCCAGGCGGGTGACCGGGTGCGCATGGTCGTCGAGCCCAAGGGCAACTGGGAGCACAGCGCCTACCAAAGCGACAACCAGTTCGTGCTGGAGGTCCGGCCGCAGAAGGTCGACCCGAACAAGCTGACGCAAGGCCCCGGCTATGCCGGTGACAAGCTGTCTCTGAACTTCCAGAACATCGAAGTGCGGGCCCTGCTGCAGGTCATCGCCGACTTCACCAACTTCAACGTCGTGACCAGCGACACCGTGACCGGCAACGTCACGCTGCGACTCAAGGACGTGCCCTGGGACCAGGCGCTGGACATCATCATGCAGGCCAAGGGCCTGGGCCTGAAGAAGTCCGGCAACGTGCTGTGGATCGCGCCCAAGGATGAACTCGCGGCCAAGGAAAAGCTCGACCTCGAGTCCAAGGCGGCCATTGCCCAACTGGAGCCGGTGCGCAACCAGTCCTTCCAGCTGAACTACGTCAAGGCCGAGGAAATCGCCAAGGGCCTGACGGGCCAGGGCGCAGGTGGCGGCGGCAGCGGTTCCGGCACCGGCACGCGCATCCTGTCGCCGCGCGGCAGTGTCATCTTCGAACCCCGCACCAACCAGCTGTTCGTGTCCGACGTGCCTGGCAAGCTCGAAGAGATCCAGGCCATGATCGCCAAGATCGACATCCCGGTGCGCCAGGTCCTGATCGAAGCCCGCATCGTGGAAGCCAACGACAAGTTCGGCCGTGCCCTCGGTGTGAAGCTCGGCGCCAACGACGTGCGCGCCCGCCAGGGTGGCATCCCGGGCTACGGCGTCGGTGGCAACAACTACGTGACGGTCGGCGGCAACTACGCCGGCATCGGCACGCAGACCAACCAGAGCGCCACGACGGCCGACTTCAACAACACCCAGTTCGTGAACCTGCCGGCCAATGTGTCGTCCGACAGCTTCTCAGGCTCCGCCGCCACGGTGGCGCTCTCGCTGTTCAGTGCCACGGCCAACCGCTTCCTGAACCTGGAACTGTCCGCGCTGGAGTCCGACGGCAAGGGCAAGGTGGTGTCCAGCCCGCGCGTCATCACGGCCGACCAGGTCAAGGCGCTGATCGAGCAGGGCGAAGAACTGCCCTACCAGGTCGCCACCGCCAGCGGCGCCACGTCGATCGCTTTCCGCAAGGCCAACCTGAAGCTGGAAGTGACGCCGCAGATCACGCCGGAAGGCAGCGTGATCCTGAACGTGGACGTCAACAAGGACAGCCGCGGCACGCTGACGCCGCAGGGTTACGCGATCAATACCAAGCACGTCCAGACACAAGTGCTGGTCGAGAACGGCGGTACCGTCGTCATCGGCGGCATCTACACGCAGGACGAGGGCGAGACCGTGAGCAAGGTGCCGGTGCTGGGCGATGTGCCCGTGCTGGGCAACCTGTTCAAGAACAAGACCCGCACCTCGTCCAAGACCGAATTGCTGATCTTCCTGACGCCCAAGGTCGTCAACGAACGCACCACGGTGCGCTGAAGCAGCAGAGATTCACGGGAGTTAAAGCATGTTGTTGCAATCCATCGTCACGCAGGGCTGGCGCCGTATCGTCCAGGCTGCGATGGGTCTCGGAGTGGCCGCCACGCTGGTGGCCTGCGGTGGCGGCGGAGGCAGCGCGGGTGACCCCGTGCTCGGCGGCGGCGGTGGCACGGGCGGCGGCACGACCACGCCGGTCGCTGCAGACCTCGTCATCACCCTGAGCACCGCCAACCTCACGACCGATGCGGCGAACTCCTCGCTCGTGACGGTGTACGCGGTCGACGCGAAGCGCAACACCGTGGCCGAAGTGCCGGTCACCATCAGTGCTGATGCCAACGCCATCGTCACGACCAGCGCCAAGGTGACTGACGCCTCGGGCGTCGTCACCGGCACCGTGCGCATCGGCAGTGACACCAGCAAGCGCACGATCACCGTCACTGCGGTGAGCGGCAGCATCACCAAGACGGCCACCCTCAATGTGATCGACCCGCTGCCCAGCGGCAGCACAGGCGGCCCGACCCTGACGGTGGGCCTGTCGACCGCGCAGATCACGCCGGCCGTGCCCGCCACGGTCACCATGACGCTGAAGTCGGCGACTGGCGCCCCCTTGTCGGACGTTGTCGTCAGCCTCACCACGGGCCGCGGCACGCTGGCCGATGTGTCCGTTGCCACCGTTCGCACCGATGCGAACGGCACGGCCACGGCGACGCTGAAGGCCAGCAACACCGGCAACACCGGCGCTGACTACCTCAACGTTGCCGCCACCGTGGCCAATGTGACGGTGACGGCCCAGCAGGCCTTCAGTGTCACGGGTGCACTGCCGACGCTGACCCTGAGCCCGTCCACTGTGACGCTTCGCTTGTCGCAACCGGCGCCGCAGGTCATGGCCACCGTGCTGGACGCTGCAGGCCGGGCGGTCGCCTCGCTGCCGGTCACGTTCACCTCCGATTCCGGTCGCATCGTGCCGACACCGACGGATGTGGCCACCGACACCGGCGGCGTGGCCCGCTCGACGCTGCGCCTCGCCACGGGTGCAGGTGCGTCCTCCACGCTGGACGCCGTGCGTGTCACGGCCAACTACACCCCCTCGGGGAGCGCCACCGCCATCGCACTGAGCGCCTCGGTGCAGGTGCAGATCGTGGGTGAGTCGCCCACCGCCACGCTGAACCTGACCAACTCCACCGTCACCTCGACGGCGCCCGCCACGGCCACCGCGCTGGTGCGGGATGTGTCCGGCAACCCGGTTGCAGCGCAATTGGTGCAGTTCACGTCTCAACTGAGCCAGGTCAAGTTCGACCCCAGCACGGCCCTGACTGACGCCACCGGTGTGGCCCGCACGACCGTGACCCCGGTCACCGCCAGCGCCAATGGTGCCGACATCGTCCGTGTGTCCACGACGCTGAACGGGCAGACGGCTGCCGACTCGCGTTCGGTGCAGGTGGTCAGTGCCGCATCGCCGGGCGCCCCGCAACTGCAGCTCTCGCTGTCCTCTCTCTCGGTCACGTCTGGCGCACCGGCCACGGTCACGGCGACGCTGACGGACTCGCGCGCGCAGCCGGTCGTGGGCCAGGTCGTCACCTTCTCCGTCGTGCGCAATCTCGGCCGCACCAACGTCGGCACAGCGCTGACGGATGCCAACGGCAAGGCGTCCGCGCTGCTGTCGCCGACGTCCTCGGCCTCTGCCGGCGCTGACGAAGTGGCTGTCTCGGTCACCTATGCCGGTACCAGCCTGTCTGCCAGCCAGGGCTTCCAGGTCCAGCCCACCAATGCCAGCATCGTGAGCTTCACGGGGCCGGCCTCCATCTCTGCCTATGGCCAGGATGTGCTGACCCTGACGCTCACTGGCGCCAGCGTGGGTGCCCCGGTCAAGCTCAGCCTGACCTCGTCCTGCGCGGCAGCGGGCAAGGCCACGGTGTCGCCGTCTGCGATCTCCACGAGCAGCAACGTCGTGACGCTGCAGTACCGTGACAACGGTTGCGGCGCCATCCAGGCGAACGACCTGCTGCAGGTGATCATCGACGGCACGTCGACCTCCCAGCAGTTGTCCCTGCCGATCGCCGCGCCGGCCGCCACCAGCGTGGCCTTCATCTCGGCCGCTCCGGAGCAGATCTTCCTGAAGGGCTCGGGCTACACCGAGAGCTCGCTGGTCACGTTCGAAGTGCGCGACTCCGCCGGCAACACGCTGCCGAACAAGAGCGTCGACCTCAAGCTGTTGACTGGCGCTGGTGGCGTGACGATGCAGGGCGGCCTGGCCGTTGGGGCCACCTACACGGCGCAGTCCAACGCCCAGGGCCGCGTGTCCGTCCAGGTCAACTCCGGCACGCAGCCGACGCCGATCCGGATCCAGGCGACGCTCACCGGCACCACCATCAGCACGGTGTCCAGCAACCTGAGCGTGGCGACCGGTCTGCCGTCGCAGCTGAACTTCTCGATGTCCCAGCGCACCCGCAACATCGAGGGCTACGACATCGACGGCACGCCGAACGCGTACACGATCATCGCGGCTGACCGAAGCGGCAACGCCGTGCCGGCGTCGACCTCGATCAACTTCGTCACGGAAGGTGGCCAGGTCGAGGCCGTGCGCCAGATCCAGATCGTGAACGGCATCGCCCAGGCGACGGCCAACTTCTCGTCCTCCGAGCCGCGCCCTGCCGATGGCCGGGTGACGGTCGTGGCCTATGCGCTGGGTGAAGAGTCCTTCATCGACCTGAACGGCAGCAACATCTACCAGTCGGGCAACCCCTTCCAGGACCTGGGCAACATCTTCATCAGCCGTGATGGTTCGGGGGTGTACAAGGTGACCGATCAGGTCATCGGTCTGCGTACCAACAATTCCAGCGCCTGTGCGGCGGTGACCGATGCATCCGTGCGCCCCTTGCTGGCCCTGGACGGCAGCATCCCGAGCGTGCCCAACACCTGCGATGGCGTGTGGAGTGGTGCGGGTCAGGTCTATGTGCGCCGGGCGGTCGAGACGGTGTTCTCGACCTCGTCCGCACGTCCGCTGTGGCCGCTGGGTACCAGCAACGTGACCTTCGCGGGCAGCCAACTGACCTTGCAGGTGTCGTCGAGCCCGTCGGACACGCGCACCTACTACCTGGCCGGTGGCGACACCATCTGCACCACCAACAACTCTGGCAGCTTCACCCTGCTGGCGGCGGACGCGAACCCGGGCAACGCCTCTCAGGGCATCCTGCCTCGACTCAATCCGATGGCAGCGGGCACGGTGGTGACGTCCTCGACCTCGACGTCCGGTTTCAGCACCTCGGTGAACGGCGGGTCGCCGGTTGCGAGCACCACCGACGTCACGGCAGTGTCCGTCGGCTACTCCTTCGACACGGCCAGCCGTGGTGACGTCTTCGTCACCTTCCGTTCGCCCAGCGGCCTGGGCACGACCGTCGGCTTCGCCGTGCAGAGGCAAGCCAGCTGCCCTTGAAGCTCTCGCTCGTCGGCATGCCCGGCGGTGGCAAGTCCACCGTCGGCAAACAATTGGCACGCCAGATCGGCGTGCCTTTTGTCGATTCAGACCATGAAATCGAGCAGCGCATCGGCGGCAGCATTCGCCAGTTCTTCGACGAGCACGGCGAGGACGCGTTCCGCGATCTCGAGACCGAAGTCATCGCCGAGCTGATCGCGCGCCCGGGCGACCGGGTGCTCGCGACGGGCGGCGGCGCCGTGCTGCGCGAGCGCAACCGCGAGCTGTTGCACGAGGGCAGCACGGTGCTCTACCTGCGCTCGACGCCCGAAGACCTGATGCGCCGGCTGCGCCACGACACCACCCGCCCCTTGCTGCAGGTGCGCGACCCCCTCGCCAAGCTGCGCGAGCTCTACCACCAGCGCGACCCGCTGTACCGCCGCTGCGCCCACTACGTGCTGGAGAGCGCGCGCCCCTCGGTGCATGCGCTCGTCAACATGGCCTTGATGCAGCTGGAGCTCGCCGGCCTGCTGGACCCGGCCCGGGTGGCGGCCACGGTCGGCGCTGAACCCCAGTGAGCGCCCGCGCAAGCCGGCGTTGACTTCCGGCGGAGGCCGGGCTGCGGGGGCGCTCTTACACTCGCGCGCATGCCCGCCACCGACACCGTCCACATCCAGCTTCCTGACGACCGCAACTACGAGATCCGCATCGGTGCGGGCTTGCTGGGCGAAGCGGCCAGCTGGCAAGGCCTGCCCAAGGCGGCTGCGGCGGTCATCGTCACGAACGACCTCGTGGCGCCGCTCTACGCCGAGCGGCTGCGCGCGCAGCTGGCGGGGCTCTATGCCCGCGTGGACCTGGTCGTGCTGCCCGACGGCGAGCAGCACAAGGGCTGGGCCAGCCTCAACACCATTTGCGACCACCTGCTCGCGCAGGCGCATGACCGCAAGACGGTGCTCTTCGCCCTCGGCGGCGGCGTGATCGGCGACATGACGGGGTTTGCTGCAGCGATCTACATGCGCGGCGTGCCCTTCGTGCAGGTGCCCACCACCTTGCTGGCCCAGGTCGATTCCTCGGTGGGGGGCAAGACGGCCATCAACCACCCGCTGGGCAAGAACATGATCGGCGCGTTCTACCAGCCGGTGCGCGTCATCGCCGATCTCGACACCCTCGACACCCTGCCGGCGCGCGAGCTCAGCGCCGGGTTGGCGGAGGTGATCAAGTACGGGCCCATCGCCGATGCCGAGTTCCTGTGCTGGATCGAGGACAAGCTCGACGCACTGCTCGCACGCGACAAGGCCGCGCTGGCCTATGCCGTGCGGCGCAGCTGCGAGATCAAGGCCGAGGTCGTGGGCCAGGATGAGCGGGAGCAGGGCCTGCGTGCGATCCTCAACTTCGGTCACACGCTGGGCCATGCGATCGAGTCGGGCCTGGGCTATGGCGAGTGGCTGCACGGCGAGGCCGTGGGTTGCGGCATGGTGCTGGCGGCCGATCTGTCCGTGCGCGCGGGCCTCATGCCGGTGGCCTTCGTCGAACGCTTGCGTGCGCTGATCGAGCGAGCAGGGCTGCCGGTCGTGCCGCCCAAGCTGGGCGCTGAGCGTTACCTGCAGCTGATGCGCGTGGACAAGAAGGCGGAAGCCGGCGCGATCCGCTTCGTGCTGATCGAAGCCTTGGGCCGGGCCAGCTTGCATGCGGTGCCCGACGCCTTGATCGTCGAGACGCTCCAGGCGCACGGGGCGGCCTGATGAACCGCCCGCTGCGCCCGCCCTACGCTGCCGACCCCTCGCGCAGCCGCGGGCGCCGCTTGCCGGAGCCGGCTGCGCCCACGCGCAGCGAGTTCCAGCGGGACCGCGACCGCATCATCCACAGCACGGCCTTCCGGCGCCTCGTCTACAAGACGCAGGTGTTCATGAACCACGAGGGCGACCTGTTCCGCACGCGCCTGACGCATTCCCTGGAGGTGGCGCAGCTCGGTCGCTCGATTGCCCGCAGCCTGGGGCTGGACGAAGACCTCGTCGAGGCGGTCGCCCTGGCGCATGACCTGGGCCACACGCCCTTCGGCCACGCCGGTCAGGACGTGCTGGACGACTGCATGCAGGGCCACGGTGGCTTCGAGCACAACCTGCAGTCGCTGCGGGTGGTGGACCGCCTGGAGCAGCGCTACCCCGAGTTCGACGGCCTCAACCTGTGCTTCGAGACGCGCGAGGGCATCCTCAAACATTGCTCGCGGCGCAATGCCGAGCTGATCGAGGCGGCCGAGCCGGGCGGCATTGCAATGCGCTTCCTGCACGGGGGGCAACCCAGCCTGGAAGCTCAGCTGTGCAACCTCGCCGACGAGGTGGCCTACAACGCCCATGATGTGGATGACGGCGTGCGCTCCGGGCTGATCGAACTGGAGCAGTTGCTGGATGTGGAGCTGGTACGCGAGCACTGGCGCGCGGCACTGGACGCGCACCCGCAGCTGACGGGCCGGCGGCTGCTTTTCGAGACGATCCGCCGCATGCTCTCCGCCCAGGTCTACGACATCATCGACGCCACCCGCGCGGCCCTGGCCGAAGTGGCGCCCGACAGCCCGGACGCCGTCCGGCGGGCCGAGAAGCCGCTGCTGCGCTTCAGCCCCGAGATGCGCGCCAAGAGCACGGCGCTGAAGCGCTTCCTGTTCGCCAATCTCTACCGCCACCCGCAGGTCCAGTCCACGCGGGCGCGGGCGGAGCAGGTCTTGCGCGAACTGTTCACCGCCTACGAGGCCGACAGTACCCAGCTCCCCGCCGACTTCGCCGCCCGCGACGACCGTGAGCGCGCCTGTGCCGACTACATCGCCGGCATGACCGACCGCTTTGCGATCAAGGAACACACCCGGCTCACCGGCAAGACCTTGTTTTGAGATCCTGAAAATGGGGTCAGAGTCGATTATTCTGGTGGCCGTTTCCACGACCCCTGAAGGCCAAGACCATGGCGCGTCTCCCCCGCCTCATTCTGCCCGGCCAGCCGCACCACGTGATCCTGCGCGGCAACAACCGCCAGGCGATCTTCTTCAGCGACCTCGATCGCCAGCAGCTGCTGAGCACGCTCTCGGAAGTCGCCGTGTTGTACGGCGTCAGCGTGCATGCCTATGTGCTGATGGACAACCATTTCCATCTGCTGGTCACGCCGTCCACCGCCGAGGCCCTGAGCCGCATGATGCAGGCGCTGGGGCGGCGCTATGTCGGCTGGTTCAACGCCCGTCACCAACGCAGTGGCACGCTGTGGGAAGGGCGCTTTCGCGCTGGGCTCATCGAGGGCGAGCGGCATCTGCTCGCCTGCATGCGCTACATCGAGCTCAATCCGGTGCGCGCTGGTTTGTGCCAGCAGCCGGCTGAGTGGCCTTGGTCCAGCGCGGCCCACCACCTCGGCCATGTCCGCCAGGCGTTGATCACCGAGCATCCGCTGTATTGGTCGATGGGCAACACACCCTTCGAGCGCGAGCATGCCTACCGGGAATTCGTAGGGCAGGGCGTCCCGCCGCAAGAGCAGTTGATGTTCACCGAAGCCGTGCTGCGCGGGCGGCCGGTGGCGAGCGAGTCTTTCCTGCGGCCGCTGGCGCCGGAGCACGAACGTGTGGTGGCGCGGCGACCGCGAGGGCGTCCGCGCAAAGCGCAGGCGGCGCCACCGCCACACGCGAATGACTCTGGCCCCATTTAAATCACACAGGCCTCCGACATCAAATTAAATTGACTCTGACCCCATTTTAATGAAGTTGCCGCAATTGCTGCGGTGCAGTACGCTCGTGGCCTGTTACGTTCCAGGAGGGCGCCATGAGCCACGCCGAGCAGATTCAGTCCGAGATCCGAGACCTTGCCGAACACGGGCTGTACCGGCCGACGAATGAGAAGGACGCTTGCGGCCTGGGCTTCGTGGCGCACATCAAGGGCCACAAGGCGCACTCCATCGTCCAGCAGGGCCTGAAGATCCTCGAGAACCTGGATCACCGGGGCGCCGTGGGGGCCGACAAGCTCATGGGCGACGGCGCCGGCATCCTGATCCAGATCCCGGACGAGTACTACCGCGAGGAAATGGCCAAGCAGGGCATCACGCTGCCCCCGCCCGGCGAGTACGGCGTCGGCATGATCTTCCTGCCCAAGGAAGCCGCCTCGCGCCTGGCCTGCGAACAGGAACTCGCCCGCGCCGTGAAGGCCGAAGGCCAGGTGCTGATCGGCTGGCGCGACGTGCCGGTGGACCGCGACATGCCCATGTCGCCCACCGTCCGCGAGAAGGAGCCGGTGATCCGCCAGATCTTCATCGGCCGCGGCCCGGACATCATCGTGCCCGACGCCCTGGAGCGAAAGCTCTACGTCATCCGCAAGACGGCCTCCAGCGCCATCCAGGCGCTCAAGCTCACGCACAGCCGCGAGTACTACGTGCCCAGCATGAGCTGCCGCACCGTCATCTACAAAGGCCTGCTGCTGGCCGACCAGGTCGGCAAGTACTACCTGGACCTGGCCGACCCGCGGGTCGTTTCGGCCATCGCGCTGGTGCACCAGCGCTTCTCCACCAACACCTTCCCCGAGTGGCCGCTGGCCCACCCCTACCGCATGGTCTGCCACAACGGCGAGATCAACACGGTCAAGGGCAACTTCAACTGGATGCGTGCCCGCGAAGGCGTCATGAAGTCGCCGGTGCTGGGTGAAGACCTGAAGAAGCTCTACCCGATCAGCTTCGAGCACCAATCCGACACGGCCACCTTCGACAACGCCATCGAGCTGCTGACGATGGCCGGCTACCCGCTCGCCCACGCCGCCATGATGATGATCCCGGAGGCCTGGGAGCAGCACGAGGGCATGGACGAGCGCCGTCGCGCCTTCTACGAGTACCACGCGGCCATGATGGAGCCGTGGGACGGCCCCGCCGCCATGGCCTTCACCGATGGCCGCCAGGTCTGCGCCGCGCTCGACCGCAACGGCCTGCGCCCCTCGCGCTACTGCATCACCGACGACGACCTCGTCGTCATGGCCTCCGAATCGGGCGTGCTGCCCATTCCCGAGAGCAAGATCGTCAAGAAGTGGCGCCTGCAGCCCGGCAAGATGTTCCTGATCGACCTGGAGCAGGGCCGGATCGTCGATGACGAGGAACTGAAGAACCAGTTCGCCAACGCGCGCCCCTACCGCCAGTGGATCGAGAACGTGCGCGTCAAGCTCGACGACATCGCCGTCCCCGAGACCGTTCGCCCCAGCTTTGAGACGGCGCTCCTGGACCGCCAGCAGGCCTTCGGCACCACGCAGGAGGACATCAAGTTCCTGCTGGCCCCGATGGCCGCCAACGGTGAAGAAGGCATCGGCTCCATGGGCAACGACTCGCCCCTGGCCGTGCTGTCGAGCAAGAACAAGCCGCTCTACAACTACTTCAAGCAGCTCTTCGCCCAGGTCACGAACCCGCCGATCGACCCGATCCGCGAGAACATCGTGATGTCGCTGAACAGCTTCATCGGCCCCAAGCCCAACCTGCTGGACATCAACGCGGTCAACCCGCCGATGCGGCTGGAAGTGAGCCAGCCCATCCTGGACTTCGATGACATGGCGCGCCTGCGCAACATCGAAGGGCCCACCCACGGCAAGTTCAAGCCCAGCGAGCTCGACATCACCTACCCGCGCGAGTGGGGCCGTGAAGGCGTCGAGGCCCAACTCGCCTCGCTGTGCGCCTCGGCCGTGGACGCGATCAAGTCCGGCCACAACATCCTCATCATCACCGACCGCCACGTCGGCCGCGACCGCGTCGCCATCCCCGCGCTGCTGGCGCTGTCCGCCGTGCACCACCACCTGGTGCGCGAGGGCCTGCGCACGACCGCCGGCCTGGTGGTCGAGACCGGCACGGCCCGCGAGGTGCACCACTTCGCCGTGTTGGCCGGTTATGGCGCCGAAGCCGTCCACCCCTACCTGGCCCTCGAAACGCTCGAGGCCATGCAGGACGAACTGCCGGCCAAGCTGACGGCCGAGCAGGCGCGCTACAACTACATCAAGGCCGTGGGCAAGGGCCTGTCGAAGATCATGTCCAAGATGGGCATCTCGACCTACATGTCCTACTGCGGCGCGCAGATCTTCGAGGCCATCGGCCTGAAGGCGGACTTCGTCGAGAAGTACTTCCGCGGCACGGCCACGCAGGTCGGCGGCATTGGCGTGTTCGAGGTGGCGGAAGAAGCCATCCGCATGCACGAAGCGGCCTTCGGCGACGACCCGGTGCTGGAGAACATGCTCGATGCCGGCGGCGAGTACGCCTGGCGCACCCGCGGCGAAGAGCACATGTGGACGCCCGACGCCATCGCCAAGCTGCAGCACAGCTCGCGCAGCGGCAAGTTCGAAACCTACAAGGAATACGCCCAGATCATCAACGACCAGAGCAAGCGCCACATGACGCTGCGCGGTCTGTTCGAGTTCAAGTTCGATCCGTCCAAGGCCATCCCGCTGGAGGAAGTCGAGCCGGCCAGCGAGATCGTCAAGCGCTTCGCCACGGGTGCGATGTCGCTGGGTTCCATCTCCACCGAGGCGCATGCCACGCTGGCCGTGGCCATGAACCGCATCGGCGGCAAGAGCAACACCGGTGAGGGCGGCGAAGACCCGGCCCGCTACCGCAACGAGCTCAAGGGCATCAAGATCGTCGGCGGCAGCAAGGTTGGCGACGTGCTCGGCCACAAGATCATGGAGGCCGACTACGAGCTGCAGGACGGCGACAGCCTGCGCTCCAAGATCAAGCAGGTGGCCTCGGGCCGTTTCGGCGTCACGACCGAGTACCTGGTCAGTGCCGACCAGATCCAGATCAAGATGGCCCAGGGCGCCAAGCCGGGTGAGGGTGGCCAGCTGCCGGGCGGCAAGGTCAGCGAGTACATCGGCTTCCTGCGCCACTCGGTGCCGGGCGTGGGCCTCATCAGCCCGCCGCCGCACCACGACATCTACTCCATCGAAGACCTGGCCCAGCTCATCCACGACCTGAAGAACGTCAACCCCAAGGCGGACGTGTCGGTGAAGCTGGTGTCGGAAGTCGGCGTGGGTACGGTCGCCACGGGCGTGGCCAAGTGCAAGGCCGACCACATCGTCATCGCCGGCCACGACGGCGGCACGGGCGCCTCGCCCTGGTCGTCCATCAAGCACTGCGGCACGCCGTGGGAGCTGGGCCTGGCCGAAGCCCAGCAGACGCTGGTGCTCAACCGCCTGCGCGGCCGTGTGCGCGTGCAGGCCGACGGCCAGATGAAGACCGGCCGCGACGTCGTCATCGGCGCGCTGCTGGGCGCGGATGAATTCGGCTTCGCCACCGCACCGCTGGTGGCCGAGGGCTGCATCATGATGCGCAAGTGCCACCTCAACACCTGCCCGGTGGGTGTGGCCACGCAAGACCCGGTGCTGCGCAAGAAGTTCACCGGCCGCCCCGAGCACGTCGTCAACTACTTCTTCTTCGTCGCGGAAGAGGCGCGCCAGATCATGGCCCAGCTCGGCGTGCGCAAGTTCGACGAACTGATCGGTCGCTCTGACTGGCTCGACACCAAGAAGGCCATCTCGCACTGGAAGGCCAAGGGCCTGGACTTCGCCCGCATCTTCCACCGCCCGGTGGTGCCGGCCGAGGTCTCGCGCCTGCACAACGACGTGCAGGAGCACGGCCTGGAGCGTGCGCTGGACGTCAAGCTCATCGAGAAGTGCCTGCCGGCCTTCGAGAAGGGCGAGAAGGTGCAGTTCATGCAGGAGGTGACCAACGTGCGCCGCTCGGTCGGTGCACGCCTGTCCGGCGAGCTGATCCGCCGCAAGCCCGAGGGCCTGCCCGACCACACCATCTTCATCCAGATGGAAGGCACCGGCGGCCAGAGCTTCGGCGCCTTCCTGGCCCAGGGCATCACCTTCTACCTGATCGGTGACGCCAACGACTACACCGGCAAGGGCCTGTCCGGCGGCCGCGTGGTCGTGCGCCCGAGCATCGACTTCCGCGGCGACGCCACCAAGAACATCATCGTGGGCAACACCGCGCTCTACGGCGCGACCCGCGGTGAGGCCTTCTTCCGCGGCGTGGGCGGCGAGCGCTTCGCCGTGCGCCTGTCCGGCGCCACGGCGGTCGTCGAGGGCACGGGCGACCACGGCTGCGAGTACATGACCGGCGGCACGGTGGCCGTGCTGGGCAAGACGGGCCGCAACTTCGCCGCCGGCATGAGCGGCGGCATCGCCTACGTCTACGACGAGGACGGCCACTTCGCCAAGCGCTGCAACACGAGCATGGTGTCGCTCGAGAAGCTGATGACGGCGCAGGAGCAGGAAGCCAGCGTCGACAAGGCGATCTGGCACCGCACCAAGGGCGTGGACGGCCTGGACCGCGAACAGCAGACCGACGAGGCCATCCTCAAGAAGCTGCT
>Ga0233424_10001212_pt1 | contig 24429 bp, 26 predicted proteins | sample Watercolumn_Towu_FD_181011 | JGI IMG/M metagenome (GOLD analysis project Ga0233424, IMG submission 181011) | Freshwater microbial communities from Lake Towuti, South Sulawesi, Indonesia - Watercolumn_Towuti2014_125_MG | ecosystem: Environmental > Aquatic > Freshwater > Lake | place: Indonesia... | reverse complement strand
GAGTACCTGCAGGTGCTCGAGGGCGAGAACCCGGTCAAGGAGTGGACGGAAGGGACATGGCTCAGGCAGTTCTTGGACGCGCTCGAGGAGCCGGAGCGGTCGTCCTTCGAGGCGTGCTACGCGGGCCTGGTCGCCCGTGCCTACCCGAAGCGGCCTGATGGCCGGACGCTTTTCCCCTTCCGGCGCCTGTTCATCCTCGCCCGCGCCCGCGACTGACGACGATGCGGGACGTGCGCCGCTTACCAGATGAGTGATACTAGGGGCAGAGGTGCTCCGTGCAACACGTCTTCTCGGGCAACCCGTTCGACCGCGCCGAGGCCGAGCGCCGGGATCCGGCCTGGATCGAACAGGCATCGAAGCGTCCTGAGACCCGGATCCTTCCGATCTGGAAGCTCAATGTCCTGATCAGCCGCAACTCCGCGCCAACTCTTGGATGGGTCGGGCCCTCGATCCTCGATGCCCTGCCAGGGGGCGCTCCCGCGCCTGTACTTCTTGGCCTGCGCAATGGGATCCCCCACTTCGCAGTCGACGTCTCCGTGGTCGAGGACCCGTCGACGCTCCCGCTTGCTGCGGGTCACAAGTTCGAGGACGCGCGGGCCGCGGCGTCGGACGTCAGCGCACACGAGACCGGCATCATCGCCCAGGCGAAGGCCCAGGTCGACTGGCACCTGCGGCACCGGTTTTGCAGCGTCTGCGGCTCGGCCACCGTGTCCGAGCGCGGCGGCCTCCAGCGTCACTGTCTGAGCTGCAACGCCCTTCACTTCCCTCGCACTGACCCCGTCGTCATCATGCTGGTACACCGCGACGACCGCTGCATCCTGGGCCAGACGCGTGCGCGCGCTGCGGCCGGCTTCTACTCGTGCCTCGCGGGCTTCATGGACCAGGGTGAGTCGATCGAGGAGGCCGTGCGGCGCGAGGTGCGGGAAGAGGCGGGGCTGGAGCTCGAGAGCGTCCGGTACCACTCGTCGCAGCCGTGGCCGTTCCCCTCGTCGCTGATGATCGGCTGTCATGCCCGGGCCGCCTCCGACCAGGTCAGGTTCGACGCCGAGGAGATGACCGATGTCCGCTGGTACTCCCGTGAGGACGCCCTGATGGCCCTCAAGGGTGAACACCCATCTCTCAAGGTGCCGGGACCGATTGCGATTGCCCACCATCTAATCAAGGCGTGGACCACCGGGCAGGCCGGCTGAGGGCGCCCCGCCAGGTCCAACCTGACGGTTGACTGATGGCCGCCTCGACGGCTACGTTACTGGTCCGTCTTTGGGGGAGTCGATCGGAGCAAGCATGCCCAGCTATCTGTCCCTCATCAACTGGACCGACCAGGGGATTCGAAACGTCAAAGACAGCGCGAACCGGCTTGACATGGTCAAGCAGGGCATCAAGGCTGCGGGCGGCCGGCTGATCTTCTTCTACATGACCATGGGCCAGCACGATTTGGCCACGTTGATGGAGTTCCCGAACGACGATGCGGCAGCGAAGTTCGCACTGGAGCTCGGCATGGCGGGGAACGTCCGCACGAGCACCTCAAGGGCCTTCACCGAGGACGAATACCGGAGAATCATCGGTTCGCTCTAGCGGGCCGACCCAGAGTCGGCCGGGTAGCTCTCCGCTTGGGTAGCGCGGGGACCAGCCCCCGATGTAGCCGTCGCCTGCGGTTGTCGCCGGCAGGCGGCCGGATGCGTCGTGTGGTGGCCTGCCCCAGCGTGGGGTTCGGGAAACGCGCGATGTCTGCCCTCTGCGTTCCGCGTACGCTGGCGGCAGGTGGCGTCAACCCTGCGCCGCTGCGCGGAGCGCCGCCGCGGGAGCAGTCCGCGATGAGCGAGCAGTACCTGAGCGAAATGAACGAGCGGCTACACCGCCTGGAGGAGCTGCGGCCTTCAATCAGCGATATCAAGAGCCGTCTCTCCCGCCTCGAACGAACGATCGAACAGGTGCATCGCCTCGAAGTATCGCTCGCCAAGGTGAAGGACATCGAGGCGGAGCGGGCGGCGAGCCAGGAAGCCCAGATCCGCGTGCCTCCCGAGATCGGCGAGATCATCAAGAATCTCGATCAACCCCTCGAGATCGTGCGACGTACCTTCCGGTGCAGCCATTGCGAGACCAGGAACCGGGTCGCCGTCCACCTGAAGTGCACTGCGTGCGACACCAACAGCTGGCTGGGGTGGTGGCCGGAACGACGCACGGGCGCGCAGCCAGGACACGCCGGGCATCCCGCCCAGTCGCAGCCCGTGGCGCATGACGTGAACGGCGCGGCCGGTGGCGGGAAGGCCGCGGGGCCGGGGGTTCCCGGCGCGGCCGGCCACGACCGTAACCGCGTGCCGGAGCCGGTAAGGGCGCTCAGGGCCGACCTGTAATGCAGGCCGGGCACTATTCCCTAGTCGGGGTTGTCGGGCGCGGCGCCTGGCGTCACGGCGATCCGGAATAGCGCCCGATCGCGGACGAGGGCGAGCGGGGCCGGCCGGCCGATCGCCTCGCGCGCCAGAATCCGGTGGAGCAAGTCGATGCTCGTGACGGGGGCAGGTCCCAGGGCGACGATGACGTCCCCCTTGCATATGCCGGCAGCCTCGGCCGGGCTGCCCGGTGTGACGGCGACGATTCGTATGGCGTCCCACGACGGCAGCCCCAGCTGTCCGACGAGCTCGCTGTCAACCTTCTGATTCTGGGCCGCCACCCCGAGATACCCGCGCAGGATGCGGCCCTCACGGATGAGAGACGACGCCACCCAGCGAACGGTGTTGATGGGAATGACGAAGCTCAGTCCCTGCGCCGGGCGAATCACGGCGGTGTTGATTCCGATCAGGCTCGCCCTCGAGTCGACCAGCGGGCCACCGCTGTTGCTGGGGTTGAGTGCGGCGTCCGTCTGGATCACGTTCTCGATCAGGCGTCCGGTGCGGCTTCGTAGTGAACGCCCCATGGCGCTGATCACGCCAGTCGTCACTGTGAGGTCCAGGTCATGCGTGTTACCCACCGCCACGACCAGCTGCCCGACCTTGAGGCGGTCCGAGTCGCCGATTGCCAGTCCGCTTACTCCCGACTTCGGGATACGTACGACCGCCAGGTCGGTCGCCGGGTCGGCCCCGATCAGCTCACCGTGCAGCCTCTGGTCGTCGGCCAGCGCGACCTCGATCTCGCGGGCGCTCTCGACGACGTGTGCGTGGTCACCAGGTAGCCGTCGGGGGTAAACGCTACGCCTGATGCTGACCCCTCGCCGCCTCCTTGCCGTCCGCAAGTGGCCGCACCGTTCTTCGCGCGGACACGGATGCTGGCGACTGCAGGGCGCGCGAGTTCGGCTACCCTGACCACTGTCTGGAAGTATGCGTCGAGCGCATCTTCCTCGCTCGGGGCATCGCGTTCCCCGATTCCCGTCTCCGTCTGCACATCCAGGCTCCTGACCCAAGGGCCCCGCGCGAACCAAACTCCTCCAACGGGGGCCTATGCGAGCGAAGGCCCCTTGCGGCGGACCTTTTCGACCTCCTCGAACGCCTTCCTGAGGTCCTTGAGCCACTCGTCTTCCTTGCTCGCGATCAACGGAACGCACCATGCCAGGGCATCGCTTCGGGTCCTCGCCACACCGGCGTCCACCAGGGTGTCGAGAACGACCCGCTCCTGCACACGGAGCCTGGTCATGACGGGCACGCCAAGGTGCGTGAACAGCCTTGCCGATTCCCCGTAGGTCGCGCCCCAGGAGACCTTGCGCCGGAACAGCGCCTCAGCCTCGTTTGCGATGCCCATGCGCGCGTCGCGGGTGTTTTCGCGAAACGAGTCGATGCGGCCGCTCTCCGCGGCCCGCCTTGTCTCCTGGGTAGCGTCCGCGGGCAGGTCGGGCACGGACACCCGCCGACGACCAGGACCTCGTCGCGATCGGTCGTTATCTCCGGCGCCGCGGTGAACCAGTCCTTCGGCAGGCGCCCTGCAAACCATCCGCTGATCTGTTCGGCGGTGTCAGGCATGTCTCAGGCTCCGCTGGATCGTGCCTGAATACTTGCTTACATGGTTACACCACAAACGCAACAGGGTCGACGGTAGCCCAACTACCAGGCCTTCATCGAGAGCGCCGACGCGAGGACGGTCCCCTGGTCCGTGATCCCTCGCCACCCGACCAGACGTTGGGCTTCTTTTGCCCAGGATCGACGAAGCCGGGCCAGTTCCACTCGTACGCCTCGTCGCTGACCTCGATCGTCGCGTCCGATCGTTGCCGCACCGACTTCTTGAGCCGAGTTCCCAGGCCCGGTCCCTCCGGCGGCATCAGGTACCCATCCCTGACGACCACGTTCGGCTCGATGAACTTGTCGTACCACCCGCGGTAGTAGGCCCGGTTGGTCTCCTGCACCATCAGGTTCGGCACAGCCATGCTGACGTGGGCGCAGGCGAACACGTTGACCGGCCCGGTCCAGTCGTGTGGCGCAATCGGCGTCTGATACGTTTCGGCCAGCGTGGCGATCTTCTTGGTCTCGGTGATCCCACCGGTCCAGATGAGGTCGGGCATCACGATCTGAGCCGCCCCGCGCTCAATGAACTCACGGAAGTGGTACTTCGAGATCAGCCGTTCGGCTGCACAGATGGGCGTCTTCGTCTCGGCCGCCAGCCTGAGGTGCGTCTCGACGTTGACTGGGCGCATCACCTCTTCCTGCCAGGCGATGTCGTACTCCTCCATCGCACGCACGATGTTGATCGCCGCCGGCAGCGACCACTGCCCTGAGCCGTCATGGGCGATCTCGATCTGGTCGCCGACCGCCTTGCGGATTTTCGCCAGCGGCTTCAGCGCCTCCCTGATCTGCCGCCACGTCACCGAGTTGCCGCCGCCCGCGCGCGCGGCTGGAAGCATGTAATACGCTTTGAACATCTGCAGGCCTTCGTCGATGTAGCTCTGCGCCAGCCCGACGGGGTCCCGGAGCTCCCACTCGTTGTCCTGATACGGGCCGTAGCTACCGATCGTGTTGTAGATCGGGATCCGGTTCCGGCACGCCCCGCCGAGCAGGTTGTAGATCGGCTGGTTGGCAACCTGTCCGGCAACGTCCCACAGCGCCGTATCGACCGCCGACAGCGCCCGGAACTCTGCGCCCGCGTATCCAAAGCCCTCGGCGATCCCGTACATGACGTTCCAGAGCGCCTCGCGATCGAGCGGGTTGCGGCCGATCAGATGCGGCGCATAGACGTCGTGAATGACCGAGGCCACGGCCCTCGGCAGGTACCACGTCTCGCCGAGACCGACCTGGCCTTCGTCGGTGTAGACGTGGACCCACAGGACGTGGAAGAACTCCTTGACCTGGATCGTCTCGATCTTCGTGATCTTCATGCCTTTGCCTCGTGTGGAAACCAGAGCCGCAAAGCGGTCCCGCTAAGCACGCCCTCCTGGACACGTCTGCTGAGTCCGAGCTCACGTGTGAACAGGGTGAGGTTCTGCGCGTAGCTGGTGCCCTTCGACCACAGGGCATTCGGGAAGTTCGACCCCCAGACGCAGCGGTCCGCCCCGAAGCAGGAGATGACCTCGAGCAGCGGGCGGTGCATGTCGGAATGCGGGTACACCCGGGCCGAGCCATGGGTGCCGCTCGTGAGCTTGGCATGCAAATTGGGCAAGGCCGACAGCCGCTTCAGGGCGGCGAGCGTCTCCGTCTGCTTCCGGTATTGGTTGAGCATGAAGCAGTGGTCGATCACGATCGGGAGTTCCGGCAGTTCCTGGGCGATACGCTCGATCTCGGGGACGCGGTCGAGGTCGTCACCGACCATGCAGTTGACCACGATCCCGAGCTCGTGCGCCTTCGTCCACAGTCGCAAGACGGTCGGGCTCCAGATGCGGCCGGTCCTGTCGACACTCCCGCGGAGCCCGCGGACTCCGTAGTTCCGGACGGCCTCCTCGAGCACCTCGAGGTGGGCCGGATCGTCCGGGCTGAGCGTGACGACCGCGGTCGCCCAGGCGCGGTACTTCTTCGCCATGTCCATGACGTAGCGGTTGTCCCAGCGGTAGAAAGTGCTCGTCTGTATGAACACCGCCCTGGCCACACCGGCTGCGTCCATGCGGGCCCTGAGGTCCTCGGCGGTCGCCGGCTCCCCGGGCTCCCAGGGATCGGCGATGGACGGGTACTTCCTGCGATTAGTGGCGTAGATGTGAGGATGAGCGTCGACGATCAACACGGTGGCGGCACCTCCCGAACGACTGAGGCGCCAGATTATCGGATACGGACTGCTAAACTCGCTTTCCCTTGCCTGACCTCGAGTTCTCCGAGAGGCCGCAGCTCAATCGGACGATCATGATCGCCGCATTCGCGGGCTGGTCGGACGCCTCCGAGTCTGCGACCCGCGCGGCGCGGTACGTGGCCCGCGGGTACGGCGCCCGCAGGTTCGCCTGGATCGACCCCGAGGAGTTCTTCGACTTCACCCAGCAGCGGCCGACAGTGGCCATGGCCGCCGAACGGCGGCGAGTGCTGAGCTGGCCCGGGACGGAGTTCATGTACTGGAAGGCGGCCGATTCCGCGTCCCGGGACGTCGTCCTGGCGATTGGTATCGAGCCCCACATGCGCTGGCGCCGCTTCGGGGGGCTGGTCGTCGAGGTCGCCTCATCCTCCAATGTCGAGCTGGTCGTGACTCTGGGCGCGCTCCTGGATGCTGTGCCCCACTCCCGGCCATCGAGGGTGATGGCGACCGCCACCGCCGAGCAGCTCGGCGCCGGATTCGAGCACATTCGCCTGCCCGGGTCCAGATACGAAGGGCCGACCGGCATCCTGTCCGTGGTCCTTGACACGATGAACCGGCGAGGGGTGCCATGCGCGAGCCTGTGGGGGCGCGCCCCTCACTATCTGCAGGTGCGGCCGAACACCCAGGTCACGCTGGCGCTGCTGGTCGAGCTGCAGAAGTTTCTGCCGGTGAAGCTCGACCTCGCGGAGATACGGTCGGCGGCCAGCGAGTTCATGGCCGGGCTCGACCGCGCGCTGGAAGGGCAGCCGCAGGTCGTCGAGTACGTAAAGCAGCTCGAGGAGCGCTACGACCGGGAGGTCGCGGCCGCGCCGGGTGCCGGCGCAGGCGCCACCGGGCCGATCCCGGAGGCCGGCGCGCTGATCGAGGAGTTGGAGCAGTTCTTGCGCCGCCGCCAGGGTGGCGATCAGGGAGAAACGAACCGTGGCTAAGCTAACCGAGCGGCTGCAGGAGCTCGGAAAGACCGCACCGGGCCCGATGGGCTTCGGTCGCGCGCGGGCCCAGAAGAAGGCGGCGTCGATGCTCGTGCTGGGCGAGGTCGGCGTGGACGAAGGCGGTGAGGCCGTCATGGCCCGGGCGAGCAAGATGGACGCCCTGATCGTCCGGCTGGGCGCCACAGCGGAGCTGCCCGAAGGTCTCGACGAGTCTCTGAAGGACCGCCTCTGGGGCGCGTCCTTCGGGGCGGCAACCGGCGAGCAGATGGACGCCCTGGCGAAGGCCGGTTGCGACTTCGTGATCGTCGAGTCGCGCCAGTCGCCGGCTGCGGTCCTGCGTGACGACGAAATGGCGCGGGGACTGCCGATCCGGCTCGGGATCTCGGAAGAGGAAGCCCGCCCACTCGAGGACCTGCCGATCGACTTGCTGGTCGTGCAATCCGATCCGGCGTGGTGGCCGTTGACGGTCGAGCGGCTCGTGCATCTGCAGGCGACCGTTTCGATGGTGAGCAAGCACATCCTGCTGAAGGTGGCCAGGTGCCCGCCTCGTGAAGACCTGCCGCTCGTGCGGGACCTGCCGATCGACGCCCTCATCGTCGATCTGACGTCGGTCACCGATTCCGACCTCGATGAGATCCGTTCGGCGGTCGACGAACTGCCGCCGCGCAAGCCGAGGGCCGAGAAGGGGATGTCCCCGGTGCTGCCGCGCGCCGGCGGACTCGCACCGGGCGCCGACCACGAACACGAGGAAGAGGACGACGGCTACGACCCAGACGACGACGAGTAGCGTCCGAGATGCTGCTCGGCTCGCTCGACCTGCTCGCGTCTGATCCATCGGCCTGGTTGGCCCTGATGATGGCCAGCGTCGCAGGCGTCGTGGTGGCAGTCACCGTTCACGAGGCCGGCCATGCCTGGTCGGCCTTCCAGCTCGGCGACACCACCGCCCTTCTGCTGGGGCGGGTCAGTCTGAATCCGATACGCCATCTCGACCCGGCCGGGAGCCTGCTGTTCCTGATCGTCGGTTTCGGCTGGGGCAAGCCGACCCCCGTGAACCCTGCCAACATGCGCGTTAACCCGGTCAATGGAATGGCGATCACGTCGGTCGCCGGACCAGTCGCAAACGTGCTGACCGCCCTGGTGCTGGGAATCCCGATACGGCTTGGAGCCCTGCCCTGGAACCCGCCTTTCGAACGTGTGCCGCTGCTCCACGGCGGGTTCGAGGACATCGTTGCCGACTTCTTCGCCTACGGGATCCTGTTCAACGTGTTGCTCGCCGTATTCAATCTGATCCCTTTGCCTCCTCTCGACGGCTTCAAGGTCGCGCTCGGCGTCCTGCCACGGGGAGCGGCACGGGCGTTCGAGAGCATCGGTCGTCTCGGGGCTGGACCGCTAATTTTGCTGGTCGTCCTCGACGTAATCCTGCCTGTGCGGATCATCGCAACGGCACTCAATCCGCTAATCTACGTGCTCGGGCTGTTGGTCGTCGGAGAACCGATCTAGCAGGCGGTCGCAACATGCAGAAGATCTCGATCATCGGGCTGGGCCTGATCGGCTCGTCGCTGGGCATGGCGCTTCGGGCGCCCGGCCGCGACGTCGAGGTAACCGGCTACGACATCGACAGCAAGGTACACGGGCGCGCGAAGAAGGAAGGTGCGGTCGACCGCACCGAGTGGCGGCTGCCGGACGCCGTCAAAGAAGCCGACGTAGTGGTGCTGGCGGTGCCGGTGCTTGCAATGCGGGAGCTGATGTCCGATATGGCGCAGCACCTGAAGCCCGGCGCTACCGTAACCGATACCGCAACGACCAAGCGGCAGGTCATGGCCTGGGCTGGAGAGCTGTTACCCGACAAGGTCGGGTTCGTCGGCGGCAATCCGCTGGCAGGCTCCGGCAAGTCCGGCGCCGGTAACGCAAGGGCTGACCTCTTCAACGGCGCCACGTACGCAGTGCTGCCATCGGTGAAGGCTCCCGAGGACTGCGTTAAGGCCGTCGTCGCCATGATCGAGAGAGTCGGCGCAAAACCGTTCTTCGTCGACCTCCACGAGCACGACACGGCCGTGGCCGCCGTCAGCAACCTTCCGGTGATGCTGTCGAGCGCCCTGATGCTGGCCGCGGCGTCCAGCCCTTCGTGGCGCGAGATCTCACGGTTCGCTTCCGACGACTTCAAGTCGATGACCGCTCTGGCCGGCACCGACCCCGAGGTCAGCCTGGGTATCGGGGCGAGCAACGCCGACATGCTGTCGCACTGGATCGACGAGATCATCGCCGAGCTCTCCGACCTGCAAGAGATGATCGTGCACGAGTCTCGCTCGGACAAAGAAGGGCCCCTGATGCAGACACTGGTCGCCGCCTGGGAGGCCCGCAAGCGGTACGAGGCCGGCGTGACGATGGGCGAGATCGAGCGCCCCGTGTTGCCATCCGCCGGCGACGGCATGATGCAGATGTTCCTGGGCGAGCGCATCGCCCGAGTGTTCCGCGATGGCGGCCAGCGCCGGTCCGACCCTACCAGGTACCCCCGCTAGGGCTCGCTTGATCAACGAGGTCACGATCTCCCGCCCGGCCCGTCTGCGGGGGACTATCACGACGCCTGGCGACAAGTCGATATCGCACCGTTCGTCGATGTTCAACGCGGTCGCCCGTGGCACCGCGCGGGTCACGAACTACTCGACCGGCCAGGACTGTGCGTCCACCGTCCGCATCCTGCGCGGCCTCGGCGTTCAGATCGACGTCGCCCCCGGTAAGAGCGGCAGCGGCGACACCCTCACCGTCCACGGGGTCGGCATGTCCGGCTTCCGGGAACCGGACGACATCCTGGATGCCGGAAACAGCGGAACTACCACCCGGCTCATGTCGGGGCTGCTCGCCGGCCGTCCGTTTCAGGCGGTGATCACGGGCGACGCCTCGATCCGCAGCCGCCCGATGGGACGGGTCATCGAGCCACTCCGCAAGATGGGGGCCGAGATCTCCGCCCGCGAGGGAGGCACGCTGGCTCCGATCGTCTTTCACGGAGGGGAGCTGCGCGGGTTCGAGTACGACATGCCGGTTGCCAGCGCGCAGGTGAAATCGTGCCTCATGCTCGCGGGCCTGCGTGCCGAGGGGCGCACAGTGCTTCGCCAGCCCGCGATCTCGCGTGACCACACCGAACGGATGCTGTCTGCGATGGGCGCACGTGTCGAAGTCAGCGGCCTGTCCGTGGCAGTGACGCCCGCAGAGCTGAACGCGATGGACATCGACGTGCCGGGGGACATCAGCTCGGCTGCGTTCTGGCTGGTCGCCGCAAGCGTCCACCCGAACGCCGAGGTCACGCTAAACAACATCGGGCTCAACCCGTCGCGCACGGGCGTGCTGGAAGTTCTGCGTCGCATGGGCGCCGACATCGAGGTGAAGCGGGAGCGCAACGTGGCGGGCGAGCCGGCCGGCGACCTGGTGGCGCGCTCCAGCCGGCTGCACGGGGTCGAGATCGCGGGCGACATCGTGCCGATCCTGATCGACGAGATCCCGGTGCTGAGCGTGGCGGCCGCGCTGGCGGAAGGCGACACCGTGATACGGGACGCCGCCGAGCTGCGGGTCAAGGAGACCGACCGCATCGCCGCGACGGCCGCATGGCTGGAAGAGGCAGGTGTTCGTGTGGACGAGGCGAAGGATGGCATGACCATCCATGGCGCCGGGCAGCTGAGGGGCATCTCGGGCCGCAGCTTCGACGACCACCGGATCGCGATGTCGCTGGCGGTGGCAGGGCTGGTGAGCGAAGGGCCGGTGAAGATCGAAGGGGCCGGGGCCGCCGACATCTCGTATCCGACCTTCTGGCGCGACCTGGAACTGATAGGCGGGTCGATCGGTTAGCGCCGACCGCGGGGACACTGGGGAGACGACCGGTATGGCCGGCACGGCAGGCGTACCGCTCCTCGTCGTGGTGTCGGGCCCTTCGGGGGTCGGCAAGGACACGATGCTCGAGCGCCTCGCCGAGATCGACCACGACCTCCCCGTTCACTTCGTCGTCACCGCCACCACCAGGCCGCCTCGCCTGGGCGAGCGAAACGGAGTGAACCACCATTTCCTCGATCGTGCCAGCTTCGAGCAGATGATCGAGCGAGGAGAGCTGCTGGAGTACGCCAGCGTGTACGGGAACTACTACGGGGTCCCAAAGTCTCAGGTCCGCGAAGCGCTGGGGCGCGGCCGCCACGTGCTGCTGAGGGTCGATGTCCAGGGCGCTGAACGACTGCGGACAGTCACGCCGGAGGCGGTGTTCGTGTTCGTGCTGCCGCCCTCGATTGAAACCCTTGCGACCCGGTTGCGCGCACGGGGCAAGGATGCTCCGGACTCGATACGGACACGGCTTGCCGCTGCGCGGGCCGAGATCGAGCAAGCGACCAGGTTCGATTACCGGATCGTCAACGGAGATGGATCTCTCGACGAGTCCGTCCGCGAACTGATCGAGATAATCAGGCGCGAATCACGGCGTTTGCCGCCACGCCGGGTTTCTATGTGACCCACTGATTCAGCGCGGCACGAGCCGGCGGCGGAGAGCAAGCGATGACGGTGGACGTGAGGGAGCTCCGCACGGGCGTGCGACTGGCGGACGACGACACCGTTCGCATGGAAGCAGTTGAACTAGCACCCGGCAAGGCGTGGCCTCTCCGGCGTCACCCTGCGTCCGATGCCGTGCTGCTCTTTTACGAAGGTGCCGGCGAGGTCCGGACGGCCGATCGCGTGCACGCGTTCCGCTCGTTGAGGCACGCCTTTGTCCCGGCGGGTACCACCTACGAGGTCCGCAGTACGGGCGACCGTCCACTCAAGGCCATCCTTGGCCTGTGCCCGTTCGGGCCTACCGAGGTGGTTGCTCGCCCCGACAGGAGAGCCGGTCCCGGCGGCGTGACGATGCTCTCGATCGAGCAGTACGACCGCTTTCCTGATTCCGGGCTGGTCCGCGGCGGGATGTTCTTCCTGGAGCCCGGCAAGGATGCCGCGTACCACAGCCACGACGGCGCGCCGGAGGTGTTCGTGTTCCTTCGCGGCACCTGTGACATCACTGTCGAGGGCCAGTCCGCGAGGGCCGGTGCGGGCCAGGTCGTTTACGTACCGATGGAGCTGAAACACCGACTCGTGAACCCGTCGGCCACCGAGAAGCTCTACGTCTGGCTGACCGTCACTCCGAACGTCACGCCAAGCCACACCTACTATGAGCCGCAGGCCGATGGCACGTGGAAGCGGATCACGCCCAGACTGGATGGGCGGCCCAGCCGGCCACCGGGTCCGTGACTCACAGGATCCCGGTCGGCGGTCGCGACCAATGGCCGGTGCCGCCGAGGGCGTAGTCGACACAAGGAGTGGTGCGAAGGTGACCACGACGAACTTCGAGTCTGTCAGGTATGAGAAGAGTGGCCAGATTGCGTACGTCACGATCAACCGGCCTGCGTCGCTGAACGCGCTGCACGCCCCGGCTAGCCGCGAGATGGGGCAGGTATTTCGTGATTTCCGTGACGACCCGGCGCTCCGGGTCGCCATTCTGACCGGCGCCGGCACGCGCGCCTTCTGCGCAGGCTACGACCTCAAGGCCGCCGCGGCCCGCGCCGACCGCAGCCCGGCCGAGGACGTACCCTTCGGCGGTATCACGAGGGGCTTCGAGTGCTGGAAGCCCATCATCGCCGCCGTGAACGGGTACGCGCTCGGCGGCGGCCTCGAGCTCGTCCTCGCCTGCGACATCGCGGTCGCAGCCGACACCGCCGAGTTCGGCCTGCCCGAGCCGCGCGTCGGCTATGTGGCGGTCGCCGGCGGCGTTCACCGGCTGATGCGTCAGGTCCCGACGAAGCACGCCATGGGCATGCTGCTCACCGGCCGCCGCATCAGCGCCGCCGAAGCGCTCAGCTTCGGCCTGGTGAACGAGGTCGTGGCCCCCGCCGGCCTGCTCGCCGCCGCCGAAAGCTGGGCAGCCCTGATGCTGGAGTGCGCGCCGCTGTCGGTGCAGGCGACGAAGCAGATGGCGCTCGCAGGCCTCCCACTGCCCGTCGAGGAGGCGATCACCCGCCGGTACTCGATGTACGAGAAGGCCAGGGCCTCGCCCGACTTCATAGAAGGGCCGCGCGCCTTCGCGGAAAAGCGCCGCCCGCGATGGGTGGCATAGCTGGCGACGATAACCGCCGATTCCCGCGGTCAATTGCGGGGGACACCGCCGGACCCTCCGACTATAGTGGTCCGAGTCGAATACGATCGACCAGAGGACGGGTTCATCGCGCGCTGTTCCGGGCCGAATCTCCGCCACTTCTGAGGCGCGCCTATGGTGACCACGAGCGATACCGACCACCGCCTGCACCAGCGCTCGGTCGGGACTGGCCGGAGCCAGATTCATGATCAAGCTGCCGTCAATCTTGATGTAGCTGATCGGCAGGTTCCGGAGCATGCTGAGCGACGCGATCCCGCTCCCGAAGTCGTCGACCCCGACATCGATGCCCGCCCCGCGCAACGTCTTACAGAACCCGTGCATATCACGGGTGCGGATCATCGCGTTCTCGTTGAACTCGACGGACACCCGTCCCCTGGGCACTCCGTTCCGTGTCGCCTCCTGGACGATCACGCTTGCGATCTGCCCGTCGACTGACTTCGCGGCGACGTTAAGGGTCAGCCGCATATCGCGGCCGGCGTCATGGTATTTCCGCCAGCGCGCCATTGCGACCTAGGCCACCTTCTGGTCGACCTTCTGAATCAGGTCGAGCGACTCGGCCTGCTGGATGAACTCGGCGGGGAACCGTACCTTGCCGCCCGCGTCGATCAGGGTGACCAGGACCTCCCAGGTGACGGGCCGGCGGCTGCCGACCTCGAACACCGGCTGGATGAATAGCTTCAGCCGGTCGTGGTCGAGCGCATCCCGGATCATGTCCCCGGTTCGATGCAGCTCGACGATGGGGTCGGTTGTCCCTGCGGGGTTCGCCGCGGTGCTATTGATGATAAGTCAAGACGCCGCCTGGCCGCGTGGGTGGCTGCACCGGTATTGAACCATTTGCGAGTTCGCCGGTCACCTCCGCCCGCGGCTCAGCCACGTCCCGAATCAGCCCGCGACGGACATGGTGGGGGAGGAGGGACTCGAACCCTCAAGCCCTGCGGCACATGCTCCTAAGGCATGCGCGTATGCCGTTCCGCCACTCCCCCGCGCTTCCAATCTGACTATTACAACTAAAGGCGACATCGGACGCAACTTCGCCAGCTTTCGTCGAGCTATCGCTCCTCCCTTCAAGTCTCCCACCATCGCGGCCACATACGCCGGAAGCGCGCGCCAGTTCATCGAGTTCGTTGTGACCAAGGAAATGCCTCAGGAAGTGGCCAACGTTCGCCGAGAGCACGTGGAAGCAATGCCAAGTTTCCGAGCCAGTTGAATGCCTGATCCGAGGCAGGATGCTGAGAAATTCGCGACAACCGACGCCTACATCCAACACCGAGACGGCACGTACGTGGTCGCCAGGACTCGTGTGTCCCTTGATTCCGTGGTGCACGCGTTTCTTGTGGGCCAGTCCGCGGAGGCCATCGCGCAGGCGTTCCCGGTTCTTACCCTCGAAGAGGTCTCCGGTGCGATTACGCATTACCTGGCTCGTCGGGACGACATAGACCGGTATCTCCAGCGGCGTCGAGAAAATTTCGCTGTCGCGCGGCAGGCCGCGCACTTCGGACTGGGCGCAAGGGTCTAGTCTCGAATAGAATCATCGTGTGACGATCGAAGATCTTGAAAGGGCCGCTGTTGGCCTGGATCCGAAGAGTCGGGCTCGCCTGGCCGAGCGATTGCTCGAGAGCCTTGAAACCCTGTCGCCCCAAGAAAACGCGCGCATCTGGGCCGAAGAGGCGCAGCGTCGATCGGATGCACTGGAGTCAGGCAGGCTTTCGGGCCGCCCCGCAGACGAGGTGTTTCGCGAGGCACGAGCCCGGATCTAGCCAGTGCGCGTCACGTTCAATGAGTTGGCCAAGCGCGAACTCAACGACGCGGCTCAGTACTAACGCATCACCTCCGCCAAAGCCCGACAGACAGCGTTGTGGGCCAGACTGTCGCTTCGGCCAAAGCGGCGAAAACGGTGATAATTCGCTGACGCCGATGAACGCCCGCCCCCGACCGGACATGGACCAGTACATGATGGGCATCGCCCTGGCGGTGCGGGCGCGCGCCAACTGCCTGGGGAGCAGGGTCGGCGCCGTCATCGCGGTCGACCGGCGGATCGTGTCGACCGGGTACAACGGGACGCCGGCGGGGATGCCGAACTGCGACCAGGGCGGGTGCGACCGCTGCGCAAGCCGCACCCGCTTCCCGCCGGGGACCGGCTACGACGTCTGCATCTGCGTGCACGCCGAGCAAAACGCCCTCCTGGCGGCGGCCCGCTTCGGAATCGCCGTCGCGGGGGGATTCATCTATACAACCTCCCGGCCATGCTTCGGGTGCCTCAAGGAGCTGCTGCAGGCCGGCGTGAGCGGCGTGCGGTTCCTCCACGAGTGGGCCCCGCGCGATCCCGTCCTCAAACCGGAGTACGACCGCTTGATGGCCGAGTTCGGCGCGCGCGTCGAGAGGGTCGGGATCGACGACCCCGACCGCGACTGGGCCATATCGTCGCTGCGCACGGCCGATGTTTAGGGCCACGCCGCCCCCGGCTCGTAACTCGCATGCCAGTCACTGACGAGACCCTGCAGGAGATCGCGCTATCGCGCGCCGAGTACGAGGCGATCGTCGAACGCCTCGGCCGGGAGCCCGAGGCTCTGGAGCTCGGGCTGTTCGGCGCCCTCTGGAGCGAGCACTGCGGGTACAAGCACTCAAAGCCGCTCCTGCGCCTGCTCCCGAGCAGGAGCCCCCGGTTGCTCGTCCCGCCGGGCGCCGAAAACGCCGGCGCGGTCGATATCGGCGACGGCCTGGCGATCGTCATGAAGATCGAGTCGCACAACCACCCGTCGGCCGTCGAGCCGCGGCAGGGGGCCGCGACCGGCGTCGGGGGCATCGTGCGCGACATTTTCGCCATGGGCGCCAGGCCGATCGCCCTCATGAACTCGCTCCGGTTCGGCCTCCCCGACAGTCCACGCAACCGGTACCTCCTGCACGGGGTCGTTGCAGGCATTTCGAGCTACGGCAACTGTCTGGGAATCCCGAACGTGGGTGGCGAGGTCGCCTTTGCCGCCGAGTACGACGGCAATCCGCTCGTCAACGCCATGTGTGTCGGCCTGATCGAAGGCAGCAAGATCGTGAGGGCGGCACCGCGCGCACCCGGCGACATCATCCTGCTTGTCGGCGCTGACACCGGCCGGGATGGGATTCACGGAGCCTCGGGGCTGGCCTCGAGGACGTTCGCCGAGCAGGCCGAGATGCGGTCGGCGGTGCAGGTCGGCAACCCCTTCTTGGAGAAGGTGCTGATCGAGGCGTGCCTGGAGGCCGTCCGGCTACCAGGAGTCGTCGGACTTCAGGATCTGGGAGCCGCCGGACTGACCAGCGCCACCATTGAAGCGGCAGCACGTGGTCGCATGGGACTGCGACTCGACGTCTCCCGCGTGCCGCGGCGTGAGACCGGCATGACGCCCTACGAGGTCATGCTCTCCGAGTCGCAGGAACGGATGGTCGTGTTCGTCACCCCCGGCCGCGAGCGCGAGGTAATCGATACCTTCCAGAAGTGGGACCTCGACGCCACGCCGATCGGGCAGTTCGTCGAAGGGAGCGACGTCACGATCATGGACGGCGACCGGACCGTCGCCAGCTCCCCGGTGCGCGTGCTGACCGATCCGCCCATGTACACGTTCGACTCCCCGCGACCCGCGTGGTTGTCGACACTGCAGGCCCACGACCTGTCAAGGGTGCCGTTGCCCGACGCCGCGCGAGCTAGCGACCTCCTTCTACGCCTGCTCTCGTCACCCAACATCGCATCAAAGCAGGCGGTCTTCCGGCAGTACGACCACCAGGTGCAGACCAACACGGTCGTTAGCCCCGGCGGCGACGCTGCAGTCATGCGACTCAAGGGAACGGCGAAGGGGATCGCCCTCAGCACGGACGGCAACGGGCGCATCGTGTACGCGGACCCGTTCGCAGGAGGCGCGATCGCCGTCGCCGAGGCCTGCCGGAACGTGTCGTGTTCGGGTGCGAGACCGATCGCCTTGACCGACGGACTTAACTTCGGCAACCCCGAGAGAGCCGACATCCAATACCAGCTACGCCAGGCCATCGTGGGGATGCGCGCCGCCTGCGAGGCCTTGGACGTACCGGTCATCAGCGGAAACGTCAGCCTCTACAACGAGTCGGCCGGAAGGGCGGTCTATCCGACCCCCATCATCGGCTGCCTCGGCCTCCTCGACGATGTCGAGAAGCACTGCTCGGTTTCCTTCAAGACTCCTGGCGATGTCGTGGCCCTGCTCGGCGCCGACCGGCTGGCCGGGGATGCCGATTGGCTCGCGGCGAGCGAATACCTCGCGCTCGTGCACGGCACGGTCGCGGGGTTGCCTCGCATCGATCTCAAGCTGGAGGCGGCCGTCCAGCAAGCGTGCCGTGACGCCATCGCGGCCGGCCTCCTCAGGTCGGCGCACGACTGTTCCGACGGTGGACTTGCGGTCGCCATCGCCGAGTCGGCCGTCGCGGGTGGCGTGGGCGTCAAGATTCCGGTCGCCACGGCGGGCCGGTGGGACGCGGCATTGTTCGGCGAAGGCCAGTCCCGGATCGTGGTGTCCGTCGGCAGGGACAACTACCCCCGGCTGGAACGGGTGGCCAGACTCGCCGGCGTGCCCTGCCTGCGGCTTGGGATAGTCGCCGGGGGCCGTATCAGCATCGGCGATCTGTGCGACGTTTCCTTGGAAGAGGCCGCAAACGCGTGGAGCTCCGGCTTTGCGCGGGCGACCGCCGGGTGAATAATCACACGCGGCCGGCCACCATCAGGCGCGAGGATATGGACCGTTGACACCAGCCCGTCGCTGCTGCTAGTTTCGTGTTAGCACTCGGCTCCACCGAGTGCTAATTCATGCGGCCCGGGTCGCATGGGTTCGGTCCGGAGGCAGACTTGCCAATCTACGACTACCGCTGTACGGCATGCGGGCACCGATTCGAAGCCCGACAGGGATTCGACGACGATCCTGTCGCGCAGTGCCCTACCTGCGGCGAGCGTTCCGAGCGCCTGATCACGGCGGTCGCCGTGCACTTCAAGGGCAGCGGCTTTTACAAGACCGACTACAAGTCCGGTAACGGCCGGGTACCGTCGAACGGCAAGACCGCCGAGGGGACCACGGAGTCGAAGTCGGGGTCCACCGCGTCGGCCGCGGACTCGAAATCCAAAGACACTGCCGCCGGACCGGTTGCTGGCGGGTCGCCGGGTAAGTCCGAAGGCACTGCCAGCCCCAAGGGGAAGAAGGCGGCCTCCAAGGCAGCCGAATAGACCGGTCTCGATGCGTGCGGTGATCCAGCGTGTGAACAGCGCATCGGTCACGGTCGATCGGGTCCGGGCGGGAGCGATCGGGCCGGGCCTGGTCATTCTCGTCGGCGTCACCGGCCGAGACGGCCCTGAAGAGGCCGCGTACCTGGCGGAGAAGGTGCTCAATTTGCGGCTGTTCCCGCCAGCCGGTTCCAATACGGGCTTCGAGCTCTCCGCGCTCGACGTGAAGGCGGCGGTACTTTTGGTGAGTCAGTTCACGCTCTATGCGAGCACCCGCAAGGGCCGGCGGCCCAGCTTCACCGACGCGGCGCCGGCCGCGGACGCGTCACCCCTGTTCGAACGCGTCGTCGCCGAGTTCAACAAGAGCGGCCTCGAGGTGCAGACGGGCACCTTTGGCGCACACATGCACCTGCAGCTCGATAACGACGGACCCGTCACGATCGTCCTCGACAGCGACGAGCGGTTCGCGCCCCGGGGATAGGGACTACCGCGGCGACCAGAAGGCCAGGTAGCCCTTCGCGATCGCTCTAAGCGTGTCGGTGCCCGAGGCGTCAATCACCCAGACCTGCTCTGCCGGGCCGACCGGCGCGCCTGACTGCCTGTCCTGAAGCTGGCCCGCAAGGACGAAGTGACGCCCGTCCGGCGCCCAGAGCCGGTGCGATTCGCGTACTGGTCGAAGTAGACCAGCCGGAGGCCGAACTCGGAGGTAAGCAACAGTTCGACGACAGGTGTGATCGCCCCGGCGTCGGGGTCGAGCACCGACCAGCGCAGCAGGCCGGCGTTCTCAGCCACATGCTGGGAGAAGAGGATCCGGCCGGCGTCGGACGACCACTCGAAGGAAAAGATGGGGCCCTCGATCCGCGTGACCACCTTGCTGAGTGCGACGTCGGCGATCAACAGCTCCCCATAGTTGCGCTCGTCGCCCCTCACCGTGAGACCTATCGCCAGCCGCCGCCCGTCCGGCGACCACTGCATGGCGGCCGCGCCAAACACCTGGACGACCGCCTCCCGGTTGCCACCATCGGAGTCGCTGATGACGACGTCGCCGACCCCATCGGGGCCGTCCGTTACGTAGGCCAGCCGACCACCTGGACTGGGCGCGGCCATCGGCACCTGATAGCGTCCCGAGGCTCCGAGCGCCCGGCTCGCTCCTCCGGTCGACGGCGTGTACATCAGCAGGCGGCTCTGCTGGTGTACGTACATTCGCTGCGAGTCCCACGACCAGGTCATGTACAGCGGGGCCCCACCGATCACCGGGCGCGCCGGGCTGACGTCCAGCCCGGACACGAATACGGCGAGATCATCGAGTCCGACGGCGATGATCGCGGCTCTCCGGCTGTCGGGCGACCATATCGCGTAGTGGTACACGCCGGGCAGGATGCCCTGGGACCCGAGCCCGTCCTGATGGACCGACACCAGCCCGGTCTGCGGCGAGCCCTCGTCGACGAGGTAGACGATCAGCCTCCCGCCGGGGTAATCGGCGTCGGGCACCGCGGCCGAAAGCAGGAGCGATTGCGCATCCGGCGACCAGGTCGGCCAGGTGTACGCGGCGACCGGCCCGGCGGCGTTGGCCGGTGGAGGCGTGATCTGCCGCCGGCCCGAGCCATCGGGTGCGATGGTGTAGATCTGGCTGTCGGTCCCGACAAAGGCGATCCGGTCGACTGAAGGGCCGGCGAACGAGGTAGCGGTCGGGACCGGAGCCGGCGTTTGAGTCGGCGCCGGCACAGCACTCGCCACCGTCGTCACGGGCGACGGGACGGCGACGGATGCGTCAGCAGTGGCGACCGGCGGCTGTATAGGTGGGCCGGACTGCCCGCCGGAGCAGGCGACGACAATCGCCGTCATGACGGGCGCGGCGAGCGGGAGCGCCAGCGCCCGGCGCCAGCTCATGCGTCGTAGTCCAGGCCGATATCCAGCGCCTTAACCGAATGCGTGAGCGCACCCACCGAGATCAGATTGACGCCTGTTTTCGCGATCGCCGCGACGCTTTCCAGGTTGATGCCGCCCGAGGCTTCGACCATCACGCGGCCCCTCGCCAGCTCAACCACCTTCGCCAGCTCGTCAGGGCCCATGTTGTCGGCGAGTAGGATATCGGCCCCGCCCTTGATCGCTTCCTGCGCCTCGACCAGCGTCTCGATCTCGACCTCGACCTTCACCGTATGCGGCGCCCTCGTCTTCGCCCTGCGGACCACCTGCGCCAGGCTGATGCCCTCGGCGCGTAGCGCGGCGATGTGGTTGTCCTTGATGAGGATTCCATCGCCCAGGCACATGCGGTGGTTCCTGCCCCCGCCTGCCGCCACCGCGTACTTGTCCAGGGACCGCAGGCCGGGCGCCGTCTTGCGGGTGTCGACAATCGTGGCCGCGGTTCCTTCGACCGCTTCCATGAACTTCGCGGTGATCGTGGCGATCCCGCTCATCCGCTGGAGGAAATTGAGAGCCGTCCGCTCGCCCATGAGGATCGACGACACCCTGCCTTCGACCGTGCCCAGCGCGGCACCCGGTTCGACAACATCGCCATCGAGCAGCAGTGCCTTCAGCTTGAGGTCGGGATCGACCTTCCTCATCACGGCCAGCGCAACCTCGATGCCGGCGAGCACACCGGGCTGCCTCGAAACGAAGCTTGCTCGTCCAGTCAGGTGGGCCGGGATCAACGCCGCGGTCGTGGGGTCGCCGAGCGACAGGTCCTCGGCGAGGGCGGCCTCGATGATGCTGTCGAAACCCGGGATCCTGAGTATCAACTTGTCGGTGACTGACGCGGGTTCACTGGCTGACGCCGGTGCGACGCCTAGCCGGCGATTTCAAGCATTCGGCGAAGCGCGACGCGGGCGTGCTCGGCGGTCTCGGGTGCGACCTTGATCTGGTTGATGACCAGCCCGGCCATCAGGCCTTCCAGTACCCAGAGCAGGTATGCCGGGTGGATGCGGTACATCGTGGCGCACGGGCACACGATCGGGTCCAGGCAGAACACGGTCTTGTCCGGGTTCTCCTCGGCCAGCCGCTTCACCAGGTTGATCTCCGTTCCGATCGCCCAGGCACTGCCGGCCGGCGCCTCGCGCACCATCTTGCCGATGTACTCGGTCGACCCCACGTAGTCCGCGCTCTGGACCACTTCCATGGTGCACTCCGGGTGCACGAGCACATTAACGCCCGGGTGTCTGGCCCGTGCCTCCTCGATCTGTTGTACCGAGAAGCGCGTGTGAACGGAGCAGTGACCTTCCCACAGTATGACCTTCGCCGTCCGCAGGCGGTCGGGGCTGTGCCCGCCGAGCCGCTTGAAGGGGCTCCACACGACCATGTCGTCGAGGGACAGCCCCAGCTTCAGGGCGGTGTTGCGGCCGAGGTGCTGGTCCGGGACGAACAGGACTCGCTTGCCGCGGCGGAACGCCCACTCCATCAACTGCGTCGCGTTGCTCGACGTGCAAACGATCCCGCCGTTGCGGCCGCACAGGGCCTTGATCTCGGCGGTCGAGTTCATATAGGTGACCGGGACGATCTCGTCCCCACCACCCAGCACCGACGAAAGCTCGTCCCAGGCGGCTTCGACGTCTTCGGTCTGGGCCATGTCGGCCATGGAGCAGCCGGCTGCCATGTTCGGCAGGATCACCGTCTGGCCAGGCGCGGTCAGGATGTCTGCGGTCTCCGCCATGAAGTGCACGCCGCAGAAGACGATGAACTTTGAATCGCGCTCGCGTGCGGCCATCTGCGACAGCCTGTAGGAGTCGCCCCGGAAGTCGGCGTACTTGATGACGTCGGGGCGCTGGTAGTGATGACCGAGGACGACGACCTGCCTGCCCAGCGCCTTGCGGGCGGCAGCGATCCCCTCGTCGATCGCCTCTGGCGTCAGCTTCAGGTACCGGATCGGCACCTTCTGCCAGCGGACTCCGGCGGAGAACTCTTCCTCGAGTGTCTTGGTGCGTAGCGTCTCGGTCGTGCAGAACGCCGACTGCTCGAGCTCGGTGATCGGCACGATGATCGGGCGCCTCAGGGTGGTTGTCATGCCACTGCCTCCGCGACTCTGGCCTCGACGACCTCGCCCCTCAGCGAATAGGGCGACGTCCCGGTTATTCGGACTCGCACGGTCCCACCGACCGCTGCCTCACCGCGCATCAGGTACACGAGCTTGTCGGTCCGGGTCCGGCCGCTCGGGATACCCCGCGTAGCGCCGTCCACCAGGACCTCGAGCTCACGACCCTCCAACGCGGCGTTTACTTCTCCCTGTATCTGTTCCTGGACCGTGGCGACCGCCTGCAAGCGGCGCTTCTTCTCCGCGCGGTCGACCGTGTCGGGCTGCTTCCTCGAAGCGATCGTCCCCGGCCGCTCCGAGTACGCCGCCGAGTGCACCTTGTCGAAGCGGACCTCCCTGAGCATGTCGAGCGTCCGCTCGAACTGGGCCTCTGTCTCACCGGGGAAGCCCACGATCAGGTCGGTCACGATCGCAACGCCGGGGATCCGGGTCCGGAGCTGTGCGACGAGGTCCAGGTAGTCGGCCCGCGTGTATCCACGCCGCATCTCACCGAGCACCGTATCGTCGCCGGCCTGGAACGGTAGATTCAGGTTCTCGCAGACCTTGGGAAGGGCTGCGATCGCGTCGATGATCCTCGACGTCATATCGGACGGGTGCGAGGTAAGGAATCGTATGCGCTCGATGCCGTCGACGTCGTGCACGGCGTGAAGCAGATCGGCCAGGTCCATGGGGGGATCGAAATCGTGGCCGTAGGCGTCGACCGTCTGGCCCAGATATGTGATGTCCTTCACGCCACGGGCGGCGAGCACGGCCGTCTCGTGAACCACCTCGTCGAGGGGCCGGCTCACCTGGCGCCCACGGCGGTACGGGATGATGCAGAACGTGCAGAACTTGTCGCAGCCGTGGATCACGGGGACGAACGTTGCGACTCCCGGAGCGATTGGCACGAGTTGCCCGATGCAGCCCTCGGCGTCGATGCCGACCCGGTCGCCGACGGCTCGGAGGACAGGCCCGTACTCCTGGGGGCGGGCCCAGACGTCGACCTGCGGGAAGCGTCGGCGAAGGTCGTCCTGCCGCGGGCCGACCATGCAACCCATGACGACGATCATCCGGTCCGGATTCGCTGCCTTGACGGCCCGCAGGGCGCCGAGCATGCCGGTCGCCGTGTCCTCGGCCGACTGCCTGACGACGCAGGTATTGAGCACGACCACGTCAGCCTCGTCAACGCGGTCGCATGCAGCGAGGCCCAGCTGATCGAGCCCGCTGGCGAGACGCTCCGAGTCTGACCTGTTCATCTGGCACCCTACGGTCCAGATGTGGTACTTCCCCATTGCCCTCTTCGGTGCCCCCCCCGCCCACCCTTTTTCGGGTATGCGCGGTCGAGGCGGCTTGTGACTGCGGCTGACGGTCGTGCGCTCCTGGGACGCTTTGAGTGGCGGAGGGAGAGGGATTCGAACCCTCGGTAGGCACTTACGCACCTACACCCACTTAGCAGGCGGGCGCACTAGACCACTATGCGATCCCTCCACACCTTCCTTCGGACGGTAGCAGAGGGTCCGAAGCTGGCACAATGCTCGGCGGCTAAACTCGCACGTTTGATTGTGAATTAATTCACAGGTCGTTAGGGCTCGCCGATCCAGGCCTCGCCGCCCTCGAAGTACTCCTTCTTCCAGATCGGCACGACCTCTTTCAGCCGGTCGACGAAGTAGAGTGCGGCCTCGAACGCCGGTCGCCGGTGAGCGGCGCTGACTGCCACCACGAGGCTCGTCTCCCCGATGCCGACCCTTCCCAGGCGATGCCCGATCGCGATCCGGTCGATCGGCCACCGCGCCCGGATCTCGGAGATGAGCTCGGCGATCTTGCGATCGGCCATCGGGCGATACGCCTCGTACTCGAGGTACAGGACCTTTCTCCCCTCGTTGTGATTGCGAGTGACGCCCTCGAAGGTCACGATCGCCCCATCGGTGTCGTCCCTCAC
>Ga0233424_10001211_pt1 | contig 24436 bp, 16 predicted proteins | sample Watercolumn_Towu_FD_181011 | JGI IMG/M metagenome (GOLD analysis project Ga0233424, IMG submission 181011) | Freshwater microbial communities from Lake Towuti, South Sulawesi, Indonesia - Watercolumn_Towuti2014_125_MG | ecosystem: Environmental > Aquatic > Freshwater > Lake | place: Indonesia... | reverse complement strand
TCCAGTAGCAGCGGCTCGGCGAAGTGCCGCGCCATCACCTGCAGTCCGACCGGCAGGCCGTCGACGGTGCCGGCCGGAATCGAGATGCCCGGATTCCCGTGGATGTTCGCCGGGAACGTGAGCACGCCGTTGTTGCCCGCGCCGGCGACGATGCCGCCGAACGTGTCGGGCAGCGGGCCTTGCGCGTCGAACGCGACGTCGGGGTTGCTCGCGGTGATCACCACGTCGACTGCGTCGAAGATCTCGGTCATGCGCCGGTTGAGCACGGTGCGCCGCGCCTCGAACTTGCCGCGCGCCTCGGTGCCATAACGGCTCGCGGTGCGCTCGAGGCCGAAGCGGATCTCGGGCGTGAGCATGTCGGCGCACGCTGGCCAGTGGTCGCGCAGTTCGAAAGCAAGGGCCGCCATTCCGGTGATCGACCACGCCGCACCCAGCCGCGGCAGCGACATGTCGACGCCGTCGATGCGCCTCATACCGGTCACAGAGATGAGGTGCGCGGCGGCCTCTTCGAGCACGCCCCACATCGCGGGCGACACGACCGCCGAACCCCAGTTGGCCACGACCGCGGCGCGCAGTCCGTGCGTCGGCACCGTGCCGAGCCCCGCCTCCCAGCCTTCGACGCGCGGAAGACTGAGCGAGTCGTTGCCTTCGTGGCCGTTGCACACGTCGAACCACCGTGCGGTGTCACGCACGCTGCGCGAGAGACAACCGACCACCGTGGTGAGGTTGCCGTGCGGGGCGCCCGGGCCGCGCGGAATGCGCCCGTACGTCGCCTTCAATCCGACGAGACCGGTGAAGCCGGCCGGAATGCGAATGGAGCCGCCGCCGTCACCGCCCGTCGCGATGGTCACGAGTCCGCCCGCGACGGCCGCCGCGCTGCCTCCCGACGAACCGCCGGGAGTGCGGCCGCGCTTCCACGGGTTGTGCGTCGCGCCGTGCAGCAGAGTACGCGTGAGATTCACGCCGCCGAATTCGCTCGACGTGGTCTGTCCGACGAGCACCGCGCCCGCCTGTTCTGCGCGCCGCAGCATGGTGTCGGTCGTAGTGGCGACGCGATCTTTGAACAGGAGGCTCGCGTCGGTGTCGGGCCAGCCCGCGCGGCGCTCGAGTTCCTTCACGCCGAGCGGCACTCCGCCGAACGGGCGCGACACGTCGGCAGTTTGCGCTGCGGCGAGCGCGGCGTCGCGATCGAGGAAACAGAACGCGTTGAGCTCGCTCTCGTCGATCGCGTCGAACGTGGCCTGCAATTCTTCCGCTGGCGAGTGATCGCCGCGCCTGAACGCTTCGACGAGCGACACCGCGTCGCCCTGCCACGGGATGTCGGCCACGGCCCAAGCGTACGACGCGCGCATCGTTAGCCTGCGAGCGATGGATTCGCGCGAGTTTCTCGGCTTGCGGCGCGAGTCCGACAGGAGATTCTCGCTCGAAGTGGTGCCGCACCTGGGCACGAGCGGAAGTTTCCTTTTCGGCGGGGCGGGTCTCGGCGCCGGTGTCGCCGCGCTGGAGACGGTGACCGGCCGCCCGTGCACCTGGGCGACCGCGCAATACCTCTCGTATGCGCGACTCGGCGAGCATGTCGACATCGACGTGACCGTCGCGGTGGAGGGCAGCAGTGTCACGCAGGCGCGCGCGACGTGCCGCGTGGCAGACCGCGAGGTGCTCACGGTCAACGCCGCGCTCGGCGACCGCGACTTCGACGCCAGCGGACAATTCGTGTCGATGCCGGATGCGCCGACACCCGCGCAGTCGCGCTCCCGCACGCTGCGCGCCGCGCACGCCAACTCGATCATGGAGGCGCTCGACATGCGCATCGCCAAGGGTCGTGATCTCGACCAACTCGACGGCACGCAGAGCGACGGCCGCACCATCATGTGGGTGCGCATCAAGTCGCTGGTCGACGGCATCGACGCACCCGCCCTCGGAATCCTCGGTGACTTCGTGCCGATGGCGGCCGGCCAGGCCCTCGGTTTGCGCGCCGGCGGCAACAGCCTCGACAACACCGTCCGCTTCGCGCGCCTGGTCTCGACGGACTGGGTGCTGCTCGACATCCACGTGGAGAGCGTGCAGCGCGGTTTCGCCCACGGCACCATCCAGATGTTCGCGCAAGACGGCACGCTGCTCGCGACCGCCAGCCAGAGTTGCATCGCCCGAAAGTGGAAGAATTAGCCCGTGCTGCGCCGTGACGGAATGACCGTGCCGCTCCCCGGGCACTTGCACGCCCACGAGAAGCAACTGTGCCAGTTGGCCGACCTCGGCTACACCGACATCTGGTCCGCCGAAGCCGACGCAGCCGACGCGTTCACGCCGCTCGCGCTCGCCGCCGCGTGGGAACCGCGACTGCGACTCGGCACCGCGATCGTTCCGGCATACACGCGCAGCCCGGCGCTCTTTGCCCAGAGTGTCGCGTCGCTCGCCGACGCCGCACCCGGGCGCTTTGCCATCGGCATCGGATCTTCGAGCAACGTGATCATCGAGCGATGGAACGGCATACCATTCGTGGAACCGTACAAAAAGACGCGGGATGTCGTGCGCTTCCTGCGTGACGCGATGAGCGGGGAAAAAGTCACCAAGCAATACGACACCTTCAAGGTCGACGGTTTCCGCCTCGGAGTGCGCCCCGAGGTGAAGCCGCCGATCCTCGTCGCCGCCCTGCGCGAGGGCATGCTGCGGCTCGCCGGTCGCGAGGCCGACGGCGCGATCATCAACTGGCTGTCGCCCGACGACGTGCGCACCGTCACCAAAGTTGTGCACGACTCCGCGCGCCATGCCGGCGCCGACCCGGCGACGAAAGAAATCGTCGCACGCATCTTCGTGTGCCCGAGCGAGAACGCCGACGTGGTGCGCGCCGGTGCGCGGTTCGCGATCGCGGCGTACCTCAACGTGCCGGTGTACGCCGAATTCCACCGCTGGCTCGGCCGCGGCGACGCGCTCGCCGGGATGTGGGACGCCTGGAAGGCCGGCGACCGCAAGGCGGCGCTCGCAGCCATCCCCGACTCGGTGGTCGACGACCTCGTCGTGCACGGCTCGCCCGCGGCGTGCCGCGCGAAAATCGACCGCTACTTCGCGAACGGCGTGAACACCTCGTCGCTCGCCATCCTCGCCCTCGACCCCGCCGTCGACTTCTGGAGCGCAGTCGAGTCGCTGGCGCCGTCGGCGACGTGAGCGCGACGACCTCCGGCTTGCTCGACCCCGACGCAGCCGCCGCCGCCAAGGGCGAAGCCGAAGAACAGGCGCGGGCGCAGCGCAACCTCGGCTGGCAGTTGCTGTGGCGCGCGCTGCTGGAGCAGAAGCGCGCGCTGATTCTCGGTGTCGCCATCGGCGTCACATGGACTGCTGCCAAAGTCGCGGTGCCGCAACTGACGAAGGCGGCGATCGACAGGGGAATCGAGAACGACGGCCCGCTCCTCGCGTGGTCGGTGTTCATCGCCATCGCCGGGCTCGCCACGGGCCTCCTCACGGCCGGTCGTCGTTACCTCGCGTTCCGCGAGAGCCGCTGGACCGAGACGCTGTTGCGCGAGCGCATCTTCGCGCACATTCAACGACTGCACGTCGGGTACCACGACCGCACGCAGACGGGGCAGTTGATGAGTCGCGCGTCGAGCGACCTGCAGCAAGTGCAGCAGTTCGTGGTGATGATTCCGATCACGTTGAGCAACTTGGCGCAACTGTTCGCGGTCACGGTGATCCTCGTCGCCACCGACTGGCGTCTCGCCGTCGTCGCGCTCGCCCCGTTGCCGCTCATCAACGTCGCGTCGCGTCGCTTCTCTTCGCGCATACATCCGGCGGTGCTCGCCGTGCAGAACGAGCAGGCCCAACTGGCGAGCGTGGTCGAAGAGAGCGTGTCGGGTGTTCGCGTCGTGAAGGGGCTCGGCACCGAGCGCGTGCAGTTCGAGAAACTTCGCCAAGAAGCCGACGACATCCGCCGCGTGTCGTTGAAGGCCGCCGGAATCCGCAGCAGGTTCTTGCCGGCAATCGACCTGCTGCCGTCGCTCGGGCTCATCGCCGTGCTCGGCTACGGCGGTCACCGCGTGGTGAACGGCGACATGAGCATCGGCGATCTCGTCGCCTTCAACGTGTATCTCACGATGCTCGTGTGGCCGCTGCGCAACATCGGGATGATGGTGGCGCTCGGCCAGCGTGCGGCGGCCGCACTCGTGCGCGTGCACGAGGTGCTGTCGACGCAACCGGAGGTGCTGACACCCGAGCGCCCCAAGTCGCTGCCGGCACGAGACTCTGGCGCAGGCGGCAGTGCGAAGGTCGGCGCGGTGGTGTTCGACGACGTGCACTTCGGCTACGGCGAGGCGCACGAGATCTTGCGCGGGTTCAGCCTTGCGATCGCGCCCGGCGAGTCGGTCGCGATCGTCGGCGCGACCGGCTCGGGCAAGAGCACCGTCGTGCGGCTGCTGTTGCGCTTCTACGACGTGGCTGGCGGACGCATCACGCTCGACGGCATCGACTTGCGCCGCCTCGACGTGCACGAGCTGCGCCGCAACGTCGGGGTGGTGTTCGAAGAGACGTTTCTCTTCAACGACACGGTGCGCAACAACGTCGCGTTCGCCAAGCCCGACGCCGACATGGCGACCGTCGAGCGGGCTGCGAGATTGGCCGGCGCCCACGACTTCGTGCTGCGACTGCCGCAGGGCTACGACACGCAGATCGGCGAGCGCGGCTTCTCGCTGAGCGGCGGTCAGCGCCAGCGCGTGGCCATCGCGCGCGCGATCGTCGCCGACCCGCGCGTGCTCGTGCTCGACGATGCGACGAGCGCGGTGGATCCGTCGAAAGAGCACGAGATTCGCGACGCCATGCGCACGGTGATGGCGGGGCGCACCACCATCGTGATCGCGCACCGGCCCGGCACCATCGCGCTCGCCGACCGCATCGTGTTCGTCGACGACGGGCGAGTGGCGGCCACGGGCCAGCACCGCGAGTTGCTGGAGACGAGCGAGCGCTATCGCGAGGTGCTTGCGGCCTGGGCGGTGCGCGACGACTCTGACGCACGCCGCGGCACCGAAGCGTCGCGCGATGCGGATGCAGAGCGCCAAGACGTCCCTGTCGCAGGTGGCAACTAGATGTTCCAGATGGGCGGCGGTGTCGCGCCGGAGGACCAGCTCGACAAGAGCCAGACGCGCGTCGTGATGCGTCGCGTGCTGCGGATGGCCGCTCCGTTCAAGCGCACCGCGTACGCGGCGCTCGGGTGCGTGGTGGTCACGACCAGTGCCACGCTCGCCTCTCCCGTCCTCGTACGCCACGGCATCGACGCGGGCATCCGCGCGCGAGACCTGTACGAGCTGAACCTCTCGGTCGTCTTGTACCTCGCGATCACCGCGCTGGCGTACGTGTTCGGCCGCATGCAGTACGTGTTCTTGAACCGCACCGGCGAGTCGTTCTTGCGCGAACTGCGCCTCAAAGTGTTCGCCGCGATGCAGCGCCAATCGATGGAGTTCTACGACCGCAACAAGGCGGGCGTGCTCGTGGCGCGCATGACCGCCGACATCGAGACGATGGGCGAACTCATCCAGTGGGGGTTGCTGCAGTTCTTGGCGAGCGGCTTTCTCGTGGTGATGGCGTTCGTCGTCTTGTTCTCGCTGTCGTGGCAGCTCACGCTCGTGGTGCTCATCGTCTTCCCGGTGATCGTCGTGGCGTCGGTGAAGTTCCAGCGCGACTCGAACACCGCGTACCTCACCGTGCGCGAACGCGTGGGGCAGAACCTCGGCACGCTGCAGGAGGGCATCGCCGCGGTGCGCGTGATCCAGGCCTACGCCCAGGAAGACCACCAGATCAAGCGTTTCGAGCGGTCGAACCGGTCGCTCTTCGACAGCCACGTGCGCAGCATCCGCATCAGCACGTGGTATTTCGGCCTCGTCGAGTTCTCCGGCGTGATTGCCACGGCGCTCGTGGTCGGCATCGGCGGCTGGCTCGTGCACCGCGACACCGTGTCGCTCGGCACCGTGGTCGCGTTCATCTTGCTGCTCTCGAGCCTCTTCGACCCGGTGCAGCAGTTGTCGCAGTTGTACAACGGCGTGCAGTCGGCGGCGGCCGCTCTGCACAAGTTGTTCGCGATTCTCGACGCCACGCCCGAAGTCGACGAAGCCCCCGACGCGGTCGAACTGCCGCCGCGCGGATCGCTCGCGGTATCGGCAATGAGTTTCACCTACGCGAGCGGCAACAGGCCGGCGCTCGAGGGCGTCGATCTCGTGGTGCGCGACGGCGAACGCATCGCGCTCGTCGGGCCGACCGGGGCGGGCAAGAGCACGCTCGCCAAGTTGATGGCGCGACTGTACGACCCGACCGCGGGCTCGGTCACCTTCGGCGGCACCGACCTGCGCCGCGCCACGCACGCGAGCCTCCGTCAACGCATCGTCGTGGTTCCGCAGGAGGGATTCCTCTTCAACGGCACCATCCGCGACAACGTGCGGCTGGCGCGCATCACCTCGACCGACGCAGAAGTCGACGAGGCGCTGCAGCGACTCGAGGTGTTCGACCACTTCGACCGCCTGCCCGAGGGGCTAGACACGCAGGTGCGCGAGCGCGGATCTCGGCTTTCTGCGGGCGAGCGGCAGCTCGTGGCGCTCGGCCGCGCCGCGCTCGTCGACCCGGCGGTGCTCGTACTCGACGAAGCCACGAGCAACCTCGACCCCGGCACCGAAGCCGAGGTGGAGGCGGCGCTGGAGAACCTGATGCGCGGTCGCACCACGATCGTGGTGGCGCACCGGCTCACCACCGTGCAGCGCGCCGATCGCATCGTGGTGGTCGACAAGGCGCGCATCGCCGAAGTGGGCACGCACGAAGAATTGTTGGCACTCGGCGGCAAGTACGCCGCACTCGCGCGCGCCTGGGAGAAATCGCACGCGCTCTAGCGCAGTGACTGGCGCGCGCCGTTCAGCGCGCGACGAAATACTTCGCGCGCGGGTGGTGGCAGATGATCGCTGACGTAGTCTGCTCCGGCTGGTACTGCCAACCCGTCTCCTCGCTCACGGTGATGCCGATGCGACCCGCTTCGAGCAGTTCGGCGACCTTCGCGTTGTCTTCCAGGTCAGGGCACGCCGGGTAGCCCCACGAGTAGCGCCCGCCGCGGTACTGCTGGCGGAAGAGCCCGTGCAGAGTCGGCCCGTCTTCGTCGACGAAACCCCACTCGGTGCGGATGCGATGGTGCCAGTATTCGGCGAGCGCCTCGGCCATCTCGACACCGAGTCCGTGCACGACGAGGTAGTTCTGGTACTCGTTCTTGGCGAACAACTCGGCGGCCGCCTCGCTCACCTTGGCGCCCATCGTCACGATGTGGAACGCGGCGTAGTCGGGCTCGCCGCTTTCGACGGGGCGGAAGAAGTCGGCGATGCAAAGATGCGGCGCTTCGTTCTGGCGCGGGTACGAAAAGCGCGTGCGCTCGACGGTGCGCGACTCGTCGGTCCAGATCACCACGTCGTTGCCGTCGCCGTTGGCAGGGAAGTAGCCGTACACCAGTTGCGGCACGAGGATGCCGCTCGCCTTTGCTTGCGCGAGTTGGGCGCGCAGCTCGGGGCGGATGCGCGACTTGAAGTCGTCGTCGTTCTCGCCCTCGTTCGGGCGGTACTGCCACTGGTTGCGGAACAAGGCGGTCTCGTTCACGAACTCGGCGATCTCGTCGATGCCGAGACCCTTCACCACGCGCGAGCCGAGGAAGGGCGGCACGAACACTCGGTTGTCGTCCACCACTTCGGGCGACCGGCGCGGCAGGCCTGACGGCGCGGCTCTCGGCGCGCGCCGCTCGGCGAGCGAACGGCCCGTCGGCACGCGACCGAATTCGGGGTCGTCGTTGCCGCCCCGCTTCATCTCCATCAACTTGTCGAGGGTGTGCAGGCCCTCGAACGCGTCGCGCCCGTAGAACACGCGACCGTCGTACACCTCGCGCAGGTCGCGCTCGACGTAACTGCGTGTGAGTGCCGCGCCGCCGAGCAGGACGGGGAGGTGCGAGAGGCCCTGGTTGTTCAGCTCCTCGAGGTTCTCGCGCATGATGAGCGTGCTCTTCACCAGGAGCCCGCTCATGCCGAGCGCGTCGGCGTCGACTTCCTGCACCTTGGCGATCATCTCGCTGATCGGGATCTTGATGCCGATGTTGTGCACCTCGTAGCCGTTGTTGGTGCAGATGATGTCGACCAGGTTCTTGCCGATGTCGTGCACGTCGCCCTTCACGGTGGCGAGCACGAGCCTGCCCTTGCTGGTCGAGCCGGCCACTTTGTCCATGTGCGGCTCAAGGTGGCTGACCGCCGTCTTCATCGTCTCGGCGCTCTGCAACACGAACGGCAGTTGCATCTGGCCCGAGCCGAACAGTTCGCCGACCTCGCGCATGCCGTCGAGCAGCACGTCGTTCACAATCTCGAGCGCCTTCAGGCCGCTCGCGAGAGCCTCGTCGAGGTCGGTCGTGAGACCCTCGCGGTCGCCGTCGATGATGCGCTGGCGCAACCTGTCGCGCACCGGCCAGCCGCTGCGGTCGGGTTTCTCCCGCTTGGTCGACTTCACGCCCTCGAACGCGGTCAGCAGCAACTGCAGCGGGTTGTAGTCGTCGGTCGTCTTGTCGAAGATGATGTCGCGGCACAGCGCGACGTGCTCGGGCTTGATGCGCGCGAGCGGCAGGATCTTGCTGGCGTGCACGATGGCGGCGTCGAGCCCGGCCTTCACGCACTCGTCGAGGAACACGCTGTTCAACACTTGGCGCGCAGCGGGGTTGATGCCGAAGCTCACGTTGGAGAGGCCCATCACCGTGAGCGCGCCGGGGATCTCGGCCTTGATGCGCCGGATCGCCTCGATACTTTCGATGCCGTCGCGGCGCAGGTCGGCGTCGCCCGTGGTGAGCGGGAAGGTGAGCGGGTCGAAGATGAGGTCGCTCGCCGACAAGCCGTAGCGCTGTGTCGCAATCTCGTGGATGCGGTGCGCGATGCGCATCTTCCACTCCACGTCACGCGCCTGGCCGCGCTCGTCGATGAGCAGGCAGATAACCGCGGCGCCGTACTCCTGCGCGAGTTTGAAAACCCGGTCCATACGCCGACCCGGCTCTTCGCCGTCCTCCAGGTTGGCGCTGTTCAGGATGCAGCGGCCGCCCGCCAGTTGCAGCGCAGCTTCCATGACTTGCGGTTCGGTCGAGTCGAGCACGAGCGGCACGCTGGCCGTGCTCGCGAAGCGCCCCGCGACTTCGCGCATGTCGAGCGTGCCGTCGCGCCCGACGTAGTCGACGCACACGTCGAGCACATGCACACCCTCGCCGATCTGCTCGTGGGCCATCTTGGTGCACGTGTCCCAGTCGCCTGCGAGCATCGCGTCGCGGAACGCGCGCGACCCGTTGGCGTTGGTGCGCTCGCCGATGTAGAGCACGCTGTTGTCTTGCTTCAGCGCGACGGGGGAGTAGAGCGAGGTCACGCTCGGCTCTTGCTCCGGTGCGCGCCGTGCGGGCGTCAGGTTGCGCACGGTTTCGACCACTCGGCGCAAGTGCTCGGGCGTGGTGCCGCAGCAGCCGCCCACGACCGTGATGCCGAGGTCGTGCACGTGGTGTCGGTGGTACTCGGCGAGTTGTTGCGGGGTGAGGTCGTAGTGCGTCTTGCCGTCGACCACGCTCGGCAGGCCCGCGTTGGGCAGCACGCTGATCGGAATCGGCGAGTGCTGCGAGAGATGCCGCAGGTGCTCCTGCATCTCGGCCGGCCCCGTCGCGCAGTTGATGCCGAGCACCGCGGGCTTCATCGCGAGGATCGCGGTGAGCGCGGCGCCGATCTCGGTGCCGACCAGCATGCGACCCGTGGTCTCCATCGTGACTTGCACTTGGATCGGCAGCTCGCGCGACAGTGCCTTCATCGCGCGGCGACCGCCTTGCATCGCCGCCTTGATCTGGAGAAGGTCCATGCATGTCTCGATGAGCAGCAGGTCGGCGCCGCCTTCGATCAATGCCCGCGCGTGTGCCTCGTAGGTGTCGCGCAGCTCGACGAACGAGATGTGTCCGAGGCTCGGCAGTTTTGTTCCAGGACCCACGCTGCCCGCGACGTAACGCGCACGCCCGTCGGATTCGAACGAGCTGGCAACCTCCCGTGCGATGCGGGTGGCCGCCAGCGTGATCTCGCTGGCGCGCCCGGCGATGCCGTATTCCGCCAGCACCGTGCCGAACGACCCGAACGTCGCAGTCTCGATTGCGTCGACGCCGGCCTTCAGGAAATCTTCGTGCATCATCGCGATCACGTCCGGGCGCGTGACGGCGAGCAGCTCGTTGCAGCCCTCGAGATGCTGGCCGCCGAAGTCGTCGGCCGCGAGGTTCTTGCCCTGCACGTAGGTGCCGAAGGCGCCGTCAAAGACGACCACGCGCTCGTTCACCGTCTCAAGAAAGCTCGGTCTCCTGCGCGCACGCATCGTCTCGTCAAGGCTAAGACAAGTAGCGTGTAGATGCCGTGACGCGACAAAAGGTGTACACCCGCGCCGGAGACGACGGTACGACCGGGCTCTTTTACGGCGGACGAGTGGCGAAGGACTCGGCGTTGCCGCGCGCGTACGGTGCGGTCGACGAGGCGCAGGCGGTGCTCGGGCTTGTGCGCGCCGAACTTGGTCGCGAGAACGAACTCAACGACGCGCTCGTGCACATCATGCGCGACATGTGGGTGTTGATGGCCGAACTCGCCACGCTGCCCGAGAACCGCCACAAACTCATCGACGGCAAGTCGCGCGTAACCGTTCAGATGGTGGCGAAACTCGAGCACATGATCGACGCGCTCGACGAGAAGTTCACGCCGCCGTCGGAGTTCGTGGTGCCCGGCCAGAACAAGATCGCCGCCCTGCTCGACGTCGCCCGCACCGTGGTGCGCCGCGCCGAGCGCCATGCGATCGCCGCCGCCCCCGCGCCGTCGCAAGCCGGCCCGTACCTCAACCGCTTGAGCGACTTGCTCTGGACGCTGGCGCGTTGGCAAGAGGGCGAGTCGCTTCCGGTGCGCAGCGTCACGGACTAGTCGCACGCTTGGCGGCACGGGTCGCACCCGACCGCACCGACCCGCACGCTTGGCGGGCGTAGACGCCTGCGGAACTAGCCTGCGAGGCCATGAAACACGCCCAACTCGTCGTCACCGTCGCCCGCGAAACTCCTTCCAGCGAGGTGGTCGGCGTCCCCGTCACTTCCGACAAGTCGGTGCCCGCCGAGCTCGGGGTGTCGCGCGCACAACTCGCAGCTGCCGGATTCGAGGGCAAAATCGGCCAGACGCTCGTCGTGCCGTCGACAGGAAAGAGCGTGCTCGTCGCCGTCGGTGTCGGCGAAGGGAACTCCGCCACCGCCCACGACCTGCGCAACGCGGCTGCCGCTCTCGCGCGAGCGGCCAGCAAGCACGCGTCGCTCTCCACTTCGCTCGCCGGCGTCGGCAAGGGTGATCGCGGCGAGATCGCACAGGCGGTCACCGAGGGTCTCATGCTCGCGACGCATCGCTACGGTGTGCTCAAGTCGGACAAGGCGTTTACGTCGAAGTTGAAGTCGGCGGTGCTCGTGGTCGACTCGAAGTCGCTCGGCGCCGCCGCCAACGGCGCGCGCCGCGGCACCGTGACTGGCGAAGCCGTGTGCATGGCCCGCGACTTCGCGAACATGCCGCCGGCGCACTTGACGGCAAAGATGTTCGCCGACCGCGCACAAGAAGTCGCTTCGCAGACCGGTCTGCGCATCGAGGTGTACGACAAGGACCGGCTGCTCGCGATGGGTTGCGGCGGCATCATCGGCGTGAACCGCGGCAGCGTGAATCCGCCGCGCATGGTGAAGTTGTCGTACCGACCCGGCAAAGCCGCGCTGAAAGGCAAGTCGGGCGGCAAGAGCAAGAAGTCGCCGCAGCCGCACCTCGTCATGGTGGGCAAGGGAGTCATGTACGACTCGGGTGGCATCAGCCTGAAACCGAGCAACCCGAGCCACGCGATGATGAAGGCCGACATGAGCGGCGCTGCCGCGGTGCTCGCCGCGATGAGCACGCTGAAAGCGCTCGGTTGCAAGAACCAAGTGACTGCCTACCTCATGTGCACCGACAACCTGCCGTCGGGTAGCGCGATGGCGATGGGCGACGTGCTCACGATGCGCAACAATAAGACCGTCGAGATCCACAACACCGACGCAGAAGGACGCCTCATCCTCGCCGACGGACTTTCGTTGGCGGCGGAGCTGGAGCCGGACGCAATCGTCGACATCGCCACCCTCACCGGTGCCTGCGCCGCGGCCCTCGGCCCGAAAATGTCGGGAGTCATGGGCAACGATGCGCGATTCATCGAGCAAGTGAAAGAGGCGAGCAAGGCCGTGGACGAAGACGTATGGGAGCTTCCGCTCGAGCGCGCGTACCGCCGCATGCTCGACTCCTACATCGCCGACATGAAGAACGTCGGCGGGGGCGAGGCCGGGGCGATCACGGCGGCATTGTTCCTCGACGAGTTCACCGGCGGAACCCCGTGGGCCCACCTCGACATCGCGGGCCCGATGTGGTCGGAGACGGACGCCGGCTGGCTGCAGCGCGGGGCGACCGCGTACGGCACGCGCCTGCTCGTCAATCTCGCGGAGAACTTCCGCAAGCGCTAGGCGACCTAAGGATGCTCGCAAAGCCGCTCTCGAGTCGTTCAGGACCGCACGTCAAGCCGCGAAGACGGCATTCGATGCGGCGCTCGCTGAGCTTGGCGATCGACCGCAAAGGCCGACGAAGTAGCCAATCTGGGCGGCCTCGCAAATCCCGAAATCGCGCAATGTCACAGTCGGCGACTAATAGAGTGGGTTAGGTCGTGGTACAAAAACTGATACCTAATCCATGCTCAGTCATTCGCGAGAATGGCGACCCCGGTCGTGGAACGGTGCTCGTGCTTGGCACGCCGAGGGGAGGCACCTCGATGGTGGCGGGAATCTGTCAGATGCTCGGCGTCTCTATGGGACGAGACATCGATCGATCGAACATCGAGGATCGGCGATTCCAGGCCATTCTTACTGCCCCCGATCTCGCAGCAGCGACCACGGAGTATTTCTCCGAGCGGACGGTTGGTGAGCCCCTCAACGGCGTGAAGAATCCCGTGATGATTGATCGACTTGCCGAGTATTACTCGGTCATCCCGAGTCCGATTCTCGTCGTCGTGAGCCGCGATGTACTGGCGACGGCCCAACGCGAAGAATTTTCCGGACGCGACTTGCTCGAGAGCCTCCACTCGGCGGCCCGTCGTAAACTGGAGATTTTTCAGTTCGTGGCAGCAGTCGCAGACCCCCTGATGATGGTGTCGTACGAAAGAGCCATTGAGAGTCCGACGGCGACCGTAAGGGCGCTGAGCGAATTCCTTCTTGGGGCCGTTAGTGAAGACATCGTCGAGCTCACGTCACGCCTGGTTCGCTCGAACTGCGACATGCCTGGCGACGTCGACTTTGTGCGCGAGAGGGAGTTGTACGAGCTTCAGACGTCAGGAGCGGTCACTACTGTTTCGTAGCCAGCCCGTGTGCGCCTCGCGCAGGTGTGGCGGCATGCGGTCGAGGTGGCGCTGCGACACCGGCGGCAGCATGCGGCGGGTCGCGAGCGAGCCGCGCACCGACTGGGCGATGCCGAACATCTGCAGGCGCGACACCGCGCGCCCGAAGATCGCGCCGGCATTCTCGCGCGCCGCGACGCCGAGGGCACGTGCAGTGGCTTGCGTGTCGAGCAGGTAACCATCGGGGAAGTCGTCGAATCCGAAGTCGATGCGCCGAAGCAGCCAGGTGGCGCTCGGGCCGAGCACCGGCAACCAGAACCATTCGACGTAGTCGGAGCGGGCACCAAAGCCGAGTGATTCCACGGTGGCGTCGCGCCAGGGCACCACGCGGAGATTGTTGTGATCTTCCATGCCGAGGTGTGTGCACGGCCTCGCGCGAATGGCACACTTGTTTCGAAGTGCGCGACGATACTGATGCCGTCATCCGCGTGGAGGTCGTGCTCGCCGCCGCGCGGCGAATCACGGTGCTGACCGGGGCGGGAATCTCGACGGCGTCTGGCATCCCCGACTTTCGCGGTCCGAACGGCGTGTGGACGAAGAACCCCGACGCTGAGCGGGCCGCAACCCTCAGTCATTATTTGAACGACAAGGAACTGCGCAGGCGTTCGTGGCAGAACCGCGCGAAGTGGATCGACGGCGACCCGCAACCCAACGACGGGCACAAGGCACTCGTGCGGCTGCAGGAACGCGGGCAGCTGCGCGGGCTCGTCACGCAGAACGTCGACGGCCTGCACCAGCGGGCGGGCATTGACGAGAACCTCGTGCACGAAGTGCACGGCAACATCAATCGTTCGCGGTGCTGGCAGTGCCACGACATGCGTCCGATGCGCGAGACGTTGCAGCGCGTGGTCGACGGCGACCCCGACCCGCGCTGCCTGAAGTGCGGCGGCATCTTGAAGAGCGACACGATCCTCTTCGAGCAGGCGCTCGTGCCCGAGGTGATCGAGGCTGCGTTTTGCGCGAGCGAAGACTGTGACGTGATGCTCGCGGTCGGCTCGACCCTCGGGGTGTTTCCTGCCGCCAATTGTGTGCCGCGCGCGAAGGCGGCCGGCGCGCGGGTGATCATCGTGAACGGAACCGAGACGGAAATGGACTACCTCGCTGACGAGATCGTGACGGGCGACATCAACATGGTGTTGCCGCGGCTGTGCGGTGTGGTGCGCGAGCCGTAATCCCGACCCCGCAGATAGCATTTTGCGCGTGCCCACCTTCCGTGACTTGCTGACGGCCGCCAAGGCCCAGATTCGCGAGATCGACACGGCAGCGGCCGCCGATCGCATCGCCGCGGGCGGGGTCGTGGTGCTCGACGTGCGCGAACCCGACGAGCACCAGCAGGGTGCGCTCGCCGACGCTGTGCACATTCCGCGCGGGCACCTCGAGGCGCAAATCGAGTCGCGCATCGTCGACAAGTCGTCGCCGGTCGTCGTGTATTGCGCGGGCGGCGTGCGCAGCGCGTTCGCCGCAAAGACGATGCAAGAACTCGGCTACACCGACGTGGTCAGCATGGCCGGCGGCTTCGGCAAATGGAAAGACGAAGGACGCGCGTGGTCGACGCCCGTGGCGCTCAGCGCCGGGCAGCGCAACCGTTACCAGCGCCACATCATGCTGCCCGAGGTGGGCGTCGCCGGACAAGCCAAATTGCTGGCGAGCAAGGTGCTGCTCCTCGGCGCGGGCGGTCTCGGTTCGCCGGCAGCGTTGTATCTCGCCGCCGCCGGCGTCGGCACGCTCGGCATCGTCGACATGGACGAGGTGGACGAGAGCAACTTGCAGCGACAAATCCTGCACAACGTCGACCGCGTCGGCGAGCGCAAGGTGGATTCGGCGAAGAAGACGCTCACGATGCTCAACCCCGATATCAACGTGGTCACCTACGACACGCGACTGGCCGCCAGCAACATCATCGACATCATCTCGGGCTACGACGTGATCGTCGACGGCGCCGACAATTTCCCGAGCCGTTATCTGCTCAACGACGCGAGCGTGAAGCTCGGCATTCCCGTCGTGCACGGTTCGATCTTCCGTTTCGAAGGAATGGTCAGCGTCTTTCATCCGCTGCGCGGGCCGACGTACCGCGACATGGTGCCTGAGCCGCCGCCGGCGGAGATGGCGCCGAGTTGTGCCGAAGCCGGCGTGCTCGGCGTGCTGCCCGGCATCGTCGGTTCGATCCAGGCGCTGGAAGCGATCAAGTTGCTGCTCGATCTCGGCGACCCGTTGATCGGGCGCATACTCGCCATCGACACGACGGAGATGACGTTCCGCACGTTCAACCTGCGCAAGGACCCCGCCAACCAGGTGACGCACGAGAACCGCGAACGCATCCGAGTGCGCGACCTCGACGGCGCGTGCGCGCCGTGGCTGCACTAGTCGCCAGACGCGCGGCCATCCACTCGTAGAATTCAGCGCGTGCCGCTTCGCATCGCCGTCGTCGGCGCAGGATTTTCCGGCGCGGTCGTCGCCCGCGAGCTCGCCGAAACAGGCCACCAAGTCGACGTGTTCGAGTCGCGCGACCATGTCGCTGGCAACTGCCACACGCGCCGCCACGACACCGGCGTGATGGTGCACGTCTACGGGCCGCACATCTTCCACACGCAGTACGAGCGCGTGTGGGACTACGTGCGGCGCTTCGGGGAGTTCAAGCCGTACCGCCATCGCGTGCGGGCGATGGTGGGGGACAAGGCGTACCAGATGCCGATGAACCTCGGGCTCATCAACGCGTTCTTCGGCACCGACTTCACCCCGCAGGAAGCCGAGTCGTTCGTGGCATCGCGCGCCGACTCGACCATCACCGACCCGAAGTCGTTCGAGGAACAGGCGTTGCGACTCGTCGGGCGCGAACTGTACGAGGCGTTCTTCGCCGGCTACACGCGCAAGCAGTGGGGTGTGGATCCGAAAGACCTGCCGGCGAGCATCCTGGCGCGCCTGCCGCTGAGGTTCACCGACGACGACTCGTACTTCAGCCACCCGCACCAGGGGATTCCGCTGCACGGTTACACGCCGATCGTCGAGGCGATGCTCGACCATCCGCGCATCAGCGTGCGACTTTCGACGCGGATGCCGCGCGCGCGGCTGGTTGATTACGACCACTCGTTCTGGTCGGGACCGATCGACGCGTACTTCGACTTCGAGCACGGCCATCTCGCGTACCGCACGCTCGACTTCGAACCCGAGGTGGTGGACGGCGACTTCCAGGGTTGCCCCGTGGTCAACTACTGCGACGCGAGCGTGCCGTACACGCGCATCACCGAGCACAAGCACTTCGCGCCGTGGGAACGGCACGAGCGCACGGTGATCTACCGCGAATACAGCCGGCTGGCCGACGATAACGACACGCCGTACTACCCGGTGCGCCTCGTGGAAGAGAAGGCGCAACTGCTCGAGTACGTGCGCCTCGCGCGCGCGGAAGAAGGCGTCACCTTCCTCGGGCGGCTCGGCACCTACCGTTATCTCGACATGGACGTGACGATTCACGAGGCGCTCAACGTCGCTGATGCGGCGAAAGCAGCGATCGCCGCCGGACGCAAGATTCCCGCGTTCGTCACCGACCCGATGCAGTGATGACTGCCGCATGACGAGCCTCCTGCAGCGTTCGCTGCCGCCCGCGCCCGGGTTCAGCGAACCGGAGCTGTACGTGCGCACCGCGGGCGAGGTGCGATTTGGTGTCGACGCTTCGGGCGCGGCGCAAGCGTCGCTGGGTGCGGGGGCGACCCTCACGTTCGACACCTCTTTCGGTGTGCTGCATGCCGGGCGCTGGCGCCGCCTGACCGGCGTCGACGACATCGAGGCGCGCATCGTCGCCGAGGGTGCCGGGCGCGCCGAGGTGGTCGCGGTGGTGCGGGGTCGCGAGACGGTCGTGGCGACCGCGACACTCGGCGCACGGCCCGTCGACGTGCGCGTCGGTTCGTTGCGGCGGTCGGACTGGGGCGTGCTCTTCGTGCGCATCGTCGCCGACTCGCCGACCACTTTGCACGGCGTCGAGTGGCGCACCCCGAGCGCACCGCGGTGCGAAGTGCGCCTCAATCTCTCCATCACCACCTTCAACCGGCACGACTACGTGGTACCGACGGTGAAGAAGGTGCTCGCGCTGGTGCGCGGCAACGACGCGTTGCGCGGCCGTGTGCGCGTGCTCGTGGTCGACAACGCGAACAATGTGTCGTTCGGCGAGCCGCCGGGCGACGAATTGACGGTGGTCGCCAACCGCAACCTGGGCGGGGCCGGTGGTTTCGCGCGCGGGCTCATGTGGCTGCGCGCGCAGGGCTGGGCGACGCACGTGCTGTTCATGGACGACGACATCACATTGGAGAGCGAGTCGCTCGTGCGCACCGTCTCGCTTCTCGCGCACGCCCGCGACGAGAAGTTGTGCGTGCACGGCGCGATGCTGAGCGAAGAGCGCCAGTGGATGCAGTTCGAAGCCGGCAGCAGATACCTGTGGCGCTCGCACTACCCGTTGCGCGCCCTCGGCCAAGAAGACGACCTGCGCGACCGCCGGCTCGTGTTGCGCGACGCCAAAGAGCGGACGTTCGCCTACTCGGCGTGGTGGTACACCGCGTTCCCGATCGGGCTCACGCGCGACAACCCGCTGCCCGTCTTCGTGCGCGGCGACGACGTGGCCTTCGGTCTCATGCACACGGGACGGCACACGGTGACGCTGAACGGCGTGGTGGTGTGGCACGCCGACTTCCACCTGAAGAACAATCCGTCGAGCCTCTTCTACGAGATGCGCAACTTCGCGATGATCGACACGCTGGTCTTCGACCGCCATCGCTGGTGGCACCTCGCGCGGCGGTTCCTCGCGCTCAGTTTCCGCAACCTGTTCGGCTTCCGCTACGCGAGCGAGGAGTACATGATCCGCGGAATGCGCGCCTATCTCGCCGGCCCCGGTGCGCTCGCGGCGCTCGACCACGCCGCGCTGCACGACGAGCTGCGGCGGGTCACCGAAGAGAAGCCCGCGCCGTTGTCGCCCGAGCAGGCGGCAGTCGGAATGTCGCGGCCGCTGCCCAAGCCGGTGCGACTCGTCGGGTTCGTGCTCGCGCTGCCGCTCCTCGGCGGGTTCCTCCTGCCGAGCGGCGTGCGCAGCGCGGCACTGCGCACCGCACCGATCGACTCGCGTGCCGTCGGCCTCGCCCTGCGCCGCGAACGGATTCTCTACCGCCACGACCGCCTGCCCGAGGGTTTCGTGTGCGAACGCGACCGCACGCGGTTCTTTGCGCTGTGGCGCGACGCGTTCGGCGTGCTGCGCGACCTGCGCCGCGACTACGCGCGGTTGAAGCGCGAGTACCGCGCGGCCTACCCGTCGCTCGTCAGCGACGAGGCGTGGTCGCGCCGGTTCGGCGTCTAGCGCACAGACGAAGAACGCTGCGCGTCTGGCGCTGTGCTGCTAGCGCTGCGCCGAAGCGGTGAGCAGCGCCATCCACGTCGTGCGATCGACGACGCCCGTCGTCTTCAACCCGACCGACCGCTGGAACTTCTTCACCTGCTTGTCGGTGCCGCTGCCGAACGCGCCGTCGGCCTTGATCTTCACACCAAGCACGTTGGCGAGCGCCTTCTGGATCGACGCGACCGACGAGTGCTTGGCGCCGCGCGCGAGCGTGAACGTGGTGTGGTCGATCCCGAGCGCGACGATCACCTGCTCGTCGGCGATGCCGTCGATCGGCAGGCCGGCAGACTCCTCGAACCTCTTTAACACCGCCGAGGTGCCCTTGCCGAACACACCGTCGGCGGCGAGACGCTGTTTCTTCTTGAGCCCGAGCGCGGTGTTGAGCGCCGCCTGCAGCGCCTTCACGGGTTCGCCGCGCTCGCCGACGATCATCGGCAACGACATCGGGATGATGGCGCCGCTGCCCGCGGTGATGAGGCCCGCGCGGCGCAGCTCGTCGAGTTGGTTGCGCAAGAACAGCGCGAACTCCGCCCGCCCCGTGCTCGTGAGGTGCACGGTGTCGCTGAACCAGCGCGTCTTGTCGGGGCCCGCGCTGTGGGCGTTCCAGTCGAGCACGCTCACGTTCGGGTACCGCTGCGCCGCCGCCGCGAGTTCGGCGTTCGAGCGCGAGTAGTCCACCGACACGCGGCGCGTCGAGAGGTTCACGAAGATGACGCGCTGCACCGCGCGGGCGTTGAGCGCGGTGACCACCTGGTCGATGTCTTGCGCGAAGGTCGCCGGGTCGTCGTTGTAGCCGAGCTGCAGCACGGCGATGGTCGGCATATTTTCCGCCGTGAGTTGGTTGATGATCGACGGCGCGTCAGGCAGGCCGACCGAGGGCTCGACGCACGACGCACCGACGAGGCAGCGGTTGGGCACGGCCTGCAAGTCGACGTTCGGGTAGGCGGGCGCGACGATGCCGTTGAACTCCGCGGTGATGCTGGCACCCACCGAGTCGCCGATCAGCAACATCCGGCCGACGGGTGCGGCTTCGAACTCGGCGGGATACACGGGCGTCACGCCGTACCACGGAGCGGGGAGTCCGAACGCAGAGCGGAACGACCAGCCCGACATCTTCACCGCACCGTTGGTGCCGGTGACGGTGACCTCGGTGGTGTAGCCGTTCCAGTCGCCGCCGAGCCCGTCGTGCGCGGTGGTGATCGAGGTGAGCGTGCCGATCTGCGGATACTTCTCGCGCAGTTGCGCGGCGGAGACGCTGCGCGTCCACACGGTGAGCGCCGGGTTCGCTGCGAGGTCGCCCGGATCGGCCTGCGCCGTGAAGTTGCCGCCCGCCGTGCGGCCGCCGTTGCTCGAGGAGAACTCGGTGCGCACCACCGCGCCGTCGCGGCCGCGAATCACCACGCCCGCCGTTTCGGCGATCGCGAGGTCGGTGCGCGGGTCCTCGAGGCTGTAGGGCTGCTCGCTCACACCCTCGCGCACGCCCGCACCGCCGTAGACCTGGCAATCCATCGTGTCGCAAGTGTGGGCGAGCCCCGGGTAGCGCGTCTCGGTCGAGGCGTAACTGCGCGCGGCGACGGCCTGGGCGCGCAGCGCATGCATCCCCGCGCCGCCGTTGGCGTCGCCCCACGACGCTGGCGACTCGCGCGGCACCACGCCGCGCAGGTAACTCTCCATCGTGGTCACGTTGATGGTGCGGTTCTCGTTGCGCGAGTTGTTGAGCGCGCGGATAATGCCTCGGTAGTAACGCACGCGGTGCGCCTTGTCGGATTTCGGCTCGCACAGCCCGACGAGTTGCGTCGGCGCGGCGGCCGGGTCTTGCCCGACCTGCGTGGTGAACGACGCCACGTCGGCGACGTCACCGATCAGCTCGAACCCGACGCTCGCGGGGTCTTGGCTCGGCAGCGTGCAACGCCGCTGCGTGGAGCCCCACACGCGGTACACCTTCTCGCTCACCTCGCGCGCGACGAGCGAGGTCCACGCGCGCCCCGGCACCGGGTCTTCGAGGAAGACGGCGTTCTGCACGTCGGCCACGACACCGGTCTGGTATGTGCCCATCGCCGAGAGCCACACGCGGATGTTGTCGATCGGGTTGTCGATCGGTGCCACCACGTTGCCGGTCGCGCCGCCGTAGTAGAAGTCGAGGATTTGCTGCCACGACCATCCATATGCCGTCGCCCAGCCGAACGAGCCGTACTGGCTGAGCCCGCGCCCGTGTCCGAAACCGCGCCCGTAAATGAGGTAACTGGCGGGCAACTGGCCGTCGGCGGCCTGCGCAGTCGGCAGCGGCGTCGCGGTCGCGATGCCGAGCGCGACGACGCAGATGCACAGCAGGCGACGCAGTTGGGGGGAACGCATGGTGAAGCAGTACTCTCCTTCGCCCGCTCGCGACGAAGTCTACGGGAGTCCGCGCGCAGGCTGGTGTCGCGCGCGAATCACACGATGTCGCGTGCGAGCACGTCGCGCTGTTGCGCGGCGACACCCGCGAGCACGAGCCCGATGCCGACCAAGTCGGGCACCGACGGCGTCTGGTCGAGAAAAAGAAATCCGAACACCGTCGCGGTCACCGGCAAAAGTGCGAGCAACACCGAGAACCGACGCACGGGGATGCGTCGCAACGTGTACTGGTCGATGCCGTAGGCGATCGCGTTGGAGAAGAGCCCGATGAGCAAGCAGAGCCCGATCAGTCGCGGGTCGCTCCACGCCGGCCCGCTCTGTGCGATGCCGAACGGCGCGAGCACGAGGGCGCCAAAGCCGAGCCCGACCGCGAGCCCGGCGACCCCGCGGTCGTACTGTGCGACTCGTGCGCTGAGCACGACGTAACCGGCCCAGCATGCGGCGGCGAGGAAGATGAACAGCAACCCGAGCGGTTCGTCGTCGATCTCGATACCCGACAGCACGATCACCCCGAGCGTCGCGAGCGCGAGCGCGGCCGCGTTGCGCCGCGAGCGTGTGGTGAGCGCGGCGACGGTGATCGGCCCGATGAACTCGATCGCCACACCTTTGCCGAGGTGCAGCCGGTCGATCGCCAGGTAAAAGGTCAGGTTCATGAACGCCGTCACGATGCCGAGCGCGGCCGCGCTGCGCCACTGCGCGCCGGTGAACCTGCCGCCGCGGCGGAACTGCCCGAGCGAGAACATCGATAGCCACAGCGTCGCGCCGATCACGCGCAACCACGCCGACGGAGCAGGCGCCAGTTCGTCGAAGAGTCGCACGGCGACGACCGCGCCGACGTACTGGCTGACTCCCGACAGCACGAACAACGCCTCGGGCGGCGCCGCGTAGAGCGGGCTGCGACGTTCGTTCAGTCGAAGAGATCCGGGTCGGTGCGGCAGATTTCCTGCCACAGCGGCTGGAAGTTGAGGAATCCGCCGAAGTCGTGCGCGGTGAGGTCGCGCGTGTAGGTCGCCACCTCGTGCGGAATCAACTTCGGTGTGCCGGCGCTCTCGGCCATGATCTGCGCCATGCACGTGCGCTCCATCGTGACGAACCAGTACGCGGCGGCGTCGACGGTGGCGCCCACCGTGAACAATCCGTGGTTCTGGTGGATGGCGGCCTTGCCCTTCGGGAACTTCGACGCGATCTCGCGGCCGGCCTCGGGCTCGAACACGACAGCACCACCCTGCTCGACGATGACGACGTGGTCGTCGTAGAAGTAGCAACTGTCTTGCGTGATTGGATCGAGCTTGCGGCCGAGCGACGCCCACGCCTTGCCGTACACCGAGTGCGAGTGTGCCGCCGAGACCACGTCGGGCCGCGCCTGGTGGATGGCCGCGTGGATGCAGAACGCCGCGCGGTTCACCGGCTGGTTGCCGTACACGACCTCCCCCTCGTGATTCACGAGGATGAGATCAGAGACGCGCATCAAGCGGAAACTGCGGGCGAACGGGTTGACCCAGAAGTGGTCGGGGAACTCCGGGTCGCGCACCGTGATGTGCCCGGCGACGCCCTCGCCGAAACCGAGCCGTCCGAAGATGCGCAGCGCGCCGGCGAGTTTCTGCTTGCGCTCGGTGCGCTCTTCTTCGACGGAGCGATTCGCCGGCGGCTGGAGACTGGCGAGATCCTTCGGCGTGAGTGGCACGCCGTCGATGAACTTCGTGGTGCCTGCGTGCTCGGTGATGGCCATGCCTCAAGGTTAGGCACAAGGCCCGCGAGGCGCGGCTCTCGTAGCCTTGGGTCAGCATGACGGACAAGCACACCGACTCCGGCATCGAGGTCGGGCCGTTGTACGACGCGCGGTCGCTCGGCGATTTCGACGCCGCCCACGACCTCGGCGCCCCGGGTGCTGCGCCGTACACGCGCGGCATCTATCCGACGATGCACCGCGACCGGCTCTGGACGATGCGCCAATACGCGGGTTTCGGCACCGCCGCCGACACCAACGCGCGCTTCAAGTTCTTGCTCGACGCGGGGCAGACCGGGCTCTCGTGCGCCTTCGACCTGCCCACCCAGATGGGATACGACAGCGACCACGCGCGCGCCGCCGGCGAGGTCGGCAAGGTGGGCGTGGCGATCGACTCGATCGACGACATGCGCACGCTGCTCGCCGACCTGCCCCTCGACAAGGTGACTACTTCGATGACGATCAACTCGACGGCGGCGATACTCCTCCTGCTCTACGAGTTGGTCGCGGCCGAGCGGGGCGTGCCGGCGGGCGCGATCAGCGGCACCATCCAGAACGACCTCTTGAAGGAGTACATCGCGCGCGGCACGTACGTGTACCCGCCGCGTCCGTCGTTGCGCATCACCACCGACATCTTCGCGTACTGCGCCGAGCACGTGCCGAAGTGGAACACCATCTCGATCTCGGGCTACCACATCCGCGAAGCGGGCAGCACCGCGGTGCAAGAACTCGCCTTCACGCTCGCCAACGCCATCGCGTACGTGCAGGCGGCGGTCGACGCCGGACTCGACGTCGACACGTTCGCGCCGCGCATTTCGTTTTTCTGGAACGGCCACAACAACTTCTTCGAGGAGGTCGCGAAGTTCCGCGCCAGCCGTCGCATGTGGTACCGCATCATGACGCAGCGATTCGGCGCCAAGAACCCGGCCAGCCATCTCATGCGATTCCACACGCAGACCGGCGGTGCCACGCTCACCGCGCAGCAACCGCTCAACAACGTGGTGCGCGTCGCAGTGCAGAGCATGGCGGCGGTGATGGGCGGCACGCAGAGCCTGCACACCAACGGTTACGACGAAGCGCTCGGCCTACCGACACAACAAGCCGCGCGCATCGCGTTGCGCACGCAGCAGATCATCGGCTACGAAAGCGGCGTCACCGACACGCCCGACCCGCTCGCCGGCTCGTACTACGTGGAGTCGCTCACCAACGAAGTCGAGCGCCTGGCGTGGGAGTACATCGAGCGCATCGACGCGATGGGCGGCGCGGTGGACGCGATCGAGGCCGGCTTCCAAATGGAGGAAATCGAAGAGGCGGCCTACGCGTACACCAAGTCGATCGACGACGAGTCGCGCACCATCGTCGGGGTCAACAAGTTCACCGACGAGGAACACACCGAGATGCCCGTCTTGAAAGTCGACGCCGAACGCGAACGCAACCAAGTCGCCCGCCTGCGCGAGTTCAAGGCCAAGCGCGAC
>Ga0233424_10001210_pt1 | contig 24437 bp, 23 predicted proteins | sample Watercolumn_Towu_FD_181011 | JGI IMG/M metagenome (GOLD analysis project Ga0233424, IMG submission 181011) | Freshwater microbial communities from Lake Towuti, South Sulawesi, Indonesia - Watercolumn_Towuti2014_125_MG | ecosystem: Environmental > Aquatic > Freshwater > Lake | place: Indonesia... | reverse complement strand
CCACGACCACGCCGCCGAGATGGGCGGAGTGGCCCCCGAGGAGCCGCTGCTGTTCCTCAAGCCGAACACCGCCGTGATCGGCCCGGACGACGCGATCGTGCGTCCTGTCGCGCTGTCCGAGCGGACGGAGTACGAGGGCGAGCTCGTAGTCGTGATCGGGCGGATCGCCAAGAACGTGAAGGCGGAGAACGCCCTCGACCACGTGCTCGGCTACACGATCGGCAACGACGTCACGGCGCGCGACCTGCAGCGCAAGGACGGGCAGTGGTCGCGGGCGAAGGGCTTCGACACGTTCTGCCCGCTCGGCCCCGTGATCGAGACGGACTTCGACCCCGCACAGGCCACGATCGAGACGCGGGTGAACGGCGAGGTCCGCCAGCACGCCCCGCTCACCGACATGATCCACTCGGTCGCCGCGATCATCGAGTACGCCTCCGCGGTGTTCACGCTCCTTCCGGGCGACGTCATCATGACGGGCACTCCCGCCGGCGTGGGCACGTTCGAGGCGGGCGACACGGTGGAGGTCGAGATCTCCGGACTCGGCATCCTCCGCAACACCGCGCGCGACGCCGCTCCCGCGTCATGACCGAGGTCGCCCTCACGGCGACGCAGCAGCAGGCGGTGCAGCGCCGCACCGTGCTCGTGCTCTCGCTGGGGCAGGTGCTCGGCGGCATCGCCTTCGGAGCCACCGTGTCGCTCGGTGCGCTGCTCGCCGCGGACATCTCCGGCAGCGACGCGCTCTCCGGACTCGCGACGGCGTCGGTGACCCTCGGGGCCGCGGTCTGCGCGATCCCGCTCGCCCGGATGGCCGCGCGGCTCGGACGGCGTCGCGCGCTCACCCTCGGCAACCTCTTCGCCCTCATCGGCATCGCCGTGGTGATCCTCGCAGCATCCGTGCGCGTCTTCCCGCTCCTGCTCGTCGGCATCCTGCTGATCGGTGCGGGGAACGCGGGCAACCTGCAGTCCCGGTTCGCGGCCACGGACCTCGCGGCCCCGCAGCATCGTGGGCGCGACCTCTCGATCGTCGTGTGGTCCACGACGATCGGCGGCGTGGCGGGGCCGCTGCTGCTCGGTCCGGGGGAGATCGTCGGCCAGGCGATCGGCATGCCGCCGCAGACCGGCTCGTACGTCTTCTCGTTCGTGGCGCAGTGCGCGGCTCTGGCGCTCTATCTCGTCGCGCTCCGACCCGATCCGCTTCTCGCCGCGCAGCGACTCGCGCAGGCGGCGGCCGCCGCGACGAGCGCCGCCGTGGCGGACCGCCCGCGCGTGGCCCGCTACGCGGTCTTCGCGATCGCGGGGTCGCACGTGGTGATGGCGTCGGTCATGGCGATGACCCCCGTGCATCTGTCCCACATGGCGCACGGCGCCCACGGTGCGGCCGCGACCCCGGCCGACGTCTCAGCGCTCGTCGGGATCACCATCGCGCTGCACGTCGGCGGCATGTACGCGCTCTCGCCGGTGTTCGGCGTGCTGGCCGACCGCTGGGGGCGGCTGCGCGTGGTGCTGCTCGGGCAGGCTCTGCTCGGCGGCGCCCTCGCCTTCGCCGTCTTCGCGGGCACCGAGGCGTGGGGTGTCATGGTGGCGCTCATCCTCCTCGGCCTCGGGTGGAGCGCCGCCACGGTCGCCGGCGCCGCCCTGCTCACCGAGGCCTCGGCCCCCGACGTCCGCACGCGGCGGCAGGGACGCAGCGACTCGCTGATGAGCCTGTCGGCCGCCGCCGGGTCCGTCCTCGCCGGCGTCGTGCTGTCGAACTTCCAGTACGCCGGGCTCGGCATCGCGGCCTCCGTGCTCGTCCTCGCGATCGTCGCGCTGTCGCCGCTCGCCCGGAGCAGCGCGCGGTGAAGGCCTGGGGTGGCGTCGGGGAGGCCTATGCCGCCTCGTACGCGGCCCTGTGCGCGGGGACCTTCGACGTCCTCGCCGCCGCCCTCGGACCGGCGGAGGGTCGCAGCCTCCTCGACGTCGGGGCGGGGGAGGGTGGCCTCGCGGTCCGCTTCGCCGGCCTGGGGTGGGACGTCACGGCCTGCGAGCCCGAGCCGACCATGCGCGCCGTCGCCCGCCGGCGGCACCCGACGCTGCGCATCATCGACGGCGGCCTGCCGACGCTGCCGTTCGCCGACCGCGCCGTCGACGCCGTCGTGGCGAACTTCGTGCTGAACCACGTCTCCTCCCCGCGGACCGCCGCCCGGGAGCTGGGGCGGGTTGCACGCGGACCGGTCGCCGCGACGACCTGGACCCGCTCGCCGTCGTGGTTCTGGGCCGAGGTCGTCGAACGCGCGGGGCTGCGGCCCTCTGCGGGGGAGAGGCTTCCGGCGGAGGAGGACTTCGATCGCACCGCGGACGGCTTCGCGGCCATGCTCGTCGACGCCGGGCTCCCGGAGGTGTCGGTCACCGAGCACACCTGGACCTGGCACGCCGACCCGGACGCCCTGTGGGTCTCGGTCGAGGGCGGTGTGGCCGGCGCCGGGGCGCAGTACGCGGGGCTCTCCTCTGCCGAGCGATCCCGGTTCCGTGCAGGGTTCGAGGAGACGGTCGCCGCGCATCGGGTGGGTGCGGTGCTCCCGCTGGAGCACCGCGCGGCCGTGGCGGTCTCGCGCCGGGGCTGACCGGCCCGCACCCGTAGAATCGAAGGGCTATGGCTACTCCGCATCCCCTCACCACGACCGCCAGCGGCGCCGACGTCCGCGTCCGCTTCTGCCCCTCTCCGACGGGGCTGCCGCACGTCGGCATGGTCCGCACGGCTCTGTACAACTGGGCGTATGCCCGTCACAACGGCGGGAAGATGGTGTTCCGCATCGAGGACACCGACGCCGCACGCGACAGCGAGGAGAGCTTCCGCCAGCTCGTGGACGCGCTCACGTGGCTGAAGATCGACTGGGATGAGGGCGTCGAGGTCGGCGGCCCGCACGCCCCGTACCGCCAGTCCGAGCGGCACGACATCTACCGCGAGGTCATCGACAAGCTGCTCGCGACGGGCGCGCTCTACGAGAGCTACTCGACGGCCGAGGAGATCGACGCCCGCAACGAGGCCAACGGCCGCGCGAAGCAGCTCGGCTACGACAACTTCGACCGTGACCTCACCGATGAGCAGAAGGCCGCCTTCCGCGCCGAGGGCCGGCAGCCCGCCCTCCGCCTGCGGGTGCCGGACGAAGACCTCACGTACGTCGACCTGATCCGCGGCGAGGTCACGTTCCCCGCGGGCTCCTTCCCGGACTTCGTCGTCGTGCGCCCCAACGGTGTGCCGCTGTACACGTTCGTGAACCCCGTCGACGACGCGCTGATGGGCATCACCCATGTGCTCCGCGGCGAAGACCTCATGCCGTCCACCGCGCGGCAGCTCTCGCTCTACGCCGCTCTCATCGACGCGGGTGTGACGACGTTCGTGCCACGGTTCGCCCACATGCCGCTCGTGCTGGGGGAGACCGGCAACAAGAAGCTCTCCAAGCGCGACCCGCAGGCCGATCTGTTCCTGCACCGGGAGCGCGGCTTCATCCACGAGGGCCTCCTGAACTACCTCGCGCTGCTGGGCTGGTCGATCGGCCCGGACCGCGACGTCTTCTCGCTCGACGAGTTCATCGCCGCGTTCGACATCGAGAACGTGAACCCCAACCCGGCCCGCTTCGACCAGAAGAAGGCCGAGTCGATCAACGGCGACCACATCCGCATGCTCGACGTGAAGGACTTCGCCGAGCGCACGGTGCCCTACCTCGCCGCGGCCGGCCTGTTCGACGAGCCGACCCACGAGCAGCTCGTCCTCGCCTTCCGCGCGGCTCCGCTGGTGCAGGAGCGCGTGCAGCTGCTGGGCGAGGTGCCGGGCATGCTCGGCTTCCTGTTCCGCGACGAGGTGTCGTACGACGCGGATGCGCTCAAGGGGCTGCCGGCCAACGCCGCCGAGGTGCTGGACGCCTGCGTCACCGCGCTGGAGCCGGTCACCGACTTCACCCCGGAGAAGATCCAGGAGGTGCTGTCGACGGCGCTCGTGGAGAACCTCGAGCTCAAGCCGCGCGTCGCCTACGGGCCGCCGCGTGTGGCCATCACCGGCCGCCGCGTCTCCCCGCCCCTGTTCGAGTCGATGGAGCTGCTGGGCAAGGACGAGTCGCTGCGCCGCTTGCGCGCGCTCTCGGCGTTCCTCGCGAACTGATCCGCGACGCGCCCGAGCGGCGACACGGCACCGGTGGTTTTGGTGATCGGTCGCCGCTCGGGTAAGCTTGACTCTCGGTGCGAGGCTCCGGTTTCGCCCTTGGGGTATGGTGTAATTGGCAACACGGCTGATTCTGGTTCAGTTGTTCTTGGTTCGAGTCCAGGTACCCCAGCACTTCGAAAACCCCCGCTTCGGCGGGGGTTTTTCGTTTCCGGCACGGTGGCCCCAGTTCTTCACGCGGCTTCGAGGAAGGGCTCGTACCGGTAGCCCGCCTCGTCGAGGATCGAGACCGTGGATTCGGGGACCTCTTCGAACGCACCGGGCAGATCGTTCAGCGGCTCGGAGACGATCACGTGCGCCCGGCGACCGAAGACGCGAAGACGTTCCGCATCGGGGTACATCCGACGAAGAGTCTCGATGTCGGTGGAGTGGAAGAGGGAGCGGGAGCGTCCGGCGGTCGAATAGCGGATCGCCCACACGGTGGCGCCGTCGGAGACCGCGAAGGTGCCCTGCACCGGGAAGCGGATGCCATGCTCGTGGCCCACTCGCTCGGCCTCCCGGATGGCCGCCCGCATCCCCGCGATCGGATCGTCCTGCAGGCCGAGTGTCAGGGCGAGGTGGAACAGCACCTCGGAGTCGGTGGTGCCCTGGATCTCCGGGTAGAGGGAGGGATCGACGGCGAGAGTGAGGTCGCGTTTCACTGTCAGGAAGTCCGTCAGGCCGCCGTTGTGCATGAAGAGCCAGTTCGCGTGCCGGAACGGGTGGCAGTTGGTCTGCTGGACCGGCGGCCCGGCGGCTCTCACATGGCTGAAGAACAGCGGGCTGCGGATCATACGGGAGATCTCGCGCAGGTTCAGATCGTTCCAGGCGGGCTCCATGCTCCGGAACAGCGCGGGCCCCGGCGGCTGCCCCGAGTCCTCACGGTTCGACACCGGATACCAGCCGAGGCCGAACCCGTCCCCGTTCACGGTCTCCGCGCCGAGTGGCGAGTCCAGGGACTGCGCCACGAGCGAATGTCGCGCGTCGAGGATCACCTCCGACGGGTGCAGCGGTTCTCCCACGTACGCCAGCCACCGACACATGTCGACACCTCGTCCCCGACCCGATCACGTCTGTGCCCGACGATACGCTCGGTCAGCCTCCCCGGCGAGACCCGCGGATGGCTGACCGGCTACTCGCACTCCCCGAGGAACCCGAGATAGCACACGGCCTCATGCGTGACGGCCGGCTCGGCATCGTCGTTCGAGACCTGGCGCATCGCCGTCTCCGGCGTCCGGGTGAGGTGCCCGAAGTCACCGAGGGAGGCTACGTACATCCCGTCCGCGTCCTCCGCGATCATCCGGTCGATCTCGGCACGGTGCTGGGCGCACAGGTCCGCGGCGGCGGGGACGAGCTCGACCCCGGCGCAGGCGCCCGCGTACTCGGCCTCCATGAGGCCGATGCAGTCCGTCCAGTCCTGGTCCACCGCGCACGGGCTCACGCCGTCGTCGGCGACGAGGTACTTGCCGGTCTCGTACTCCTCGCTGTGGAAGGTCTCGGGCTTCTCCGGCACGTCGACCTTGGTCCAGTGGCGTGCGGTCGTGAACGCGAACACCGTGACGATCGCGGCGATCAGCAGCAGCGCGCCCACGATGCCGAGCGTCACCCAGAGTCCCACCCGGCTCTTCCGGTCCGGGCTCTCCGCGGGCGCGGGGGTCCACGGGGCGGCGACCGGTGCCGGCGGGGGTGCCGCGGCGAATCCCGGCGCGGCGGCGACGGGGAGCTCGTGTCCCCCGAGCGGTGCCGCCGCCGCGGGGGCGGGCGCCGCCGTGGCCGTGGTCGCGAGGAAGTAGTCGTACCAGGCCCGGCTCGCCTGCTCGTCCGCGGCGACCTGCTGCGCCTCGGCGTCGGTGAGCACGAGGCCCCACGCGTCACGGGCCGGTGCATGGGGGAGGGCGGAGCGGAAGTCTTCGAACGACACGGGCATGCTCGCAGAATATCGGCTTCCTCCTCGAGACCCCGGCGGTCATCCGATGTCCCCGGCTCCTGGAACAATGACGAGGTGATCGGTATGAAGTCCTTCTGGAACGCGTTGCCCACCGAGGGGCGCTGGCTGCTGTCGACCGTGGCGATCCAGACCCTCGGGCGGGGGATGACGCTGCCGTTCACGATCATCTACCTCCACGAGGTCCGCGGCTTCGACCTCGGGTTCTCCGGGGCGCTCATGAGCCTCATCGCGATCACGGGGCTCGTCGTCACGGGCCCCGGCGGTACGCTCATCGACCGCTTCGGCGCCCGCCGTGTGCTGATCGTGGGACTGCTCGCGATGATCGCGGGGTGCACGCTCCTCGCCTACGCCACGCATCCCGCCGTCGCGACGGTCGCGGTCGTGCTCATCGGGATCAACTTCGGGGTCTCCTGGCCCGGCTTCAACGCCCTCATCGCCTCGGTGGTCGACGGCGAGGTCCGTCAGCAGTACTTCGGCGTGAACTTCGCCCTCGTCAACCTCGGCATCGGCGTGGGCGGGATCATCGGCGGCTTCTTCGTCGACGTGACGGAGCCGTCGACGTTCACAACGATCTTCCTCATCGACGCGGCCACGAGCCTCATCCCGCTCGCTCTGCTCCTCGGCCCGCTCCGGCACGTGCGCACCCAGGCGGACCCGGACCCGGCCGTGACCACCGAGGGCGGTTACCGGGAGATCCTGCGGCGCCCTGCGGTGCTCTGGATGACGCTGCTGACCTTCTTCTCCGTCTTCATCGGCTACGGACAGATCGAGGCGGGCTTCCCCGCCTACGCCCGTCAGATCGCCCAGGTCTCGACCGCCGTCGTCGGCATCTCGTTCGCGGTGAACACGGCCGTCATCGTGCTGCTGCAGTTCGCCGTCCTCCGGCTCATCACCGGGCGCCGACGCACCAGGGTCATGCAGGTCATGGCCCTCATCTGGGCCGTCTCCTGGGTCATGCTCGGCGCCGCGGGCCTGCTTCCCGACTCGGTCACGGCCGCGATCGCGGTGATCGCGTTCATGGGCGTGTTCGCGTTCGGCGAGACCATGATGCAGCCGACGATCCCGGCCATCTACAACGATCTCGCGACGGACCGCACCCGCGGGCGCTACAACGCCCTCAACTCGGCGGCCTTCCAGGGCGGCGCCATCCTCGGCCCGCTCGTTGCGGGGGTGCTCCTCGGCGTCGGCGTCAGCGGCTGGTTCATCGCGGTCATGGTCGCGGGCAGCATCGCCGTCGGCGTGCTGGCGGCGGTGCTGGAGCGGGTGCTCCCGGCAGCGGCCAACGGCAGCAGCGCCGAGGTCCATCGAACGGACGAGGTCGAACGGACGCCGCCGGTCTAGGCTCCGAGCATGGCCCTCGAACCGCTCTTCCTCCGTCTCGACCGGATCGCGGGTGGGCGGCAGGCCGGCGTGCTGATCAGCGACGCCGGTCGCACCCATCCGCGGACCGTCCGTGCCTTCACGTGGATCCTCTGGCTGCTCGTCGCCGAACTGGTGCTCGGGGTGGGCGCCGTGGTGGTCGCCCTGGTGCTCGCCGCCGACGGCGACAGCGTGCCCTTCGCCGTGTGGATGCGCACCCTCGTGGTGCTGGCGATGACGGCGACGCTGTTCTACTTCGCGTGGCGCGCGCGTCGCGGATGGCGCTGGGCCTACCTCCGGCTGCGACTGTTCGCACAGATCTTCCCGGTCATCACGCTCGTCATGGCGGCGATCCCCGGCCTCTACCCGGTCTGGATGGTCACCGAGCAGATCGTCTTCAGCCTGATCATGATCGGGATCGCGGACTTCCTCACCAGCGACCACATGCGGGCGGTCTTCGCGAAGGACGCCGACGCAGATAGCACGCGGGCAGGGTGAGACGCCACTCCCTTCCCGCCGAGACTGCGGTCACTCCACACTCGGAGGAGCTGCACGGCGGGAGGAGAGACGCATGGCGCGACTGGTGCGAGTGGTACCCGGCCAGGACCCGGGTTTCACACGGAAGCGGACGAGCTCGGGATTCCGGTACGTCGATCCGACGGGGGAGCCGGCGCCCGAGGCGGATCGCGAACGCATCAGCGACCTGGTGATCCCGCCGGCGTGGCAGGACGTGTGGATCGCGGCCGACCCGCTCGCGCACATCCAGGCCGTGGGGATCGACACCGCCGGGCGCAAGCAGTACCTCTACCACCCGCTCTGGCGGGTCTCCCGCGACCGTCGCAAGTTCGTCCGTGCGCTGGACCTCGCCGCGGCCCTGCCCAGCGCCCGGGCGCAGGTCACCAAGGCTCTGAAGGAGGACGGGCAGACGAAGGAGCGAGCCCTCGCGATCGCCTTCCGCCTCCTCGACGACGCCGCGCTGCGGATCGGTTCCGAGCGCTACCTGGCGCGCCACGGCAGCCGGGGCCTGACCACGCTCCGCCGCCGCGACGTCCGCATCGACGGCGGCGACGTCGCCCTCTCCTTCCCGGCGAAGAGCGGACAGACCGCCGCGATCGAGATCACCGACGAATCCCTCGCCGAAGCCCTCACCGACTTCGCGAGCGGTGCCTCGACCGCCTTCCTCCTGGCGTACCGGAAAGGCCGGCGCCGGGTGAAGATCACGCCCGCCGAGGTCAACACGTACCTCAAGGACGTGCTCGGGGCCAGCTTCTCGGCCAAGGACTTCCGCACCCTCCACGGCACGATCATCGCCGCGGACGCCCTCGCCCGCATCGGAGCCCTCGACCGCCGCGGTCAGCGGAACCAGGCCGAACGCCTCGCGGTGCAGGCGGCGGCGACCGCCCTCGGCAACACGACCGCGGTCGCCCGCAACAGCTACATCGATCCCCGCGTGTTCCGGCAGTACGGTCGGGGCCGGACGCTCGATCTCGACGTGACCCCGGAGACGGCGATCCGGCGACTGCTGGGCGGACCGGAGACGTCGCGCAAGGTCAACCGGCGAGGAACAGGGCGGCGCGGCTGAACGCGCCGACGCTCCCCGATCGCCCCCGGGAAGATGCCAGGATGGGGGGATGCACACCGCGAACCTGACCCGTGAGGAGACCGCGGCGCGATCCGCTGCGATCACCCTGCACCGCATCCGCGTCGAGCTGGACCTGACCGGAGCCCCCGAGCGGGCGCGCACGGGTTTCCCGACCACGACCGTGCTGGAGTTCGATGCGACCGTCCAGAGCACGTGGCTGGACTTCATCGGCGAAGAGGTCCTCCGCGTTGAAGTGAACGGCGAGGAGCGGGACGTCGTCTACGACGGCGCGCGCCTGACGATCGACGGCCTCGGGGCCTCGAACGTCGTCCTGGTCGAGGCGGTCGGTGCCTACAGCCGGTCGGGGGAGGGGCTGCACCGGTTCCACGACCCGGCAGACGACCGCACCTACCTGTACACCCAGTACGAGCCCGCGGACTCCCGCCGGGTGATGGCCTGCTTCGAGCAGCCGGACATGAAGGCGGAGTACACCTTCGTCGTCGACGCGCCGTCCGGGTGGGAGGTGCTCTCGAACCAGTCGCCGGCTCACGTCGACCTCGGCGTCGGCGTGCAGCGGGTGCAGTTCGCCCCCACCCTGCCGATCTCGAGCTACATCACGGCGATCGCGGCCGGCCCCTATGCCCGCGTCGACGGCGAGTGGACCAGAGACGAGCAGCAGGTCGCCCTCGGGGTGTTCGTCCGCCGCTCGCTCGTCGACCACCTCGAGGCCGACGAGATCCTCGAGGTCACCCGGCAGGGGCTCGACTTCTTCACCGACGCCTTCGCCTATCCCTATCCGTGGGGCAAGTACGACCAGATCTTCGTCCCCGAGTACAACCTCGGTGCGATGGAGAATCCCGGTCTGGTCACTTTCACGGAGGGCTACCTCTCGCGCGGCGCCGCCACCGAGGCGCAGCGGGCGAGCCGGGCCAACACGATCCTCCACGAGATGGCGCACATGTGGTTCGGCGACCTCGTCACGATGACGTGGTGGGACGACCTCTGGCTCAAGGAGTCGTTCGCCGACTACATGGGCTCGCACGCCTCGGCGGTGGCCACCCGGTTCCACGACGCCTGGGTGACGTTCGCCATGCGGCGCAAGGCCTGGGCCTACCAGCAGGACCAGCTCCCCACGACGCATCCCATCGTCGCCGACATCCCCGACCTCGAGGCCGCGAAGCTGAACTTCGACGGCATCACCTACGCCAAGGGCGCTTCGGTGCTGAAGCAGCTCGTCGCGTTCGTGGGCGATGACGCCTTCTTCGAGGGGGCTCGCCGGTACTTCGCCGCCAACGCCTTCGGCAACACCACTCTCGACGACTTCCTCGTCGAGCTCAGCGCGGTGTCCGGGCGGGACATGACCGACTGGGCAGCCGCCTGGCTGCAGACGACGGGCGTCTCGACGATCTGGACGGAGACCGACGACGACGGAGGACACCACCTCGTGCAGGACGATGTGCGTCCGCACCGCCTGCGGATCGGGCTGTACGACCGCGTGGACGGCCGCATCGTGCGGCGGGAGCAGCGGGAGCTGGACCTGATCGGGGAGCGCGTGGACATCGACCTCCCCGAGGCCGATCTCGTGCTGCTCAACGACGACGACCTCACCTATGCGAAGGCGCGCCTCGACGAGCGGTCGTTGCGCACCGTCGAGGAGTCCCTCTCCGACATCGAGGACCCGCTCGCCCGTGCGCTCGTGTGGTCGTCGCTGTGGAACGCGACCCGCGACGGCGAGCTCGACGCGGCCCGCTTCGTCGCGATCGTGCGGGCGCACGCGCCGCGGGAGTCGAACGGCGGTCTGCTGGCCGCAGCGCTCCTCGACGCCGCTTTCGCGCTGCGGCATTTCGTCCGCGACGACCGACGCGACGCGGAGCAGCGCGCTTGGACCGAAGCCACGTGGTCGGCGCTGCAGCAGGCGGACGCCGGCAGCGACGCCCAGCTCTCCTGGGCGCGCGCGCTGGCGGCGGCCTCGGCCTTCGACGACATCCATCACGCCGAGGTCCGTGCCCTGCTCGACGGCGATGTGCCCGAGGGGCTCGTCGTGGATCCCGACCTGCGCTGGCAGCTCCTCACGGCCCTCGTGACGACCGGCCGCGCCGATCTCACGGACATCGCCGCGGAGGAGGAGCGGGACGACACCGGCGACGGACGCACCGCCGCCCGCCGCGCTCGTGCCTCCGTGCCCGACGCGACGGTGCGCGCGGCCGCCTGGACGGCCGCATGGGATGACCGGTCTCTCACCAACGACCACCTCGATGCCGAGATCGCGGGCTTCCGCGCCGGCGGCCGCCGCGACCTCATCGAGTCCTTCGACGAGGAGTACTTCGAGCGGATCGGGACGGCGTGGTCGGAGCGGAGCATCGAGATCGCTCGTCGACTGGTGATCGGTCTGTTCCCCGCGCGGTCCTCGCTGGACCTGGTCGATGCCTGGCTGTCGGCCAGCCCCGAGGCCCCGGCGGCGCTGCGACGACTCCTCATCGAGCAGCGCGACCACCTCGCGCGTGACCTGCGGGTGCGGGGCGCTCAGGACTAGGTCGCGGCCTCCACGGTCATGCCCATCACGGTCCGCACGATCCACGGATGGGCATGGTCATCGGCGATGTGGGTCATGCCGAGCTTCTCCGCCACGCCTCGTGACGCCTGGTTCTCGGGGTGGATGATGGCGGTGAGGAGGGTCGGTGCGAAGGTCTGCGCGACGAGGTCGACGCAGGCGCGCGCAGCTTCGGTCGCATAGCCGCGTCGTTGGCGGTCGGTGCGGACGTGATACCCGACTTCGAGCACGGGGGAGTCGTTCACCGACTGCCAGGTGAGACCGCAGTCGCCGAGGAACTCCCCGTCGTGCGTCTCGATGACCCAGAGACCGTGGCCGTCCTCGCGGTAGCGCTGCTGCATGCGCGCGATCCACGCGGCGGCTTCCGTTCGCGACTTCGGCGCCGGGTAGTAGGCCATGACCTCCGGATCCCCGAGGAGCGCCGCCATCTCGTCGAGGTCGTCGGCGGTCATCTCCCGGAAGGCGAGCCGCGGCGTCGGGGAGGGCAGGAGGCGTCGCGGTGCGGTCACAGATCCACGGCGTCGCCGGGTTCGAGCACGAGGAACTCGCCGCCGCCCTGCTCGGTCGCCCACTGCAGTCGCTGGCGGTGCATGTTCTTGCCGATCACGGACAGGGTCATGTCGTGCGTGCCGAACGCCCGGCGGGGCTTCACGGCGAGCACGTAGTCGATGGCCTCCCCGATCTTGAGCCACGGGGCTCCGAGCGGCGCGGCGAGGGTGCCGACCTCGACGCCTTCGGGCACCGCATACGAGTCACCGGGGTAGTAGAACGTGTCGTTGACGAGCACGCCCACGTTGTCGATCGTCGGGATCGACGAGTGGATCACCGCGTGCGTGCCTCCGAAGAAGCGCAGGGTGAAGGCGCCGACCTCCACGGTGTCGCCGGGGGAGACGACGGTGATCTCATAGCCCTCCGCCGCCTTCGCCACGCCCTCCGGCCCGAAGATCGGGGTCCCGGGAGCCGCGCGCAGGATCCGGTCGAGGTGCTCCGGCGTCCAGTGGTCGGGGTGCTCGTGCGTGAGCACGATGGCGACCAGTCCGCTGAGGTCATGCAGCGGGGCGGTGAAGGATCCCGGATCGATCAGCAGGGTGTCGTCGTTCTGGTCCAGACGGAGGGTGGCATGTTCGAACTTGGTGACGCGCATGAGACGAGTCAACTCCTTCCCGGGGGCTGCGGCAAACGGAGATCGGCGCGCCACGCCCGGGATCCTGGTTGGAGCGGCCTCGATTTGGCGCCATGAGATTCGCCGTGGCATACTTGAACGGTTGTCGCGGAACGGAAAAGCTCCGCAAGACGGCCCCATCGTATAGCGGCCTAGTACGCCGCCCTCTCACGGCGGTAACGCGGGTTCGAATCCCGCTGGGGTCACACAACACGACGAAAGCCCTCCGGTTCTCCGGGGGGCTTTCGTCGTTCCGAGCGTGCGCGTCAGTCGTCCGCGCGCAGCGACAGGGTCCGGAACGCCCGGGCCTGGAGCGGCACGAGCATGAGCGCCATCATCGCGCCACCGGCCACGACGAACGGCACCCAGACGGCGCGGAACAGCTGGCTACCGCCGCTCGGCAAGCCACACGACCGGGTAGAGTACGACCGCGAACGCTGACATGACCATGTCGGCCACTCGCAACAGGAGCACTTTGAGAGCCGCCTGCACCCCGTATCTGGCGGTGAGGGTGATAACGGTGGGAATCGCGCACGCTGCCGTGCCCAGCCACGCGAGTGCCATGGTATCGGGGCTCAGGACGACGAGCGCGAGCACCAGGAGCGCCGCCCGGCGCGACGGCATCATGTTCGGGCGCACCTCTCCCTCTCTCACGACATCGACGCACCACGCAAAGGTGATGACTACAGCCACGCCCAACGGGACGAATGCGAGGTGAGGGAGCGCGTCGAGTTGGAGCGCTCGGATCGGGGTTCCAACCTCGGTCAAGGAGAGCCAGTCGAGAATCGAGCCAAGTACGTCAAGAGGGTCGGTGCCGTAGACCAGGGCTGCGCCGAATGTCAGAGTGTTGGCTGAAAGCACCATCACCAGGAGGGCGTGAGACTTGTGGATGGACTGGAAGAACGAGAACATGATGTCCCTTTCGGATGAGAAGTTTGGAGCGGTTGCTCCTCCGGCGGTGTTGTCGGTATGCCCTCTATGCGCGAGCGTCACTCAACACATGCGCGGCGGCGGCTGAACTCCGTGCACCGCCACTCATAGCGCCGACCGTGATGTGCCCGCGATTGGTTTTCTGGAGTAGATCGAGACCTGCCTGACCACGTCTTCTACCCTGCGAAGAGCGAGATGATCCCTTGGCTGCATGCCGCCGAGGAAACCGCTCTCGACCAGAAGGCCGTGTTCGCCTGGTACTGCGTGCAGGGTGGTGTCGCCGGATGGTTCGTCATGCGACCTGACAGCGACTCGACCCAGATGCTTGCGTTCGGGTGCTGTGCCATCACCGATGGCGAGCTGGTTACCTCCGTCTGATCGAACTCGAATCCCTGCGGATCGACCGCCCTGGAGCGGCGCCGGTTGTCGTCGTCCGCGACCACAACTGGACCGCGACCGTGGAGTCACGTCGAGCGACGAGCATCGCGATGTTCTTGAGGAACCGACGTATCAATGGCGACGGCGTCGCGGAAATGTGGGTCAGATGCTCGGCTCATTGGCGGCACGGAGCATGAGGTCACGATGAGCGACGCTGGCTGCTCGAGGTCACTGCCCTTAGCGCATAGACGACGTTCGGAGAGAACGGAGCGAATCTCGATCCACATGTGAGGGCGCGCATGAGCACCTCGACGACCGCATCAACACGGGTTCGAATCCCGCTGGGGTCACACAACACGACGAAAGCCCTCCGGTTCTCCGGGGGGATTTCGTCGTTCCCGACCGTGCGCGTCAGCCGTCCGCGCGCAGCGACAGGGTCCGGAACGCCCGGGCCTGGAGCGGCACGAGCATGAGCGCCATCATCGCGCCACCGGCCACGACGAACGGCACCCAGACGGTGGTGAGGGAGGCCAGCGCGCCGAAGCCCGCCATCGCGAGCGGCATCAGGCAGTCGTCGCCGAGCCGGGTGAGGGAGCCCATGCGACCGAGGAACGCGGTGTCCACCGTCGCGGCGAAGGTCGCGCTCAGCAGCACGGAGGCGTAGCCGGCGGTGGCGCCGACGACGGTGGCGGCGACGGCCACCGTCCAGGCGGGGCCGAACCCGAGCGCGACGATGCCCGCTCCCTGGACGAGGAGAGCGCCGAACCCGCTCCGCGCCTCGTGGCGCGGCCGCCATCTCGCGACCGTGGCAGCCCCCACGGCGGCGCCGAGGCCGAGCAGGCCCTCGAAGAGGCCGACCGCGGGAGCCCCCCAACCCTCGTCGTGCGCCCGCAGAGCCAGGCCGATGCCGACGGCGGGTCCCACGGCGAGATTGAGTCCGGAGAGGGCGATGACGAGCGTGCGCGTCGTGGGGTTCGCTCCGAGGTGGGCGAACGCCGCGCCGATCGCCCGCAGGGATGACGTGCGCGGGGCCCGGGCGAGCCGGAACCGCGGACGGAGGGCGATCGCCAGGAACCCGACGACCAGAGCGAAGGTCACCGCGTTCGCCGATGCGCTCCCCGCGAGACCTGCCTGGGCGACGAGCAGGCCGCCGAGAGCGGCGCCTCCCATCGTGCCGAGGCGAGACGCCGTCTGCATGACAGCCGCGTAGGAGGGGAGGTCGTCGGTGCGTACCAGCTGTCGCCCGATGGTGCCGGCCGAGGGTTCGTAGAACGCGTCGCACACTCCGAACGCCACGGCGGCGGCGAGCAGGACGGGCACGGTGGGCGCATGCGAGACCGTCCACACGGCAGCGGCGACGAGCACCCCCACGCGGACCGTGTTGCAGACCATCATCACCCGGCGGGCATCGGCGCGGTCTGCGATGACCCCGCCGAAGAGCAGCACCATCGCGCGCGGCACCGTGCCGGCGGCGACGATGAGTCCGGCGACGGCGGGGGAGGCGATCTGCACGGCTGTCCACGCCAACGCGATCGTCCACACGGCGTCGCCGGCGTCGGACAGGGCCTTCACGCCGATCCACGCGTGCACCATCCGGTCACGCCGGAACGGAGGGGGACTGGAGAGCTCGACGGGCGGGGTGAGCGCGGTCATCACGGCTCCGTGGGGAACGCGTGGGCGAAGAAGAACACCGGCGTGCGCGCCCGGCCGTCGTCTTCGTCGATCGAGGCCTGCCAGTCCCGCACCACGCCCAGCACGCGCGCGGAGAGGTCGCGCAGTTCCTCCGGGGTCGCCCACGCGGTGGTCTCCGTGTTGGAGGCGTCGTAGTCAGCCACGGCGGGCTCGCCTCGGCGGCGGTGCCAGCGCTGCAGACGGTCGATCTGCATGCGGATGCCCTGCCGTTGTGCTTCCCGGGCGAGCAGGGCATCGGCGGGGGAGTCGGCGAAGTCCTCGACCGACCAGGTCAGGCCCCGCCGTGCGACCGTCCACCAGCTCGTGCGCCGATCGCCGGTCGGGTCTGCGGCGCGCTCGACGATGCCGGCACGCTCGAGCATCCGGAGGTGATGGCTGATGCTGCCGACCTGACTCTCGAGCGCACGGGCGATCGCCGTCACCTGCGAGGTGCCGTACAGCAGGAGGTAGTCGTAGATGCGGCGACGCAGCGGATGGTGCACGGCGGTGATCACAGAGATGTCTTCCACGCTCCGAAGGCTATGCACCGGTGCGGAGACGCACAAGACTTCTTGTATACCCCGGAACGGCGGGCTATTCCTCCGCGTGGGGCGCAGCGGACGCGGCCTTCCGGCGCCGTCGGCCGCGGCGGACGAGCCAGACGACCAGCACGACGACAGCGGTCACCGCGAGCCAGGGGAGGAGGAAGCCGAACGCGATCACCAGAGCGTTCAGCGAGACCACCAGGCCGTTCCATCCGGCCCGGAGCCCGTCGCCGAAGCCCGCGGGGTCCGCCGCGGCCGGTGCGTCCGCCCTCGACAAATCCACGGTGAGGGACGACAGGGCCACCTGATCCTCCAGCGCGGCGAGCTGCTGTTCGTACGACTCGAGCTGCGCCTGGCGATCGGTGAGCGCGACCTCGGCCTCGATGAGATCGGCGACCGTGCCCGACTGGCTCATGAGCTCCGTGAGCCGCTGCACCGAGGCGCGGGTCGACTCCACGCGGGCGCGGAGGTCGATCGCGGTGGCTGTCACGTCCTGTTTCGTGACGGAGGACGAGAGCACCTCCCCGGTGTCGCCGAGGGCGGCGATCACCGTGGTCAAGTCGTCGGCGGGGACGCGGACCGTGATCCAGCCGTACCCGGAGTCCATGGGGACCCGCTCGGCGGGGGCATCCGTCGCGAGCGCCTTGCCGACCTCGGTGCTCTCGACGTAGCCGCCGTGCTCGACAGCGAGGTCGCCGATGGCGGCGGCGGCATCGGCGATGTCCTTCACCTGCACCGAGGCCTGGGCCGAGGCGACGATCTCCCTGCCGTCTTCGGCGGATGCCGCGGCGTCCGATCCGATGGCACCGGGCAGGGTCGCCCCCTCGACAGCGCGGTCCGGCACGGCCGACCCCGCCTCGTCGGTCGACCAGTCCACGACGCCGTCCGCTGTGGACACGGACGAGCCGCCCCCTCCCACGGCACCGAGGATCGGCGGCGTCACGAGGACTCCGACGACGAAGGCCGCCGCGATCCCGCCGGCCGTGAGCCACCGGCGCCGTCGTCTCCTGGCGCGCTCTGCGCGCGGCGGAACCGGCGGCCGCTCGCCCTGGATCTCGGTGAACACGGCCTCCTCGATCCGCGCGACGGTCGCGTCGGACACGGGCGGGAGGCTCTGCTGCGGGGTCTGGTCGTTCATGCGTCCCTCACTTCCTTGACGGCGCCGCGCAGCTGAGTGCGCACGCGCGAGAGACGGTTCCGGACGACGGCGTGCGTCACGCCGAGCTCGTCGGCGGCGGCCTGGTAGGCGTAGCCCTCGGAGGCGCAGAGCCGGAAGATCTCCTGGTCGAGCGCGCTCAGGGTGCCCACCTCTGCGGCGATCCGAGCGGCGAGCGCCGCCGTGATCACCTGGTCCTCGACGCTGACGACGTCGGGGAGCTGGTCGTCGGCCGCGTCCGTCGTGTGCGCCTGGTCGCGGCGGCGCTGGCGCAGCCGGTTCGCCGCCTGGAAGCGGCAGATCGTCGCGAGCCAGGGGAGGATCGACTCTCCCTGCAGCTGCAGACCCGGAAGCTTGCGCCAGGCGACCACGAAGGTCTCCTGCGTCACGTCTTCCGCGTCGGCAACGGCGCCCAGGATGCCATGCGCGATCCAGTACACGGGGCGCACATGGGCGCGATACAGGGCGCGGAAGGCGCTCTGATCGCCGGCCGCCGCCTGGGCGGCCCAGCGCTGGTCACTCGTCTGTGCGGGCATCCTGGTTCCGTTCGGGGTCTCTCCTCGAGAGTGTCGGCGGATGTCCCATCGTCTCAGCACGGATCCGGATGCGCATCGTGTGTCGACTTCCTCGTCCCGGCGACCTCCACCTCGGGTAGCATGGCCCGGGCGAGAGGGAGTATCCCGAATCCGCGCGTAACGTCATCACGAGCACCGACATCGCTGCTCCGGGCGCGCGCCGCACATCTGCGGGGGAGAGACTTTCGACTCATTCCCGACCCCTCGCGAAAGGTGCACAGCGCCCGTGGACATCCCCGTCTGGTTCGAGATCACGTCGATGGTCGTCCTCACGATCATCCTGATCGCCGACCTGCTCCTCATCCGGCTGCGCCCGCACATCCCCTCCACCAAGGAGTCGACGCTGTGGGTCGTGTTCTACGTGGGTCTCGCGCTGCTCTTCGCGGTGCTGCTGGGGAACGTGGGCGGATGGCAGAACGCCGGGGACTTCATCACCGGGTGGGCGCTGGAGTACAGCCTCTCCGTCGACAACCTGTTCGTCTTCGTGCTGATCATGGCGCAGTTCGCGGTGCCGCGACGTCTGCAGCAGCAGGTGCTCATGGTCGGGATCATCATCGCGCTGATCCTGCGCGGACTGTTCATCCTCGTCGGCGTGACGATCATCGAGAACTTCTCGCCGATCTTCTACCTGTTCGGCGCCTTCCTCGTCTACACCGCCATCCGGCAGGCGATGCCGGAAGGCGAGCACGAGGACGACGTCAAGCGCGAGAACTTCATCGTCCGGCTGCTCCGCCGTCGGATCGACATCAGCGAGACCTACGACGGCTCGAAGATCCGCACGACCGTCGACGGGAAGCGGATGTGGACGCCGATGATCATCGTGTTCATCACGATCGGCGTCACCGACCTCATCTTCGCGATCGACTCGATCCCGGCGATCTTCGAGATCACGACCAACGGCTTCCTCGTCTTCGCCGCCAACATCTTCGCGCTCATGGGGCTGCGCCAGCTCTACTTCCTCCTCGGCGACCTCCTGGACCGCCTCCGCTACCTGCACTACGGCATCGCCGTGATCCTCGGGTTCATCGGCATCAAGCTGATCCTGCATGCGCTGCACGTCAACGAGCTCCCGTTCATCAACGGCGGCGAGCACGTGGAATGGGTGCCGGACATCGACAACATGGTGTCGCTCGCCGTGATCCTCGTCTCGATGACGGTGGCGACGATCGCGAGCCTGATCGCCTCGTCCCGGGAGAAGCGCGCCGAGAAGCGCACGGCTGCGATCCGGGACTGATCCGGCGGGGCGCGGGTCAGAACGCCTGCAGGTTGGCCTGCAGGCCGCCGTCCGCGTACTCGCGGCGGAGGAGCCCGCGGCGGCGGAGGATCGGCACCAGCTCGTCGAGGGTCCGGTGCAGCGTCACGGGATGGAAGTCGCCCCAGAGGAGCACGCCGTCGTTGCCCCACTCGCCGAGCTCCTCGACGAGATCGGCGAATTCCTCCGCGGTGCCCACGAAGCCGCTGCGATCACGAAGGCGCCCGGTCCTGGCCAGCGCGGTCAGGTGTGCGCGGAGCGGTGCATCCTCCCCACGATCCCCGATCAGCCGCTGGATGCTCCCACGGGAGACGTGAGCTCCGAAGATCGAGGGGTCGAGAGGGCGGTCCAGATCGAGGGCCGTGAGGTCGGTCTCCAGGTCGCTCGACTGCTTGCGGGCGATCTGCGCGAGCGCGGCGTCGTCCGGGTGGGCGGAGGCGGCCACGATCCGGTCGGCCTCCTCGGCGGACGCCGTGAACACGGGCTGGATCGCGAAGAGGATCTTGACGTCCTCGGCCCGGCGCCCGCGGGCGAGAGCCGCGTCGTGCACCCGCTGCCGATACTCCCGAACCGCCTTCTCGTGCAGGGGAGCGAGCGCCAGCTGGACGTCGGAGTTCGCCCCCGCGAACGCCAGGCCGCGTCCGGAGCCGCCGGGGGAGACGATGGCCGGCTCGCCGTCCGTGAAGGGCAGGGCGTTGAGAGGGCCGTCGAAGTCGTAGTGGGCGCCGCGGTGCTGCACCGGACGCATGCGCGTGCCGTCCGCGTAGACGCCGGAGACGGGATCGGCGACCAGCGCGCCGTCGTCCCAGCTCCGCCAGAGCGCGCGGATGCCCGCGAGCCATTCCTCGGCACGGTCGTACGCCTCGTCGTGGCCGAGTTGCGGGGCCGCCGAGAAGTGCCGGGCGCTGCCGGTGTCGGTGACCACGTTGAGGCCGAGCCGGTGCCCGCTCAGGTGCTGCAGGGTCGCGAACTGACGGGCCGAGGTGTAGGGCAACGAGGCCGCGGGGTTCACGGTGGGCACCACGCCGAGATGACGGGTCGCCTGGAAGAGGTACGGTGCGAGCAGCAGGGGGTCGTGCTTCGGGCCGCCGAACGCATGACGCACGCGCAGGTCGATCGTGTCCGCCGAGCCGAGCGAGGGACTGTCCTCGATGATCACGAGGTCGAAACCGGCCTGCTCCAGGGTGCGGGCGGCCTCCTGGTAGACCTCCGGCCGCGTCCAGTCGTAGTCCCAGTCCAGGGACGGATATCCCCAGCCCTGGGGACCGAAGCCCCGGGCGAGGAACCACCCGAAGTGCTGCAGGCGGCTCATGCCACCGTCTCCCTGACGCTCTCGAGCACCCGCGCGAGGTCGCCGATCAGGTCGTCGACATCCTCGATGCCGATCGACAGCCGCAGCGTGCCGGGGCCGACGCCGAGGACCCGGCGCTCCTCCTCGGTGCGCTGCGCGTGGCTCGTCGTGCCGGGGTGCAGCACGAGCGACCGCACGTCGCCGATGTGCGTCATGTGGGTGAAGACGGACACCTCCTCCACGAAGCGACGGGCCGCGGGGAGACCGGCGCGCAGCGTGAAGGTGAAGATGGAGCCGAATCCGCCGTCGAGGTAGCGCAGCGCAGTCTCGTGATGAGGATGCGAGGGCAGGCCGACGTAGTCCACGCTCTCCACGGCGTCGTGCGCGGCGAGCCAGCGTGCGACGGCGAGGGCGTTCTGCGACTGGCGCTCCACACGCAGGCCGAGCGTCTCGGTGCCCTGGCCGATGAGGAACGCGTTGAGGGGCGAGGGGGACGCGCCGAATCGCGGGGCCACCGACTCCCTGGCGTACCCGATGCGGGCGCGGCCGCCGTGCCGGGCGAAGACGCTGGGTGCGCCGCCCCGCCCCGGCAGCACGAGGTGCGGGGCGTTGTGCCCGGCGCGCTCCGCATCGAACCGGCCGTCGTCGATCACCACGCCGCCGAGCACCGCACCCTGGCCAGCGAGGAACTTCGACGCGGAGTGCACGACGATGGCCGCGCCGTGCTCCAGCGGTCGGAGGAGGGCGGGCGTGGCCAGGGTGTTGTCGACGATCAGGGGGACGGCGATCTCGTCGGCCACGGCGCTCACCGCCGCCACGTCGAGCACGTCGTTGCGGGCGTTGGCGAGCGACTCCGCGAACAGCGCCCTCGTCGTCGGGCGTACGGCCTCCCGCCAGGCATCCGGGTCCGCGATGTCGTCCACGAACGTCGTCTCGATGCCGAGGCGGGCGAGGTTGTCCAGGAACAGCCCGCGGGTGCCCTCGTAGATGTGGGTCGAGGAGACGATGTGGTCGCCCGCCCCCACGACCGAGAGCAGAGCAGTGGTCACTGCAGCCTGTCCGCTGGCCACGAGCACGGCGTCGGCACCGGACTCCAGACTCGCGAGCTGTCGCTCCACCGCGTGCACCGTGGGGTTGCCGGTGCGGGTGTACCCGAATCCGGTGCCCGTGCCGAAGTGGTCGGCGGCGTGATCGAAGTCGTCGAACTCGAAGCCCGCCGTCAGGTAGATCGGCGTCACACGGGAGGCGGCAGCGGCTCGGCCTCTCGCGGCGTGGACGGCGCGGGTGGCGAAGCGGGCGGTCTCGACGGTCATGCGGAGCCTCTCGGTCGATCGGGTGAGCAACAGAGTGTCACGGCGTGTCTCGGCGTGTCCGAGCGGTGGTAACCTGACGTCATGCGGACCGTGCTCCTTCTTAGCGGCCGCGGCGAGACCTCGATCTGAGCCCCTCCTCGTCGCGGAGTCCATCGTGGGCCGAACCGCCATCCACAGGAGACACGCCATGAACACCACCGCCGGTGCGGATTCCGCACGCCCCAGGACGCTCGCCGAGAAGGTTTGGGACGACCACCTCGTCGTCAAGGGTGAGGACGGCCAGCCCGACCTCATCTACATCGACCTGCACCTCGTGCACGAGGTCACCAGCCCGCAGGCTTTCGACGGCCTCCGCAGCGAGGGGCGCCCGCTCCGCCGGCTCGACCTGACCATCGCCACGGAGGATCACAACACGCCGACGTGGGAGATCGACAAGCCCATCGCCGATCTGACCAGCCGGACGCAGATCGAGACGCTGCGCCGCAACGCCGCCGAGTTCGGCGTGCGTCTGCACTCGCTGGGGGACGCGGAGCAGGGCATCGTGCACGTCGTCGGCCCGCAGCTCGGCCTGACCATGCCCGGCATCACCGTGGTCTGCGGCGACTCGCACACATCCACGCACGGCGCGTTCGGCGCGATGGCGTTCGGCATCGGGACCAGCGAGGTTGAGCATGTCATGGCGACCCAGACCCTGCCGTTGAAGCCGTTCAAGACGATGGCCATCAACGTCGAGGGCACGCTGCGCCCCGGCGTCACCGCGAAGGACATCATCCTTGCCGTGATCGCCAAGATCGGCACGGGCGGCGGTCAGGGCTATGTGCTCGAGTACCGCGGCAGCGCGATCCGCGCGCTCTCCATGGAGGGCCGCATGACGATCTGCAACATGTCCATCGAGGCAGGTGCGCGCGCCGGCATGGTGGCTCCGGACGAGACGACGTTCGCCTACCTCGAGGGCCGTCCGCACGCGCCGAAGGGTCAGGACTGGGACGACGCCGTCGCCTACTGGCGCACGCTGCCGACCGACGAGGGCGCCACGTTCGACGCCGAGGTCTTCATCGACGCCGACGAGCTGGAGCCGTTCGTGACCTGGGGGACGAACCCCGGCCAGGGCAGCTCGCTCTCCGCCACGGTGCCGAACCCGGCGGAGATCGCCGACCCGAACGAGCGGGCCGCTGCCGAGCGTGCGCTGGAGTACATGGACCTGACGCCAGGCACGCCGCTCAAGGAAGTGCCGGTCGACGCGGTGTTCATGGGCTCGTGCACGAACAGCCGCATCGAGGACCTCCGGGCCTTCGCCTCCATCATCCAGGGCATGAAGAAGGCCGACGGCGTCCGGGTGATGGTCGTCCCCGGCTCCGCCCGCGTGCGACTGGAGGCCGAGGCCGAGGGCCTGGATCAGGTCATCAAGGACTTCGGGGCGGAGTGGCGCTTCGCAGGGTGCTCGATGTGTCTGGGCATGAATCCCGATCAGCTCGCCCCGGGGGAGCGCTGCGCCTCCACCTCGAACCGCAACTTCGAAGGGCGCCAGGGCAAGGGCGGCCGTACGCACCTCGTGTCGCCGCTCGTCGCGGCGGCGACCGCCATCCGCGGCACCCTGTCCAGCCCGAGCGATCTGGAGGCCTGACCATGAAGAAGTTCACCACCCACACGGGCATCGCCGCGCCGCTGAAGCGGTCGAACGTCGACACCGACCAGATCATCCCCGCGGTGTTCCTCAAGCGCGTCACCAAGACCGGCTTCGAGGACGCGCTGTTCCACGGCTGGCGGCAGGACCCTGCCTTCGTGCTCAACCAGGCGCCGTACCAGGGGGCGTCCGTGCTCGTCGCCGGGCCTGATTTCGGCACCGGCTCCAGCCGTGAGCACGCGGTCTGGGCCCTTCGCGACTTCGGCTTCAAGGTCGTGCTGAGCCCCCGGTTCGCCGACATCTTCCGCGGGAACGCGGGCAAGCAGGGGCTCCTCGCGGCGACCATCTCCGAAGCGGACCTGGAGCGGTTCTGGGCCTTCATGGACGCTGTTCCCGGCGCGCGGATGACGGTCGACCTCGAGGCGCGCACCGCCGCCATCGGCGACCCCACCGGGGGCGCGGAGGCCGGCTTCCAGGCCGACATCGGGATCGACGATTACACTAGATGGCGGCTCCTCGAAGGGCTCGATGACATCGGGCTCACGCTGCGCAACGAAGATAAGATCGCGCAGTTCGAGGCCCGTCGCGAGTCGTGGCGGCCGCGGACCCTCCCCGTCCAGTGAGACGGAGGGGGCGGGGGAGCCAGGGGTAACCCCGCCCCCGATGAACGAAGTGAGGCCCCGAATGACGACACCCGTGCGCGACGCTCTCTCCGACGACGTCCCCGCGCTGACCGGAGACGTCCTCGCCATCCGTGGAGGTCGTCCGCTGCGCGGACGCGTCGACGTGAAGGGCGCGAAGAACCTCGCCACCAAGGCGATGGTCGCGTCCCTGCTCGGGGAGACCACGAGCGTCCTGCGCGACGTGCCGGCCATCAGCGACGTCGCCGTGGTGCGCTCGCTGCTCGAGGTGCACGGCGTCCG
>Ga0233424_10001209_pt1 | contig 24441 bp, 20 predicted proteins | sample Watercolumn_Towu_FD_181011 | JGI IMG/M metagenome (GOLD analysis project Ga0233424, IMG submission 181011) | Freshwater microbial communities from Lake Towuti, South Sulawesi, Indonesia - Watercolumn_Towuti2014_125_MG | ecosystem: Environmental > Aquatic > Freshwater > Lake | place: Indonesia... | reverse complement strand
CCTGACGGTAGGGCTGCGTTGCTGCGCAGCCGGTCTTCCATCGATGCGGCGGTGCAGGCGGTGCAGCAGCCCCGCCCTACCAGCGATGGGTTCATGGGCCGTGAGCATGGTTCGAGAACCAAGGGAGTTTCCCACGATGCTCTGAGGTTTTTCGCCTTTCGATGCACCGGCCAGCGGCTTACTCTCCCGCCATGACGCGCCACTGCCACAACTGCGGTTGGGAATGGACGCTCTCCGGCCAGCCCGGCCGCGGCGATTCGTGCCATCGTTGCGGCTCCGATCTCAAGGTCTGTTTGAACTGCATCAGTTATGATCCCAAAGTTGCGCACCAATGCCGGGATCGCCGCGCCGATCCAGTCGCGGAGAAACACATGGCGAATTTCTGCGAGTATTTCGAACTAATCAAACGCGTCTTCGTTGCCAAGTCGGAAGCAAACGCGCGGGAATCATCTGCCCGGGATCAATTGAAGAAGTTGCTCGGCGATTAACACGGATCAAGCATTTCGCGCAACGCCTGTCCCGTGTGGCTGCTTGGACAAGCGGCCACTTGCTCGGGCGTCCCTTCCACCACGACTCGCCCGCCTTGTTCGCCCGCTTCCGGCCCCAAGTCGATAAGCCAGTCCGCGCATTTGATCACGTCGAGATTGTGTTCGATGATCACGACGGAATGCCCGGCTTCGACGAGACGGTGAAACACGCGCAGCAACACGGCGATGTCGTCGAAGTGCAAACCGGTCGTCGGTTCGTCGAAAAGGAAAAGCGTCGCCTTGTTTTCCAGCGAGTTGGCTTCGGTGAACGCTGCGAGATGGCTCACGAGTTTTAACCGCTGGCATTCGCCTCCGGAAAGCGTGTTGATCGGCTGTCCAAGACGCAGATAACCCAGACCGACCTCCTCCAGGAGCTTCAGCTTGGAGACGGCCAGCCGAGCGTCCGACGCATCGGAGAAGGAGGACAGAAAGCGGATTCCATCTTCCACCGTCGCTTCCAAAAAGTCCGCAACGCTCCAAACCGAACCTGGTTGCCCAATTCCTGAATCCACACCAGGAGCGCGGACAGCCTTGTCCGCCCGAAGCAGTCCGGCTGAGCTGGTGGACAAAGCTGTCCGCGCTCCTTTGTCCTGGCGCTTTTTGCGTCCGGCGTTTCGGGAAACCGGCGTCGAGGCGTCTTGACGATCCCGGGTCAACGTCGGCGCCAACTTGACCTGGAGAATGTGATCCCGATACCTCCTTCCATCGCACTCCGGGCAACGGATGAAGACGTCACTCAGGAATTGCATTTCAATCTTCTCGAAACCCGCGCCCCGGCATCGTTCACATTGGCCTTCGCGTGAATTGAAACTGAACGCGCTGGCTTTCAACCCGCGTCGGCGAGCCAACTCCGAGCGCGCGAAAAGCTCGCGCACGTGATCGAACGCGCCCGTATAGACGGCCGGCGTCGAGCGCGGCGTCTTGCCAATCGGTGATTGATCTACAAGCACCGCGCGTCCGAGATGTTCGGCGCCCGAAAGCTGCGCCGTCGGCGTGTGGAACCCGGAAGCGGAGGCGGAGGCCTCGTCGTTCTCTTCCGCTTCGGCCCCGTTGTTCTCTTCTTGCGGCACCGCCCTCCGCCCACTGATCACTGACAACTGATTACTGATCACTGATTTTTGCCCCCTTAACCTTGCCTCCAACGCCGGCAAAAGGACACTTCGGATCAACGTCGTCTTGCCCGAACCGCTGACCCCGGTGACGCACACGAGGCGTTCGAGCGGAATCCCAACCGCAAGACCTTTCAGGTTGTGGAGCGTGGCATTGGCCAGGCGAAGATTCTTGTGCGGTGACGAAATCTTTCGCCGTGGAGGAATCTCGATCCTGCAGCGGCCACTCAGGTAATCCCCCGTGAGCGTTCCCTTTGCCCGGCGGATGGCCTCGAACGTTCCTTGGAAGACCATTTGCCCGCCGGTCTCGCCGTGGCCGGGGCCGAGATCGACGATTTGATCCGCCGCACGCATGACGCTCGCTTCGTGCTCCACGACGACCACGGTGTTTCCCGCGCCGCGCAACCGTTGCAGAATCCTGACGAGACGGGCCGTGTCTCGGGCATGCAAGCCCACGCTCGGTTCATCCAGGACGAACAGCGTGTTGACCAAACCGGAGCCCAGGCAGGTCGTCAGGCTGACTCTCTCCGTTTCGCCGCCTGAAAGCGTCCGCGTCGCGCGATCCAGCGTCAGGTAACCCAGGCCGACCTCATCGAGATATTTGAGCCGGGCGCGCACTTCGTTCAGGCTGACGAAAAACGGGTCCGAAGATTTCCGATTCTTCCGCCGCGCCGCGAGCGTTTCGACGACACGCAGAGCGTTGGAGACCGGCAATCGGTAAAAATCCGCCAGGGTGATCAAGAGGCCGGAATTATCCGGAAGCTTGAAATTCAGCGTCTCGGTCTGAAAGCGCCGGCCGTGGCAATCCGCGCAAGTGCGGTAGGCGCGATAGCGGGAAAGGAGCACGCGCACGTGCATTTTGTACGAGCGCGATTCGAGCCAACGGAAATAGCCTTTCACCCCGTACCAGGCGTGAGGCCACTCGTGCTTCGCGTCCTTGCCGTAATCGGGATCGCCATTCAACACCCAGTCCTGCCATTCTTGAGGAAGATCCTGGAACGGGACATCCGTGGGAACCTTCCGCAACTTGCAGAACTTCACCAAATCCTCCTGGCATTCGGCCGACATGCCGCTTTGCCAGGGCTTGACCGCGCCTCGGATCAGCGAGAGCGAGCGGTCCGGAATCGCCAGGTCGTAATCGATCGTGATCGTGCGTCCAAAGCCCCGGCAGGTCGGGCACGCGCCCACGGGATGATTGAAACTAAAGAGCGCCGGCGCCGGCTCGCGATATTCGAGGTCGCATGGCGCGCAGTGGACACGGTTGGAAAAGGGTTGAGGCGCGCTGCCGTTGAGCGGATAGACCATCAGTTTGCCGCGGCCGAAATGGTAAGCTTGCTCGCAGCCTTCGATGAACCGCGAACGATTCGAGGTGGCCAAAGCGAGCCGATCCTGAACAACCGTGAGGCGTTTCAAGCCGTGGCCGTCCAGGCGCGAAGCGGCTTCCTCGACCCTCACGATGTTCGGCGCCGAACTGGACGCTCCCGGCCCTGGCAACAGCAGTCGCTGATAGCCTTGCTTGACGATCAAGGCCAGCGAGTCTGCCAGAGAAATTTTCTCCGAGAGATCCAGTTCAAAGGCGATCAGCACCTCGGTCTTGTCGTGTTCGTGCGCACCGTCGGAACTCAACTCCCTCCAGACCAGTTCCGGCGAATCCTTCCGCACCGACCGGCCGCATTGCCGGCAATACAACTGCGCCAGGTGCGCCCAGACGAATTTCATGTAGTCGCAAATCTCCGTCATCGTGCCGACCGTGGATCGCGTGGTCTTGACGGTGTTGCGTTGTTCGATGGCGATGGCGGGCGGGATGCCTTCGATGCTGTCCACGCGCGGTTTGTCCATGCGATCGAAGAATTGCCGCGCGTAAGGTGAGAAAGTTTCAATGTAACGCCGCTGGCCTTCCGCATACAGTGTGTCGAAAGCCAGAGAACTCTTCCCCGATCCGCTCGGCCCGGTGACGACAATCAAGCGTCCGGCCGGCAAATCCAGGTCGAAGTTCTTCAGATTATTGTGGCGAACGCCACGCAGACGAATCACCGGAGCATCGGAGTGTTTCGACATCGACGCGCAATCTAGTGACCGCGCGCAACGTGTCAACGGGGGGCTGAAAATCACCGATTTAACCGTTCTAACGTTGTAACGCTGTAACGACTTCGTGGTTCTACTCTTCGCCCCACACTTCAGGCGTCTTGAAATCCGCGGCGCGCGGGGCGCTCTTGGGCGGCACGGCTTGCTTGGCGTAAAAGTCCAGGCGGGCTCGAAGCTCTTTGAGCTTCCCGGGGAACTGCTCGGACAGGTCGGTCTTCTCGGTCGGATCTTGAGCGATGTTGAACAGTTCTGTTTGCGGGTTGGAGAGGGTTAACCCCTGGGGCTGGCTGGCTCTTCCGGCCGCTCTTCGCTGCCCTCCTTCCGGCTTTGTCTCCGGCTCGGCTGTGCCGCGGCCTCCGTTGACCACCAGTTTCCAATCGCCGCGTCGGATCGCACCGGCGACCGGCGTTACGTTGTGCAGGATTTCCTCGTGCGGCGTGGGTTTTCCTTCAGCCAGGGTTGGCCAGAGATCGCGGCCATCGAGCGCGAGCTTTTGATGCAGTGAAACTCCCGCGAGCTTCAGCAAGGTGGGATACCAGTCCACGATGTGGAGCGGTTCGTTGCAAACCGCGCCGGGCTTGAGCTTGCCGTCCCACACCGCCAGCGCGGGCACGCGAATGCCGCCTTCGTAAAGCGTGCCTTTGCTCGCGCGCAAAAGGCCGTTGCTCGTGACGACGCCGGGCTGCGGTCCGCCGTTGTCGCTGCAAAAGAAGATCAGCGTGTTCTTCCTCAGACCGCGCTTCTCCAGCGCGCCGACGATCTGGCCGATCGCTTCGTCCATGGCCGCCACCATGCCGGCGTAAATGCGGCGCTGCCCTTTGAAGTGCGCGTAGGGCTCGGTGTATTTCTCCGGCGCCTGATGTGGAGCGTGCACGGCGTTGAACGGGACATAAAGGAAAAGCGGCTTGGTGGCGTCATGCGCCACGATGAGCCGTTCGCATTCCTTCGCCAGGAGATACGTGGAGTAGCCTTCGTCCCGGCAAACCTTATCGTCGCGATGCCAATCGAAGCCGCCGTCGCGCATGTGCGTAAAGTAATCGAGCGCGCCGTTGTAGTGGCCGTATTGGTGATCGAAACCGCGGCGCGTCGGCAAATAAGCCGGATCGAAATGGCCGAGGTGCCACTTGCCGCAAATGGCGGTGACGTAACCGGCCTCTTTTAACGCTTGCGGCAGCGTGCGTTCTTCGAGAGGCAAGCCGTATTGCGCCCAGGGCCGCACGACGCCGACCTGCAAGCCATGGCGCATCGGATAACGGCCCGTCAGCAAGGCCGCTCGCGTGGGCGAGCAGACGGGTTGGACGTAGAATTGTTCGAGCCGCACGCCGGCTGCAGCCAGTTTGTCAATGTTCGGTGTTTTGATTTCGCCACCGTGATAACCGACGTCTGCCCAGCCCAGGTCATCGGCGAGGATGAAAAGGATGTTTGGCCTGGGGCTGCTCGCATCGGCGGCCGCGAGAGATTGTATCCCGACCATGAAAGCCATCAGACAAATGCCGATCCTCGCGACAAACGATCCGCGCATGCTTGTGGTTTCCTTCATTGCGTTCACGAGCTTTCTGACCCTATTCAGTCGAGATGGGGAGCGCACGCCCCTCGCGTGCTGTGGTCGGCGCCTCGCCGACCACACTCTTCTGTCCAGAAAAACGATCGTTTGATGACGCGGTCTTGCCGACAATCCGACTGGCCAGGTGCCAGTCGGCACACGCGAAAGGCGCGTGTGCTCCCCAACTCCGCTTGTTAGTCCGGCAAGGGTTTCACCATGATGTTTTTGTAGTGAATCTTGCTGCCGGGATCGTGCCCCTGCAGCGCGAACGTGCCGCTGGAGATGCGCCGGGCGGAGGTTTGCTGGCCTGTCTCCGGCGCGTCCGGTTCGGTGAAATCCACAATGGTCTTCCCGTTCACTTTCGTCGTGACGTGCTTCCCCTGAACGACGATGTGCATCGTGAACCATTCCTCGTCCTTCACCAGCGCGTCATAATTGTCCTTCACGCCGTAAAGGCCCGCGGTGCGTTTCGGATCCGTGTGCGACGTGTTCACCTGCACTTCGTAGCCCTTGCGCGGGAAACCCATCTCCTGCCATTCGGTGTGAAAATAAACACCGGAGTTCCCTTTCGGGAAGGTCATGATCTCCAGCTTCAGCTCGAAGTTCTTGAAGTTGTGGTTTTGGACCGGCCCCGCGTAAAACAGATGCGAGCGCGGGCCGAACACGACGATCTTTCCGTCCTCGACCTTGAACGTGCCGGGCTTCTCGCTGGCCTTCCAGCCGTCGAGCGACTTGCCGTCGAAGAGGGAAATCCAGCCGTCTTTGTCGTCGGCGGCGAGGAGCGTGGTGGAAAGAAGGGCCACGGTGAGAAACGATGCTATTTTCATAATTGAACCTTTCATGAGGAGAACGGCTGCGACCGTAGGACTTTAGGCCGGAGGCGTCAAGTCATGGGAAGCTCTTGAACCACGCGTCATCCTTCTCATCGGCGAATGGATGCCAATGAAATCTAGCGCCTCAAGGAAGATGAGTTGAGGACGATTTGCGCAAACACCAGGCCGAGTGGGACGAACGCTATGTCTGGGATTGACCAGCAGGTCTTGTCTGCCGGTTACAGGAGCCGCCTCGTCGTTCGCGCGGCAGGATGCCGTCCGAACCGGCAGGCTGGAAGCCTGCCCTGCGTTCTACCATGCCCAGGCGTAGGCATCGCAACGGGGATCGGCGCCCGCGCTCAGGAGGCCCGTCTTCAAGTCCACGACGATCGCGCCGTTGTTGCCCATCGACCACGCCTCCGTCGTTTTGAGTTTGTGGCCCTTGGCCGTCAGTGCCTGGCGGACGGGCTCCGGGACGCGCGATTCCACGGACATTTCGCCGGGATACATCGTGTGCGGGAAAGGCGACGCCGGGAAGCTGCGCGTGGACCAGCGGGGCGCCTCGATGGCTTGCTGCACGTTCATCCCGAACTCCACCATGTTCAGGAACGTCTGCATGGTGCGCATAATTTGATCGTCGCCGCCAGGGCTGCCCAGGACCATGTGCGGCTGGCCGTCTTTCATGACCAATGTCGTTTGCAGCGTGCTGCGCGGCCGTTTGCCCGGCGCCAGCGCGTTCGCCTCGCCCGGCACGAGCGAGTAATAATCCCCGCGACAGTTGAAAATGATCCCCGTGTCCGCCATCACCACGCCCGTCCCAAAACCGCTGTGCAAGCTCGGCGTGAAGGTCACCATGTTGCGATGCTTGTCCACGACAGCGATGTAGCTCGTGTCGCCTTCGTGATCCGCTTCGCCCTCGAAATTCAAAGTGACCTTTCCGCCCAACGATCCGCCGGCTTTCATGAATTTCTCCGGCGAGCCGGGCCGGAGTTCGAGTGACGCGCGATCCGGATCGATAAGCTTGCGACGCTCACGGGCGTAATCCTCCGAGAGCAATCCCTCGAACGGGATGCGGATGAAGTCCATGTCGCCCAGAAATTTTTCGCGGTCGGCGAAGGCGAGTTTGATGGCTTCAACGGAAGTGTGGATGTACTCGACGCTGTTGTGGCCGAGCTTTTTCAGGTCGTAGCCTTCGAGCAAGCCCAAGGCAAAAAGTTCCGCCGGCCCCTGGTTGGCGGACGGATTCTTGAAAACCTGGTAACCGCGGTAATCGAGCGAGACGGGTTCTTCAATCTTCGCCGTGTAGCTCGCAAAATCTTCGTAACGGAAGAGACCGCCGTGCTCTTCCGAGAACTTGGCCATCGCGCGGGCAATGTCGCCTTTGTAGAAGCGATCGCGCGCCGCTTTCAGAGCGCGAGATCGGCCTTTGAAGCGATTCTGGCGCTCGGCTTCCACGAGCTTTTTCAACGTGCGGGCCAAATCGGGGTTGCGAAAGATTTCTCCGGCCCGAGGCGGTTCTCCGTGCGGGTAATAGACTCGGACGCTGGAGGGATTCTTTTTTAGCTTTTTCGAGCCGGCGATCGCGATGGCCAAACCTCGACTGACGGGAAAGCCATTTTCCGCAAGATCGATCGCAGGAGCCAGGGTCTGCGCGAAACTCATCGTCCCCCAGCGCTCCAGCATGATGTACCAGGCATCGACCACCCCGGGCACGGTGCCCGCCAGCAAACCGTCGTCCACGGGGAGTTTGCCGTTATTGTTTTTTTGGTACCATTCAATGGTCGCGAGTCGAGGCGCGGTCCCTTCCGCGTTCAGGGACCAAACCTTCTTCGCTGTGGCGTCGTAGATAAGAATTACTGCGTCGCTGCCCACGCCGTTCGACGCGGCATCGACGACGGAAAGTGCGGCCTGACCCGCGACGATGGCATCGAAGGCGTTGCCGCCGGCCAGGAGGATTCGTTCGGCGGCCCAGGTGGCTTCGGGCTTCATGGACGTTACGGCGTGGTAACGTCCGTGAATGACCGGGCGCATGGTTCGGGTATTGGTTGCGGTCTGGGCGCCCGCCGCATCCGCGAGTACGAGCATCGTGATGAACGCGAGCCGGAGACTAGGTTTGTGGGGGTCTTTCATGATGGCCACTGGATTAATGGTTGGGAACGCTTCCAAATCGGTGATGCGATGCACCGTGGCGAAGGTCGGCCAAGCCGCACCCGGAGTAGCGCAGAATTGTATTCTATCAGCATCGCCCGAAATCGGCGCAAGCCGCGACGATTCTCGGAGCGCGGACAGCCTTGTCCGCGCGCTGCTTGCATCTGCGGACGACTCGCGGACATGAGCGCGCACCAACTCGCGAAGCCATGCCGATTACAAATCGGCGATACGGCAGATTGAAAATCTGCGCTACTCTCGCACTCCACATTACTTTTCCGTTTGCTTGAACACCGTGGTGGTCATGTGGATGGTCTGATCGGAGATCGTTTTGTCTCCGGCGTCCTGGACGGCCATTCGCGATTGGCGAAAGGCCAGGCGAAACGGACCGACTTCGATTTGATCGCGATCCCGCAGCAACACCGGCTGGGTCACGCGGCGTCCGTTGACGTAGGTGCCGTTGCTGCTGCCGAGGTCGATCAGCCAGAATTCGTGCTGCTTTTGCGCCTGAACCAGCGCGTGCCGGCGCGAGACCTTCGCGTCGGCCAATTCCAGATCGTTGGTTGAACCGCGCCCGATGGAACACGATCCTTCGACGCGCACGCGCCGACCGTCCGCCGTTTCCAATTCGGCTTCGGGTTTGTTGGTTCGGATCCACTGCGGGTCGAAAACCTCGTGGTAAATTCGATTGCGCACTTTCAGATCGCCCTGGTCGGACGCGATGATGCCGGAGAGCGGCAGTTGATTGATGTATTCGTTGGCTTCGTCGTCCGGGATCAGATGTTCCTGGCGGACCTGTTCATAAAGGTTCAAGAGCTTGGCCAGATCGACCTCCGCGCGCAAGATCCGCTCGCGAACGAAGAGCAGATTGTCATCCTGTTCGCGAGCCCGCGGCGAGAGAAAGAGCCGCTCGCACAGGTCGTCGATGCATTGGTGCGACGTCGCTTCCGGGAGCGTAACTTTGAATTTAGGTTTCTCCTCAAAGACGGCGCAGCACAAGCGCTGGGTCAAATAAGGATGGCCGTTCGTCCAATAGAGGATGCGTTTGAGATAAGCCTGCGCCTGCGCGAAGTCCGCGTCCAGCCGCCGGGCCAGCGGCGCGGCTTCCGTTTCCGTGAAATCCGTGAGCTCAATGCGGCGGCCAATATTGAACGGCGTGGTGCGCGGGTTGCGAATCAGTTCCGAAGGCGTGGCGACCTCGAGCAAGCAAAACGCCACGCGCTGAAAGGCCGGATCTTCCACGCGGCGGTTGTAGCACTCGCGAATCGCGCCGAAAAATTCATCGGTGGCAAACGGCAGGCTGTGCACCACGTCGATTTCATCCACAAAAATCGCCAGCGGTCCGGCGAGCGCCGCGAGCGCAACGTCATGAATCGCGGTCATGAACCGTTGCACGGCGCTCACGCGGTCGCGCGCGCCCCAGAAATCCTCCAGTTGCTGCTCCAGGCCCAATTGCCGTCCGAGCCGCATGAGCAGGCCGTCGTACCATTGTTCAGGCGTCAGATTCTGGCCGATGGCCGTGAGGTCCAGGATTACGACCTTGACGCCGCCGGCGCGGAGCTTGTTGGCCGTGCGCACCATGATGGAGCTTTTCCCCATTTGCCGGGAGGTGAGCACGTAGCAAAACTCGCCCTGGACCAAGCCTTCAAGTAATTCCTTATCCGCCTGGCGTTCCACATACGACGCCGCGTCATGGCGCAGCGTGCCGCCGGTGACATAGAAGGCGGTGTCGGATGGATTCATTTCGGAATATTACATCCGAATATCGAAAACCGAAGCTCGAAACAAATCCAAATGCAGGAAAGTGAGTTGGATTTCAGCGTCAGACGCTAAGCCGTATCTATTCATTGAAAAGGTGAATCGCCCTCACCCTCACCCTCTCCCCCAGGAGAGGGAACCGTATTTTCCCGCGCTGGGAAACGCTCACTCAACAGTAATGAGTCCACCGGCGTGCAAAAGTTACTCCCTCTTCCCGATGGAGAGGGCCGGGGTGAGGGCAAGCTTTTCATCGCACTGAATAGGTACGGCTAAGTCATGCGAGTCCGAGATTCTTGAGCAGTTGGGTCGCCGAGCGCGCTTTGTTCAAGGTGTAAATATGAAGGCCGGGCACGCCTTCGCGCAGGAGTTCCTCACACTGCCGGGTCGCGTATTCAATCCCGAACTCAGTCGCCGCTTCGTCGTTGTCTCGCAGCGTATCCAACTTTGCGAGCAGCGGCGCCGGCATGCGCGCGCCGCACATCTCTGTGAACCGCTTCACCTGGGCCGCGCTCAGGATGGGCAGAATGCCCGGCGTGATCGAGACCGTCACCCCGAGCTTCTTCACCATGTATTCCCGGAAAACAAAGAAATCGGAATTGTCGAAGAAAAGCTGCGTGATCACGAAATCGGCGCCGCAATCGATCTTGGCCTTCAATCGCTCCCAATCCACGTGTTTGCCTTGTTGGCAGGCGATGTGGCCTTCCGGGAACCCGGCCGTGCCGATGGAAAAGCCGCCTTTCTCACGAATGAATCGAACCAGTTGATAGGAGAATTCAAAACCGCCCTCGGTCTTCTTGAACTCGCCGACGCCGCCTGGCGGATCGCCGCGCAACGCCAGAATATTTCGTATGCCGAGCGCCCGAGCCTGTTCCAACACGTCTCCGATCTGCTCCTTGGTCGAGCCGACGCACGTGAGATGGGCCATCCCGGTAATCCGGTGCGTGCGCTGAATGCGGTCCACGATCATCAGGGTCTTCTCCCGTGTGCTGCCTCCAGCGCCGTAAGTGACGGAGCAAAAGTCCGGAGCGAGCGCTTTCAAAGCGGGAATGGTTTTCTCCAGCAGATTCCGGTCGCCCTCTTCCGTTTTCGGCGGAAAGAACTCAAAGGAAATCACCGGGCGATTGCTGGCTTGCTTGGCGGCGTAGATGTCGCGGATAAACTGCATCGCTGGCATTATGCGCGAATCGTTCCAGAAATCCAAGCCGCGAGAAATGGGGTCTCCGCCTAGGAGTCCATCCACAAGTTGCCAGTCATTCGTAGCGCAGATTTTCAATCTGCCGTATCGCGGAATTGCATTCCGCAGCGGGCCGACAAGTTCGAACGCCCTCGAATTCCCTGGAGCGTTGCCGATTGCAAATCGGCGATACAGCAGAGTGCGGCGAAGCCGCAACCAAAACGGCGCGCGGCCTTCCAGGCCGCAGCGGTTCCAAACGGCCGGCGCGCACAAGGTAATCCCAGCGGCTGCTTCCACCTGCACTCGCTGCGGCCTGGAAGGCCGCGCGCCGGAAAATCTTCGCAGCCTGCAACGATTTCAACCGATACTGAGAGAGTGCAACTCTGCGCTACGCGGGGCAGAAGCCACCGACAACTCGTGCATACACGGCCAGGGGTCGGGAACGGTTGAACTCCCATGATGGCTAAATCCACACGGCTGGTGGTTTACACGGTCTTCTTCCTCTCCGGTCTCTGTGGACTCGGCTGCCAGATGATTTGGTCCCGCCAGTTCGGGATCGGCCTGGGGCACGAAATGCCCGCGGTTCTCGCGGTCGTGGCGGCGTTCTTTGGCGGCGTCGCGTTGGGGGCCTGGACCCTGGATGGAGTAATTGGACGAAGCGCGCGTCCGGGACGATGGTGTGCGGCGCTCGAAATCGTTATCGGCTTCTGGGGACTATTCCTGACAGCGCTGGTGCCGCTCGCAAACGATTTCGCCCTGACGTTGATTGGACCGAATCCCTCCGCGGCGCGCCATTGGCTTTCGGCCTTTGCCATCCCTTTTCTTGCGCTCCTGCCCGCGACCCTGTCGATGGGAGCGACCTTGCCGGCCATGGAGCGATTCGTGTCGCCTTTCATGGCGGAGGGCCGGTGCATCGCCGTTCTCTATTCGCTCAACACGCTGGGCGCGTTGGCGGGGACATTGGCGGGCACGTTCATCCTGGTGCCATCGCTGGGGTTCACGAAATCGCTCCTCGTTTTGGCGGGGCTGAGTCTGCTCTGCGGCGGCGTGGTGCTGATCCTCGAGGCGCGAAGCAAACCGCAGCGCGTCAGTCCGGACATCTTGGCGAAGGCGACGTCTCTGTTCCCCTCACCCTGGCCCTCTCCCCAAGGAGAGGGTAACGCGGACTCCGCCCTGGTCGAATTGCCCAAAACGTCAACAGTTGTGCCGCAGCAACGAATTCTCCCTCTCCCCAAGGGAGAGGGCCGGGGTGAGGGGAAAGATACCGCCCCGAGGACCGAGCGCCCAAGAACTCCGCCGCGACCGCCGAGGCGTGCGAGAGCGACCGAAGCATCGGACATCGAGCATCCGTTTTTTCGCCAGGACGTGACGTTATTCGCCACCGGCCTGTTGGGCATCGGATACGAAGTGCTCGGTGTCCGCGTGCTGGCGGAGGTGCTGGAGAACACGATTTACAGCTTCGCGGCCGCTTTGTCGGTTTACCTTCTGGGCACCTCGACCGGCGCGTGGATCTACCATCGCTTCAGCGAACGAGCTTCCACGACCCAGCTAATGGCGCCGCTCCTGACCGGTCTTTCCACAAGTTGTTTGCTCGGCGCCTGGGTTCTCGCGGGGGCGCAGGGAATCTACGATCGCTGTCGAACCATCTTCGGGGACACTTTGGCCGGAGGATTTGCCGCCGAAGCTGTGGTAGCCGGGTTGGTCTTTGGTTTGCCCACGATTCTCATGGGCGCGACGTTTAGCCATCTCGTTCAATCCAGCAAGGGTGAGCGCGAGGGCGTCGGCCGTGCCGTAGCTCTGAATACCTTGGGCAGCGCGCTGGCGCCGCTCGTGTTCGGATTGATGTTGCTGCCTGCCGTGGGAGCCAAATGGAGCTTCGTGTCGCTGTCCGCCGCGTACCTCGCGCCTCTGCCGAAACGGTCGGGCCGGGCCTGGATGCTCCTAATTCTGCCCCTGGCGCTGATGGTCTCGCTTCCGCGCCGCGTGCAGATCGTTCAAGCGCCGCCAGGGGGCAAGATCCTCCAATATCGGGAAGGCGCGATGGATTCGATCGCCGTGGTCGAGCACTTCGACGGGCATCGGAGTTTGCTGGTCAATAATCGGTTCACGATGGGCGGCACCGGCGCGGCGGACGCGGCGCGCCGGCACGCGCACCTTCCGCTCCTACTGCACCCGAATCCGAGGCGCGCCTTATTTCTTGGCCTGGGAACGGGGATCACATTCGCCGCCGCAGGGCCATATGCCGATTTGACGGCGGAAGGCGTCGAACTGATTCCTGAGATTCCTCGGGTCTTGAGTCACTTCGAACCGCACAACCGCCTTCGACCCGGCCTGAACGTGCGCGTGGCGGATGCGCGCCGATTTGTCCGGGTTTCCCGCGAGAAGTATGACGTGATCGTGGCGGATCTTTTTCATCCGGCGCGCGACGGCGCAGGCGCGCTTTACACTCGAGAGCATTTTCAGGCGATGCGCCAGCGCCTGGCGACGGGCGGAGTTTTCTGCCAATGGCTGCCGCTGTTTCAACTCGATGAGGCCATGCTGCAAGTCATTGTTCGCACCTGCCTGGAAGTCTTTCCCCACGCCCGTGCTTTTCTGCTGCGCTTCAATGTCGATACGCCTGTGCTGGGCCTCATCGCGATGGACGGAGCGGCCGGGTATTCCGCCGATTGGTTCGAGCAGCGTGTCCGCGATGCCAGTCTGATTCGAGAACTCAAAAGCCTGGGATTGCCGGACGGGCTGCATCTCTTCGGGTGTTTCGTCGCGGGACCGAGCGCGTTGCGGGAGTTTTCCCGAGGCGCCGTCTTGAACACCGACGATCAACCGGTCGTCGTTTTGCGCGCGCCGCATTTCGCCTATCGCCGGAATCAAACGCCGCACCGGCTGCTCTTCAGTTTGCTGGATCGGATGCAGAGCAATCCCGGAGAACTCGTCGAAAAACCTGCACAAGACGCCAATCAAACTTTCCTCACTCAGTTGGAAAAATTCATCCAGGCGCGCAACGTTTATCTGCGCGGACTGGCCGAGGAAACCGAAGAACGCCTCCCGAGCGCACTCGACGCTTACATCGAGAGCTGCCGCCTCAGCGACCAATTCTCGATCGCGTACGCTCGATGTCTGAGCATCGCGATGCAACAAGCGAAGGCCAAACCGGACGAGGCGCGCCGGCTGTTGCAGCGGCTGGCTGAGGCCCAACCCTCACGACCCGTGGCCAACGAATTGCTGAAACGGTTGTTCGGTCCGTAATTGGCACGCGAGATCCCTCCGACAAACGCGAGCGTCTTGAACTGCGGTGACGGAGCGGAGCGAAGTCATTGCTTTGGCCCACTCGCGTCACCGGCCCGTGGCGTGACTAAGCGGCGATTCCGCAAGATCCATCGCTGCACTCCAAGACCTGGCGAGGCATCGCATCTTGGAGAGATCGGACCCGATCAGGGAGCCCCCGAGGCGGTGGTCGATGGCACCATCCGGCTCACGAGCGTGAGGATATCTCGGGCTAGAAACGGTTTCTGTAGAAAGCCGTTCACGCCCATCCCCTCGAAGCGCCGGGCCATGTCGATTTCGCTATACCCGCTCATGACCACGACCGGGACGTCCGGGCAAAGAGCGCGCAGTTTCCGCAAAACCTCCACGCCATCCATGCGCGGCATCGTCAGGTCCAGCAGCACCGCGGCGATCTCGCGTTGGTATTGAGCAAATACTTTCAGTCCGTGTGCCCATCCTCCGCAGCGTGGACGGTGAAACCGCCGCTTTCCAAGACGCGTTGGGCACATTCACGGACGCTCGGTTCGTCATCCACCACCAGGATTGTGCCATGGCCACGCGGTAGTTGCACTTCGGGGTCCAGATCGACTCTTTCAGTTGTCAGGACGGCGCTCGGCAAGAGCACTTGAAACCGCGTGCCTTGACCTGGCGTGCTCTCTACTTTGATGGTTCCTCGATGGCCGCGCACGATACCAAGCACGGCCGCCAATCCCAAGCCGCGGCCTGTAAACTTGGTGCTGAAGAAGGGGTCGAAAATCTTGCGCATCGTCTCTTCGGACATGCCGCAGCCGGTGTCCTCGATTTCGACAAAGGCATACGAGCCCGGAGAAAGTTCGTCCGGAAGAAACGGGGATCGCAGATCGGCGGCCGCGGTCTCCTGAACTCCGGTGCGCACGCGAATTCTTCCCACGTTGCTTTCGAGCGCGTCGGAAGCGTTGGTGATCAGGTTCATCACCACCTGCCGGATCTGGGTGGCATCTCCCTCAATCGTGGCTGGCTTCCGGTCGAGCTCCATCAGGGCTTTCCTGGACACTACCGTATTCAGTAATTTGGCCATTTCCTGGACCAACCGGTCCAGCCACACGGGTTGAACGACGAATTTGCCCTTGCCCGAATAGGCCAGCATTTGCTGAGTCAGATCCGCGGCGCGGTGAGCCGCTTTCTCGATTTCCAGGAGCATGGGGCAGGCGGGCGATTCGTCCGGCAGTTTGGCCAACGCCAGGCTGGCATAGCCCAGGACGGCCGTCAGCAGGTTGTTAAAGTCGTGCGCGATGCCCCCGGCCAGGACGCCCAGGCTTTCCAGTTTTCTGGGCGTGCAGGATTTGAGCCTCCAGTCGGCGGCGCTCTTCCGCGGCGCGCTTGGGCTCGGTGATGTCCGTCGAAGTGCCGATGACGCGAACGGCGCTTCCGGAGGAGTCAAAGAGGATCTGCCCGCGGCCCCAGAGTGTCCGCTCCTCACCCGTGGGCCGGACGATTCGATACTCCAGGTCGCGGAATTGGTGTTGCTGGAGCAAGAATTGAATCCCCTCCTGCAATTGGCGCCGATCAGCAGGATGCGTAAAGGCCGCGGCCGCCTCGAGAGTCCCGGGGAATTGAGCGGGCTTAATGCCGTGGATGCGGCACATCTCGTCCGACCAGCGCACCCGGTTGGTGGTCAGGTGCCACTCCCAACTCCCGCACTGCCCAGCTTGCTGCGACATGCGCAAGAATGTCTCCCGTTCCGACAACGCCGCCGCCGCGCGCGTCCGGACCAGCGCGGACGCCACCAATCCGCTCGCCGTGCGGAGGGCATTCAACTCGGCTTCGGACCACGGACGCTCATCGATGCACTCATCAAAACCGATGCATCCCCGCCACTCTCCGTCCACCTGGATTGGATGAATCGCCACCGCAAGCACTCCTTTCGACTCCAGAAACCGACGTTCGGCATCCGGCAAGTCCCGCACCAGCGTCGCCACCGGCTTGCCCGCTCTCATGCTCTCTTGCCAATGGACAAATCCAACTTTGGCAAGGTCCATGTTCTGGAGATCCGGGTCGTCCAGTTGGGGCGCGATTCCCTGGGCCACCCATTCCGCGCGTTGGCTGACGCAATCGGCGCCTGTGCCATCGCTGTGCCGCACGAAAACGAAGACTCGACTGACCCGAACAGCTTCGCCTAAGGCCTTCAGAGTCGGTTGGATGCCCTGGCGCCAATCCGCGGCCTGCAACAGCTCATTGGCGGTCTGGGCCAGTGCCGCCAGGACGTCATTGCGCAGGCGCAGATCCAATTCCCTCTGACGGCGCTCGGTGATGTCTTGCCAGATCCCCAGGAGGCCGATGATGTGACCTTGCGCATCCCTCAAAGGGGTCTTGTTGGTTCCAACCAATGAATCGAGCCGTCCGGAAAGGTGGCCGGCTCAAGCCGTCCCACCACCGGCTCGCCCGTCGTCATGACTTCCTGGTCAATCCGCATGAATTCCTGGTATTGTTCAGGGGTTGCTACGCCCAGCTCGCGGTCGTTCTTGCCAAACAACGCATCGGGCGAAGCGAATCCTACGCTGCGCGCGCAGATCTTGTTACACCCCAGGAACCGCGACTCGTGGTCCTTCCAGAAAACCCCTTGCGGGATGCTATCCAGGACAATCCATAGCATCTGTTGCGAGGCTTCCAGAGGGGCTTCGGCCTCCCGACGTTCCGTCACGTCCACGGCGGTTCCACCCACCCAGGTTTGCTGGTCGGCGCGGCGGAGCGGGAATTTTTGCACGAGCCACTAGCGCATCCTGCCGTCGGCGCCGGGCACCTGTTCAATGGCTTCGAGCATCATGCCGCTGTCCAGCACCACCCGGTCGTTGGCCCGCGTATGGTCGGCGGAGTCTTTCAAGTAAAGTTCGTAATCGGTTCGACCAAGAATCTGGTCAGCGGGCAGCGCGAACAGTTTCTCGAAGGCCGCATTGACGTAGCGGAATTGGTACTGGTCGTCCTTGACCCAAGCTACGACCGGGCTCTGGTCCATGAACAAGCGAAACCGCTGTTCGCTCTCTCTCAGCCTCTCCTCCGTGCGCTTGCGTTCGGAAATGTCCACCACCAGACCGCGCAGCGTAACCACTTCCCCGGCGACGGACTCCACCGTCACCAGGTCATGCAACCAAACCACGCGGCCGTCCGCGGCCAACATGCGGTACTCAAAATCGTGATCCCGGGCTTGCCTCGTGCATTCGACGCAGTATTTCAAGGCCGCTTCGCGATCGTCCGGGTGAAGGTGGTCTTGCCAGAAATTCGGCTCCGCGATCCAGCGGCTCACCGGGTAGCCCAGGATGCGCTCGGCCTGCGGACTGACGAAGCGGAACCGCCAGGTTCGCGCGTCCATCTCCCAGACGATCCCCTCCAGATTGGTCACGAGGTCGGCGTAGCGCTTTTGCGACGCCTGCAACGCTTCCTCCGTTTGCCGGCGTTCGCTGATGTCCCAAAAAATCCCCATCACGCCCGTAACGCGCCCTTGATCGTCGAACGACGGGACTTTCATCACCTGAACGTAGTCCTTCTCCCGACCCGGATTTTGGTGTTCCTCCTCCTGATTCAGCGGAGTCCCGCTCTCAATCACCCGCAGGTCATCGCGTCGATAGGCGTCGGCAAGTTCAGGCGGAAAGAGGTCGTGATCCGTTTTGCCCACGAGATCCTCCGTCGGTTTGCCCATCAAGGCCGAGAAGCGGCGGTTTACAAAGAGGAAGCGGCCAGCCGCATCCTTGCTAAGAGACTCACGGGAAGATTCTCGGCGAGTTGCCAGAAGAGCGCCTCGCTCTGTCTCGCCACCGTCTGAGCGCGCTCGAATTCCGCGCTATCGTCGAACGAGGTGATCCCGCCGAAAATCTCCCCCTGGCGGTTTCGAAGGGGCGCGAAATGGACCCGCACCGGGATGCGCGAACCATCCGGCCGCTCGATGAGGACCCGGACGTTTGAGACCGGAACGCCGGTGCGCATGACGTCCATCACCGGGCATTGCGCGTGCGGTAGGAAGGTCCCGTCGGGCCAGTACAGCCGCAAGGCGCCGCAGTAGCGCTCGTTGGGATCGCCGCGCTTGGGCTCGCGCCCCCACAGTTCCGCCGCCCGGCGATTGTAATCCTGAATCACTGCCGAGCGATCGCAAACAAACACTGCGCCGGGCAAAGAATCGAGCAGGCCGCGATAGAGGAGTTCACTGTCGCGGAGCGCGTCGTCGGGCTTGGGCTCATGGATCTCTTCCAACGGAATCCGCCCCAAATCCGCCGTGTCGGTCTTGTTCATCGTGTGTCCCTCTGGTGTTTCAGATGTGACCCGCGAAAGAAAGCCCAGGTCGGTTGGCGCCTTCAGACCGGGTTCGCTGTGAACAAGACACCCAGAGGGTAGGAGGCCGACGAAACGATGACGAGAAAAAACTGCGGCGGTCGCGGTGGCTGCGCCTCCCGAAGCCGTATCAATTCATTGAAAAGGTGAATCGCCCTCACCCTCTCCCTCTCCCCCAGGAGAGGGAACCGCTTTTTCCCGCACCGGGAAACGCTCATTAAACAGTGATGAGTCCACCGGTGTGCAAAAGTTACTCCCTCTCCCTGGGGGAGAGGGCCGGGATGAGGGCGAGCCTTTCATCGCACTGAATAGTTCCGGCGAAGAAGCACGGGGATGCGCGTGTCACCGCCCAACTGGCCATCTGGGTGCGCTCGAAACAAGGACGGGAACGCGAAGCTTTGCAGGCCTGGCTCAGCCGCCTGACCGACGCGATGCATGGCCGCGTGCTCGGCTTCAATCTGTCGGTGGCCCACGTCTGGGCCGAGCAGCAGCACTCGCTCAAAGCGGCGGGTCAGCGGATGCCGCTCGAAGACAGCTACATTGCGGCGATCGCCCGACGACACAACCTGGTCATCGTCACGGGCAACGCGAAGGGCTTCCAGCGCCCGGGGTTGAAGGTGTTCAATCCCTTCAAGCAACTCCCCTGAAGTCAGGTTGGCCGGCGGATCGATCGGGAGACCGTCAAGTCTGCCCGACCGCTCAGACACCGATCAGATGCGCCTGCGGTAAACCCGGTCATAAATCCTGCTTTGACAGCGGAATACTTTTTGACAACGTTACCGCAGCCAAAAGAAAGCGTGGAATGGATTTGCATCGGGGTGACGCATCGTTTTAGAGATTTAAGCGCATTGTCTTTGTCATGGGCAAAGCATTGATCATTGCTGAGAAACCTTCGGTGGCCGCGGATATCGCCAAGGCGGTCGGCGGTTTCGCGAAGCATCAGGATTATTTCGAGAGCGACGAATACGTGCTGTCATCCGCCATCGGCCACCTGCTCGCACTGACCCCGCCGGACGGCGTCGAGGTCAAGAAAGGCAAATGGAGCTTCGCGCATTTGCCGGTCATTCCGCCCACGTTCGATCTCAAGCCGATTGAAAAGACCGAGGCGCGTTTGAAATTGCTGGCCCGTTTGATCAAGCGCAAAGACGTGGACCGGCTGATCAACGCATGCGACGCGGGGCGTGAAGGCGAATTGATCTTCCGCTACATCGTCCAGCACGTCGGAGCGAAAAAGGTGATCGAGCGGCTCTGGCTGCAATCCATGACCCCGGCCGCGATTCGCGAAGGATTTGCCGCGCTACGCCATGATGCGTCGATGCGCCCGCTGGCCGACGCGGCGGTGTGCCGGTCTGAATCCGACTGGCTGGTCGGGATCAACGGCACTCGCGCCATGACGGCCTTCAACTCCAAGAGCGGCGGATTTCAGCTCACCACCGTCGGGCGCGTCCAGACTCCAACGCTCGCCGTCGTGGTGGAGCGCGAAGAGAGGATCAAGAAGTTTGTCCCGCGAGACTATTGGGAAGTCCACGCGACTTTCGACGTGGAAGCCGGCGCCTACATGGGCCGGTGGTTCGATGAACAATTCTCGAAGGAGAAGAAGGAAGCCGATGCGGATTTGCGAGCGGAGCGCATCTGGGACGCGGCCCGCGCGGAAGCTATCCGCGCCAAATGCCTGGGCAAACCCGGCGTCATCACGGAAGAAAGCAAACCCACGACACAGCTCTCGCCGCTGCTGTTTGACCTGACGAGTTTGCAGCGCGAAGCCAACAGCCGGTTCGGGTTGCCGGCGAATCGGACACTGCAGATCGCGCAAGCGCTTTACGAGCGGCACAAAGTTCTGACTTATCCGCGAACCGATTCCCGCGCCTTGCCGGAAGATTACCTGGCCACCGTGAAGCGGACTTTGAATGCGCTAGCCCCCGGCGCCTACGGCCCTTTCGCCGGCAAGATTCTGGATCAAGAATGGGTGAAGCCCAACAAGCGCATTTTCAACAACGCGAAAATCTCAGACCACTTCGCCATCATCCCGACCTCGCAAGCCCCCAAGCATCTGAACGACGATGAGACACGGATTTACGACATGGTCACCCGCCGGTTCCTGGCGGTCTTTTATCCCGCGGCCGAATTCCTGGTTACCACCCGGATCACTCGCGTCGCCGAGGAGCCGTTCAAGAGCGAGGGCAAAGTGATGGTTGCGCCAGGCTGGATGGAGGTATATGGCCGGGACGTTCAAACGGAGGACGCGCCGAACCTGGTGGCGGTGAAACAAGATGAGACGGCCCGGACGAGCCACGTCGAAGTTATCGCCAATCAGACCAAGCCGCCGCCGCGCTTTACGGAAGCGACATTGCTCAGCGCAATGGAGGGCGCCGGAAAACTCATCGATGACGAGGAATTGCGCGAGGCGATGAGCGCGAAAGGCCTGGGCACTCCCGCGACGCGCGCGGCCATTATCGAAGGGTTGATTTACGAGAAATACATCCAGCGCCTGGGCCGCGAACTCCAACCAACGCCCAAGGCCTTCTCGTTGATGGCGCTGTTGCGCGGTCTGAATATCCCCGAACTGTGCTCGCCAGAACTCACGGGCGACTGGGAATTCAAGCTCAAGCAAATGGAGCGCGGCGATCTGCGGCGCGAGGACTTCATGCGTGAGATCGCGGGCATGACCCGCTCGATCGTGGAAAAGGCCAAGCGCTACGAAAGCGACACTGTTCCCGGGGATTTCGCGACCTTGACGGTCCGCTGCCCCAAGTGCAGCGGGGCGATTCGCGAGAACTACAAAAAGTTTCAGTGTCAGTCGTGTGACTTTGCCCTCTGGCGAATCGTCGCCGGACGCCAGTTCGAGGTTCAAGAAGTGGAAGAGTTGATCGCGAAACGCACGATCGGTCCGCTGCAAGGGTTCCGCAGCCGGATGGGCAAGCCGTTTGCAGCACTCATTAAACTGACGCCGGACCTCAAGCCCGAGTTCGATTTTGGCCAGAGCAACGGAAACGGCGAAGGCGCGGACAAGGAGGTCGATTTCACGGGTCAGGAGCCGCTGGGCAATTGCCCGAAGTGCCGCGCCCGCGTCTTTGAAGATGGGATGAGCTACATTTGCGAAAAGGCCACGGGGCCGGCTCGGATTTGCGATTTCCGTTCCGGCAAAATCATTTTGCAGCGCCAGATCGAACGCGCTCAAATGATCAAGCTTCTGCAAACCGGCAAGACCGATTTGCTGCAGCGCTTCATTTCCAAGAAAGGACGACCGTTCAGCGCTTATCTGGTGGTCGCGGAGGGCGGGAAAGTTGGGTTTGAATTTGAAGCTCGGCCTCCTAAGAAACCCAAAGCGAGCGAAAGAACTCCCGCGGACCAAACCGCGAAACCGGATTCCCAACCTCCAACACCATCGTCGAATTGAACGGGAGGAGGGTCCTCCCAACGGCCGCTCAGTTGGCGCCGCTGCTCATCGCCGGCGGATCGATGAAACGGATCATCGTCTCGCCCGGTTTGACGTAACCGAGCTTCTCGCGCACGACCCGCTCCAGCGCCTTGGGATCATTCTTGAGGGCTTTGATCCGCGCTTCCAGACGTCGGGCGATTTCTTCCTCCTGGCGAACCTGCGCTGTCAAATCCAGAATCTCCTTGCGCATCGCCTCGTTGTTCTTGATGACCGGCAGATACCAGATCGCCACGCCGACCACCACCGCGACCAGGAGCAGCGCCATCACCAGCCGGTTGAGTTTGCCCCAGATGCCAACGTCAACGTTCATATGTGAAATAGAACAGAATCACCGGCGGAACGGAAGCAAAGAAATTGGACGAACCGTGGAAGCGTGAAAAGGGATAGGCGGACAGGTATGGCGTTGATTCGCGTTTCCGACACGAACAGGGGCGGGATTTCTACCTCAGTACTTTTCTCCAGGCCTGGAGCACAGCCTCTTTGGAGAACGTCAACCGGATCAAGTGGTCTGGGGACGGCTGTTCCGTGTAGTAATGAACTCCGGGATACCACCCGTAATAGTAAGGCCCGCCCAACGATGTCATCGTCCCGCGGGCGTAGCCTCGGCTCAGGAGCCACTCCGCCACTTTGGTTCCATCCGAGAGCTTTTCCGACCTTTCGGGCGGCCCCATGTCCAGCACGGCCTGATCGTACGTGTAACTTCCGACGCGGCTGTTCCAGTCAATTCGGGCGGTCGTGCAAGCCGTCAATACGAGCAGGAGCAACGCGGGGGCGAGCCAGTTAACAAGGCGTTTCATGGGCGCAGAATAACGCGCGCCGCGACGAATCGAAAGTTAAAATCAGGAGCAAGGCATCTCCATGGCAATCGCGGCGACCAGACGCTCAGGGAATTCCAAAAGTTTGTCTCGCCCATGAGGATGGATGAGGACGAGAAGGCCATGCGCCGCTTCGCAAGTGAGGATCAACTTGCGTTTCAACAACGCACCTGCGCTTGACCGCAAACCGCAAGACCAGCTTGCAAACGTGCTGGGACTCCTTAGATTCGCCTTGTGAAATCGGTTAGTCTCAGCATCGCCAAGAGCAAGCTCGGCCAGCTTTTCGACGAAGTGCTCAACGGTGAGCCTGTGATTGTCCGACGAGGCCGACGTCGGGTCATTTTGAAACGATTTGACCCGACGGACGAGCAAGCTGAGCTGGCCGAATTCCGAGCTGCTTTCCCCTCCGCACCGCGTGAGCCGCATGATGCGGTCAACCGTATTCGGCAAGTCATCCGTCGCGTCCGGCGGACCGGGTGAACGTCGTCTTTGACACCGGCGTCATCGTCGCCGGCATTTACTGGCGAAATGAGCCGTGCCGCTGCTTGGCTGCCTTTGCTCGCCGCCGCTTCCAACTTTGTGTCTCGGATTCGATTCTCGACGAATACCGCCGCGCGGCCCTGGAACTCAAAAGCGAGGAGAATCTAACCATTGATCCAGCGCCAGCCTTGGCGTGGATTCAACGGAAGGCACGACTCGTCCATCCGGTTCGTCTTGGCCGGCCCGCGTGTCGGGATCCTCAAGATGACAAATTTCTTGGAATGCGCGCTCGCCGCCCAGGCGAAATGCCTGGTCAACCGAGACCCGGACTTGCTGGTTTTGGAGAAGCCGTTTGGCGTTCAGGTCGTCACGCCGCGCCAGTTTCTCTCGATGCTCGCGCAGCGGCGTCCCTCGCGCTCTGCATAGCGCCGGAGTTGCGCGTCATTTCTGGAAAAGAGGCTGGCGCTGGATGCCAGGCGAGTTGGCCGGCTCCGCGAGCGAAACTTGGTCAGTTCATCCGTTGTTGAAGTGAATCCGGAAGTTGCCAGCCTGGGTTCTCAGCAACGCAGAGAACGTTCGATGTCGATGGGCATCTGACATTCGCTCTCTTTTGAACGTGAAGGTGCAGAACAACCGCCACTCGACCTTCGACAAGGCTAACAACTCCGGTTTCACCTGATTGAATCAGTCGTTGATGCAAGTCTCAATCCGGGTGCAACTCCGGGGTGCAAGTGAATGCTGGTTTGTGGCGAGCCATCGTTTCGCCACGGCTTCAAACGCCAAGTTCGCGTCTTCCGTATTCGTCAACCCGCCGATCCTGGTCTTGAGCTCGTGCAACCTTCGATCCGCCAGTTTTCGGTCTTTAGTGGTCCATTTCATAAATACGCTCACGTTCGTTGCGCCCAATTTGGCCTGGGGCAAGGCGCGACGAGGAAGCATCCCTCGAAAGTAGGGCTGTGACCGAGGAGCAACGCAGCCCCAGGCCAAATTC
>Ga0233424_10001208_pt1 | contig 24465 bp, 21 predicted proteins | sample Watercolumn_Towu_FD_181011 | JGI IMG/M metagenome (GOLD analysis project Ga0233424, IMG submission 181011) | Freshwater microbial communities from Lake Towuti, South Sulawesi, Indonesia - Watercolumn_Towuti2014_125_MG | ecosystem: Environmental > Aquatic > Freshwater > Lake | place: Indonesia... | reverse complement strand
GGCTTCGGCGCCCCATTGCTGATGATGTTCCGCCATGTCTTCCTATCGCTTGGGCGCCAGCATGGTGCCACGGCAGTTGTCGCTGCCGCAATAACAGGCGAACTGCTTCTTGAGCTTGGGCGTGTAGCGCTCGTCGATGACCAGCCCGTAGTCGTAGAACAGCTCCTCCCCCGGCAGCAGGTCGCGCAGGGCCTTGATGAAGACCCGACCCTCGGGGGTTTCCTCGGCCTCGCAGTTGGGATCGCAGCTGTGGTTGATCCAGCGCGAGCTGTTGCCGCCGTAAAGCGCGTCGATGACCTCGCCCCCCTCAATGTGGAAGTAGAAGGTGTGGTGGGGCTGCTTGGGGTCGTGCGGATGGCGGCGCAGGGCCTCGTCCCAGCTGATGCGCTCGCCCGTGTACTCGATCAGGACTTCGCCGGCCTCGATGTGGCGGGCGGCGTAGACGCCCCGGCCATGGACGCCGGAGCGCTTGACCTGGAGGCGTCGGGTGGGCGTCTTGGCGGCGGCTTGCGTCATCGTCCGAGTTCGGTACATTGAAATCATGGGTGCGCGCGTACGTGTGTGCGTACGTGCGCGCGAGGCCGGATTGTAGGCAGGTCGCGTCGCCATGCTGGCGCACCTGATAGAAATAGAGACCATGAGCAAGTCCCTGATCATTGCCGAGAAGCCATCCGTGGCGCAGGACATCGTGCGCGCACTCACCCCACAGTCGGGCAAGTTCGAGAAGCACGACGAGTATTTCGAGAACGACGAGTACGTGGTCTCGTCGGCCGTGGGCCATCTGGTGGAGATCAAGGCCCCGGAGGAGTTCGACGTCAAGCGTGGCAAGTGGAGCTTCGCCCACCTGCCGGTGATCCCGCCGCACTTCGACCTCAACCCCATCGACAAGAGCAAGGGCCGGCTCAACGCCCTGGTCAAGCTGATCAAGCGCAAGGACGTGACGTCCCTGATCAACGCCTGTGACGCGGGCCGCGAGGGTGAGCTGATCTTCCGCCTGATCGTGCAGTACGCCGGCACGGCCAAGACGCCGGTCAACAAGCCGGTCAGCCGGCTGTGGCTGCAGAGCATGACGCCCCAGGCCATCCGCGAGGGCTTCGAGAAGCTGCGCAGCGACCAGCAGATGCTGCCCCTGGCCGACGCCGCGCGCTGCCGCTCCGAGGCCGACTGGCTGGTGGGCATCAACGGCACCCGCGCCATGACGGCCTTCAACTCGCGCGACGGCGGTTTCTTCCTGACCACCGTGGGCCGGGTGCAGACGCCGACGCTCTCCATCGTGGTGGAGCGCGAGGAAAAGATCCGCAAGCATGTCTACCGCGACTACTGGGAGGTGCGCGGCACCTTCGACGCCGTGGCCGGCCAGTACGAGGGCAAGTGGTTCGACCCGAAGTGGAAGAAGGACGAGCACGACGCCGAGAAGCGCGCCGACCGCCTCTGGACCCTGGCCGAGGCCCAGGCCATTGCCGAGGCCGTCAAGGGCCAGCCCGCCACGGTCACCGAGGAAAGCAAGCCCAGCACCCAGGCCAGCCCCGGCCTCTACGACCTGACCACCCTGCAGCGCGAGGCCAACTCGCGCTTTGGCTTCTCGGCCAAGACCACGCTGAGCCTGGCCCAGGCCCTGTATGAGAAGCACAAGGTGCTGACCTACCCCCGTACCGACTCGCGCTATCTGCCCGAGGACTATCTGGGCGTGGCCAAGCAGACCGCCGAGGTGCTGGCCAGCGAGGAGCTGCCCATCGCCCTGATGCCCCTGGCCACGCATGCGGCCACGGCGCTGAAGAACGGCTATATCAAGCCCACTAAGAAGGTCTTCGACAACAGCAAGGTCTCGGACCACTTCGCCATCATCCCCACGCTGCAGACGCCCAAGAGCCTGACCGAGGCCGAGGCCAAGCTATACGACATGGTGGTCAAGCGCTTCCTGGCGGTGTTCTTCCCGCCGGCCGAGTTCCAGGTCACCACCCGCATCTCCACGGTCAAGGCGGCCGGCAAGGAGTTCGCCTTCCAGACCAATGGCAAGGTGCTGGTCAAGCCGGGCTGGCAGGCCGTCTACGGCAAGGAAGCCACCGACGAGAACGCCGAGCCCGGCACCAGCGGCGCGATGCTGGTGGCTGTTGCCCCGGGTGAGGTGGTGCGCACGGAGAGCGTGGACATCAAGGCCCTGCAGACCAAGCCGCCGGCCCGCTACAGCGAAGCCACGCTGCTCTCCGCCATGGAAGGCGCGGGCAAGCTGGTGGAGGACGACGAGCTGCGCGAGGCCATGGCGGAGAAGGGCCTGGGCACGCCGGCCACGCGCGCGGCCATCATCGAAGGCCTGCTGGCCGAGAAGTACATGCTGCGCGAGGGCCGCGAACTCATCCCGACCGCCAAGGCCTTCCAGCTCATGACCCTGCTGCGCGGCCTGGGCGTGGACGAGCTGACCAAGCCCGAGCTCACCGGCAACTGGGAGCACCAGCTCTCGGAGATGGAGAAGGGCCGCCTCAAGCGCGAGGCCTTCATGGCCGAGATCGCCGCCATGACCGAGAAGGTGGTGAAGAAGGCCAAGGAGTACGACCGCGACACCATCCCCGGCGACTACGCCACCCTGAAGGCGCCTTGCCCCAAGTGTGGCGGCGTGGTCAAGGAGAACTACCGCCGCTTCACCTGCACCGGCAAGAGCGGCGCGGGCGAGGGCTGCGGCTTCTCCATCGGCAAGATCCCGGGCGGCCGCAGCTTCGAGCTGCATGAGGTGGAACAGTTCCTGGCCGACAAGAAGATCGGCCCGCTGGAAGGCTTCCGCTCCAAGGCCGGCTGGCCCTTCACGGCCGAGCTGGCCCTGGTCTTCGATACCGAGATCGACAACTGGAAGCTGGAGTTCGACTTCGGCGAGGACGCCAAAAAGGCCGAGGAAAGCGGCGAGCCCGTGGACTTCGGCGGCCAGCCCTCGCTGGGTGCCTGCCCCAAGTGCCAGGGCCATGTTTACGAGCACGGCAGCAACTATGTGTGCGAGCACGCGGTCGGCGCCAATATCACCTGCGACTTCAAGAGCGGCAAGATCATCCTGCAGCAGCCCATCGAGGCGGCCCAGGTCGAGAAGCTGCTGACCCTGGGCAAGACCGATCTGCTGGACGGTTTCGTCTCCAACAAGACCCGTCGCAAGTTCAAGGCCTTCCTGACCTATGACAAGAAGGAAGGCAAGGTGATCTTCGAGTTCGAGCCGCGCGCCGGCGGCCGTCCCGGTGCCGCCGCCAAGGCCCCGGCCAAGAAGGCCGCGGCGCGCAAGACGGCCAAGAGCTGAGCCCGGGCCGCGTCCGGAGCGCGGGGTGCGCGGCCTACCAGCCGCCGCCCTGCAGCACCGGCTCGGCGCGCAGGCGCTGGGCGGCGAACTCGATGAAGGCCCGCACCTTGGCGGGCGCGCGCCGCCCCGCCGGATAGACGATGTGCACCGGCACCGGCGGCGGCTCATGCGCCTCCATCAGTGCCACAAGGCGCCCGGCGCGCAGGCCCTCGGCGGCCTGGTAGGCCATGCAGCGCAGCAGGCCCTCGCCGGCCTCGGCGGCGGCCACGGCCACCTCATTGCTGTTCGTCACCCAGGCGAAGTTGGGCTGCACCGTCAGGCCCTCGCCAAAGTTCCAGGGCCGGGGCTGCACCGCATCGAAGGAAAAGCCCACGGCCCGGTGCTGCGCCAGCTCCTGCGGATGCTCGGGCCGGCCCGCGCGCGCCAGATAGGCGGGCGAGGCCACCACCAGGCGGCGCAGGCTGCCCACCTGCAGGGCCGTGAGCCCCGAGTCGGGTAGCTGGGCGATGCGCACCGCGACATCGATGCCCTCGTCCAGCAGATGCACCAGGCGGTCGGCCAACATGCAGCGCAGCTGCACCCGCGGCTGTTCGCGCAGAAACTCCAGCACGATGGGCGCCACATGCAGGCGGCCGAACATCTGCGGCGCCGTCAGCGAGAGCAGGCCGCGTGCCTCGCTCTGCAGGCCGGTCACGGCGGCCTGGGCCTCGTCCAGATCGGCCAGGATGCGGCGGCAGTCGGCAATGAAGCGCTCGCCCGCATCGCTCAGGCGCAGGGAGCGGGTGCTGCGCTGTATCAGCACCGCCCCCAGCTTGGCCTCCAGGGCCGCGATGCCCCGCGTCACCGCCGGGGCCGACACACCCAGGCGGCGCGCCGCCCCGGCCAGGCTGCCGGCATCCGCCACCGCGACCAGGCAGCGCAGCTGTTCCAGATGGTCCATGGATTCTTTCTTGGTGAGAAATTCTGAAAGCTGAACTATCGGTATTTCGCGCTTGCCAAGCAATGAATAAGGTGTGAACCCTGTCTTCTCCCCACGAGTTCCACCATGAATGCCCAAGCTCTGAAGCCCTTCATCCTGCACCGCATGGCGGTGTCCGGCCATTGCCATCGCGTGCAGCTGATGCTGTCCCTGCTGGGGCTGCCCTATGAAGCCGTGGACGTGGACCTGCCCGGCGGCGCCCAGCGCCGGCCCGAGTTCCTGGCCCTCAATCCCCTGGGCCAGGTGCCGGTGCTGCAGGACCCCAATGCCGAGGCAGGCGAGGACGGCGGCCTGCTGACCCTGGTCGACAGCAATGCCATCCTGGTCTACCTGGCCCAGCGCTATGCCCCGGCCTGGTGGCCCGCCTCCCCCCTGGCCCAGGCCCGGTTGCAGCGCTGGTTCTCCCTGGCGGCGGGCCTGCTGGACTTCGGCGTGGCCGCGGCCCGTTTCGCGGCCATCACCGGCCGCGAGCCCAGCCCCGAGAGTCTGGCCCGCGGCGCTCGCCTGCTGGACTTCATGCAGGCCGAGCTGGGCGATGGACGGCGCTGGCTGCTGGGTGGCGAGGCGCCGGGCCTGGCCGATGTGGCGCTCTACAGCTACTGCTCCCAGGCGCATCTGGCCGGTCTGCTGCAGACCCGCCAGGCGCCGCTGCGCGACTGGCTGGCGCGGGTGGAGGCCCTGCCCGGTTTCATCCCCCTGCCGGACCGGCTGTGATGAACGCCCCGCAAACTTCCCAGGCGGCGGCCCCCGCCTTCCATGCCGGCGAGCAGGCCCTGCAGGCCCGCCTGGGCGTGCGCGAGCGCATGGCCGAGATCGGCGCCCTGGTGCTGCGCGATCACATGCCGGATCAGCATCGCGAGCTCTTCGAGAAGCTGCCCACCCTGCTGCTGGGCGCCCTGGACCCGGCCAGCGGCCGGCCCTGGGCCACCCTGCTGGCCGGCCTGCCGGGCTTTGTGCACACGCCGGATGCGCGCCATATGCAGATCGCTGCCGAGCCCGCAAGCGATGACCCGGTGCTGGCCCGCCTGCAGCCCGGCGCCGCCGTGGGTGTGCTGGGTCTGGAGCCGCACACGCGCCGGCGCAATCGCATGAACGGCCGCCTGCTGGCGCATGAGGCCGATGGCAGCCTCAGCCTGGCGGTGCAGCAGAGCTTTGGCAACTGCCCCAAATACATCCAGGCGCGCCGGCCCCTGCCGCTGGCGCCGCAGGCGCGCCAGCGAGCACCGGCCCAGGCCCTGGGGCCAGGTCTTGATGCCGCGGCCCGCGCCCTGATCGCGCGCAGCGACAGCCTCTTCATCGCCAGCGCCGCCGCGCCCCAGGCCCAGGCGGGCGCCCAGGCCTGGCAGGGCGTGGATGTTTCGCACCGCGGCGGCGAGCCGGGCTTTGTGCGGATGCAGGAGGAGGACGTGGGAGAGGAGGGCGGCGGCCTCACCCTGCTGCTGCCCGACTACCCCGGCAACCAGTTCTTCAACACCCTGGGCAATCTGGCCCTGCATCCCTGGGCGGGCCTGCTCTTCGTGGACTACGAGCAAGGCGGCCTGCTGCATCTCAGCGCCAGCGCCGAGCTGCTCTGGCCCGGCGATCCCGGGGCCGATCTCTCGCCCTGGCCCGGCGCCCAGCGCCTGCTGTGCCTGCGGGTGGCGGCCGGACTGTGGCGGGCCGGGGCCTTGCCCTGGCGCTGGAGCGCGCCCGAGCCGGCGCCGCAGTTCGCGGCCCTGCGTGCCGCGGGGGAGACGGCGGGAGTCTGAGCTTCTTGTTGGCACCCCGGCGGGGTGCAGGGGTGTTTGCGCTGCCGAGGGCAGGGGCAGGTGCTTGCGCTCATGTCCCCCGCCCTTGGCCCTGCCAAGGGCTCCTCCTTGACTTCGCTTCAGCACCCACCCCTGCCCTCGGCCGAACTTGGCGCCTGCCACCAGCGACTGCCATGGCCTTGCGGATCAGGACGGCAGTGGGCCTCTCGCAGCGAAGTCAAGGAGGAGGCGCTGGCCGCAGGCCGGTGCCGGGGGACATGAGCGGAGGGAGGCCCGCTGGCGGCCTGATCTTCGAGCCCTCGTCCCGGACGGCTGCCCGTCCGCCACACCGGCAATGCCGCGCTTTCTTTCTCTGCGGCACTGGCTTTTTGCGCGACACTCCCCGCCGGAGTCCGCGCAGAGGCGGGCCCGGAGGGAGAGCATGGCCTTGTTGCCAAAGACGCTGAGCATTCAGACCCGGCTGATCGCGGGCATGGCCCTGGCTGCCAGCACCCTGGTGGTGCTGGTGGGCTGGTTCTGGACCGCGCGCGAGGAGCGCGCCCTGAGCCAGGCCCTGGAGGCCCGGGCCGACCGCACCGCCCAGCTGGTGGCTCGCGGCTTTGCCGGTCCGATCTGGAATCTGGACACCGCGGCCATCGGCAATCTGCTGGAGGCCGTGATGGCCGACCCCGAGGTGCACGAGGTCGAGATCAGCGCTCTGGGTGTGGGGACCGAGCCCATGCGTCGTCGCCGCGCCCAGGCCGAGCCGCTGCGCGAAAGCCTGGAGCGCCGGGTGGACATCCAGCACCAGGCCGCGCCCCAGTCCAAGCCGGTGCCGGTGGGCCAGGCGCATCTGGTCTTCACGCGCGATCCGGTGCGCGCCGCCCTCAACCAGACCCGGCTGATGGTGGCCAGCCTGCTGGCGGCGGTGCTGGCGGCCATCATCATCACCAGCTACTGGCTGGTGCACCGCCTGGTGGCGCGCCCGGTGGCGGCCCTGGGCGGCCTGGCTCAGCGCGTGGCCGGCGGCGAGCTGGGCGCCACCCTGCCGGTGGAGCGCGAGGACGAGGTGGGCCAGCTCACCCAGCGCCTGAACGGCATGAGCCTGCAGCTGCTGCGCTCGGCCGAGGGCCTGCGCCTCTCGGAGGCGCGCTACCGCAGCCTGTTCGAAAACGCCACCGAGGGCATCTTCCAGGCCGATGGCCGTGGCCGTCTGCTGGGCCTGAACAAGGCCCTGGCCCAGATGCTGGGCTATGCCCGGCCGCTGGACGCCATGGCCGGCCGGCCCGGCCTGCGCCGCCTGGTGCGCATGGAGCCGGCCGAGTTCGGCCGCATCGCCCGCGCTCTGGCCCGCCACCGCGTGCTGCAGCAGGTGCCCCTGCTGGTGGGCACGCGCGACGGCCGCGAGCTCTGGCTGGAGCTGAGCGTGCATGTGGTGGCCGCGGCCGAGGGTGGGGTGCGCATCGAGGGCATGGTCAGCGACATCAGCCAGCGCCGCCTGGCCGAGCAGGAACTGACCCAGCACCGCGACCACCTGGAGGAGCTGGTGGCCGAGCGCACCCTGGAGCTCAACCAGGCCAGGCTGCGCGCCGAGAGCGCCAACCAGAGCAAAAGCCGCTTCCTGGCCACCATGAGCCATGAGTTCCGCACCCCCCTGAACGCCATCCTGGGCTTTGCCCAGCTGCTGCAGATGGACTGGGCGCTGAGCCAGGCCCAGCTGGGCAAGATCAATCTGATCCGCGACTCGGGCGAGCATCTGCTGAGCCTGATCTCGGACCTGCTGGACATGGCCAGCATCGAGGCCGGCAAGGTCAAGCTCATGCCCGCCGCCGTGGACCTGCGCGCCCTGCTGGAGGTGGCCTGCGATTCGGTGCGCCTGCGCGCCGAGGAGAAGGGCCTGGTCTTCCACACCGAGATCGACCACGATCTGCCGCCCCGGGTGCGGGTGGACGGCCAGCGCCTGCGCCAGGTGCTGCTGAACCTGCTGTCCAACGCGGTCAAGTTCACCGACAGCGGCTGGCTCTCGCTGCAGGCCCGCGTGGTGGCGCGCAGCCCGGCCAGCGCCCGCCTGCGGGTGGAGGTGAGCGACAGCGGCATCGGCATCGATGCCGATCAGCTGCAGCGCCTGTTCCAGCCCTTCGAGCAGGTTTCGGACGTGAACCGCCGCGACGGCGGCACGGGCCTGGGCCTGTCCATCAGCCAGCAGCTGATGCGCCTGATGGACAGCCAGATCCTGGTGCGCAGCGCGCCGGGGCAGGGCAGCTGCTTCAGCTTCGAGGTGGAGCTGCCCCTGCAGTCCTGAGCACGGTGGGCTGTCTCGCCCACGCCACCCCGGCGCTCGGCCGTGCGCACACCGAGCAGGGCGTGCGCGGGCCGCTGAGATACTGCGACGATGAGCTGGATGGTGTTCTACAAGCTGCTCGCCATCTTCATCACGGTGGCCATCGGCTGGTTCGTCGGCCATATGCGCTGGCTGGGCGGGCGGGATGCGGGCGGGCAGGGCGGCGACCCGGCGCGCGTGCTCTCGGCCGCGGCCTTCTACATCTTCGTGCCGGCCCTGCTGTTCCGCACCACGGCGCGGGTGGACTTCGCCAGCCTGCCCTGGCTCACGCTCAGCGCCTTCTTCGTGCCCCTGGCCCTGATGATTCTGCTGGTCTACGGCGTGCAGCGCCGCCGCGGCGCGGGGCGCAGCGAGCCGGCCCGGCCCTGCGTGCATGCCATCACGGTGAACTTCGGCAACACCTTGCAGGTGGGTGTGCCCCTGGCGGCCGGCATCTTCGGCGAGGCCGGGCTGGCCATCCACATCACCGTGGTCAGCCTGCATGCCCTGATCATCCTGAGCCTGCTCACCGTGCTGGTGGAGCATGACCTGGCCCGTGCCCAGCCCGGACTCAGCCTGGCGCAGACGCTCAAGACCACGGTGCGCAACACCGTGATCCATCCGGTGGTGCTGCCCGTGGTGGCGGGTCTGAGCTTCAACGGCCTGGGCCTCACCTTGCCGGCCGTGCTGGACGAGGTCCTGCAACTGCTGGCCACGGCCGTGGTGCCCCTGTGCCTGACCCTGATCGGCATGTCCCTGGCCTACTACGGCTGGCCGCGCCAGTGGCGCGGCTCCCTGAGCCTGGCCCTGCTCAAGCTCTTTGCCCTGCCGGCCCTGGTGCTGGTGGTGGCGCACTGGGGCTTCGGCCTGCGCGGCCTGCCCCTGGACGTGATCGTGATGATCGCGGCCCTGCCCGTGGGCTCCAACGCCCTGATCTTTGCCCAGCGCTACCGCTGCGGCGAGGTGGAGGTGACGGCCGCCACCGTGATTTCCACCCTGGCCTTTGTGCTCAGCGCGCCGCTGTGGCTGAGCCTGCTGACCCTGTTCCGCTGAAAGCCCTGCCGCCCATGTTGTCCGCCTCGCCCCGTTTGCTGGCCGCCGCCGAGCTGGCGCCTGACGATCTGCATGCCGCCTTCGGCGCGGCCTTTGCCGACTACCTGATCGGCCCCTTCAGCCTGCCCCCGGCCGCCTGGCCGGGCTTTCTGGCGCGTCAGGGCGTGGACCTGGGCCTGAGCCGTGCGGCCCTGGACGGCGCGGGCCGCATCCTGGCTTTCTGCCTGGTGGCGCCGCGTCCGGCCCTGGGCCGCTGGCGCCTGGCCACCATGGGCGCCCTGCCGGCCGCGCGCGGCAGCGGCGCGGCCCCGGCCCTGCTGGACGACTTCATCGCCCGCGCCGCAGCGGCGGGGCAGGGCGCGGTGGAGCTGGAGGTGTTTGCGCAGAACGAGCGCGCCCTGCGCCTCTACCAGGGCCGCGGCTTCGCCCCGCGCCATGAGCTGCATGGCTATCTGGCCGAGTCGGGCTGCCTGAGCCCGGCCGCCGCGCCGGCGGGCCTGCGCGAGGTCGACACCGAGGCGGCGCGGGCCTGGCTGACGGCCGCCGAGCAGCGCATCGCCGATCTGCCCCTGCAGGTGGGGCCGGCCGCCCTCAGCGCCGCTTCCACCAGCACCGCCTGGCAGCTGGACGGCGCCCAGCTGCTCTTTGCCCAGCCCGATGCGCTGAGCCTGAGCGTGCTGAGCCTGATCGACGAGAGCCCGCGGCAGGCGGCCGCGACGGCCCTGCTGCAGGCCCTGCGCGCTCGCTACCCCGAGGCCAGCTTGCGCGTGCCCCAGATCCAGCGCCTGGACCTGGGCGGCGCCGCGCTGCGCGCGCTGGGCTGTGCCGTCCTACCCCTGCACCAGCTGCTGCTGCTGCGTCCCTGCTGAAGCCCGGAGACCCCGCATGAGCAAGACCTGGCCCGATACCCGCCTGCTGGATCTCTTCGGCATCGAGCTGCCCATCGTTCAGGCGCCCATGGCCGGGCCCACCCTGCACGAGATGGTGATCGCGGTGAGCGAGGCCGGTGGCCTGGGCTCCCTGCCTTGCGCCCTGCTCACGCCCGAGGCCCAGCGCCGCGAGCTGGACCTGATCCAGGCCGCCACCGCCCGGCCCATCAACCTCAACTTCTTCTGCCACCAGAACCCCGCGCCCGATGCGGCGCGCGAGGCCGCCTGGCGCGAGCGCCTGCGTCCCTACTATCTGGAGCAGGGCCTGGACCCGGCCATGCCCCTGCCGGCCACGGGCCGCAATCCCTTCGACGCGGCCGCCTGCGAGCTGGTGGAGGCCTACCGGCCCGCGGTCGTGAGCTTCCACTTCGGCCTGCCGGCGCCCGAGCTGCTGGCACGGGTGCGGGCCAGCGGCGCGCGCGTGATCGCCAGCGCCACCACGGTGGCCGAGGCGCGCTGGCTGCGCGAGCGCGGCGTGGACGCCATCATTGCCCAGGGGGCGGAGGCGGGCGGCCACCGTGGCGTCTTTCTGCACGACGAGGTCTACAGCCAGCCGGGGCTCTTTGCCCTGCTGCCCCAGGTGGTGGATGCGGCGGGCGAGATCCCGGTCATCGCCACCGGCGGCATCGCGGACGCGCGTGGCATCGCCGCCGCCTTTGCCCTGGGCGCGGCCGGGGTGCAGATCGGCAGCGCCTATCTCTACACGCCCGAGGCCCGCCTGCCCGCGCCGCACCGCGCCGCCCTGGAGAGCGAGGCGGCCGAGACCACGGCCCTGACCAATCTCTTCACCGGCCGTCCGGCGCGCGGCATCGTCAACCGCCTGATGCGCGAAGTGGGGCCGCTGTCCGAGCTGGCGCCGGCCTTTCCGACCGCCGGTGGGGCGCTGGCGCCCCTGCGTGCCGCCAGCGAGCCCGCGGGCTCGGGCGACTTCATGCCCCTGTGGGCGGGCCAGGCGGCACGGCTCTCGCCGCGCGGCCTGGGCGCGGGCGCGCTGACCCGGCAGCTGGCGCAGCAGGCGCTGGCGCGTCTGCACGGCGGGCGCTGAACAAGCCCCGGCGGCGCTGCCGGCCGCGGGCATGGGCGAGAATGGCGCCACCATGAGCAGCAGCGCCCCCGACCTCGCCTCCTATATGCAGACCCTGGGCCGACAGGCCCGCGTCGCCGCCACCGCCATGGCCGCCGCGCCCACGGCGGCCAAGAACCAGGCCTTGCTGGCCCTGGCGCGCCGCCTGCGCGCCGCCGGCCCGGCCCTGGCCCAGGCCAATGCCCGCGACCTGGCCGCCGCCGAGACCGCCGGCCTGGCCGGCCCCATGCTGGACCGCCTGCGCCTGACGGACAAGGTGCTGGCCACCGTGGCCGAGGGCTGCGAGCAGATCGCCGCCATGCCCGATCCCATCGGCGAGATCAGCGGCGTCAAGCGCCGCCCCACCGGCATCAGCGTGGGCCAGATGCGCGTGCCCCTGGGCGTGTTCGGCATGATCTACGAGAGCCGACCCAATGTGACCATCGAGGCCGCCTCCCTGGCCATCAAGAGCGGCAATGCCTGCATCCTGCGCGGCGGCTCCGAGGCCCTGCACTCCAATCTGGCCCTGGCCGCCCTGGTGGCCGAGTCCCTGGCCGAGGCCGGTCTGCCCGCCAGCGCGGTGCAGCTGGTCAACACCACCGACCGCGCCGCCGTGGGCCTGCTGATCACGGCGCCGGAGTTCGTGGATGTGATCATCCCGCGCGGCGGCAAGGGCCTGATCGAGCGAATCTCGGCCGAGGCCAAGGTGCCGGTGATCAAGCATCTGGACGGCAACTGCCACAGCTATGTGGACGCCGAGGTGGACCTGGCCCTGGCGCTCAAGGTGGTGGACAACGCCAAGACCCAGAAGTACAGCCCCTGCAATGCCACCGAGTCCCTGCTGGTGCATGCGGCCAAGGCGGCGGACTTCCTGCCCGAGATCGGCGCGCTCTTCGCGCTCAAGGGCGTGGAGATGCGCGCCTGCCCGCGCGCCCTGGCCCTGCTGGGCCCCCTGCCGGGCGCCAAGCTGGCGGCGGCCACGGAAGAAGACTGGTCCACCGAGTACCTGGCCCCCATCATCAGCATCAAGGTGGTGGACAGCCTGGACGAGGCCATCGCCCACATCAACCGCTACGGCTCGCACCACACCGATGCGATCCTGACGACGAATCATCCCAACGCCATGCGCTTTCTGCGCGAGGTGGACTCGGCCAGCGTGATGGTCAATGCCAGCACCCGCTTTGCCGACGGCTTCGAGTACGGCCTGGGCGCCGAGATCGGCATCAGCACCGACAAGTTCCACGCCCGCGGCCCCGTGGGCCTGGAGGGCCTGACCTCGATGAAGTGGGTGGTGCTGGGCCAGGGGGAGATTCGCCAATGAGCACGACTGCCGCCGCCCCTCTGCCGCCGCAGGCCAACCGCCAGCGCAAGGCCCTGGTGCTCTTCTCGGGCGGCCAGGACTCCACCGCCTGCCTGGCCTGGGCCCTGGACCGCTATGCCGAGGTCGAGACCCTGGGCTTCGACTACGGTCAGCGCCACCGCATCGAGCTGGACTGCCGCCAGACCGTGCGCCGCGAGATCGCCGCGCAGTTCCCGGCCTGGGGCGCCAAGCTGGGCGAGGACCATGTGCTGGACCTGAGCCTGCTGGGCCAGATCTCGGACACGGCGCTCACCAGCGAGCGCGCCATCGAGCTGCAGGCCAATGGCCTGCCCAACACCTTTGTGCCCGGCCGCAACCTGCTCTTCCTGAGCTTTGCCGCCACCCTGGCCTACCGCCGTGGCGCCTCGGTGCTGGTGGGCGGCATGTGCGAGACCGATTTCTCCGGCTACCCCGACTGCCGCGACAACACGCTCAAGGCCCTGCAGGTGGCCCTGAGCCTGGGCCTGGACACGCCCATGACCGTCGAGACGCCGCTGATGTTCATCACCAAGGCCGAGACCTGGGCGCTGACGCAGCGCCTGGGCGGCCCGGCGCTGAACGCCCTGATCGCCGAGCACACCCACACCTGCTATCTGGGCGAACGCGGCCAGCGCCACGACTGGGGCTATGGCTGCGGGCACTGCCCGGCCTGCGAGCTGCGGGCGCGTGGCTACCAGGAGTTCGTCGCAGCATGAGCGGCGGCGGCTGGAGCTGGGCGGGCTGGGGGCTGGCGGCCATCCTGCTGTTCTGGGGCATCGGCGCCTACAACCGCCTGATGCGCCTGCGCAATGCGATCAGCGAGGCCTTCCGCCAGCTGGACCAGAGCCTGAACGCGCGGGCCGAGGCCTGCAGCCAGCTGCTGGCCCTGCTGCGCCCGCAGCTGGCCAATGAGCAGGCCACCTTCGACGCGCTGGAAAGCGCGCAGAACGAGGCCCTGGCTGCGGCCCAGGCGGCACGCGCCAAGCCCTATGCCGGCGACCCGGTGGGCACCCTGGCCGTGGCCACGGCCATGCATGCCGCGGCCCTGACGCGCATGAACTCCCTGGTGGAGCATCACAGCGAGCTGCGGGGCCAGACCGAGCTGGCGGCCCTGCTGGAGGAGCTCAAGCTCATCGAGCGCCAGCGCGCCTTCGCGCGCCAGGTCTTCAACCATGCGGTGAGCCAGTACAACGAGGCCCTGCACCAGTTCCCCACGCGCATCCTGGCCGGGCTGTACGGCTTCGCGGAAGCCCGCTCGCTCTGAGCGCGGGGCGGGCTGTTCACCGCGGCGCGGTGAATATGCTTATCGGGATTGCATCTTGGCTTTTCCTCGGGGCTGTGCCTACACTGCGGCCCACATCCCCGAGGAGACCCCACCATGACGCTGCGAGCGATTCTTCCCGCCGCGCTGCTGGCGCTTGGCGCCGGCAACGCCCTGGCGCAGGATGCCAGCAAGGCCCTGCACCTCAAGGCCCTTGCCGCCACCTGCGCCAACTGCCACGGTACCGGCGGTCGCGCCATTGAGGGCTCGGCGGTGCCAGGTCTTGCCGGCATGCCCGCGGCCTACTTCAGCGAGCAGATGAAGGCCTTCAAGAGCGGTGCCCGTCAGGCCACCGTGATGCACCAGCTGGCCAAGGGCTATAGCGAGGCCCAGATCGAGCAGCTGGCCGCCTACTTCTCGGCCCTGCCGCGCAACTGACCTCGGGGAGAGCGATATGAGCATGCTGCAACGACGCCATCTGCTGCAGGGCGCAGCAAGCCTGGCCGCCCTGGGCCTGGCCGGCTGCGCCACGACCTCCGTGCCCTCGAAGGCGCGGGTGCTGGTGGTGGGTGGGGGCTATGGCGGCGCCACGGCCGCCAAGTACATCCGCCTGCTGTCCGACTACAAGATCGAGGTGGTGCTGGTGGAGCCCAGCGAGGCCTTTGTCTCCTGCCCCATCTCCAATCTGGTGCTCGGCGGTGCGCGCCAGATCCAGGAACTGACCGTGCCCTATGCCGCCCTGCAGTCCCGTCACGGCGTGACCGTGGTGCGCGACTATGTGGCCAGCATCGATGCCGACAAGCGCGTGGCCACCCTGGCCTCGGGTCCCACCATCGCCTACGACAAGCTGGTGCTGAGCCCCGGCATCGAGCTGATGTGGGACTCGGTGGCCGGCCTCAAGGAAGCCAATGCCGCCGGCCAGATCCTGCAGGCCTGGAAGGCCGGCCCCGAGACCGTGGCCCTGCGCCGCCAGCTGGAAGCCATGCCCGATGGCGGCGTCTACGCCATCACCATTCCCGAGGCGCCGTATCGCTGCCCGCCCGGCCCCTATGAGCGCGCCAGCGTGATCGCCAGCTACTTCAAGCAGGCCAAGCCGCGCTCCAAGGTGCTGGTGCTGGACGCCAACCAGGACGTGACCTCCAAGGGTCCGCTGTTCAAGAAAGTCTGGGCCGAGCAGTACAAAGGCATCCTGGAATACCGGCCGCAGCACAAGGCGGTGGCGGTGGATGCCAAGGCCGGCACCGTCAAGTTCGAGGTGCAGGACGATGTGAAGGCCGATGTGCTGAACGTCCTGCCCAGCATGCGCGCGGGCGCCATCGCGGTGAAGACCGGCCTGGCCAACAGCAATGGCCGCTGGGTCAATGTGAACTACCTGAACTTCGAGTCCACCGCGGCCAAGCACATCCATGTGCTGGGTGACGCCATCCAGGTGGCGCCGCTGATGCCCAAGAGCGGCCATATGGCCAACAGCCACGCCAAGGTGGCGGCGGCCGCCATCGTGGCCGAGCTCAATGGCTGGGAGATCAATACCGCGCCCATGCTCACCAACACCTGCTACAGCTATGTGGACACGGGCAAGAACGTGATCCACGTGGCCAGCGTGCACGAGTATGTGGCGGCTGAGAAGACCTTCAAGACCGTGGCCGGCTCGGGCGGCGTGTCCGCCGCGCCCAATGAGCTGGAAGCCACCTACGCCTGGAACTGGGCCCGCACCATCTGGTCCGACGCCCTGGCCTGATCTCCCGCAAGCGCCGGCCCGGCCGAGCGAGCGCCGCTGAACCGGCTTTGCCGGGCAGCCGGCGCTGCCCCCTTTGAGGGGGCGCGCGCAGCGCGTAGGGGGTGGGCTATGCGCAGACGATGGCGCCGGTGCTGACCAGTTCCTGGAACAGCGCCATCAGGGCGCGGCCGGACATGGAGTAGGGGTCCAGCTTGGTGCTGGCCGAGTACTTGAGCACCAGGGCCGGGTTGAGACGGTGCAGATTCACCTGGCCCATGCTCCAGCCGGCGAAGTGGCGCTCGCCGATCTCTTCATAGGACAGGATGATCACGTCGCGGTGACGCGCATCGTCCACGATGGCCTTGTAGCGCGCATTCACCGCGTCGCGGCCGCCCTCCAAGACCTGGATGAAGATGCCATCGCTGTAGCAGAGCAGGCCGGTCAGCCCGGTGGCGGGGTTGTGCTCCCGGGAAGACCTGAGGATGGCTTGCAGCTCCGCCTCGCTCATGGCGTGGGCGGCGCGGCTGGCGTAAAGCAGTCGGACGAGCATGGGGCTGACCTCGGATGGCGGTGCGGGCTGTGGGGTTTCAGTTCTTGCGCGAGAGCAGGGACAGGAACTCGCGGCGCAGATTGGCGTCCTTCAGGAAGGCGCCGCGCATCACGCTGTTCGTCATCTTGGAGTCCATGTCCTTCACGCCGCGCCAGTGCATGCAGAAGTGGTCGGCCTCCATCACGATGGCCAGCCCGTCGGGCTGCACACGCTCCTGCAGCTCGTTGGCCAGCATGGTGACGGCCTCTTCCTGGATCTGCGGCCGGCTCATGATCCACTCGGTCAGCCGGGCGTACTTGGACAGGCCGATCAGATTGGAATGCTCATTGGGCAGCAGGCCGATCCAGACCTGGCCCATGATGGGGCACAGGTGGTGGGAGCAGGCGCTGCGCACCGTGATCGGGCCCACGATCATCAGCTCGTTCAGGCGCTCTGCATTGGGGAACTCGGTCACCGCCGGGGCCTCGCTGTAGCGGCCCTTGAAGATCTCGCGCAGGTACATCTTGGCCACGCGCTTGGCGGTTTCCTGCGTGTTGTGATCGCTGTCGGTGTCGATCACCATGGCGCGCAGCACCTCCTGCATCTTGGCCGTGACCTCGGCCTGCAGCTGCTCCAACTCGCCGTCCTGGATGAAGGCGGCAATATTGTCATTGGCGTGGTGACGACAGCCGGCACTGATCAGGCGATACCGGATGCGCTCGGACACCGGCGCGTCTTCGGCGGGCGGTGTCAGGTTGGGGGGCGTGCTGCCCAAGCGTGGTTTGGATGCCATGGGGCGCATTGTGTCTGCTTTGCCATTCCCTGGCGAACCGCAGGCCTGCTCGAGGCGCTGCGCCTACACTGGCGCCGTGTCTTCTTCCGCCTCCACCCCTTCCTCGCCGCCGCTGAGCCGCCTGCTGCTGCAACTGGCCGATGCCCTGCAGGCCGTGCGCGACGGGCGCTCGCTCACCGATGTGCTGGCCCGCTGCCCGGCCGAGCTGCGCCCGGCCACCCAGGCCCTGAGTTTCCATGTGCTGCGCCTGTGGGGCAGCGCCCAGGCCGCGCGCGCCGTGCTGGCGCCCAAGAACCCGCCGCCGCGGGTGGACAGCCTGCTCACCGGCGCCCTGGCCCTGCTCTGGCCCACGGGCGAGGCGCCGCTCTATGCCGAACACACGGTGGTGGACCAGGCCGTGGAGGCCGCGCGCCAGCGCGCGCCGGCCAGCGCCGGCTTTGTGAATGCGGTGCTGCGCCGCTTCCTGCGCGAGCGCGAGGCCACGGTGCGCGCCGCCGAACGCGACCCCCAGGGCGCCTACAACCACCCGCCCTGGTGGATAGAGCGGGTGCGCCAGGACTGGCCCAGCCAGTGGCAGGCCGTGCTGCGCGCCAACAACCAGCACCCGCCCATGACCCTGCGGGTCAACAGCCGCCAGGGCAGCGTGCAGGCCTATCAGGAGCGCCTGGCCGCCCTGGGCATGGCGGCCCGCCCCGTGGGGGCGCTGGCGCCCCAGGCCCTGGTGCTGGACAAGCCCCAGCCCGTGAGCGCGCTGCCGGGCTTTGCCCAGGGCGCCGTCTCGGTGCAGGATGCCGCCGCCCAGCTGGCCGCCCCCCTGCTGCTGGACCCGCGCCTGGCCCAGCAAGACCTGCCCCCGCTCGAGGCCTTGCCGCCCGGCGCCCGCGTGCTGGACGCCTGCTCGGCCCCCGGCGGCAAGACCGCGCACCTGCTGGAGCTGCGCCCCGACCTGGAGCTGCTGGCCCTGGACGCCGACGCCGGCCGTCTGGCCCGGGTGCAGGACAACCTCCAGCGCCTGCAACTGCAGGCCCCGGGCCGGGTGGCGCTCAAGGCCGCCGACGCCCGCGACACCGCCGCCTGGTGGGACGGCCGGCCCTTCGACGCCATCCTGCTGGACGCGCCCTGCAGCGCGGCCGGCATCGTGCGCCGCCATCCGGATGTGCGCTGGCTGCGCCGCCCGGGCGATATCGGCGCCCTGGCCCAGATCCAGGCCCAGCTGCTGGACGCGCTCTGGGCCCTGCTCAAGCCGGGCGGGCGTCTGGTGTATGCCACCTGCTCCATCTTCAAGAGCGAGGGCCAGGACCAGGTCGATGCATTTTTGCAACGTCATGCCGAGGCTCGCCCGCTGACGGTGCAGGGCATCACCGGGCATCTGCTGCCCCTGGCTGACAATGCAGCGTCCCAGGGTGAGGGGGCCGCGATGGTCGACGGTTTCTTCTACGCCCTGCTGCACAAGCTCTAGCCCCTTGCCCTTGTTCGCGCGCCTGTTCGCCCTCGCCCTGCTGCTCCTGGCCCTGCTGCCCGGCGCCCCGGCCCGTGCCGAGGGCGTGGAGCTGGCCCAGCTCAGCGTGGAGCGCCATGAAGAAGGCCTGGTGCTGAACTTCAGCACCCGCTTCGAGCTGCCCCGGGCGGTGGAAGATGCGCTGATGAAGGGCGTGCCCATCTACTTCGTGGCCGAAGCCTCGCTGCAGCGCTCGCGCTGGTATTGGCGTGATGCGCGCGTGGCCCAGGTCTCGCGCAGCTGGCGCCTGACCTGGCAGCCGCTCACCCGGCAGTACCGCGTCTCCACCGGCGGCCTGCACCAGGGCTATCCCAGCCTGGCCGAGGCCCTGGCCGCCCTGCGCGGCCTCACGGCCTGGCGTCTGGCCGAGCTCAAGGACCTGGACGAGGACGCCCGCTACTACCTGGACTTCAGCTACCGGCTGGACACCAGCCAGCTGCCCCGGCCCATGCAGATCGGCCTGGGCTCGCCCCAGGGCTGGGCCCTGAGCGTGGAGCGCACGCTGCAGATCCACCCCGAGCTGCTGAGCGCACCGGGCAAGCCATGAGCCGTTCGGCGCGCTGGGCCTGGCTGGTTTCCCTGGTTGCCGTCACCGGCGCCTGCGGGGTGCTGGCCTTTTTGCTCTCCATCGGCGCCACCACGCCGCGCGGCTTCTTCGAGCGCCACTATGTCTGGCTGTTCTGGCTGAATGCCGCCGTGGCCGCGGTGCTGGTGCTGGTGATCGGCACGGCCTCGGTGCGCCTGCTGCTGCGGGTCAGGCGGGCCAAGTTCGGCAGCCGCCTGCTGCTCAAGCTGGCGGGCATCTTCGCCCTGGTGGGCCTGGTGCCGGGTCTGCTGATCTACACCGTCTCCTACCAGTTCGTGAATCGCAGCATCGACAGCTGGTTCGATGTGCGCCTGGCCAGTGCCCTGGAGGCCGGCCTGAACCTGGGGCGCAGCACCCTGGACGGCCTGGTCAACGATGTGGCGGGCAAGACCCGCGACGCCGCCGAGCGCCTGGCCGAGGCCTCGCCGGGCACCCAGCCCCTGCAGCTGCTGAGCCTGGAGCGCCTGCGCGAGCAGCTGGGCGCACGCACCGTGGCCCTGGTGGGCAGCAGCGGGCAGATCCTGATGTCGGTGGGCGGCGATACCAGCGCGCTCACGCCCGACCGCCCGGCCCCGGCTCTGCTGCGCCAGGCTCGCTCGGCCGGTGTGGGCAGCCAGATCGAGGGCCTGGAGGACGAGGCCCTGGCCCTGCAGGGCCAGGCCCGCATCCGTGCCCTGGCTCGTCTGCCCAGCAGCGAGCTCAGCCTGGGCAGCAGCGACCGCTACCTGATGGTGGTGCAGCGCGTGCCGGCCCAGGTGGTGGGCAATGCGCTGGCGGTGCAGACCGCCAGCAGCGAGTACCAGCAGCGCGCCCTGGAGCGCGACGGCCTGCGCCGCATGTATCTGGGCACCCTGACCCTGGTGCTGATCCTGGCTGTGTTTGCCGCCATGCTCCTGGCCATCACCCTGGGCAACCAGCTGGCCCACCCCCTGCTGCTGCTGGCCGACGGCATGCGCCAGGTGGCCAAGGGCGACCTCTCGGCCAAGCCCGTGCTCACCTCGCGCGACGAGCTGGGCGGCCTGACCCGCAGCTTTGCCGACATGACCGACCAGCTGGCCGAGGCCCGGGTGCAGGTGGACCTGAGCGTGCTGCAGCTGGAGGCGGCGCGCAGCAATCTGCAGACCATCCTGGACAACCTGACCGCCGGCGTCATCGTGTTCGATGCCCAGGGCCTGATCGAGACCGTCAACCCCGGCGCCACCCGCATCCTGCGCCTGCCGCTCTCGGCCTACCAGGGCCGGCGCCTGGAAGAGCTGGCCCCGCTGCAGGCCTTCGCCCAGAGCATCTGGCAGCGCTTCGAGCAGCTGGGCGACAACCCCGAGGCTGGCGAGCGCGGCACCTGGCAGGACGCTTTCGAGCTGCAGCTGGAAGGCAATCAGGACACCCTGACCCTGCTGGTGCGCGGCGCCCAGCTGCCGCCGCACGGCCGCCTGCTGGTGTTCGACGACATCTCCGAGGTGGTCTCGGCCCAGCGCTCCGCGGCCTGGAGCGAGGTGGCGCGCCGCTTGGCCCACGAGATCAAGAACCCGCTCACGCCCATCCAGCTCTCCGCCGAGCGCCTGCAGCACAAGCTGGAGGCCAAGCTCGAAGGCACGGACCAGGCCATGCTGGTGCGCTCGGTGGCCACCATCGTCAACCAGGTGCAGGCCATGAAGCAGCTGGTCAACGAGTTCCGCGACTATGCCCGCCTGCCCTCGGCCCAGCTCAAGCCCCTGGACCTCAATGCCCTGGCCAGCGAGGTGCTGATGCTCTATGCCGAGGCCCAGGAGGCCGGCCGCCTGCAGGCCGAGCTTTGCAGCGACCCGCCCGCCATCCTGGGCGATCTGACCCAGCTGCGCCAGGTCATCCACAACCTGGTGCAGAACGCGCTGGATGCCGTGGCCGAGCAGGCCGATGGCCGCGTGACGCTGCGCACCCAGAAGGCCTACAACGAAATCGGCGAGCTGCGCTCCCTGCGCCTGCAGGTCATAGACAATGGGCCCGGCTTTGCCGAGAAGGTGCTCAAGCGGGCTTTCGAGCCCTATGTCACCACCAAGAGCAAAGGCACGGGTCTGGGGCTCGCGGTGGTGAAGAAAATCGCCGATGAACACGGGGCCCGGGTGCGCCTGGTCAACCTCCATCCTCACGCAGACGAGTCCCAGGCGCCGATTGGTGCCCAAGTTTCGTTATCATTTTCAAAATTCGCGACTGCACCGGGCCCGGCCGACGCCGGCATCGCGCAAAGGGCCGCGTGAACAGCAGGCATACATGGCAACCATTCTTGTAGTTGACGACGAACTGGGCATTCGTGCCCTCTTGTCCGAGATCCTCTCCGACGAGGGCCACACCATCGAGCTGGCCGAGAACGCCGCCCAGGCACGCGCCACGCGCGAGCGCATGCGGCCGGATCTGGTCCTGCTCGACATCTGGATGCCCGACGTCGACGGCGTCACCCTCCTCAAGGAGTGGGGCAGCTCGGGCCAGCTCACCATGCCCGTCATCATGATGAGCGGGCACGGCACCATCGACACGGCGGTGGAGGCCACCAAGTTCGGCGCCATCGCCTTCCTCGAAAAGCCCATCACCCTGCAGAAGCTGCTGCGCGCCGTGGAGCAGGCCCTGGTCAAGACCGCGCCGCGCGCCGCCCCGCCTGTGGGCGCCCTGGGGGCGGGCGTGGTCGGTGCCGCAGGCGTGCTGCCGGCGGGCGTCGTCGCGCCTTATGGCCGCGGCGATGCCGGTGCCAGCGCCCTGGCCCTGCACGGCTCGACCGGCCTGGTGGGCGGCAGCGGCGCCGGCCTCGTGGCCCCGCTCGGCGGCGGCATGCATCCCGGCGCCCTGGGCGGCGCCCCGCTCAACGGTGGCCTTCCCGCCGGCGGCCTGGCCTCGGAGCAGCTCTTCGAGCTGGACCGCCCCCTGCGCGAGGCCCGCGACGCCTTCGAGAAAAGCTATTTCGAGTTCCATCTCGCCAAGGAAAGCGGCTCCATGACCCGCGTGGCCGAGAAGACCGGCCTGGAGCGCACTCACCTCTATCGCAAGCTCAAGCAGCTGGGCGTGGACCTCTCTCGCAACAAAAGAGGTGGCGGGCTCTGAAATGTGTGCTATAGTCGCGGTCTTCGCTGATCGAGATTGATCGGCAGCGACGAAGAACAAAGGCCAAGTAGCTCAGTTGGTAGAGCAGCGGATTGAAAATCCGCGTGTCGGTGGTTCGATTCCGCCCTTGGCCACCATCCCCCTTCTTTCGGGCGATCCCGAGAGATTCCAAGAGAGCCAAAAGCCCTTGCCCATCAAGGACTTAGCCTGAAAAGGGCGGCTCAGGAAGTCTCAAGCGATCCCTCTACGTCTCATCGTTGCGTGTACCCGCTGAGTACCTCAGACTGCTTTTCAACCGCAGTCTCGATTGGGGTACAACATGGGTCAACTCAACGACCTCCTCATCAAGTCCTCGAAGCCTCGCGACAAGGAGTACTTGCTCGCTGACGGTGAGGGTCTCTACCTTCGCATCCGCCCGACCAGCAAGGTCTGGGTCTACCGCTACACGGTGGCGGGCAAGGAGGCGAAGCTCAGCCTCGGTCCCTATCCAGCCCTTCCTCTCGCTGCGGCCCGCAAGATGGCGCGTGCGGAGGCCGAGAAGCGTGCCGCAGGTGTGGATCCCAGACTGGCGCGCAAGGAGGGGCAAGAGCGCGAACGCATTGCGCGCCTCAATACCTTCGAGTTGATGGCCCGAGCCTGGCATGCCCAGGCCCGCAAAGACCGCCAATGGTCAGCTGGCTACGCGGAGAAGGTGATCCGCCACCTGGAGCTACACGTCTTTCCGTGGATCGGCGGCTCGATGATGGAAGCCATCGCCCCGACTGAGCTGGTGCGCTGCCTTCATCGCATCAAGGAACGCGGCAACCTGGAGACGGCGCAGCGCGTGCGGGAGGCCGTGCAGCATGTTTTCCAGTACGCGGTCGATGGCGGTGTCCTGGATCCCACCAAAAACTTCGTGAACAACCGCACCGGCGGCCTGCCCGCGCCGCGTGCGCGCCATTTCGCGGCGATCACCGATCCAGAGAAGCTGGGCCAGCTGATGCGCGATATCGCGGCCTACAAAGGCCACGTGCTCACTCGTGCGGCCTTGCGCCTGTCCCCCATGCTGTTTCAGCGGCCTGGCCAGCTGCGCCTGGCGCACTGGGAAGATATCGACTTCGAGCAAAAGCTCTGGCGCTGCCCAGCCGAGAAAATGAAGATGCGGGAGTGGAAGAAGCGGGATCCGCGGACCCCTGCCCATTTGGTTCCTCTGCCCACGCAGGCAATCGACATCCTGCTCGACATCCGGCCTCTGACCGGGCCCACAGGACCGATCTTCAAGAGTGTGGCGAAGCGGTCAGAGGCGACACGCTACATGAGCGACAACACGCTCAATGCGGCGCTGCGTGCCTTGGGCTACGACACGCGCGAGCAGATCACGGGGCATGGATTCCGGGCCACGGCGCGGACGCTGATCCGCGAACTGCTCGGGTGGGACCGGGAGGTGATCGAGCGCCATCTGGCCCATGTGTCGGATGAGGAACTGGGCGGCAGCTACGACCGGGCCACGCATCTCGAGCAGCGCCGGCAGATGGTGCAGATGTGGGCGGACCTGTTGGATGACTTGACGGCCGGCAGGACCGTTCAGCCAGCGCAAGCGGATCGTTTTCTCTTGAGGCGCCCGGCGCCGCTCAAGGGCGGTGCATCTGGTGATCACCGCGCGGGCGCTTAGCGGTTCTGAGCCGTCCGGCGCCTTGCCGACTGGGTGTGGTCTTGGCCTCGCTTGTGCCCGTTGGCCTGGGCCGTATTGTGGTGATGCGATGAGGCCATCTGGCGGAGCGCATGGTTGCTGATTTCTCGCCCGCAGCCTGGCGCATATTTGTTGCCATGGACCGCTAATCCTCGATTCGCCAGCACCGCGCTGCAGGAGCCCGCCCGGGCGTGCGGCGCTCGCAGCTTTCGATCGACTTGCGGGCGCACGGACCGGCGTTGGAAGCGCTTGCCCAGTCGCGGTGCATGCGGCTGGCCGCGCTGGTGAGGACGGCGCTTGCCGAGAGGCTGGCAGCGAGCGCCCTCACGCTATAGGGAGGAAAGCAGCCGTTGGGCCCGGCGACCGGCGCTGGTTCGAATGAAGGCTGCAAGAGGTGGCAGGTGGTAAGGGCCATCTTCGGCGCCGTGTTCTCTGCCCATTGCAGTAGATCCTGTTGGCACGAGTCGGGGCTTAACCGCAGACCCTTGGGCGCTGCGCCGCAGCACAATGTAATTTGACCTGCCCCTCGTCGCGTTGAGGCTGTAAAAAAACCTCCCCTGCTGCGGGAGTCTCCGAATAGCGCGAGCAGGCGCCGGGCGCTGCAATCGAGGCCAGGTCAGAGGAGGCCCTTGATGCCGCGCTACAAGCCCCAGGTCCGA
>Ga0233424_10001206_pt1 | contig 24513 bp, 23 predicted proteins | sample Watercolumn_Towu_FD_181011 | JGI IMG/M metagenome (GOLD analysis project Ga0233424, IMG submission 181011) | Freshwater microbial communities from Lake Towuti, South Sulawesi, Indonesia - Watercolumn_Towuti2014_125_MG | ecosystem: Environmental > Aquatic > Freshwater > Lake | place: Indonesia... | reverse complement strand
GTCGTCGTCATGAGCTGGCGCGGCTAGGAAAAGCCTCTTGCCTCGTCCGCACCGCTACGACCGAATTATCGAGAAGGTCTTCGGCGACCGATTTCGAACAGGCGATGAACGCGTTGACTTTTCGAGGGGCGAGCTTGAATCCGGAGCCCGGGCCCTCTCGATCCCGGTCCCAAAGAACCTCGGTGACATCCTGTAAACGTACCGCTATCGCCGCGCTCTGCCTGCAACCATCAGCCAGCAGGCACCCCCTGGCAAACAGTGGGTAATCATGCCTGCGGGCATCGCCAGATATGCGTTCTGGGCGACCGCGTTCACGACGATCCAACCGAATCCGCAGCTTGCGGAAACGAAGGTACCGGATGCTACACCAGGGCTCATCGAGCAGCACCGCCTGTCAGACGAACAGGCGCTCCTGGCGCGCGTCCGCTATAACCGGCTGGTTGACATCTTCACGGGCGTCGCATGTTATTCGCTGCAGAACCACCTGCGAACGACGGTCGAAGGCTTGGGACAGATAGAGACTGACGAGATCTATGTCGGCGTCGACCGTTTCGGGGCTCAGTACGTGTTCCCGGTTCAGGCGAAGGGTGGGAACGACCGGTTGAGTGTCGTTCAGATAGCCCAGGACCTTGAGATGGCGGCGAGCAAGTTCCCCGCTCTGATCGCCAGACCCTTAGCCGCGCAGTTCCTGGAGGAGGATCTGATCGTCTTGTACGAGCTCGAGCGCGAGGGCGTGGACGTACGCGTTCGACGGGAAGAACACTACCGACTCGTCCCACCAACGGAGATTGCAGACTCGGATCTGGCGAAGTACCGCACCAGGGTTCCGAAGTAGGCAGTAGGCTCCGGATTAAGGCACGACCTCGATCGTGCCGGGCTCGCCAGCCAGCACCTCGCCGATCACCGCGGCCACCCGAACGCCGCGTTCGCGGAGAGCGGCAAGAAGGCGGGGCAGCTTTCCGGGTTCGACCGCGATCAGCAGGCCGCCGGAGGTCTGCGCGTCTGACAGGAGCACCTGGTCGGCCTTGCTGAACGAGGAGGTCCATCGCACCGAGCCTGCGACCGCTTCGATGTTGCGGTGGGTGCCCCCCGGCGCAACGCCGGCCTCGATCAGCGCAAGAGCGCCGGGTAGCACAGGCACGGCTGAGCGCGAGATACGGGCCGAGACCTTACTTGCAGAGACCATCGTCCTGAGATGGCCGAGCAGGCCGAATCCCGTGACGTCCGTCGCCGCGTTGACTCCGACCGAGATCATCGCCTCGGACGCGTGGCGATTGAGCGTCGTCATCGACTCCACCGCCCCCTGAAGAACGGCAGCGTCGACTGCCCCGTTCTTCCCGGCGGTCGTGATCACGCCCGTACCGAGTGCCTTCGTCAAGACCAGCCGGTCGCCTAGCCTCGCCCCGGAGTTGGGGACGTATGCGTTCGGCCGGACGACCCCGGTCACGGCGAGGCCATACTTCGGCTCGTCGTCGTCGACCGAGTGCCCGCCCACGATCCGCACCCCCGCCTCGGCGGCCTTCTGCGCACCGCCCGCCAGGATCTCGCCCAGGACGTCCATCGGGAGGCTGCGCGGGAACGCCACGATGTTCAGCGCAGTGATCGGCCGGCCGCCCATCGCGTAGACATCGCTCAGGGCGTTGGCGGCAGCAATCTCACCGTACTGGAACGGGTCGTCGACGATGGGCGCGAAGAAGTCGACCGTCAGCACGAGCGCGATGTCGTCGTTCAGCCGGTAGATCGCGGCGTCGCTCGAACCTTCGAAGCCGACCAGCACGTTGGGGTCGCCGACGGGTATGTGGGGCAGGCGGCGCAGGACCTGCGCCAGCTCAGTCTGGCTGAGCTTGCCCGCTCAACCCGCGCAGGACGCCAGCGTCGTCAGACGGACCGACTTGTTCGTCACCGGCTAAATGTAACCTAAGCACATCTGCGGACAGGGAGGGTTGTTTCGAGCTTGAGCAAACTACCGGGCGCGGAGCTGTTCCCGATCACCGCACGCGTGAACGCCGAGCGGCACCTCGAGATCGGCGGGTGCGATGCCGTCGACCTGGCCACCGAGCACGGGACCCCGCTGTACGTGTACGACGAGGCAACCGTGCGCGCGATGTGCAGGGCGTTCAAAGGAGCGTTCAGCGACCTCTATCCGAAGGTCCATGTCGCCTATTCGTCGAAGGCGTTCGCAAACCCGGTCCTGGCACGACTCCTGCACGAAGAGGGAATCGGCATGGACGTCGTGTCGGGGGGCGAGCTAGCGGTCGCGCGCGCGGTCGGCTTTCCCGCCGCCGAGCTCAACTTCCACGGCAACAACAAGAGCCGATCGGACCTGACCGAGGCGGTCGATTACGGCATCGGGCGGATCACGGTCGACAGCTTCCACGAGCTCGATCTGCTCGACGAGGTCGCGCGGCCGAAGGGTCGCCGGCAGAAGATCCTGCTCCGGGTATCGCCCAGCATCGACGCGCACACACACCGGCTCACGACCACCGGGATCCTCGACACGAAGTTCGGCTTCTCGATCGAGACGGGAGCTGCCGACGAGGCTGTGAAGCAGGCGATGGCCCGGAAGAACCTTGAGCTCACGGGGCTCCACTTCCACCTTGGCTCCCCGATCTTCGAGCTCGAGCCATACGAGGAGGCGATCCGGTACGTCATGGAGTTCGCCGCCCGGATGCGCGATCGCCACGGCCTGCGGCTCGCCGACTTCAGTCCGGGCGGAGGGTTCGCCGCCGGCTACGTGGCCGACCGGCTCCCTCCATCGCCGGGTGACTACGCACGGACAATCGTCACCGCTCTGCGCGCCGGTTGCGACGCCCACGGGTTCGACGAACCGAACCTGATCGTCGAGCCGGGCCGCGCCCTCGTCGCAAGGGCGGGCGTCGCCATCTACACGGTCGGCGCGATCAAGGACATACCTGGTGTACGCAAGTACGTTTCGGTCGATGGCGGAATGGGCGACAACATCCGCCCGGCAATCTACGGTTCGAAGTACTCGGCGTACAGCGCGAGCCGCATCACGGACGCGCACGACGACACCGTGACGATCGCCGGGTGGTATTGCGAATCGGGCGACATCCTGGCGCGGGACGTCAAGTTGCCGTCACCCCGACCGGGCGACCTGCTCGCGATGCCGGCATCGGGCGCCTATCAGGTGCCGATGTCGAGCAACTACAACATGGCGAGGCGGCCGCCGATCGTGATCGTGGCCGATGGCAAGGCCCGTCTTATCAGGCGCCGGGAGACCTATGACGACCTCCTCGCGACCAGCCGCGTCTGACCCGCGTCCGGCGGTCTCGCCGGCGGTCCCGGCGGGCTGGCGGACGTTTGGTCACGACGGTGCCCGCACGTTCCTGCTGCGTGGGCTGAGGACCGGCCGGCTGGCCCACGCCTACCTGATCGCCGGCCCGCCGCGGATCGGCAAGCGGTCGCTTGCCCTCGACCTCGCGCGGGCGCTCAACTGCGAGGCGGGCGACCTCGCCAGCCGCCCGTGCGGCGACTGCCGGCAGTGCCAGCGCATCACGCGCGGCGTCCACGCGGATGTCCGCGTGATCGATCCCGATACGCCCATCGAAAGTGCGCGCCCGCGTCCTGGCGAAGAGGACAGGGTGCACCGGGTCATCCGCAAGGGACACGTCGACGACCTGCAGCACCGCGCCTCGCTGAAGCCGTTCGAGGGTCGGCACCAGGTGTTCATCATCGACGGCGCGGAGACGATGCTGGCTCCGGCTGCCAACGCCCTGTTGAAGACGCTCGAGGAACCCGAGGCGCAGGTCACGCTTGTCCTGCTGACGGCGATGGCCGGCGCGCTGCCGGAAACGATCGTGAGCCGCTGTCAGCGCATCGACCTGCGGCCGGTGCCTGCTGAAGCCATCGAGCGCCACCTGGTCGAAGCGGCCGGCGCCGAACCCCAGCTGGCGCGGACCGTGGCGCTGGCGGCGGGCGGCCGGCCGGGATGGGCGCTGGCGGCGCTCGCCGACCCGACGGCGATGGAGAGCCGGCGGCAGGCGCTCGTCCGCGTGTTGAGCGTCGTCGTGGGAAGCATCGAAGAGCGGTTTCGGTACGCGCGCACGCTGGCCGCGACGTTCCGTAAGGACCGCGCGGCTGCCGCGGATGAGATTGCGGTGTGGCTCGGCATGTGGCGGGATGTCCTGCTCACGCAACACGGGCACATGGCCACGGTTTCGAACCCGGACTACGCGACCGAGATGGAGGCGATCGGGAGAGCCGTATCGGCGGCGGCCGCCGCGGGGGCCATCCGATCGGTGCAAGGCACCGCCGACGCCCTCGCGCGAAACGCACAGCCCGCGCTCGCTTTCGACGTGATGATGCTGGAGTTGCCACGCGTCGACCCGGCTCTCCTTCCGACGCTCGCCGAAACGGATGCCGGCGGGCTGGCGCCCGACGCCGATGAGCCTCTGGCATGAGCCTGACGACCCGGACCAGGCCGAACCTGCAGATAGTGCTGCAGAACGACCACGGCCGCGTGACGATCTCGCCCGCAGCCGGCGCCAGCCTCCGTTCGATGCTCGTGTCGACCGCACGCGGGCGGTTCGAGCTGCTGGTCGGAGGCGAGAGTCCGCACGACCCTGAGGCCCTGCCTTCGGGGACCGGCTCGTTCCTGATGGCGCCCTGGCCAAACCGGATACGGAACGGCCGCATCACCGTCGACGGCAAGGCTTACTCGGTGCCCGTCACATCGGGTGTCCACGCCATCCACGGCACCGTTAGGAAGCGTCCGTTCGACGTGGTCGGTCTTGATCGGGCGCGCTGCTCGCTCACATGCACGCTAGGGCCGGACTGGCCGTTCGGCGGCCGGGTCGTCTACGAGGCGGCCCTCGAGGGCCCGGCTCTCTTTCAACGCCTGGCGGTCCACGCCGAAGCTGTGCGGTTCCCGGTCGGCGTCGGCTGGCATCCCTGGTTCAAACGGCGGGTCGGCGACGGCGACGCAATCGTCAGCGCGCCGGTCGAAGCCGTGTGGGTGCTCGATCGCGACATGACGCCCACCGGCCAGACCATCGCGCCTTCCGGACCGACCGCGCTCACGGCAGGGATCACGCCGACGCCCGGCAGCCTGGACGACTGTTTCCGCGTAGCACCGGGGCGCCCGATTGCGGTCAGATGGCCGCCTGTAACCCTCACCCTGGAGTCGTCCCCGGAGGTGACCCACCTGCAGGTGTACGCCCCGGAAGGTGCGCTCTGCATCGAGCCGCAAACGTGCTGCATCGATGCCTTCCGGCTGGCGGGTGCGGGCATCGCCGGCACCGGTGCGGCCTGCGCCGAGCCCTCGAAGCCGTTCTCGGCGTGGACGAGGTGGTCCTGGTCGTAGAATCGCAGGATGTCCACCCTGACATCCGTGCTCCAGCCATCGTCGAAGACCGACCCGGCGGTGATCGTCCCTGACGGCCCGGTCGAGACCTATCAGGGGCTCGAGGCCCAGATTGAGCGGATCGCCGAGGAGCTGACTGCAGCCGGAATCCAGCGCGGCCGTCCGGTCTCGATCGTGCTCGGCAACAACCTGGAGTTCCTGGTCACCTTCCTCGGGGTCGCCCGGGCGGGCGCGATCGCGGCGCCATTGAACCCGGCGTACACGACCGACGAGTTCAGCTTCTACATGGGCGACGCAAAGGCCCAGTTCGCGATCGTCGGCGCCGACTCCGCCCAGGCGGTCGAAGCCGCCCGAGGCCTCTCGGTCCCGGTGATGACCGCAGCGCTAGACGACCGCGGGCAGACACGGATCGCGCGCGATGGCGCGGTGCTCTCCGCCCGCAAGACCGCGCCCGCCCCCGGCCCCGACGACGTCGCGCTCTTCCTGCACACCTCCGGGACGACCAGCCGCCCGAAGGGCGTGCCGCTGACCCACGCCAATCTGATGGCGTCGCTTGCCAACATCTGCCGCACGTATGTCCTTACGCCGGATGACGTGTCGCTCATCGTGATGCCGCTGTTCCACGTCCACGGCCTGCTGGGCGCCACGCTGTCGACGCTGCACTCCGGAGGCGCGGTCGTCGTGCCGCCCCGCTTCAGCGCCAGCCGGTTCTGGCCGGTCCAGTCGGAAACCCGCGCGACCTGGTACTCGGCGGTGCCGACCATCCACCAGACGCTGCTCCTGCGTGCCGACTCCGACGGCGCGCCTCGCAAGAGCTTCCGGTTCATCCGCTCATGCAGCTCGGCCCTCGTTCCTGCCGTGTTCGAGCAGCTCGAAGCTCGGTTCGGCGCACCGGTGCTCGAGGCCTACGGGATGACCGAGGCGTCGCACCAGATGAGCTCGAATCCCCTGCCACCCGGCCAGCGGCTCGCCGGCACAGTCGGCCGGGGGACCGGCGTGTCCATTTCGATCATGGACGAGAAGGGGACCCTGCAGCCCGCCGGCGCCCGTGGGGAGGTCGTCATCAAGGGGCCGAACGTCACTCACGGTTACGCGAACAACCCCAAAGCCAACGCCGATTCGTTCGTGGATGGCTGGTTCCGCACCGGCGACCAGGGCGTGATCGACGACCGCGGCTACCTCACTCTCACGGGGCGCATCAAGGAGCTCATCAACCGGGCCGGCGAGAAGATCGCACCGCTGGAAGTGGATGCGGTGCTGCTGCGGCATCCCGCGGTCGCCGAGGCCGTGTGCTTCCCGTGCCCCGACGCCAAGTACGGCGAGGTCGTCCACGCGGCGGTCGTGCTGAAGGGCGTGGCGACGCCCGATGAGATCCAGACGTTCTGCCGCGAGCACCTGGCAGCCTTCAAGGTGCCGGAGCGGGTGTTCGTGACCGACAAGCTGCCGCGGACGGCGACCGGCAAGATCCAGCGCCGGCACGTGGCGGCGGCCTTCAACCCGAGGGCGTAGCCTCCCGGCCTACACGCCCTTGAAGTAGCTCAGGAACAGCGTCGCCAGCCCCAGGTAGGCGATCAGCCCGAACAGATCGGTGAGGGTCGTGATCACGACCGCCGACGCCGTGGCCGGGTCGACCTTCACCGCTTTGAGTCCCAGCGGGACGACCACGCCGCCCACGCCCGCGATCAGCAGGCTGAACAGCATCGATACTCCGATGATCGTCGACAGGTAGGCGTCCTCCCGGAGGAACCAGCAGATCAGCGACAGGATGAGGGCGGTCGCGATGCCCTGTGCCAACGCCAGTGCGAGCTCCCGCATCACCATCCGGCGGGTGTCGCGGCTGGTCACCTGCTGGAGGGCCAGCGACCGCACGACGACGGTGACGGTCTGGACGCCGGCGATGTCGGCCTGGCCGACGATGATGGGGATGAACACGGCAAGGATCGCCATCTTCGAGATCGCCGGCTGGAACAAGCCGACGACGAGGCCGGCGGCGATGACCGACAGCAACTGCACGAGCAGCCACGGGAAGCGGTACTTGATAGAGGGCCACAGCGGCCCGATCGGGCGGTCCTGGCCGTCGGTGCCGACCAGCCGGTACATGTCCTCGGTGGCCTCTTCCTCGGCCACCTTGACCAGGTCCTCGATCGTGAGCACGCCCCGCAGGTGCTGTTCGACGTCGACGACCGGGATGCTGCGGAGCTCGTAGCGCTCCATCAGCCGGACGCACTCTTCCTTGTCCGTACCGGCGAGAACGGACACGACCTCGGTGTCCATGAGATCGGCGAGCCGGGCGGTCGGCGCCGCGATCATCAGGTCGGAGAGCTCGAGCCTGCCGACCAGGCGTCCGTCGCGGTCGATCACGAACAGGTTGTGCATGAAGCGGGGCCGGTAACCGCACGCCTTAACAGCGTGCAGCGCGTGGGCCGCGTTGTACGCGTCGGGCAGGCCCAGTACATCGGGCGTCATCAGCGCGCCAGCCTCGTCGCCCCGGTACGTCAGCAGGTCGCTGACCGTCGACGACGAGCGCATCCTCGCCATGATCTCGGCCACGTCGCGGACGGACATGCCCCGCAGCACATCGGCAGCTACGGTGGGAGGCGCCCCGTCGAGAGTCGCCGCCAGGCGGTCGACGTCGACCGCTCCGGACGCTATCTCGTGGCGGTCACGCAGATGCTCCAGGATGGCGCCCAGGCTCTCGGGGGCCAGCGATCCGAGGATGGCGAGGCGGGTTGGTCCGTCGAGATCGTCGATGACCTGCGCCTGGGCGGATACAGGCAGGCTCTCGAACTGTGCGACTGCGCCCTCGCTGTCGCCCTGCTTCACTCCACGGGCGATTGCCCTCTGGAGGGCGTTGAGGTCGGGGGCGGCGGCCTGTGAGGCGCCCACGTCGTCTGCCATCTGGTACTTCTCGTGCTGAATCTTGAGGCGCCGATAGTAGTCCGCGCGGCCACGTGAACCGCTAGACGTTTTACTGTGCGTTTTTCGCCGGTTTTGCGGGAGCACGCGCAGATACGGCGTCGAATCTGGGCGGGCCGGACCGCGCACCCCGTGCATCGCGTCCACAACCGCACGTGGTTGAGTGACGCGCGCCGCACGACCTGTGGTGGTGTGCCCGCGACGGCGGGAGCGTCAGTAGGCGACCACGGCGCGGTAGACGACCAGCGGGATCATTACGACGAGGACGATGCCGATCAGGAACCGCAGGAGTGTCGGATTGACCCGCCCGGTGAGCATCGCGCCCGCCGCGCCGCCCACCATCCCGGCAGCGCCCATGACAGCGAGCAGGGGCACGTCGAAGTTGCGGGCGAGCGCGTGCCCGGCGAAACCCGCCAGCGCGGTCAGCAGACTGATCCCCGCGTTCGTGCCGACGGCATACCAGGGGTCCATCTTGAGAAAGCTGACCAGGATCGGGAGGCGCAGAGCGCCGAGCGTCATTCCGGCGGCCCCGCCGACCGCTCCGATAGCGGCGCTGGCCGAGCCATCGATCAGGAACGCCCTGGGCCGCAGGTAGGCGCTGCCCCGCGGGTCGGTCCGCTGGAAGACGAGCCTGTGGCGGACCGGCCGCAGCGGAGGCCGCACGCGCTTCCAGGCGTCGCGAAACGTGATCGCCGCCAGGACGATGAGGATCAGCGTGACGACCGTGAGGAGGATCCAGGTCGGTACGACGGGAGCGGCCATGGCCCCGGCGAACGTGCCGACGACGGTCGGCAGGCCGAAGATCACGACGATCCGAGGGACGACCCTGCCGGCGCGGATGTGGGGCCACATCCCGCTGACCGACGCGAGCAGGATCACTCCGAGGTTCGTGCCGGCGGCGACGAGCGGGTCGAAACCGAGGGCGAGCATCACGGGGAGCTGGACGATGCCCATGGCCGCGCCGGTCATGCCGGCAACGACGCTCATGAAGAGCGACAGCAATCCGAGGCCCGCGATCTGGATGATGGAGTGGTCCATCGCCGCCCGGCATCATACAGGCCGCGGCGGGCCCGCCCGCTATACTTGCCCGCGCTTTGCCAAAGAGCGTGCGAGTGCCGATCCCGACCGACTCGGTCGGGCTTCATTACGCAGCCGTCGAGCACCTGTTCGTCGGCATGACCAACGCCGCCCTGCTCAAGGAAGAGGGCGGTCCGCTCGTGCTGGTCGACAGCAAGGGCGTGTGGGTCAAGGACATCGAAGGCCGCGAGTTCATCGACGGCATCTCGGGAATGTACTTCCGGAACGTGGGCCACGGTCGGGAGGAGATCGCAAAGGCGGTCTACGACCAGCTGGCGAAGGTCAGCATGCACGTGTACGCCGGGAGCACGCCGTCGACCATCCGGCTGGCGGCGAAGCTCGCCGACATCACCCCCGGCACGCTGAGCCGGACGTTCTTCACGCAGGGTGGCTCCGAGGCTAACGAGACCGCGATGAAGATGGCGCAGGCGTACCACAATCGCACGGGCGGGCGCGGGCGCTTCAAGGTGATCTCGAGGCGCGGCTCCTACCACGGCGGCACATACGGCACGCAGTGGCTGGGCGAGCATCCCGGCTTTCCGCGGACGGACTTCCAGCCGGTGCCGGCCCACGTCGTCCACGTCCCTCAGCCGAACCCGTACCGGTGCGAGCTGGGCGGTCGCACGCCGGAAGAGTGCGCCGAGCTTTGCGCCTCCGCCATCGAGCAAGCGATCGTGTCACACGGTCCCGATTCGGTGTCGGCCGTCCTCGGCGAACCGGTGTCGCAGCCACTCGGCGGGGTCGTTCCGCACGCGTCCTACTGGCCGCGTGTGCGCGAGATCTGCGATAAGTACGGCGTCCTGTTGATCTTCGACGAGGTGATCACCGGATTCGGCCGGCTGGGCACCTGGTTCGGCGCCGACTTCGTCGGCACGGTCCCCGACATCATGAGCTTTGCCAAGGGCATCACCAGCGGTTACTTCCCGATGGGTGGGGCGATCGCGAAGAAGGAGGTCGCCGACGTCTTCAGCGGCGGCCCTGAGGCGACCTTCAAGCACATGTTCACCTACACCGGTCATCCGGCCGGCGCGGCCGCGGCGCTGAAGAACCTGGAGATCATGGAGCGCGAGAAGCTGGTCGACAACGCGCGCGTGCGCGGCGAGCAGTTGAAAGAGCGGCTCCTGGAGATGAAGGCGAAGCACCCGATCATCGGCGACGTGCGCGGGGTCGGGCTGATCCAGGGAATCGAGTTCGTGAAGGACCGCTCGACCAGGGAACATTTCGATCCGAAGGTCCGGCTGAACGCACGTCTGACCGCGGGCCTCTCGAAGCGGAAGGTCTGGATCCGGGTCCCGGCCTACATCCTGCCGATTGCACCGCCGCTCGTGATCACTGCCGACGAACTGGACCAGCTCGCCTCGGCCATCGACGAGTCGATTACCGAGGTCGAGTCGGAGATTCGGGCCGCCTGACCCGGGCGACCTCCACCGTACCGACCGAAGCGACCGTGGCGCCGGCTCGGACGGCGTTGGGCGCGCTAGCTGCGCAACTCGTCTTGCTGGGCGCTCTGGCGAACTCGGCGGCCTGCGGGACGAAGCTGGTCGAAGCGACCGTCGAGCACACGGTCGTGGTCGAACAGACCAGAATCGTCGAGCGCGTGTTGACGGTGCCCCAGACGGTCGTGGTCGAGCAGACCAGGATCGTCGAGAGGCCGGTCGAAGTGCCCAGGTTCGTCGCCGAGACCGTGGTGGTCGAACGGACCAGGGTGGTCGAGATCGAGCGGGCGGTCGTGGCGACCGTCACGGCGGTGCCGACGCCTGCGGCGACGCCCGTCGAGGCCTTCCGGCCGCCTGCCCCCGGCCACGCGCCAGCCTCGCTCGTCGTAGCGGCTCCGGGGGTCCCGTCGGTGGCCGGGCTCGGCAGCGCGGGTGCGCGGGTCGACCTCATGCAGTACGTCGGCATCGGCGAGGGGCTGTTCGGCGTCGACGACGCTGGCAACGTGACCGGCAAGCTCGCGGCGTCGTACACGGTCGCGCCGGACCTGAGCAAGGTCACGATCCGGATCGCGACAGGGGTCGTCTTCCACGGCGGCGCCGGGCCGTTCACGGCCGAGGATGTCGCGTTCACGCTCAACGACGCCAACCTCTCGATCAACGAGGCGAGCGGTCACAAGCAGTCGCGCGACTACGCTGCGCTGTTCGGCAAGGCCAGGGCGATCGACGAAAGCACGGTCGAGCTACCGTTCAAGGCGTACGACGTGCGATGGAACGCCCACTTCCTCAACGAGCAGTCCCGAGGGACGGCGTTCTTCTCGAATCGCCTGTTCGAGCGGATCGGCGCTGACGCGATGGGGGACAGCTTTCCCGTCTCTACGGGGCCGTTCCGTGTCGTGGAGTGGGTCCCCGGCGATCGTTTCAGGGTCGAGGCCGTGCCGTACCGCCACTGGTTCAGGGACCCGCTGGTCAGGAAGCTCACGTTCGTCCAGGCGCCCGACCCGGCATCGCGGATCGCGATGCTTCGCAGCGGTGATGCAGACGTGGCCGTGGCGCTGCCTCTCGATCGGATCGCTCCGCTCGCGAGAGGCGGATTCAGGGTCGAAGACCTGATTCGTCTTGGCACCGTCCATCAGGTCGTGTTCGCCGGCAACTACTGGGAGGAGAGGCACGCCGTCACGGGGGCCGCGCTGCCCAGGGACGGCTACTGCGCCGCCGATCTACCGTGGGTCGGCTGCGCCTCGCAGCCCGGCGACCTCGACGAGGCCCGGAACGTGCGCCGGGCGCTCGCACTGGCGATCGACCGAACCCGGATCGTCGATACGGTTCTCGGTGGGTTCGGCGCGCACGCCGCGCTCGAATACGTCGATACCGCGGCGCCCTACTTCCGGGACCGCTGGGGTATTCCGTACGACCAGAAGCAGGCTGGCGGGCTGATGGCCGACACCGCGTGGGGCGACGGCGGTTTCGACATCGCGATCTGGGCCGGCCGGGACGATGCGGGCCGCGAGGGCCTCAACGCCCGGATCAATGAAGCGGTGGCGTCGATGTGGGCCGCCCGGTGGCCGGTGATGCGGGTGCACGTGATCGTGTCGGGCTACGCCGCGGTCCGGCCGGGCCTGGTCGCCCGGACGAATACGGTCCCGTTGGGAGGCGCCTGTTCCGAGGGGACCACCACTGTCCCGTTCGACTGGCCGCACGGGCTGACGGAGACCAGCCTCTCGCGTGGAGCGTTCGGGTGCGGCGTGGAGATCCCTAGGATCGCCGAGACGTTTCTGCAGGTTTCGAGAGAGTCCGATATCGGCCGGCGCGTCACGCTGAACGAGGCGCTCGTCGACTATCTCGTCGAGGAGATGGTGTTCGCAGGCACCGTGCAGATCCCGGAGCTGACCGTATACAACCCGGGTGCGATCAGCGGCTGGCCCGGCAAGCCGTGCCTGTTCTGCGGTCAGAACGAGTACGAGTTCATCGTCCCGGCAGCGCGTTAGGAGTCATCGATGGCCATGCCGCCAGCAAACCCGCCAGCGCACCTCGAGACCCCATCCGGCAAGAAGCGGGCCCGCGCCCTGGGAATCCCCTTCGACGGGACGCCGGGGGCGCTCAACTCGATCACCGACGTCGAAGGGGTGGCGGTCGGCTACAGCACGCTCATCCGGGGCGAGGGCCCGCTGGTTGTCGGCGCGGGGCCGGTCCGCACCGGCGTCACCGCGATCCTGCCGCAGCCGCACGAGCGGGCGAGCCGACCAGTGTTCGCCGGCTGTGCCGTGCTCAACGGCGCCGGCGAGATGACGGGCATGGCGTGGATCGTCGAAGCAGGGCGCCTGAGCGGACCGGTCACGATCACGAACACGCACTCGTGCGGGGTGGCCCGCGACGCCACGATCAAGTGGCTTGTACGCAACGCCCGCCCGCCGGTCCCGCCGTGGTGGCTGCCGGCCGCTGCCGAGACCTTCGACGGGTATCTGAACGATGTCAACGGTTTCCACGTGCGCGAGGAACACGTGATCGGGGCGATCGACTCGGCGGTCGGCGGCAGGACCGAGGAGGGCAGCGTCGGCGGCGGCACGGGGATGATCGCCTACGAGTTCAAGGGCGGCTCCGGGACAAGCTCGCGGGTCGTGTCGGTCGCGGGTCGCCGTCAGACGGTCGGCGTTTTCGTTCAGGCCAATTTCGGCCGCAGGCCCCAGCTCACGATCGCCGGCGTCCCGGTCGGCCGGCACCTGAGCGCAGGCGCCTTCCGCACCTCCGACGAGGGCTCGATCATCGCCGTCGTCGCCACGGACGCCCCTCTGCTCCCCCACCAGCTCACCCGGCTCGCACGCCGCGCCGGGCTCGGCGTCGGCAGGTCGGGGTCGACCTCAGGCAACGGCTCCGGCGATATCTTCCTCGCCTTCTCGACCGCCAACCTCGACGCCGCAGCAGCCACGGCCGATGTCCGCCGTGCAGAGTTCCTGCCCGAAGAGGCCATCGATCCGCTGTTCTCGGCGGTCGTCCGCGCGACGGACGAGGCGATCGTCGACGCCATGGTCACGAGTCCGACCATGACCGGCAGGGACGGTCACACGGTCGTCGGCATCCCGCACGACGAGCTGCGAGACGTGATGCGAAGATACGGCCGATGAAGACCCAGCAGGCCGTAGCGGCGGTACAGCCACCGGTCGGCACCACGCCAGCCCAGGCGTCGCCGGCTCAGGCGCAGCCCGCCGGAGAGTCGTCGCGATTGATGCTGGGCCTGTCAGCCGGGCACGCGGCCAAGCACTTCTGCCAGGGCTCCTTCCTGGTCCTCCTTCCGAGCATCCGGAACGCCCTTGGCCTTTCCGACGTGGCGGTCGGAGGCATGTACACCGCCCAGCACGTTGTTGGCGGAGCAACGAACGCACCGGCCGGTCTGCTGGCCGATATGTATCGCCGCCGGGTGGCGCTGATCCTGACCGCGAGCATGACGCTCGTGGCGCTCGGTTACCTGTTCATCGGCCTGACGAACTGGTACGCGTTGCTCGTCCTGGCGGTCATCTGCACGGGCGCGGGGACTTCACTCTGGCACTCGCCCGCCTTTGCCACCCTCGCCGCCCGCTACCCCGACCGCCGTGGGCTCGCCATGGCCGCGCACCTGACCGGCGCCCAGATCGGTGACACCCTCGCGCCGGTCCTCACCGGCCTCGCCCTCGGCGGGGTAGCGCTGATCGGCGTCGAGTGGGCGGGCGTCCACTGGCGCACGGTCGCCCTCGCCCTGGTCGTCCCCGCGGGCCTGACTGCGGTGATGGTCATCACCTTCTTCCGTTCGGGCGGTGTCGGCGCCCCTGCCCGCGTCTCGCTCGGCCAGTACCTGTCGGCGCTCCGGCGGCTTGGCCGGAACCCGGGCGTGCTCGGCATGACCGCCCTCCATGCCATGCGGGGGGCCACCCACACCTCCTTCCAGGTGTTCCTGGTGCTCTACATGAGCGACGTTCTGCTCTTCTCGCCGCTCAGGGTCGGGCTCCACGTCTCCTTGCTGACGCTCGCGGGTGTCGCTTCTACACCTGTGTTTGGAGCCGTTTCCGACCGCATCGGGCGCAAGCCGGTGATCCTGTTCAACATGACCGCGGTCACCGGGATCGTGCTCTCGTTCGTGTGGATCGAGGGCGGATGGCCGTTCACGGTCATGATCGCCCTGCTGGGCGTCGTGCTGTTCTCGGTGATGCCGACGATCACCGCGGCGGCCATGGACGTTACCGAGAGAGGCTCCGAAGGCACGTCGATCGCCCTGATGTTCGCGGGCGGATCGGTGGTCGGCGCCGTGGCGCCAATCGTGGCTGGCGCGATCAACGGAAGCTGGGGCTTCCAGGGGGTCGTCCTGTTCGCCTCGGCCATCGCGGCCGGGGGGCTGCTCACCGCGGTGGCGGTGCCGATCAGGCGGCGGACGTAGCCTCTGCCGTCAGTGGACGCAGGCACGCGCCCCGTGAGGGCTCTAGCCCCCGGCGGCGACGACCGCGGTCATCCGCACCGGGCTCGAGTCTCCGTCCAGCCATGGCAGGAACGGCCGCCACGACTCGCGCACGTGAGAGATGTGGAAGAAGGCGTACGGGTTCGGCCTCGGCGCCTGCGGCTCTCGCAGCAGGGCCATGCGGGCCTCTAGAGGCGTCCTGCCGGCCTTGTGATGGTTGCACTCGGTGCAGGCGCTGACGACGTTCGTCCACGACTGCTGCCCGCCACGCGAGCGCGGGATCACGTGGTCGAGCGTGAGGTGGCGGGTGTGGGTGCCGCAGTACTGGCACCGGTAGCCGTCGCGGACGAACACCTCGCGGCGGGACAGCCGGCGCTGGTGGAGCGGGCGCTTGACCATGTAGACGAGCCGGATTACGGTCGGCGCCGGAAACGAGGCGTATGCGCTGCGCAACAGCGTCTCGGTGACGTCCAGGGTCTCGGCCTTGCCACGGCCAAGAAGGGAAATGGCGCGCCTGACGTCGCAGACGTTAAGTGGCTGATAGTTCTGGTTCAGGACCAGCACCGGGCTGCGGGTGGCCAGCCGGTGTGCCGGACTTTCACCCTCCAGAGTGTCGATGGCGACGGTCGTCATGCTGTAATCCTACCCGTTGTCGATGCGCGACTCCAACACCGAGAAAGCCGTGCGGAAGTCTGCGGGCACGAGCCCGAAGGCGTCGGCGGGCACCGCCTTCGAGATGTTGATCAACACCGGGACGAGCGCCGAGCCGGTCAGCAGACCGTCGATCTGTTCGCGGACCCCACTCTTGATGTGCTGCTCGACCATCGCGTTCAGCTTGTTCTGGTCGTCGCGGTCGCCGGTCTCGAAGACATATGCGAGGCGGGCCAGGAACATGGTCAGGGCGAGCGAAAGTAAAACTCCCACGGCCAGGCCGACCACGACTCCGGCCAGGTTGTCGATCCAGCCCGTGAACGTGATCGTCATCGCGACTTTTGCGATCCTGGACAGGATCGAAACGGCGATGAAGACCGCAACGAAGATGATCACGTAGCCGAGGGCGGTAATAACCGCCTCGTTGGTGATGGAATCGGTGAAGGTCGGGACGATCCGGCCGGCGAACTGTGCGCCCAGCAGCATCGCCGCAAGGACCCCGACGATGGTCAACGCCGTGCCTACGGCGCCGCTACGGAGACCCAGGACGGCGCCTGCGATCACCAGGACGAGGATTAGCCAGTCGTAAACATTCATCGCCAGCAACAGTCAGAAGCGCGGCGAGTTTACCATAGGGATAGATTCAGTCCGGCTTCGGGAGCACAGATGGTACGGAGCAGGCGGTTTCAGATCGCGATCGATGGGCCGGTTGGCGCCGGCAAGACATCGGTCGGGAAGGCCGTCGCCCGCAGGCTGGGGATGCGGTTTTTCGACACGGGCCTCACCTACCGCGCGATGACGCTGGCCGCGCTCGAACGCGGCGTAAGGGTCGACGACCCGTCGGCGCTGGCGCACCTGGCTGCGCACGTGCAGATTGACGTACGGGACGGCGCGGGCGCGGAGACGCGAATACTGGTCGACGGCCAGGACGTGACCGACGAATTGCGATCGGTCGAGATCGACGGGTCGGTATCGGCGGTGTCGGCGGTACCAGCCGTTCGCCGCCGGATGGTCGAGGTGCAGCGTGCGATCGCAGCCACCGGCTCGATCGTGATGGCAGGGCGTGACATCGGGACCGTCGTCGTGCCCGACGCCGACCTAAAAGTATTCCTCACCGCGGGTGACGAGACCCGGGCGCGCCGCAGGTACGAGGAGATGGGCTCCCACAGTGACGCGTCGAGCTACGCCGAAGTCCTCGACGGCCTGCGCCGGCGCGACCGGATCGACTCAGAGCGCGAGGCTTCACCACTGCGACCGGCCCGAGGCGCCCGGATCGTCGACACCGACGCCATGACGCTCGAGGAGGTGGTGACGGCGGTCTGTGAGATGGCCGGCGCCGCGATGGCGGCGGGAAGCTGATGGCATTCAAGTTCTGGTGGTACGCCACATGCAACACCGCGCTGCACGGCACGCTCGCGCTCTTCTGCGACTACAGAGTCGAGGGCAAGGAGCACGTTCCGCGTAGAGGTCCCCTGCTGGTGGTCGCCAACCACCAGAGCAATATGGACCCGCCGATCGTCGGCGCGAGCTTCCCCAGGCCCAGCCGTTTCCTCGCCAAGGACGGTTTGTTCGGGACCCTGCCCGCCGCCCTGTTCCTCAGGGCATACGGAGCGCATCCCCTCAAGCGCGATCAGGCCGACTTCGCGGCCTATTCGTGGGTGCTCGAACAACTGGCCCTGCCGAACGGGGTCGTGACGATATTCCCCGAGGGCACGCGTAGCCCCGGCAGGATGCGGAAGGCGCGGCCGGGAATTGCCAGCCTGGCGATCAGGAGCGGAGTGCCGATCGTGCCGATCGGGATCGAGGGCACCGAGACGTTTCACAGCTACATGCGCGTCCTGTACCCAAAGGGCCGGATCCGGGTCCGAATCGGCCAGCCGTTCCGCCTGAGGCAGGTCGGCGGACCGCCAAACCGGGAAACGCTCGAGGCGATGACGACCGAGATCATGGGCAGGATCGCCTTGCTCGTCCCGGAGAAGTACCACGGCCACTATGCGGCCGCGGGTCGAGAATGGAAGTACACGCAGGGGGGCTAGGGTCCGACATGTGCGGGATCATCGGCTACACCGGCAAGCGTGAGGCGACGCCAATCCTTCTCGACGCCCTTCGTACGCTCGAATACCGCGGCTACGACAGCGCTGGTGTTGCAGTCGCCGCCAACGGGACCATCGGGGTGACCAAGGTCGCCGGGCGGGTCGAGGCGCTTTCTCGGTTGCTCACGGGTCAGCCCGGTCGCGGTTCGGCCCACGGGACTACGGGGATCGGCCACACGCGCTGGGCGACGCACGGCGGCGTCAACGACCGCAACGCCCATCCGCATACGAGCGCCGACGGCGGGGTTGCCGTCGTCCATAACGGGATCGTCGAGAACTACCTGGAGTTGAAGGCCGAGCTCGTCGCACGCGGCTACGAGTTCAGGTCGCAGACCGACTCGGAGGTCATCGCGCATCTGATCGACGGCTTCATGAAGGACGGCGACGCCCTCGAAACAGCCGTCCGCAAGTCGGCGCGCCGCATCCGGGGGGCGTCCGCGCTCGTGGCGCTTTCCACCGGCGACCCCGGGAAGGTCGTCGGCGTGCGGCTTGGCAACGCCGGCGGGATCGTGTGCGGGTATGGAGCGGGCGAGCACCTGCTCGCCAGCGATTTGCTCGCCCTCCTGCCGCACACGAACCGGGTCGCCTACCTGGAGAGCGGCGAAGTCGCCGTGGCCACCGGCGCGGCGCTCCGCTTCATCGACCTTGACGGCAAGACGATCGCCAAGGCGCCGGTTGTCGTCGATCGCACCTTCGAGGCCGCAGCCCGGGGCAGGTTCCCGCACTTCATGGCCAAGGAGATCGCCGAGCAGCCCGAGGCGGTAACGGCGTGCCTACGCAAGAGGATCAACTTCGAGAAGGGGAGCGTCGACCTCCCCGAGGCGGGGCTCAGCACCGCCGACATCACAGGCATACGGCAGGTCGTTCTGATCGGCATGGGGACGAGCCTTCACGCGGCAATGACAGGCGCGCACCTCATCGAGGCGCTCGCACGGATACCTGCCCACGCCGAGAACGCCTCCGAGTTCCGCTACCGTTCCCCCGTGATCGGGCCCGACACCCTGGTCGTCTCGGTGACGCAGTCTGGCGAGACTGCCGACACGCTCGCAGCGATGGACGAGGCGCGGCGACGAGGTGCTCGCCAGCTGGTCATCACCGAGGTGGAGGGATCACAGGCTACCCGCGTCGCCGATGCCACCCTGTTCCTGCGGGCGGGCCAGGAGATCGGGGTCGCATCGACCAAGACGATGGCCTGCTCGCTGGTCGTCCTGACAGTCCTGGCGCTGTACCTGGGCCGTGGGCGAGGGGTTCTGTCACCTGAGGCAGAACGAGAGGCGGTCCAGCATCTCGCCAGCCTGCCCCGGCTGCTCTCGTCGATGACGGGGCTCGACGCCGAATGCGCCGCGCTCGCCGAACTCCTCAAGCCGAAGGAGCACCTCCTGTACCTCGGCCGCGGGTCGCTCTTCCCGGCCGCGATGGAGGGCGCCCTCAAGATGAAGGAGGTCGCCTACATCCACGCCGAGGGATATCCGGCCGGCGAGATGAAGCACGGCATGATCGCCCTGATCTCCGACAGGGTCCCCACGGTCGTCCTGGCGCCCGAAAACAGCCTGTACGAGAAGATGCTGTCGAACGTGAACGAGGTAAAGTCGCGCGGCGGTGAGGTGTTCGCCCTGCTCACCGAGGGCGACCAGGGGATCTCGAAGATCGCCGACCACGTGCTCTACCTGCCAGCCGCGCCCGAGCTGCTCCAGCCGGTCCTCGCGATCGTGCCGATGCAGATGCTGGCGTACCACACGGCGGTGAGCCTGGGGCGCGACCCCGACAAACCGCGCAACCTGGCGAAGACCGTCACGGTCGAATAGCCAGACCGTTGAATCGCGGGGCTGCTGCGCGGACTACGTACCCGACCTCGCCGCCCTGATGAACTCTCGGATCTTAGCGGCGTCCTTCTGACCGCCGGTCTCGACTCCGCTCGACACGTCGACCCCCCACGGGCGGACCCTGGCGATCGCCTCAACGACGTTGCCCGGGTTGAGGCCGCCCGAGAGGAGCACGTTAGACACGCCGGCGATCTCCCCTGCGGAAGCCCAGTCGAAGGCGACCCCGCTCCCGCCGGGAACGCCCGGATGGTCGGTGTCGAGGTGGACCATCTCACCTTCGGCGAGCGCTCGGTCGACTCGCGCTCGCACGGATCCAGCCGCCTCGCCCTGCCGCACTCGTATCTGCCGGAGCACCGGGACGCCCAGCGACCGGCCGTAGTCGGAGTCCTCGTCGCCGCATAGCTGGGCGACGTCCAGTTCGCAACGGTCGATGACCCCCTTCACCCAGTCGGCCGGTTGGTTGCGGAACAGGCCTACCAGCCGCGGCGCCGTTGCCTTGCCGGTCGGGATGCCGGCATCGTGCGACCACTCATGCCGGAATCGCTCGATGATCGCGCGCCCCTGCGGCGGTAACAGCTGGCGGCGCACGCCTTCGACGAACACGAATCCCAGGAAGTCCGCCCCGGCGGTGGCCGCGACGAGTGCGTTGTCGCTGTCCCGCATCCCGCAGATCTTGACCCTCAGGCGGTCACCCGTGGCTCGAGGGCCCGACGCTCCAGGGGAGGTCATCGTGGTCGGCTCATTGCCGGACGGCGATTGACGACAGCTGTCGAGCCAGGTCGGCGACGCCCTTGCCGGCCCTCATCAACGACTCGCCGACCAGCACCGCACGGGCGCCTGCCCGGGCCATGCGCCGTACGTCGTTGACCCCCTTCATACCGCTCTCCGCGACCAGGAGGCGGTCCGAGGGCACCGCAGGGGCGAGCTGTTCGAACACGGAGAGTGACGTGACGAGCGTGCGGAGGTTCCGGTTGTTGATCCCGATCACGGCCGCGCCGGAGTCGACCGCGGTGCCGACCTCTGACTCGTCGTGGGTCTCGACGAGCACACCCAGCCCGAGCTCGCGAGCGAGATGCTGGAGCTCGCTGAGCCTCGACCGGGACAGCAGCATGACGATCAGTAGGATGGCGTCGGCCCCCGCGGCACGGGCCTCGTATAGCTGGTAGTCGTCGAAGACGAAGTCCTTTTGAAGGATCGGGACGCCGCGGCCACTGGCGACACCCTTCACCGCGCTGAGGTCGGCCAGCGTGCCGAGGAAGTGCTTTTCCTCGGTGAGCACCGAGATCGCCGCGGCCCCCGCGTCGCAGTAGGCCTCGGCCTGCAGGACCGGGTCGAGGTCGAGCTGAAGCTCGCCACCCGATGGCGAGGCTCGCTTCATCTCAGCGATCAGGGCGACGCCCGGCCGGCGAAGGGCGCCGGCGAAGTCGAGGGTAGGCGGCATCCCCGCGATTCGCGCCCGTAGCTCCGGGAGAGGGACGTCCGTCTTCTGGCGGGCGACCACATACTCCTTGACCGACAGGATGCGGTCGAGGACGGTTCCAGTCCGGGGCAGCCGGCCGGTCACGTGAGCGCTTGGCTGAGGGTGGCCAGCGAGGCCAGCTTTGCCGCGGCCGCGCCGGAATCGATCGACTTCATGGCGAGTTCCGCGCTTTCCTGGAAGCTGCCGGCACGTTCGCCGGCCACGAGCGCAGCGGCAGCGTTAATTACAACTGCCGCTCGCCGCGACCGCTCGGGGCTGGCCGGGAAGTTGTGCCCGCCCCCCTTGCCGGCCAGCACCGCGTTCACGATCGCCGCCGACTCGCCGGCATCGGCCGCCCCCAGGTGCGCCGGGTCGCCGTCGGGCAACCCGAACGCCGCCGGATCGGCCCGCCGCTTTTTCACGTCACCGCCCTTCACCTGCCACACGGTCGACGTCCCCTTCACTGCGATCTCGTCCGACCCGTCCGCGCCGTGGACGACGAACGCGTGGTCGGTGCCGAGCAGCGCGACCGCACGGGCCACTCTGTCGGCGAGCCCCTCCTCGGCGACCCCGATCACCTGGGCCCTTGCACCCGCCGGGTTCGTCAGCGGTCCCAGCAGGTTGAACACCGTGCGTATTCCAATCTCACGCCGTACCGGTCCGACGAACTTCATCGCGGGATGGAACGCCTGGGCGAACATGAAGCCGATCCCGACCTCGTCCAGACACCTTCGCACGCCTTCAGGACCCAGGCCGATCTTCACGCCAAGCCGTTCCAGCACGTCGGCGCTGCCCGAAGAGCTCGAAGCCGCCCGGTTGCCGTGCTTCGCCACCGCCAGGCCGGCGCCTGCAACCACGAACGCGGCCGCCGTCGAGATGTTGAACGTCTTCCGCCCATCCCCGCCGGTGCCGCACGTGTCGACGAGCCGGCCGTTGTAGCCGACATGCAACGACTTCTCGCGCATCACGCGAGCCATGCCGGCGATCTCCTCCGGCGTCTCGCCCTTCATCCGAAGGGCCGCCAGAAACGCACCGACCTGGCCCGGGGTCGCCTCGCCGGTCATCAGCTGGCTCATGGCCGCGGCCGATTCCTCGACCGACAGATCGCGACCCGCCACGACGGCCTGGATCGCATCCTTGATAGTGAATGCCATCTCGTCACATCCTCAGGAAGTTGGCCAGCATCGCCTTGCCCGGCTCGGTCAGGATCGACTCCGGATGGAACTGGACCCCTTCCACCCTCAGCTTCCGGTGCCGGACGCCCATGACGATCCCGTTGTCGGTCCGGGCGGTCACCGCGAGGTCGGCAGGCACGCTGTCGGGCCGTATCGCCAGCGAATGGTAACGAACGGCCTCGAACGGGTTCGGCAGCGAGTCGAACACGCCCTTGCCATCGTGGCGAATGAGCGATGTCTTGCCGTGTCGTATCTCGCCCGCGCTCTCGACGACACCGCCGTAGGCGACTCCGATGCACTGGTGCCCCAGGCAGACTCCAAGCACCGGCACCTTCTCGCCGAAGTGCCGTATTGCTTCGACCGAGACGCCGGCGTTCTCCGGCGACGACGGTCCCGGCGAGACGACCACCCTCTCTGGCCGCATCATCGCCAGGTCCTCGACCGTTGCACGGTCGTTACGGACGACCTCGACCTTCGCGCCCAGCTCGCTCAGGTACTGGTACAGGTTGTACGTGAAGCTGTCGTAGTTGTCGATCAAAAGTAGCATCTTGACGCTCCCGACGGACCACGCGGCTAACGCCCCGCGGCGGCCTCGGCCTCCTCGATCGCCCGCAGGGGAGCCCGCATCTTGTGAAGCGATTCCTGGTATTCGCCCTCGGGGGTGCTGTCGGCGACCACGCCGCCGCCGGCCTGGAGGTGGGCAACGCCGTCCTTCATCACGATCGTCCTGATCGCGATCGCGGTCTCCATGTTCCCGGTGTAGCTGAAGAAGCCCACTCCTCCGGCATACGGCCCCCGCTTGTCGGGCTCGAGCTCGGCGACCAGCTCCATCGCCCGCACCTTGGGTGCGCCGGACACCGTCCCGGCCGGAAACCCGGCCCGCAGGGCGTCGTAGGCGTCGTACTAGGGCCGCAGCCTGCCCGTCACGTGCGACACCAGGTGCATGACGTGCGAGTAGCGCTCGACATCCATCCGCTGCTCTACCTTCACGGTGCCCGGGAGCGATACGCGGCCGACATCGTTGCGGCCGAGGTCGAGCAGCATCACGTGCTCGGCCCGCTCCTTCTCGTCGGTGCGCAGGACCTGCTCCAGCCGGGCATCCTCCTCCGGCGTCGAGCCCCGGGGCCTCGTGCCCGCGATCGGGTGAACTGCGACCTGCCCGTCGACCGCCTTCACGAGCAACTCCGGCGAAGCGCCGACGATCTGGAAGCCGTCGAGCTCCAGATAGAACATGTACGGCGAGGGGTTGACGGCCCGCAGCGAACGGTAAATGTCGAACGGGCCCACGAACGTGGGGCGCTCGAGGCGCTGCGAGAGAACGACCTGGATGACCTCGCCCTCGTAGATCGCCCGCTTGCCGGCCTCGATCATTCGCTCGTAGCCTGCGCGGGACATGTTCGGGCGGGTCGACTCGAACCCGGACGCCAAGCTACGCTGCGCAGTGGTGTAGTCTGCCCCGCCCAGAGGCGAGACCACCTCGATCCGTCGAGGATCGGGCCGCCGCAGCGCTCTGGCCGGGAGCGGCCCGTCGAGCCTCTCGATCAGTCCCTCGATGCGGTCGACCGCAGCGTCGTAGGCACGGCGCGTGCTGCCGTCCACCTCGGCGTGGGCGACCACCGAGATGCTGTGCTTGACGTGGTCGAACACGAGAAGGCCATCGGTCCGCATGAACACGGACTCGGGCGTCCCCACTCCCGCGCCCTTGAGCTTGGGCACGCGCGGCTCGAAGTGCCGGACTGCGTCGTAAGAGAGGAAACCGACAGCGCCGCCGTGGAAGAGCGGCGGCAGCCCGGGGACATGCCCGTATCGGAAGCGGGACATCCGGGAACGGAGCAGGTCGAGCGGGTCGACGGCGCCATCGGGCTCGCCGGGACCGGTCCGGACGACCTCCGACGGCTCAGCGCCGATGAAGCTGTACCGGGCGACCTGGTCGCCGCCCTCGACCGACTCCAGCAGGAACGAATACGGTCCCCGGGCGGTCTTGAGGTAGGCCGAAACCGGCGTCTCCAGGTCGGCCGAGATCGTCCGGTACACCGGGATCAGGTTGGCCGAGCGCGCCTGTGCTTCGAACTCGCCGAGATCGGGCGTGTACATGGCCATCAGTCCCACCTGCTCGTGTAGCTATCGATGAGCATCGCCG
>Ga0233424_10001205_pt1 | contig 24534 bp, 13 predicted proteins | sample Watercolumn_Towu_FD_181011 | JGI IMG/M metagenome (GOLD analysis project Ga0233424, IMG submission 181011) | Freshwater microbial communities from Lake Towuti, South Sulawesi, Indonesia - Watercolumn_Towuti2014_125_MG | ecosystem: Environmental > Aquatic > Freshwater > Lake | place: Indonesia... | reverse complement strand
CGAGGGGGGAGACGAGTCGTTCCAGGACTCCGCCTCCCCACTTTTCGCTGGCGCCGATCACGCGCCCGCCTTGGATCCCGCCGCCGGCCAGCAGCACACTGAAACAGTCCGACCAATGGTCTCGTCCGGCGTGGCCGTTCATGCGGGGTGTGCGGCCGAACTCCCCGACGCAGTAGACCAGCACGTCGTCGAGCATGCCGCGCGCGTCAAGGTCGGCGATCAGCGCGGCGATCGCCCGATCGAGCGGTGGGAGGTGTTCGTCGAGTCCCTTGACGATGTCGTTGTGGTGATCCCAGTTGCCGGTGTTTATATTGACGAAGCGTGCGCCGGCTTCAATCAACCGCCGCGCCAGGAGTGCGCTCTGTCCGTACCTGTGTCGACCGTAGCGATCGCGCAGCTCAGACGGTTCCGCGTTCATGTCGAAAGCGGCTCGCATTTGTTCCCCCGACACCATCTCCAGCGCCTGCCGCTTGAATGTGTCGAGCCCATCCATGATGCCGGTTTCGTCGATCTCACGGCGCAGCGAATCGAAACTGTCGAGCAGTCCGCGGCGCTTGGCCACGTTCGCCGGGGACAGTCCGCCGGGCAGAGTGAGATTCGGCACCTTGAAGTCGCTGGCGTTCGGATCGCCGCCGACCTCGAACGGATTGTATGCCTTGCCCAGGTAGACGGCGCCCTGGTAGCCGAACGCCTCCAGCTTCGGAATCGTGACGTACGCCGGCATCGGAGGTTGTCGCGAGCCCAACGAACGCGCAATGACCGACCCCAGCGACGGCTTTTGCGCCGCATTCCGCGCCAGCGTCGGTCCAAAGTAACCGGTCTGCATCCAGTGTGCGGAAGGTGCGTGGATCCCATTTTCGTGGTGCACCGAGCGCACGATGGCAATCTTCCGCATGACTTCGGCTTGGCGCGGCAGCCGTTCGCCGAGTTGTATTCCGGGAACCGTTGTGCCGATCGGCTGGTAGGCGCCGCGGTATTCCATCGGCGCAGCGGGTTTCAAATCGTAGCTGTCTTGCTGACTAACCCCGCCATCGGTCCAGAAGACGATGATCGATTTTCCCGGCGCGGGTTTTCCGTCCTGTGCGGCGCGTGCGTCATAACGAAGCAGGTCGGCCAGGCTCAATCCAAGAACCGGTCCGCCAATCTGCAACAGAGTTCGCCGCGTCGGCCGGACGTCAACTCGGCGATCAGTTTGTGGTTGCTGCATCATGGTCCCGGCCTCAGTGGTTAAACAGGAACTCGTTGGTCGCCAATAAGGCCCAGAGCAGCGAGCGACAGGCCTCCACGCGGTCGGTTTCCGATTCGAGAAATGCCACTGCCGACTGCAGCTCCTCGGGGCGTGGTGGTCGGGCCAGCGATCGCACGAAGGTCTGGTTTGCCAATTCGACAAGTGACTGACCGCTCGCCGCCAGCCGGGCGGCGTAGCCCGCGGGATGAGCCAGCTTGCGTTGGATCTCGGCGGAATTCACAAGTTCCAAGGCTTGGGCCAGCGACGGTGCGTCGGTCCGCTCGCACTCGCAGGCACTCAAACGCGCCGGCCGGCCAAAAACATCCAGAAAATGGGCCGCCACATTCTCGTCGGGGAGGTCGATCGCGCGCGTTCCGGGTACGACGCCGGGAAACTCGGTCGGCACGTCCAGCACCTGACTCAAGGCGTCCATCAGCACCTCCGCTTGCAATCGGCGTGGATAGAACCGTGCGAATGACTGCGAATCGGCGGCGTTGCTTTCCGTCGGCGTTGCCTGGAGCGCATAAGCGTGGCTGGTACCGATCGCGCGGATCAACTGCTTCACATCGTATCCACTGGCGACGAAGTCTTCCGACAGCGCGTCCAAGAGTTCGGGATTGCTTGGTGGATTGCTGTCGCGCGCGTCGTCGATCGGGTGCACAATGCCGCGGCCCAGGAAATGAGCCCAGAGGCGATTGGCCATGGTGCGGGCGAAAAACGGGTTGTCGGCGCGGGTCATCCAGCGTGCCAGACTCTCCCGCGGATCGTCGCCGGACTTCAACGGTAATTCGGTTCCACCCAGCGGCCGGGGACGCACCGTCCTGCCGGTTCGCGGATCGCGAACCTCCCCATGATCTTTGACAAAAATCGACTCGTCCGTCGGTACCTCCGCGTCGGCGAAACCGCCTTTGCGTCCGACCTGCGAGAAAACGGCTGCCAGTCCGAAATAGTCCGTGGTGCTCCAGCGCTCTGTCGGGTGATGGTGGCACTGCGCACATTGCACGCGAACGCCCAGAAATGCCTGAGCTACCGACTCCACGAATTCGGGCGCTTTGCGAACGGTGCGGTACCAGACCGTGGGCGGGTTCTCATTCTGCCTGCCGCTGGCGGTCAGGATCTCCGTTACAAAGCAATCGTATCGCTTGTTGGCTGCGAACGAATCGCGAATCCAGGAAGCGAACAGGGCGGTGCCGGCACGCTGCTGACTCGTCGAATACCCCGATCCACGATTGCGCAGAATATCGGCCCACTTGAGCGCAAAATAACTGGCATATTCCGGGCGCTCGAGCAGTCGATCGATCAGCCGAACTCTCTTGTCGGCACGCGTATCCGACAGGAAGGCGGCTAGTTCTTCCGCCGTTGGCAACGTGCCGCAGATGTCGATCGTTGCGCGTCGCAGAAATGCGGCATCGTCCACCATGGGAGAAGGCACGATTCCCAGGCGCCGCCATTGACGAATCAACATCTGGTTAATCTTGGTGTTGGCGATCGACGGCTCGAGCTTGTCCAATGCGGCCTGGGCCTCCGCCAGGTCCTTGGCTCGTTCCGCGAACGGCACGGTCGCTCGAAACGTAGCGATCTGCTCGCCGAACCGGGCCATCACGGCGGCGACGCCGCGGCGATCGCCGACGGTTACCCGTCCGCTGGTATCGACGCTGATGATGGCCGGCTCATTCGATTGGAACATGGTCTGGCGAGTGACTTCACGCGAGCTTCCGTCGGAGAGGAACACGGTCACTCGCAACTGCGTGCTGGCGTGCGATTCGAAAACCTGCTCGGCAGGCTCGATTTCGATTCGCAGCGGTCGCGCATCGCCGGGCCGCGGTGGCAGAGCACCTTGGGCGATCCATCCGCGCAGGATGCCGTACTCGTCACTCGTTTCCTCCAGCCGTCGTCCACCACCATGCGGCACTCGCGCCGTGGCCTTCAGGAGCAACAGGCTGTGCTCAGGTGCGGCCAGCGAAATTCGTCGCCCTCGCGACTCCGTGACGAGTGACTCGTAGTCGAAATCCGGTTCGAATCCCAGCAGCGAAAGTCGGAACCCATTTTGTCCGGTGGCCTTGCCGTGACAGCCGCCTCCGTTACACCCCAGCCGTGTCAGTACCGGCACGACTTCGGTGCCAAACAAGACCCGCCGCCCATCGTCCGCTGGTCGTTCGCCGCGGCCACGGGGGGCGTTGTTCGTTCCGTCGTTTCTTACGGGGTCGTTCGCGGTCAGCGCACTGGTCAGTGTCAGCAGGGCGATGCCGACAGCGAGCGTCCTTCGGGTGGACGCGGTTACGGCGCCTGACACCGTCGGGCCGCGCAACAAACCGTTGATCCCCGTAGTCCAGCTCACTCGACGATCTCCAGCGGTAAGTATTGTCCGCCATAAAAGGTCGGTGTGTCCTCAACGACACCGACGGTAAACAGGCGCAGAAACGAGGAATGTCCCAGGGGTGCATCCTCGTTTACGACGATCTGCAACGAGCCATTTTGCGTTTGCCCTACAAACGTCTCGCCACGGCCGCGCAGTCCCGGAACGTTGGTCACGACGCCCGGGGCCGCAAGCTCCGTATGCATCTTACCAATGAATCCGTTCAATCGTCTGCAGGAATAGGCCACGGTAATCACCTCCCCTCGCCGTGCCCGCGTAACCGTGAACGGGGCAAGCTCCACCACGAATCCTGCAGGCTGGACGTCGATCGACACGGTGTTGCTGTAAACTGTTGCGGACGCGACCTTTCCATCCGGCGCTTTCGTGGATGTGTCGGCGCGGACGACGAAGGAGTAATGTCCCGTGGGCAAAGACGGAGGCAGATAGAAGCTCAGATACCCCGTTGACTCTCCGGCCGGCAACGTGACCGACGGAGGAGAGAGTGATGGGGGCAGGCCGGCGAGTTGCAAACGTACGGGCGCGGCAGGCTGGCTCTCGGTTCGCTCGACGCGCACCGCCACGTCGACGATCCCGCCCGGCGAATGGCGGGCGGGCAGCTTGCCGTAGAGATGATGGTCGACCACCTGATGGGCGTCGGCAGAGACGCGCAGGTCGGCCTGTCCGGCCGTCACGTAAGGCAGGCGGCTGGGAATGCGCGCCCAACCGGTCGGTGTCCCTGGGCGTACCACGGTGGCGCCGCGAACCAATCGTCGTGCGTCGCTCGCCGAGGACGAACCGGCAGCGTCGCCGTCCAGCTGCTGCGTTGCGCCGGAAGTCGGCTCGACAAGTTCTGCGACCAGTTGTAACTCGCCTGTTCCAACGGCGGCTGACGGATCGCCCGACAGCACGATGGTGGTGCGCTCGACGCCCGGCCCGAACCAGGCTTCTTCGCACTCGAGTCCGGGCGGTAATCGTTCCGCCGTGACTCGAATCGGCCCGACGCAACCCCGTTGCCGCACGGCGAGCAGCTCGATTGCAGTTCGTCCGCCTCGCGGCACCAGGATTCCGCTCAACCCGTCGCGGCGCGGTACGGCTAGAACCCGGTAGTCGGCTTCCTCGCGTCGAATACTCAGCCGAAACCAGCGCCGCGTGGCATCGTGACTCCCGCGCGCCAAGTTCCGCACGGCAATCCAATAGCGACCGTCGCGGGGACAGACCCAACGCCCCTCCGGATCACGGTGCTGGGTGGGCAATCCGTCGATGCCATCACGATACTCGTCGTCGAACTGGGCAAGCTCGCGCTGTCGCTCCGCGTCAAAGATACTGATTCGCAGGTCGACGGAGGACGCAATTCGCTGCCCCAGGCCTTGAATGAACAGCACTTCACCGCGTCGCGACGAGATGGCGTACCAGACGAGGGACTCATCGGCCGGGAACTGACCGCTCACTTCACACGGGATTGCGAGCTCACTTTCTGATACCCCCGCTGACGTCGAATTGCCGCCCGCGTCAACGGTGACCGGCACGTCGCTGAGCCCCATCAGAATCGGAGCGTGCGCTCCTGGCGGCAGGTAAGGGAATGCCGCTTCCGAGTGCACGATCTGCGATAATTGCAGCGGCACTCGCAGCGGCCAGCCGGGTTGAGCGAGCGATGCCGGGATCTGGACCTGGAGTTGATCCAAAGGCTCGACCGTGGTTCGCGCGTCCCGGGCCGGCACGGTGTCATCGGCTGCGCGGGCGTCGCTTAACTTCGGCTCCGACAAGTTCCAGCCGTGCAGGGTGACGCGCGTTGTCTTGCCTCGCAAGATCACCTGAGGCACGGAAAAGAGCACGCGCGGCCCGGTGTCGATATCCAGCCGGTAGTAGTGTTCCGGGGACGAAGATGCGGTCAGATCCTGAATCTGCACGCGATAAACGCCGTCCTCGGGGATGCGGAAGTCGATCAGCGGGTCGATGCCGAACCAGCCTCGATTGGCTGCCAGTCGTCGGCCCGAGGAGTCGTAGAGTTCCAGTACGGCCCGCAATCGGGAATCGATGCGTTCTGCCCAGCATTCGATGACCACGCGCTGACCGCGCTGCGCCGTAAATTGGAACCGGTCGACGTCGCCCGGTCGATCGATACGTCCGTTGATGACAACATTCAGAGGCATTTCCATCGGGCCAGCGGTCGGCTCCGTCGCTTCGAGTTCGATGCGTTCGGCGCGATTCCCCACCTGAAAACTACGCTGTGCGCTGACGCCGGCGTCACTCACCGCCCAAAGGTCATAGAGGCCGGGCTCGACGTCGGCAGCGATTCGCAGCGAAAATCGGCCGTCAGCCAAGCGTTCGCTTTGAATTCCGACCGCACCGGAATAGAGTTGCCGCACTTCCGCAAGCCCCGCGCCGGTGCATGTTACCTCGATCGTCGTTCCGGCTTGAGCACCGGAAGGAAACAGCGTGCTGAGAACCGGGGCTTCCTGAGCCCGAGCGGCTCGAGCGGCTGTGGACAAACACGCCATTGCCAACAAGAAGACGATCATCGACGGGCGATGCACGGTTGTTGCCCCTGCGGGTTGACGTTGAAGCCGGACGGATGCATGCTCCGTTTCACGGTTCCCGGACTTCTACCACGCGATGCGCAGGGTTGCAACCGAAATCGGCTCTGGGTGCCACGGACTCCTTGGCTGATAAGAAAGGCGGCGAAATTGCAGGATTGAGGCGCAAACGATGAGAGTTGCTTGGGAGTTCTGGTGGGCCTCGGAGTACCTCGACCCACCCTACAGGGTTGCTGCCGATCGGCTTACGGCATCTCTGGAGCGGCGTCGGTTTCTTTGAGGTAGAGAGGGCCTGTGAGTCGGATCGGCGTGATGTCCAGGTGAATATTCACGATCGTGTAATCGTCGCCGCCGAACGATTCGGTTTCCCACCCCATCGTGTCGGCATCGCGGAAAAAGCGAAACTCAAATCCGTCCACGGGACCAAGTCGCGCCGCGGCGCCGTCGAAGGCCAGTCCAAACGCTTCGTCATGCCGATTGTCCAGCAACTTGTACATCACGTCCAGGACGGCCGTGTTACCGAGGATGTCGTTAGAGAAAATCCGGTGTCGGAACAGCGGTCGGAAGTCGGGCGCATGCGGGTCGACGCGTCGGTCGGACGCCTTTTCCGGTGAAGGAGTGACCTCCAGCGTTTCCAGGTTGATCGAGTCGCCTCGATCCAGGTAGGTCAGTTTGGCGTTCTTGAGGTTGAAATGTTCTAACCGGTCGTCGCTGCTCGCTTCCGACAGGTCCATCACGATCGCCCCTCGGTAGCCGATCACGCGGGCTTCGTCATTCTGCACGACCACCGCGCTGTCTTCATCCACTCCGATACCGTAACGGAACCCATGCTTCTGCATCGCGACCAGCGCCCGAGCGAAGCGGCCGCGCACCAGGCAGTGCTGATCGACGAACCAATCGGGGTCCATGAACCCCAGGCCGGTATCGACTTCCCTGCCCATTGAAATGCCGTTCAACATCGTGCCCAGGACCGAACGCCCATTGCGAAACATGATGCGGCTCATAACGGCCGCGCCGGCACTTGTGCCGGCGATCACACCGCCGTGCCGGTAAACGTCCCAGATCGCGTCCAGCAACGGTGTATTGTTTCCGGCGTCATCCATCAAAACCTGCTTGATGCGTGACTGTTCGCCGCCGACGAAGAATACGCCGTCCGACTGCCGCACCTCGTCGGACAGTTTGGGATCGCTTACCACTTCCTTATGGTCCCGATCGAATCCCCGCAACGCGACGGGAACGATGAAGGCGTCTGCTCCCGCCTGATTCAGGACCCGGACAATGTCGGTGCCATACTCGACGGGATAGCCACTGGCCGTGGGAATGACCGCGATTTTCCCGCCACGTCCCCCCGCCAACTCGACGATTGTCGACCAGATCGCGGCATTATCGAAGCGTTCGGATCCGCCAATGATCACGAGCGAGCCTTTGACCAGCTTGCTGGATTCGGGGCGGTCGAGTGTGGCACCCCCGGGAGTCTCCGCTCGGATTGACGGGCTGGTCAGGTGCAGAATCGACAGACAGGCGAGCGAACTGGCAAGGAGGCCGGCGAATATGTAAGCTGTTTGCTGGACAAGGTTTCGGCGATGAATTCTTTTTCCGGATACTGGCACCGAACCCAAGTCCACCGATTGGACCTGATTCTGCCGTCTTACGACTCGGGAGTTGCAACCGTCCATATCACCATCAGGACGAGCGGTTCGACGCCCGGCCCCCCTCCGCTTTGGAAAACTTCTTTTCTCCATTCCCGTCGACGGACTGGAAAGTCCATCGAACCCATGGATCAATTCCGCAGGCTACTTGAATCGACTGGTTCTGTCCAGATCGATGTCCGTTGATCCGATTCCGACGGCCAAGCCGCCCGTGGAAACAGCACCCATCTACAATCATACGTCCGAGCGGCGATTGGAGCCGAGTCAAAGTGCGGGAAATGAGGTTTTTCCCGGAATTTTGATCCGGGGAAATTTCTCTTGAATGATTCTGCCCCATCGGGCATAACACTGGGACCGATCAATTTCCATGGATCAGAATGGGGTGGACGATAATGGATCAACCGCGGCGCACATTTCTTTGTGGCATGGTCGGAGTGCCGGCGATGCTGGTCTGCCTGCCCGGAGATGCGGTTTTCGCGGCCGATCGGATGCCGCCCGACTCGACCGCCGGATCGCTGCTGATCATTGGTGGTTCGGCGCGAACGGATAACCAGGAGATCTGGGCGGAGATGATTCGGCTCTCGGGTGGCACGGGCAAACGAATCGCCGTGATTCCAACGGCCAGCGGCGTGCCGCTCCGCAGTGGCAACCGCACGGTCTCGTTCCTGAACTCCAAAGGCGCCGATGCATTTCTAGTGCCCGCGGCCGCGAAGGATGTCGAACCGACCTGGCAACCCGATGTGGCACAGGATGCCTCCTGGGCGGAAGTCGTACGAGCGTCGGACGGGGTCTTTTTTCTCGGCGGTTCGCAGGGACGAATCCGCGACACGCTGGTCGACGCACAAGGCCGGAACACGCCCCTGCTGGACGCCATCTGGGACGTCTATCGCCGTGGCGGTTTGGTCGCCGGATCGAGCGCCGGTGCGGCGATCATGAGCCAGGTGATGATTCGCGAAGCCGGCATCGTGCTGAACACGATGATTAACGGCGTCAAAATGGGGAAAGAGCTCGACCATGGATTGGGGTTCCTGGCGCACGACTGGTTTGTCGATCAGCATTGCCTGGTGCGAGGCCGATTTGCGCGATCGCTGGTCGCTATGCATTCCCAATCCGTACCGTTCGGCGTGGGCATCGACGAGGACACGGCGCTGGTGGTCGAAAAAGGGACGCAGGCACGTGTCGTGGGATACCGAGGCGCGATTGTGATGGACCTGTCCGAAGCCCGATCGGACGAGGCGTTGGGGAGTTTCAATGTACAGAACGCCCGGCTCACCTATCTGGACCGTGGCGACATGATCAATCTTTCGACGCGAGAAGTGACGCCGTCGACGGCCAAGGCGGAGCGAAAGATTGATCCCCGCGCACCTGGTTTCCGTCCGTCGAGCGGTCGAAAGTTGTTCTTCAACGACATCCTGGCCAACACCACCGTACTGGATGTGATGCGTCGGATCATCGACCACAGTGATGGGACGGCAGTGGGCCTGGCATTCGATGGATCGGAGGCCCGGGAAGGTTCGACGATCGGATTTGAATTCCGGTTCTATCGCGAATCCGACAGTCTGGGATGGGAAACGGAAATCCACGGCGCGACCGACATGACGATACAGAATATCCACCTCGATATTCGCCCGGTGCGGATCCAGGGGCCGCTCTACACCGAATACACGAAGTCCTCGGAAGCCGTGGCGACAAAGCCCAAGTAGGCCGCCTCGGCCGCCTCGCCGCGAGATGCGAACGCGGCGCTCCGTCGATGCGCCGCGTCCTTGTCGCGATGCTGCTGCCGCTCGAAACAAGTTTCGAGCTACGATGCTGATCCCTGCTAGCAGTTGGGTCGGGGGCGGCCGGACGGCCAGCCCCCTCGCGCCGGCCTCCATATTCGTTCAACTCGACGGATTCGGCAAAGTCAGCCTTGGCTTCTTGCCGATCATGGGTAAGCCAACTCGCGCGCCGCGCGGTGCGTCCAGGATCCGAGCAGCGTTTCATGTGGTGTTCTACCTGTCAACAAGACGTGCCTGCCGTTGTTTCGCCGGGCGGCGATGATCCGCATCGCTGTTGCGCGCGGTGTAAACAACGATTTGACCTGGTTGGCGGCACCGCCTTGCCTTTGAAATCGGCACCGACGCCTGCCCCGGTTGCGGAGACTGCGCGGTCGGGGGCCAGGCCGGAAATAGGCCTCGACAGACGCATGCCGCAGTTGGATACCTGGAAGCTGGACGAGGAACTGCGCGCTGCCGACGACTTACTGCGCCGAATCGGAGTGCCAGCTCGCCCGCTCGCAAGTCAGCCGCCTGCGGACGGCGGGCAACGTGGCGTGGAATTGACTACGCGGCGCATCGACGCTGCCCACGCGCCGGCGCATTCCCCGGCACCTATGGCTCGGACGCGGGAGCAACCGGAGCCTGATCGGGACGGGCGGGGCCGCGCCACGGTTCGCCGTTCATCCTGGATCGCCTGGATGGCGCTCGGCTTCGGCATCACCACGCTGGTCTGTGGCGGTGTCTTGATCGGATGGTCGCTGGTCGCGCCCCGACCCGACCTGTGGAATATCGGTCTGCCCCTGGCGTTGATTGGTCAGGCCGGGGTTGTGATCGGCCTGTTGCTGCAACTGGACCGATTATGGCAGAGCAGCCGCGCAGCGTCGCACGCGATTCAGCAGATCGATGATGAAATCGAACACTTGCGCCACTCCACGCAGCAGATTGCCGCGCACCGCTCGCCAGCATCCCAATCGTTCTACGCGCATTGGGCCGATGGCGCCAGCCCGCACTTGCTCTTGACCGACCTCAAGGGACAACTCGACCTGCTCTCCGAGCAACTCGCCGGCCGCGAACGCCGCGGGATCTAGACCTGGTGCGCCGCGTAAATCGAGGTGGGCCGGCTTCAGGTATCGTTTTCCGCGGCGACGGGAACTTCGTCGTGCAGACCCTTCAGGAGCATGGTGACCAGTTCGTCTTTGGCACCGGCGAGTGGCAGGGCGGCGCGGAGGAATTTTTCAGCCCGATCGCGATCGGCATTCAAGAGCTGCATGACGCCCAAGAGAATGATCGGCGTGGCGTCGCGTGGCTGATCGAGGGCGCGGCCGGCAAGCAGTTCCAGATGGGAGTTTTTCGCGGCATCGTCGAGCCCGTAAACGGAGTCAAGCGAGAAGGGGGTTCGTACAAATTCCGGCTCGACGCGTATTCCTTTCCGGCAGGCGTTCAGCGCCGCGTCGTAGCGCCGCGTCGCCACGTAGGCCAGTGCCTGGCGGAACAGCGGCATTCCCAGGTCGGGCGCGGCCGCCGACGCCTGCTGGTATTGCTGCAACGCGCTTTCGTAGTTCTGCCGCGAGAAGTGATGGTCGCCGATCTCGACATACCGCCGACATCGCTCGCGCGCCGCCGGCAGAGAAACACGACCGCGCGGCTTCAACACCAGAGGAGGATCATCGGCTGCGCGGCGCTGCGGGACAACCGCATCGTCGTCGTTGTCCGCCCTGGCCGCGTTCCGACCGCCGCCGGCATCCGCGGCAGCCAAGGGCGGCAGAACGACGATCGTATTATTCCGCGGCGCAGGCGGATCATAGTAGTCGATCCCCGGTACGTATCCCCAGGGCGTGCCGGTGCCGACGCCAAAATAATTCCAGCCGTAGCCCAATACCGCGGAGTAACCGTAGCCGTAGCCGTAGCCCAGGCCGTAATAGCCGGGACCGCTCCAGGCATAATAAGGCTGAATGGCCGGCGGATAACAGGAGTAATTTGAGCGGTAGCGTACCGAGTAGTAGCTGGGAAAACCGACGCCAATTCCGGCGCGCACCACGGTGCCATGCGGCGCGTGTCGATGCCCGGCATGCCCGCCTCGCCCGTGTCCACCCGGGTCCGCCGCGAGTGGCGCCGCGAGTGGCGCCGCGATAAGGGTCGTCGCGAACAGTGCAGACAAGATTCGTCGCGATTGCATGGCCGACTCCTTGGACAAACACCTGGCTCAGACAAGCCTTTTGCATGAACGCTAACCGGATTATCCCCCTTCGACAGCAATGGAGCAAGAGAAATGTGTGCCGCGCTGGCGGGGGCGGCGACTCGAACGCCGACGTGATCGCCACGGTCTGTAGTCGTTGCCGTTTCGGTCTCGGCGACGTGGCTTGATGTCGGTGGGCCGGTGCGCTATCGGCTTGTGATTCAGGCGAGAATCCGGTTCAGGGCCGCGAGGGCCGCGGGGCAGAATTGGCGAGGAGGGATTTGCCAGATCTGGGGGTTGAGAAGTTCCACCGCGATGCAGCCCTGGTAGTCGATCTCGCGCAGTCGCCGCACCAGCGGCTCGAGCGGGATATCGCCGTCGCCCGGCAGCACGCGGTCGGCATCGGCGGCGAATTCGCGTGGCACTCCGGCCAGATCACAGACCTGAACGTGAAACAGGTTTTCAGCCGTGAGGCATCCCAGGTCCTCGGTCTTGCTCGGTCCGACATGAAAATGAAACGCATCCAGGCAGATACCCAGGGCCGGGGAGGCCGCCTCTTCGACCATGGCGACGGCCGATTGCAGGTTGTTACCGATCGCCGATGAGGCCTGAAATTCCAGGGCCAGTCGCACGCCGTGCGTATCGGCCAGGCGCCCGGCTTCTCGCAGCGATAGCTGGACGCGATCCAAGTCGAGCGGCGTCAGCGGCGCCCCGACGTCGCAGGCGACGACCAGGGTCGCGATCCCCAAATCGCGGCACAGCCGCAACCGCCGTTCGAATAGTTCCCATGCGGCGCGGCGCGCTTCACCCTGGCTCGCGAGGATCCCTCCCTGATAACTGGCCACGGCCAGCTCGACGCGGTGCTGCTCGGCCAGCTCGCGAATTTCGCTCGGCGAGCGGCGCTGCAGGCAGTCTTCCAGCTTGGTGAGCCAGACGTCGATCACGCGGCAGTCTCCCGCCGCATACTCTTCGAGATCCGATTCGAACGGCGCGAGCAGCGACGAGACCTGGCTGATGGCGGGCTTCATGGCGACAATTTCTGCCGCAGTTCGGCGACGCAATCGTCCAGTTTGACGCGCCACTGCTGCAGCGTGTCCCGATCGCGAATGGTCACGGTCTGATCCTGCAGCGTCTGGCTATCGACGGTGATACAGTACGGCGTACCGGCCTCGTCCTGCCGTCGATAGCGGCGGCCGATGGCCCCCTTTTCGTCATAGAAGACGTTGAAGTTTTTCTTCAGGTCGCGGTAAATCCGCTGTGCCACTTCGGGCATGCCGTCTTTCTTCACCAGCGGGAATACGGCCGCTTTGATCGGCGCGATACGCGGGTGAAATTTCATGACGGTCCGCGTTTGCATCACGCCATTCTCGTCGGGCGCCTGGTCCTCGGAATACGCCTCGCAGAGAAACGCCAGAGTGGCACGATCCGCGCCGGCCGACGGTTCAATCACGTGCGGAACGAACCGGGCGTTGGTCAGTTCATCACGATAGCTCAGGTCCTTGCCGCTGCCCCGCCAACGGGGCTTGCCGTCGGGGCCCGTTTCGAGCTTCAGCGGGCGTGTGCTGGGGTCGAGTTTCCCCTCCATGTGGCTGCGCAGGTCAAAGTCGGCGCGATGCGCCACTCCTTCCAGTTCGCCGTACTCCCCGGCGTTCAGGAAAGGGAACGCGTACTCGATATCCGATGTGCCGCAGGAGTAATGGCTGAGTTCATCCGCGGCGTGTTCCCGCAGCCGCAGTCGATCGCCGGCCAGGCCCAGGTCGACATACCACTTCAACCGCCGATCGCGCCAGTATTGATACCATTGGAAAGACGAGTCCGGATGGCAGAAGAACTCGATTTCCATCTGCTCGAATTCTCGCGAACGGAACGTGAAATTCCGGGGCGTGATTTCGTTGCGGAAACTCTTTCCGGTCTGCGCGATTCCAAATGGAATTCGCACCCGGGTGCTGTCCAGCACATTCTTGAAATTGACGAAGATACCTTGCGCGGTTTCCGGTCTCAGGAACGCCGCGTCGTCTTCGCCGCCCAGGGCGCCCACGATCGTCTTGAACATCAGGTTGAACTCGCGGGGTGGCGTCAGGGTCCCCAGCTGTTTCGCGTCGGGGCCCAGCACCTGCGCCAGATCGGCCACGGTGATCAGCGAGACCAGTTCGCTCTCCCAGACCAGATCTCCTGCATCCTTGCCTCGCAAATTGAAGTACTTCAACGCTCGCTGTTGCACGTCCGCGTGCTGTTGTTCGTCCTCGACGGCCGTTGCCACAAAGACCCGCTTGCCGTCGTGGCTGACCCAGCGCCCCTTGACCTGGTCATGCCGATATCGTTTTTTGGATTCGCGGCAGTCGACCATGAAATCGTGAAACAAGTCATAGTGACCCGAGCATTTCCAGACCTGGGGGTGCATGATGATCGAGCAGTCCAGCCCGACCATTTCGTACGCCTCGGGAGCGCCGGCCGGAATGCCCAGATCGTCATGCCCGCTGACCATGTCGCGCCACCAGGCCTCCTTGACATTCCGCTTGAGTTCCACGCCCAGCGGTCCGTAATCCCAGAATCCGTTCAGTCCCCCGTATATCTCGCTCGACTGAAACAGGAATCCCCGTCGCTTGCACAACGAGACCAGCTTGTCCATTTCCATCGTGGCAACTCCTCCAGGGATCGCTAGGCGGGAACAAAGTTCACCAGTGTAATCGTTGGACCTTGAAATGGTCCATGCGTCGCGCCGGCGTTCGTGCGCCGCCCACCGATTCGCCGCCGGCAAAGGGGGCGTCGCATCGGCGCGGAGTCGCTCTCCCGGCCGTGGGGCCAGCTTGCCGATCCCGGGTCTTGACCTTAGAATCAGCAACGTCGGTGATGGGCAAAAGAGCAGCCAGAGTGGCGGAATGGCAGACGCGCCGGATTCAAAATCCGGTGTCCGATAAGGACGTGTGGGTTCAAGTCCCTCCTCTGGTACTTCTTCGCTAGAAATTCAGCGTAAACTGGGTGTAGAAGAAGTCGGCGTCACCCTGGAACGGCACATTCGGCGTCAGCCGGTAGTAGTCCCCGGCGAAGAAGTGCGAGTAGCCGAACACCAGATCCATGCGCGGCTTGAGCTGCCAGGTGGCGATCAGGTCGATTTCGTGTCCCAGGTCGGCGCTGCGCGGTGCGGTCCCTCCGTTGAACGCCGACATATTCACGTTGTACGGAGAGTCGTTCTTGTTCTCCAGGAAGAAGTAGTGGTACCAGGCCAGCACCTTCCACTTTTCGTGGGGCTGAAACTCCAGCGTCATGTTCGGAGTCTCGATGTTGCTGCGGGAATATAGGTCCATGAATCCGTGGTACTTGTGCACTAAAGGGAACAGGTGATCAAATCCGCGCCGTTGGCCGGTCAAGTTCCCGCCGCTCGACCAGTCGTAGTAGGCCCAGACCACGGGTTTCCAGGGGTGGTCGATTTTTCGGCCGAGTCCGGCGACGGCGAATCCGGCGTTGTGGTCGGAGCCGTCGTCGTTGGTTCCGAATTGGTACGCTCCCTCAAAATCCCACAGCAGGCATTCGTGGCTGCCCTGCCAGCGCGAACCGACCGTGTTGTCATGGATGCCGTTACTGCCCGCCAGCGCGGGAACATTTTCATTCGAGAAGTAGATATAGTACAGATCGAGGGTCTGGTTTTCGCGAAGCTTATGACTTCCGAAGACACCGGCAAAGGCCTGGCGATAATCGGCGCTGTCAAAATTCCTGGGATCGGTGACGACCGGCCGCGTCAAGAAGGCGTTGACCGTCCAATCGGCGGAGCGATAAATGAAGTCCAGACCTTCGAACGTCCGTCGGGTGTTGCCCCAGTCCAGCGGCGAAACCAGACGCTGTGAGCCGTACAGCAATTCCTGCCGGCCGATCCGCGCGGTGACGTCACCGTCCAGCAGATCGAATAGCGCAACGTCGGCGAACAGGTTCTGCATGTCCGCACGATTCACTTCGATTCCGCGGGGCGCGAAATTCTCGCCGTTGCTGTCGGCGTCGATCATCTCGCCGTACAACCGTACTCGCGATCCTATTTCCAGGTTGGCGTACAGTCGAGTGCGATGGAGCAGAAAGTCGTCATCGCGGCCGGTCAGTCCGAGGCCGCGCAAGTTCCGCTCGCCATGGTAACGGGCTCGGTATTGCCCGCCGATGTCGAGAACCATGCTCTCTGCGACGCAGAGCCGCTTCAGGTTCTCGCCCAGGTGGTGGTCGCCATAGGCCGGGTCACAGAGGTAGTCAAACTTGTTGTTGTAGAACAGCGGCGCGTAGGCGCTCGCCACAGCCTTTTTCAACGCATTTCGCTTGGCCTGGCATGCGGCGCATTCGCACGGTTCAGCGCATTCGCCGGCCGCTGCCGAAATCGCTGTGTAGCTTGCATCGTAAGATTCGACGTCAAGCATGGAATTATCGGTAAACTCGACGCCGTTCTGCGCGGTCGATGGGAGCGACTCCGTGGAAGGCGTCAGGTCATGAATCCGTACCTGAATCGATCGAGGATCTTCCGCGGCCGCTCGATGCGCCGCCAGGGCAAGCAGCGCGACACACACGTAAATGCTCCGCCTCTCCATAGCATCCTCCTGGCCGATCCGTGGCCCGGTTGTAGCTATCGACCGTCGGTGCCTCGAGTCCGGATCAATTGCGGTTGGCGCCGGAACAGTTTACGCAGCTTACGTTGCGGCTGTGCGGCATTGCAGCTTTGCGCCTCAATTCTTCAAGTTCGCCGCCATTTTTATCCGCCCCCCTCACCCCCCCGCCCCTCTCCCCATGCAACCGTGGAATACACGGTCGCATGGGGCGAGGGGAGCCGAGGAATTCAGATTGGGGTGCGCAACAGATTTGGTCGGGTCAAGAACACGACTTTTTTGTCAGTCCTCCCGTCCCGTCTCCCAGGTAATACCTGGGAGTTCTGGTGGGCCTCGGAGTACCTCGACCCACCCTACAGGCCCCTACAGACTCTCGGAATCCGATCGCGCGAAAACGGCATGTCGCATTTTTCGGTCTAATGGATCGCGAATCGCTCCAGTGCCCGGTAAAGCGAACGGCGGCTGATCCCCAATCGTCGGGCCGCGCGGGCCTTGTTGCCGTTTTCGGATTCGAGGACTTCGACGATCTTGGCGCGTTGCAGTGACGCCAGGTCATCGGAGACCAGGTCATCCCGAGTCGTCAGAGGGGTCGTCTGAATTTCCGCGGGGAAATCTTCGAGAAAGACCTCTTTCTCGTCGGCCATGATCTTGGCTCGCTCGATCGCATTGATCAATTGGCGAACGTTGCCGGGCCAGCAGTAAGCTTCCAATGCCGCCAGCGCTTCGGCATCGATTGTCCATTGCGGGCCGAGAAAGTGGCGAGTCAACAACCGCACGTCGCCTGGCCTTTCCCGCAACGGAGGAACTTCCAGGCAGAGCACGTTGATGCGATAGAAAAGATCTTCGCGAAACCGGCCCGCTTTTACTTCGTCGCCCAACTGCCTGTTGGTCGCGGCAAGCAGTCGCACGTTGACGCGCCGCTCCTTCACTGAACCCACGCGGCGCATCGAACCGTCTTCAAGTACGCGCAGCAGCTTGGCCTGCAGCGAGCCCGGCATTTCGCCCATTTCGTCAATGAACAACGTGCCCCCATCGGCCATTTCAAACAACCCGGGCTTGGACGAGACCGCCCCGGTGAAGGCTCCTTTTTCGTAGCCAAAGAGTTCACTCTCGAGCAGCGTTTCGGGCAGGGCCGCACAATTGATCGTGATCAGCGGCCGGTCGTGGATCGGGCTGGCCCGGTGCAGTTCCCGCGCGACCAGCTCTTTGCCCGTGCCGGTTTCGCCCTGGATCAGGATCGGCTTGCCCGACGGCCCGGCCCGCTCGATCAATTTCAACAGGTCTTTGATCGCCGGAGATTCTCCCAGGATCCGGCTCGACTCGCCGCTGCGCTGCAGCACGGTCCGCAACGTGCGATTCTCCTGCCGCAGTTTGCCGTGCTCGGCCGCTTTCTGGACGGCGACCAGCAGGGCCTCGAGGCTGGCCGGCTTCGTCAGATAGTCAAAAGCGCCTCTCCGCATCGCTTCCACCGCCGACTCGATGCTGCCGGACCCGGTCAAGATGATCACCTCGCTGTCCAGTTCCAGTTCCTTGATCCGCGCCAAGAGCTCCAGGCCCGATTGGCCCGGCATGAACAGGTCGACGATTACAACGTCGAAATGGCGGTGGTTCATCTTCTCCAGTGCCCCCGGCGCATCGGGGGTCTCGTCCATCCGGTGCCCCTCGCGCGCGAATCGGCGCAACACCGCATGTCGAAAATCAGACTCGTCGTCGACGATCAGAATATCCAACGGCACCTGTCGCGATTCCATAAACTTGTCGATTCGCTCCCTTCGTCGTTCCGTTCTGGTTGCGATCGACCCGGTCGCACGCGATCCGTGCGCCATGGTCGAATCCTGCATTGCTTTCACTCTAGCGCGGTTCGTTCCAGTAGATCTTCACGTTGTGGGTCTGCCGACCCACGGCGACGATGTCGATGCGACCGTCGCCGTTCAGGTCTCCGGTGGCCAGATCCTCGATCGCGACACCACCAGGATCGATGATTGAGCGGGTCCAGGTCGTGACGTCCCCATGGGGCGGATCATAGATGCGCAGCCCGCGTCTCCAGGCATCCGAACGATCGTCGCGCACACCGATGACTAATTCCTCATCGGGATCATCGTCCAGGTTAACGCAGGCCACGGCGTGCCCCCATTGCAGGTCTTCGTCGAGCACCATTCGATTCCATAACCAGTCGCCTTGGCCGGAACGAGGTGTCTCCGGTCGTGTGTAAACGACGACTTGGTGCCCGTGCCACGGTTCGATCGTTGCCAGATAATCGCGACCCGCTGACAGCGTGCCGCGTTTGATTTCGCTCGCGCCCCGATTGGGACTGGTTTCCTGGTTTCCCGTCCCGATACGCGTTCGCCGCCATACGCCTTGGCGTTCCCGCGGTTCCTGTTGGCGTGCTTGAGGCTGGCGTTCCAGCAGGTGCACGCCCTCAAACGACACGACGAGCAGTTCCAGTTTCCCGTCCCCATCGATGTCGGTTGGGAACAGGTTGTGGCTGACGTGCAATTCGTCGTCCAGCACCCGGGCTTTCCAGGGGCCCGACCTGGGATCGTCCGGAATGGTGTAGGAGAGCAGACGTACGCCCTGTTCCGCGAACTGCGGGCGCGTCGATCCGCGTCCCAGCAGGGGTGAAACGAGCAACTGAGCGCGGCCGGTTCCATCCAGATCGGCGAAGACCATTCGGTGGGTCGTCGGCTCCTCGCCGATCCCATGGACGATCCATGGCGCAGCGGGGTCGGCGGCGGCTCGAATCCACTGGATCGTGCCGCCCGAACTGGTGTTGCCCGGGTTCCAGTCGGCACCGACAGCGAAGTCAAGTTGCCCATCGCCGTCGATGTCATAGGGCGCGAAGCAGACGTTGTCTTTGCGGGTCTGTCCTGGACCAATCAACAGGTGCTCGCGAAACGACGGGTTCTCCAGCCAGATAATCCGTTCGGAATCGACGACGGCGATGTCGAGTTTCCCGTCCCGGTTCATATCCAGAATTCGGACGGCGTAGCCGACGGTGAGCTGAGTGTCGAGTTGTTGTTCGCGAAATTTGAGCCCGGCCGGTTCCGCGGCGTCGCTCGGCGCATCCCATGGGCCCCCGCGCATCAATACCAGAACGATGCCGACGATCGTGGTTCGCAAAAGACTACCGCTCATTCGCCATACTCCTCGATCACCGTCCGGCGGGGTGGGTGATTTTGCTGACGGAGGCGAACACGAATCCCAGCCCGGAACGGGTACGGCGTCAGGAAAAAAGGGGCGGCGTTCGTGCTCCGCTGCGGCTCAGCATAGCATAAGACGACGGGGATCTGCAGTGGTTGATCATGGTCCCGCGTTGAGGTTGCGGATGAACGATCGCCATTCCGCTTCGAATTCGGCCAGCGGCATTCCGACAAATCGTTCGAATCGTGCCACAGGTTCCATTTGCCGTATGCTGCGGCGAACGTAAGCGTCCAGGAATCCCCCCGCGATCAAGTCATATTCGAAGATCAAGTAGTAGGCTACGCCCCAGGCGACCAGATAGTGCCGGTGCGATTCGGGCAAATTGTGGCCGGCAAGAAATGCGAGATCGTTCGCTTGCAGCAATTCGGCCAAAGGCAGATCTTCGCGCGACTGTAGCAAGCGGCGCAGGTCCCGCAGACGGCTCCGATCGGGCCCGTCAATCCGCAGCGTATCATCCTCCAGCTGGCTCGATTCGATAATCTGGGCGAGCCCTTCGTTCAGCCATCGGGGCACGGCATATCGATCTCCGGGGTAGACAAAGTCCTCGAGATAAGCGTGGAACAGTTCATGGTTCAGGCGCTGGAACAGTTGCCCGGCAACCTGATCGAATCGGCGCGCATTCCCGGAGCGGGCTTCCTGGATCCGGCTGATTGCCGTTTCGTATTCGTCGTCCCAGAGTTTCTTTCGCAGACGCAGTTCCTCGCGTACCTTCTCCTCGCTTAATCCTGCCTTGCGCAGTTCGCGCGCCACATTGGCGATGCGCGCTTGGAACTCGGAACGCCGCTCGTCGAACTGGCGCTGCTGGGCCTCGAGCTCCTGTCTGGCGATCGACCAGCGTTCACTGAACGCGGCCAGATCGCTGCCGGCGATCACCTGGTGCGAATCGACGGCATAGAATGCCGGGCCGTTGAACTCCAAGCCAGCGTCGGAGAAGACCCTGGCCCGTTCCTCTTCCGAACCCAGCAGCACGACGCGCAGCAGGCGTTGGGGGAGCCTGCGGGGCGGGATCAGCTGCCGGAACGCGCGGAACACCTGCTCGATGCGGACGACGGCTCGACGCGTGGCCTGCTCGCCTGCGGTACTCTCGAGTTCAAACCAAGGGCCGCGGTAGTGCCACCATCGTGTTCCGTCCCGGGGTCGTTCCTCGAGCGGAACGAGATCCATCCGCGCCGCCTCGATACTCGCGCGGTTGCGGATCCACTGGTAATGTCCGAGCAGCTCGTTGCGCTGATCTTCCGGCAACCGCTTGCGATGTTCGACCTCTTTGGCGTTGAGTGGGTGCACGATCGCGGAAACGGTCTTGCCCGGCGAGCGAATAATCTCGGCAAACTCGATCTCGTCGTCGTGTTCGGCAAGCGACAATCCACGCAGCAATCGTCCGCCCCGCAATCGCAGTTGCTCCATCGGCCACTCGCCGGCTGGCAAACCGCGAAGCGACTGTTCGTTGATTCGGGGCAGGGCGGCGACCGTTTTTTCTCCCTCGGCCGATCCCGGCACGCGCGGGTCATGCACGCCCAGAAACTCCTGCCGTTGCTCCGACCATTCGATTGCCTGCAGCACGGCGATCGACTTGCGCGTTCGTACCTGATGACCGCGCTGCCGCAACGCATCGACCAGCGGCGCCGGCATCGATTCCTCGACGATCAGCTCGTCCGGTCTCCATTGGTGGTGAATTCGCGGATCCTGCACGGCGTCGGCCAGGTCACGATCCAGATCAAGACGCCGTACCAGCAGAGAAGCCACCTGGGAGATGATCGTCGGTCCGCCGGCGGCGCCGAGCGTGAGCAGGGGCCTCCCGTCGCGGAGCACGATCGTCGGGCTCATGCTCGACAACGGTCGCTTTCCCGGTTCGACGCGATTCGCCTCCGCTCCCACTAACCCAAATGCGTTGGGAACTCCCGGCTCGATGGAGAAATCATCCATTTGGTTATTGAGGAAGACGCCGGTTCCGGGAACAACGACCTTGGAGCCGAACGAGGTGTTGACGGTTGCCGTAATCGCGACCCAGTTTCCTTCGTCATCGGCGGCGGCGATGTGGGTGGTGTGCTTCTGGAAAAGTTCCTCGCGGGCAGCCGGCGGCTCGCCATGGCCGTCGACCGCCGTCGCCCGCTGGGGGTCGATGCGTCGGGCGAGTTGGGCGCCGTACTCGGCGGCGGCCAGTCCGCGCGGGACCGGCGCAAAGGCCGGATCGCCGAGCCAATGCGCACGGTCGGCGAACGCCAGCTTCATCGCTTCGGCCATCAGATGAAGGCAATCGGCGGGATCGCGAGCGTGCAGTGCCCTGAGGTCGAAGGGGGCCAGCGTATTCAGTATCTGCGCGACGTGCACTCCGCCGGAACTCGGTGGCGGAAATCCGATGATCTCGAATTCGCGATACCGGGTACGGAGCGGTTCGCGCGAGACCGGTTCGTAACCCGCGAAATCGGCGGCGGTCAAGATGCCGCCATTCTCCGCCATCCATTCCCCTACCGATTCGGCAAACGGCCCCTGATAAAACCACTCGACGCCCCGTTCCGCGATGGCGCGATAGGTTTTGGCCAGGTCGGGCTGGTACAGGGTCTGGCCTTCGCGGAGCGGAGCCCCGTCGGGGGCCAGGAGAATCCGGCGCGTCTCCGGAAACTGCTCGATCGCCGAACGAGACTGGCGGATATTCCGAGCGTAAACGGCGTCAATCGCGAAGCCATTTTCCGCGATTTGCGCGGCCGGACGCAACAGTTCGCTCAACGTGCAGCGGCCATGTTCCTTGATCGCATGCTGGTACGCGCGCAGGGCGCCTGGTACCGCGACCGCCAGCGGTCCTGTCTGGCTCCATTCGACCTTGGCCACGCCGTTGACCAGGTACATTTCGGCTCGTGCGCCCGCCGGAGCGGCCTCGCGCCCATCCATGGCGAACAGCCTGCCGTCCGCACGGCGCAACAGCACGAAGCAACCGCCGCCGATCCCTGAGTTGTGTCCGTCAACCACACCCAGTGTCAGTGCCGCCGCTACCGCCGCGTCGACCGCGTTTCCGCCCGCACGAAAGGCGTCGATCCCCGCCCGCGTCGCCAGCGGGTGGACCGTCGCCACCATGTTCCTTGATGAGCCGGGTGCTGCCGTCAGCAGCAGCGCCAGGAACAGCGGAGCCGAGGTGGTGGTGGAAATCATGACGCGTCAGCCGGCGGCGTTCGTCTTCACCGCGGGATTGCTTGCGATGTTCACCCAGACATGCACATGCGGCACGCCACGGAAATACCAGACGAACGCTGGCCCCTCGAGCCGCCAGTTGTCCCAGATCCGGTCGCTGCCCAGATCCTGATCGGTATAAAAGGCGAGATGGCACTTGTCCAACCCGCCCTGCTCGGTCAGGCACTGCTCGACCTCCTCGCGGTCGGACTGCCGGTACGGTTCGAGCAGCTTCCGCAGCACCTCCTGCACCAGACCTTTTTGATCGCCGCTAAGTTCGGAGATCGGCAAGCCGTCAAACTTGCCGGTGGCGCCCCGGAATGCGATACCAGACTCTTGCGGCGATTTGGCAACTTCGGCAATCGCGCGCTGCTTTCCGTCCAGCATCTCGTAGACCTTGTTGGCCGCCAATGCCTGTTCCCAGAATACGTTACCCGGGTGGCCCGGCTTTTCATCGAATCCGCTCGCCGCATGACCGTAGAACAACGGGCCGCCGAAAGCAACATGTTCGGTGCTGTTGCCGTCGCATCGCATGGTCATATGTCGGCCCGTCATTACAAACTCAAATTTCGCATCTCCCGGCTTTCCAAAAATCGCCAGACTTTGATCGCCGCCAAACGGTTTGCCGCCGGTGTCATCCTTCAACTGCTTGTCGATCTTCCCGTGCCATTCCGGATTGATGATGCCCTCAAAGATCGTGCGAACCAGCCGCTGCTGCTGTTGCGTGTAAAATTCGCTGTTAATGGACGGCTCGGTGATCTGCCAGTTATTCGACACGCGCGAGCGCAACAGGCCGCGTTTCGGATCGACGTGATTCCAATCGAAACAGACGACTTTGCGCTGGGCGGGGGTCAGCGCGTCATAAAGCTCCTTGACGCTGGACTCGGGAAGGTTGGCAGCGGGAGTGGGATCAGCGGCGGGCAGCAATCGGGAATCGACGACCCCCACGGCACTCGCCGCGGCGACGCCCGCAGCACTAAGGCTTGCCACTCGCAGAAACTCGCGACGGCCGATTTCACTTGCGCCACGATCACAATCGGGACAAATCCACTCGCGAGACCCCATGGCAACCTCTCCCAAAATTGGCGAATCAGGACAACGTGCGCCGCCGCAACGCGATTTTGTGGTCGAGTTGCTCCGCAACTCGACGCCGAGTCGCGGAGCGACTCGGCCACAATGCGACTCGGCCACGCTACGGCGGTATTAGACCGGAATTTTCGCGGGCTTGCAAATCGGCGTGGTTGTTTGAGCCGGGTCGCTGACCGGATCACGTGCCGCTGCCTCACGGTTCCCACAGAATGCCCGGGAACGGCGATCAACTCGAAATCTGGGTGAGCGAACGCAGCTCGCGCGGCAGCGGAAAATGCACCTCTTCTTCGCGGATGGTGCGCGTCTCCAGCGTGGCGGCAAAGCGGCGGCGCAGGAATTCCAGGCAGTCCGCGACTTTCGATTCCGGCGCACTGGCCCCGGCCGTGACGACGACCGTTTCGTTGCCGTCGAACCAATCGTCCTGAATATCGGCCGCCGAGTCGATCAAGTAGGCCCGTACGCCACGCTCCAACGCCAGTTCCTTGAGCCGCTGGCTGTTGGAACTGTTCTGGCTGCCGAGCACCAGCACGACATCCGCCTCCTGGGACAAGATTGCGACCGCCTCCTGACGATTCTGAGTCGCGTAGCAGATGTCTTCCTTGGGAGGTCCTGCGATTTGCGGAAAGCGTTCTTTGAGTCGCCGGATGATCCGGTTAGCGTCGTCGACGGAAAGTGTGGTCTGCGTGAGGTAGGCGACGCGGGCGTCGGCAGGCAAGTCCAGCCGGTCGACATCCTCCGGTTGCTCGACCAGCACGATCGATTCCGGAGCTTCCCCCATCGTGCCGATCACCTCATCGTGGCCATC
>Ga0233424_10001204_pt1 | contig 24559 bp, 19 predicted proteins | sample Watercolumn_Towu_FD_181011 | JGI IMG/M metagenome (GOLD analysis project Ga0233424, IMG submission 181011) | Freshwater microbial communities from Lake Towuti, South Sulawesi, Indonesia - Watercolumn_Towuti2014_125_MG | ecosystem: Environmental > Aquatic > Freshwater > Lake | place: Indonesia... | reverse complement strand
CCGGGATCACGCGACGCAGGTACGGCAGCGGACGCACGAACGATCGGCCGTGCTCACGGAATGCGTACGAGATCGGCACCTCGGCGTAGCGGAAGCCCTGTGCGAGCAGATCGCACGTCAGGATCTGCGCGTAGTTGTAGTCGTGGCTGATCCGTGCGGCGCGTGCCGCGCCGGCCGAGAGCGCGCGATACCCGCTCTGCCCGTCGCTGAGCTTCACGCCCGACCACGTGCGCAGCGTGCGCGTCAGGACGATGTTGCCGATCCGGCGTCGCCACAACATCCGGTCGATCCGGCCGGCGAACCGCGACCCGACGACGTAGTCGGCGCGCCCGGCCAGGATCGGCTCGACGAGGTCGGCGAGTTCTTCGGGCGCGTACTCGCCGTCGGCGTCGCAGAACGCCACCGCGGCAGGTCGGCGCGCCGATGCCGCCGCAAGACCGGTCCGGATCGCCGCGCCAAGGCCACGGCCGGACCCGTGCGCGACGACATGGACACCGAGCAACCGTGCGATCGCGGCGGTGGCGTCGCGCGACCCGTCGTCGACGACGATGACCTCGACCGGGTGCCCGTGGACCGCGGGCGGGACTCGGGCGATCAGCTCACCAATCGTGAGGGCTTCGTCGCGCGCGGGAAGGATCAGGATGACGGGGCGCATTCCGACCTCCACGGCCCGGCTCCAACTTGACTCAAGTAAGGTTGCCTTTAATAATGGTGGCGTGCAAGTCGGAGACCAAGCGCCGCGACGGCGCCACCACCCGAACCCGACCGGCGCCGGACGCCGCCGGGCCGCCACGACGTTGCTCGTCGCACTCGTGGCCGCCGGCACCGGTGCGTGCGGCGGAGGCGGTGGCGGCGCCGATCTCGTCATCTACTCGGGCCGAACCCAGGATCTCATCGAACCGCTGATCGACCGCTTCGAGCAGGAAACCGGACTCGACGTCGAGGTCCGCTACCCGGGCGACAGCGCGGTGGCGGCGCTCCAGATCGCCGAGGAGGGCGATCGTGGTCCCGACCTGTTCATCAGTCAGAGCCCCGGTGCGATGGGGTACCTCGACAGCCAGGGCCTCCTCGCCCCGCTGTCGGAGTCCGCGATCGGCGCCCTCGGCGAGCGGTTCCGGGCCGAGAACGCGCACTGGGTCGGCACCTCAGGGCGGGTGCGCGTGCTCGTGTACAACACGAACGCGGTGGATCCGGAGTCACTGCCCGACTCGGTGTTCGATCTCGTCGACGATGCCTATCGAGGGCGTGTCGGTGTCGCGCCGACGAACCCGTCGTTCATCGACTTCGTGTCGGCGTTGCGCGAACTCGAGGGCGACGAGGCGACCACGGCGTGGCTGCGCGGCCTGGTGGACAACGGCGCGCGGAGCTACAAGAGCAACGATGCGGTGCTCGCTGCCGTCGCCCGAGGTGAGATCGACCTCGGTCTCGTGAACCACTACTACAACGAGCGCGCAAAACAAGAGGATCCCGATCAGCCCACCGAGAACCATCTGTTCGACGCGGGCGATCCGGGTTCGCTCATCCTGATCACGACGGTCGGCCGCTTGACCTCGGGCGACGATCACCGTGATGCCGCGGACCGGTTCGTGTCGTTCTTGCTCACCGACGAGTCGCAGCGGTACTTCGCGCAGGAGACTTTCGAGTATCCACTCGTCGAGACCGTGCCGCCCGCGGTCGAGGACCTCCCGCCGCTCGCCGACATCGCCGCCCCGTCCGTCGACCTGGCCCGCCTCGGCGACGACTTCGAGGCGACCGGAGATCTGATTCGTGACAGTGGTCTCGCCGACGGCTGACCTCCGACTCCCGGTTCGCGTCCGGCGCTACTGGCGTGCCGCGCCGGTACCGCTCGTGCTGGCGGCGGTGTTCGTCGCGGTGGGATTCGCGCTCCCGTTCGCCTACCTCGTCGTCCGCAACCTGCACGGGGACCTGCTCGCGACTTTGCGCGACGAGCACATCGCTGGGCCGCTCGGGCGCACGCTCGCGCTCGCCTTCACGACATCGATCACTACCGCCGTCATCGGCACGGCGCTCGCGTGGTTGCTCGTCCGCACCGACCTGCCCGGCCGACGGTGGATGCGGAAGCTGGCGCCGCTGCCGCTCGTGTTCCCGAGCTTCATCGGTGCGTTCTGCTTCCTCGCGGCGTTCACCGAAGGTGGACTGCTCGAGCAGTACGTGCTCGCTCCACTCGGCGTCGAACAACTCTGGCGCATCGAAGGGTTCGGGTGGGCCGTGCTCGTGCTCACCCTGTTCACGTACCCCTACGTCTACCTCCCGGTCGTCGCGCGACTCGCTGCGCTCCCACCGTCGATCGAGGAGAGTGCCCGCGCACTCGGACGAACGCCGCGCCAGACCTTCAACACGGTCGTGTTACCGCAGACGCTCGGGGCCATCGGCGCGGGCGCGCTCCTCGTCTTCCTGTATTCGCTCAGCGAGTTCGGGGCCGTCGCGCTGTTGCGGTATGACACGCTCACGCGCAGTATCTACGCGTCGACGCGGTCGTTCGACTCGCGCGCCGCGTTCGCGTCGAGCCTCGTGCTCGGGTTGTGCGCGATCGTCGTGATCGGTGGTGAGCGACGTTGGGCGGCGCGGCGCGCGCGGACCGAGGCGCTCGGTGCCGGACGCTCGGTCGTCACGTATCCGCTTGGTCGAGCGACCGCACCCGCACTCGGCTTCGTCGCGCTCGTTGGATTCCTGTCGTTGTGCGCACCGCTCGCGGTACTCGGGCAGTGGGCATGGCGAGGACTCTCGAACGGCAGCGCGCTCCACGCTGAGCGGCTCTTCCCCGCGGCGCGCACGACCGCGATGTACGGCGTCGTCGGCGCGTGCATCGCGGTCGTGGTCGTACTCCCCGTGGCCTACCTGTCGGTTCGGCATCCTCGTGCACGCATCGCGCGAGCCACGAGCGCAATCGTCACGACGTCGTTCGCGTTCCCCGGGCTCATCATCGGGTTCGCGTTCGTGAGCCTGGCCCAGAGCGCGTGGGTCCCCGAGCAGCTCTACCTGAGCCCGCAACTGCTCGTCGTCGCCTACGTGGTGCACTTCGGCGCACAAGCGCTGCGCGCCTCGGAGGTCGCGGTCGGAGGGGTGCCCCGCCGGATCGGCGACGCCGCCCGCGCCCTGGGTGCGAACGGGTGGCGACGCTTCTTCCGCGTCGAGCTTCCCCTCATGCGGTCCGGTCTCGCAGCCGGCGGTGGGCTGGTGATGCTCTCGATCATGAAGGAACTGCCCGCCACGTTGCTGCTCATCCCGAACGACAGCGACACGCTGGCGCGCCGCATCTGGTTCGCGACCGAAGATCTGTTCTATGCGCAGGCGGGCGTGTTCGCCCTCGTGCTGCTCTTCCTCTCGGGTGTGCTCACCTGGCTGCTCACGATCCGGCCGCTCGAACGGGATGGCCGCGTGTGACGCTGCGGCGGGTCTGTGCCGGGATCGGCCTCGGAGTGAGCGCGTGGTGTGCGCTCGGCCTCGCGGCGCGCGCGACGACGAACGCTCGCACGACGGCTGACGAGCCGCAGTACCTGATGACCGCGCAATCGTTGGCTGCCGATCTCGATCTCGACGTGGCCAACCAACGGGCGGCCGGCGCGTACCGCGCGTATCACGAGGCCGGTCTTCCGTTGCAGGAGGAGATTCACGCGGACGGATCACGGGTGAGCCCGCACGATCCGTTGCTGCCTGCGCTGCTTGCGGCCCCGATGGCGCTCGGTGGCTGGCCGCTCGCCAAGCTCGCGCTCGCAGGTGTCGCAGGTTGCCTTGCCGCGCTGGTGGTGTTCGTCGCCGAGGCTCGTCTCGGTGCGCGCCGTCGCGTCGTCGTTCCCGTTGTACTCGCGGCGTTCTCGGCCGCGCCGCTCGCGGTATACGCGACGCAGGTCTACCCCGAGATCGCCGCCGCACTCGCGCTCACCGCCGCGATCGCGATCGTCACGGCGCCCAAGGCGGGTCGGGCCACGCTCGTCGCGGTCGCGTTTGCCGCAGTCGTGTGCGCGTTGCCGTGGCTTTCGGCGAAGTATCTGCCGGTCGCGGCCGGCCTGGTATTCGTCGGCTGGTCGCGATTGCGTCGTGGCCCGTTGCTCGGCGCGCTGGTTTTCGGCGCGGCGACGTTCGCCGTCGCGCACCTCCGTTGGTACGGCGGGCTCACGCCGTACGCCACGGGCCGGCACTTCGGCGACGGTCAACTCGAGGTCGTGGGTGACCCCGACCTCGTCGGCCGATCGGTCCGTCTCGCCGGCCTACTGGTCGACCGCGACTTCGGCCTCGCCGTCTGGCAGCCGCTGCTGATCGTTGCCGTGCCGGCCGCCGCGGCACTCGTCGCGAGCCGATCGCAGCTTCGCGCCGTCGTACTGATCCCTGCGGCGCTCGGCTGGCTCAACGCGACCTTCGTCGCGCTCACAATGCACGGCTGGTGGTTTCCCGGACGCCAGGTGATCGTCGTGTTGCCCTGCCTCGTGCTCGCGATCGTCTGGTGGCTCGACCGGATCGACGCATCGCCGAGCTGGTTGTGGGCCGCGACTGCGCTCGGCGCTTCGCTGTACCTGTGGCTCGTGGTGCAAGTGCTCACGACGAGCACCCGCCTCGTCACCACCTTCGCCGACCTGTCCCACCCGTGGTGGCGTGTGGTGCGCCGCGTGCTTCCCGACGGTCGCGCCGACCGGCCGCTCGACACCGGGTTGCTCGCAGCTTGGGCACTTGGGCTCGGCGGCGCCGCGATCGCCGCGGCGCGTGCCGAGCGCCGGCGGCGGGTGGGTGCACCCGACGCCTCCACCGACGACGCCGACCCTAGATCGGACACCGCGCCCCACCGGTTCCCCGACCGGCTCAGCCTTCCCGAACCGTCGCCCCATCCTGTTTCTCCTCGACTGCAAGGAATGTCCCGATGATCAAACTCGCACCGCTGTTCTGCGTCGCCACCCTGGCGTTGGGCGCCGCAGCCTGTTCCGATGACGACGGCGAAGCCGTTCGCGACTGCCCGTCCGAGTCGGGGTCCGAAACCCGGTCCGAGTCCGCGCCGGAACCCGCATCCGAAACCGCGTCAGCACCCGCATCCGGCTCCGAAGCCGAGTGCCCCTCGGGATCGGCGTCCGGATCCGGCAGCGGCGAGGCGATCTGCGACCCGTTCGGCAACGCCGCCGACGCGGACACGACGGTGAACGTGTCGCTCACCGAGTACGCCGTCGCGCTCGACCGCGTGAGCGTTCCGGCGGGCAAGGTTCACTTCGCGATTGAAAACGCCGGTCGCGAGGTCCACGAACTCGTGGTCGTGCGGTCGGAGTCGGTCGACGCGCTCCCGCTCGACGACGAGGGGTTGCTCGACGAGGCGGCCGTTGCCGAGGGCGACTTCATCGGCGAAGTCGAGGGTTTCCCTGCGGGTGAGACCTGTGACGGCACCTTCGAACTCGCCGCAGGCAAGCACGTCTTGCTCTGCGCAATCGTCGAGGAAGCTGGCGACGGTGAGCGGTCGAACCATCTCGCCGAAGGCATGGCGGTCGAGTTCACCGTTCAGTAGTACCCGAGGCGGAGAATCCCGAGCCGGGGGAGGAGTCCGTCGTGTGACGAAGAGAATCTCCCACGGCTCGCCTGCCGAAGGTCGAGACCCGAGTGCGGTCGGCGCATTCCTGAGCTCCAGGGAGGCACCGCTTTGGCTTGCACTCGGGCGGTCCGAGTGCCAGAGTTGGTTAGCACTCTGCTATGGTGAGTGCTAACCAGCGTGCTGGTCGCCCGTTCCGGGCCCGTGCCCGTTGGCCATCCGATCCGTAACCGTCTCCGCAGCCGACGTGGTCGAGCCGCTCAGGGCCGAGCCGAGGCACACCAGGGCAGCAAGCCAACCAAGGCCGTCAAGCCAACCAGAGGTCAGAAGGGGTATCGAAGATGCCGAAGCAGATTGCTTACAGCGAGAACGCTCGCCGTTCGCTCGAGGCGGGCATGAACAAGCTCGCCGACGCCGTGCGCGTCACGCTCGGCCCGAAGGGCCGCAACGTGGTGCTCGAGAAGAAGTGGGGCGCACCCACGATCACCAACGATGGCGTGTCCATCGCCAAGGAGATCGACCTCGAGGACCCGTACGAGAAGATCGGTGCCGAACTCGTCAAGGAAGTCGCCAAGAAGACCGACGACGTCGCCGGTGACGGCACGACCACCGCGACCGTGCTCGCCTGGGCGATGGTGCGCGAAGGCCTGCGCAACGTTGCCGCGGGTGCCAACCCGATGGTGCTGAAGAAGGGCATCGAGACGGCGGTCGCCGCTGCCGTCGAAAGCATCCAGAGCTCGGCGAAGAAGGTCGACACCGACCCGACGCAGATCGCCAATGTCGCCGCCATCTCCGCGGCCGACAAGGAGATCGGCAAGCTCATCGCCGACTCGCTCGAGAAGGTCGGTAAGGACGGCGTGATCACCGTCGAAGAGAGCCAGACCTTCGGCATGGAACTCGACCTCGTCGAGGGCATGCGCTTCGACAAGGGCTACATCTCGCCCTATTTCGTGACCGACCCCGAGCGCATGGAGGGCGTTCTCGACGACCCGTACATCCTGCTCGTGTCGAGCAAGATCTCCGCGGTCAAGGACATGCTCCCGGTCCTCGAGAAGGTCATGCAGACCGGTCGTGCGCTCGTCATCATCGCCGAGGACGTCGAGGGCGAAGCTCTGGCCACGCTCGTCGTCAACAAGATCCGCGGCACGTTCAAGTCGGTCGCGATCAAGGCTCCCGGTTTCGGCGAGCGTCGCAAGGCGATGCTCCAGGACATGGCGATCCTCACGGGTGGTCAGGTCGTGAGCGAAGAGGTCGGCCTGAAGCTCGAGAACATCGGCCTCGACTTGCTCGGTCGCGCCCGCAAGGTCGTGATCACTAAGGACGAGACCACCATCGTCGAGGGTGCGGGCAAGAAGTCCGAGGTGCAGGGACGCATCGGGCAGATCCGCAACGAGATCGAGAACACCGACTCGGACTATGACCGTGAGAAGCTCCAGGAGCGGCTCGCCAAGTTGTCGGGTGGTGTGGCGATCATCAAAGTCGGCGCGGCCACCGAGGTCGAGCTGAAGGAGAAGAAGCACCGCATCGAGGACGCGGTCCAGACCACCAAGGCGGCGGTCGAGGAGGGTGTCGTCCCCGGCGGCGGTGTTGCGCTGCTCCGCGCGCAGGCCAAGGTGCTCGAGGCCGCGGCGAAGCTTGAGGGTGACGAGGCGACCGGCGCCAAGATGGTCGCCCGTTCGCTCGAAGAGCCGCTGAAGCAGATCGCCGTCAACGCCGGCATGGAGGGCGGTGTCGTGGTCGAGAAGGTTCGCAACCTGAAGGGTGCGAACGGCCTCAACGCCGCAACCGGCGACTACGAGGACCTGGTCAAGGCCGGCGTCATCGACGCCGCCAAGGTCACCCGTTCGGCGCTGCAGAACGCGGCGTCGATCGCGGCGCTGTTCCTCACCACCGAGGCCGTCGTCGCCGACAAGCCCGAGGAGAAGGTCGCTGCGGGCGGCGGCGGCGGCATGCCTGACATGGGTGGGATGGGCGACTTCTAGCCAGTCCGTACAACCTGGTACTGCACGTCACGGGGCGGCCCTTCGGGGCCGCCCCGGTCGCGCTCGATCGACCCTCCGGTCCCTGGCCGACTCCGGCACGGAGGTCGACGTCGAGGCGCCCGACGGCACCATCGACTTCGCCGAGGTCATGGAGACGCTCGGCGCCCGGGTGAGGTGTATCGGTTCGTTCAGGTTCGTCCAGGCTGCTCCGATGAAGCTCTCATGACGATTCGCCGCGCGGTGTGTGCACTCCTTCTGTCCTCGCTCGCGTGCGCCGCGTGCGGCAACGACGACGCCGACCGGCCCGACGCTGCCGGGCCCGACCGTGATCGCGACGCTGCGCAAGAGACGACACCGCCCGCCGCCAGCGCGCCCGACGACGCCCGTGGCGTGATCATCGAGACCGTGAGCGGCGCGCGCGGCGAGGTTCTTGCCGCCGCGGTCACGAGCACGGACGACGGCTCGGCGCGCATGGTGCTCTCGCTCGAGATGGGCTCCTTACTCTCGATCACGGGCAAAGGTGAACTCGACTTCGACACGCAGGACATGGCGTTCACGCTCGACATGGGATCGCTCTCCGCACTGGCGCCCGGCGCGGTTGGCGACGACGACATGACCATCGAGATCCGGAATGTCGATGGGATCGTGTACATGCGCGTGCCGGAGTTCATGGGGAGCGCGCTCGGCGGCGGAGACGCAGAGTGGGTGGCCTTCGACACGGCCGAAGCGCTCGACAGCACCGGCCTCTCCGACGAGACGCTCGCTCAACTGCAGCAACAGGCCGACCCGTCGGCGTACCTCGCGTTCTTGCGCCGGGCCTCGGACGACATCGAAGAGGTAGGGAGCGACACGATCCGCGGTGACGCGACGACGCACTACGCGGGGACGCTGGACCTCGCCGCAACGCTCGACGAGCTGCCGGACGAGGTCCAGGACCTGGTCGACGATGCGCTGCCGAGCGAGGGTGCGGGCTCCCTCGGAAGCATCTTCGAACAGCTCGGTCTCGACGTGGTGCCGTTCGAGGTATGGATCGACGACGAGGGCCGGATGCGCAAGATGGCGATCGTCATGGACCTGACCGAGCTGTTCGACCAACTCGGTGGCGACGACATGCCTGCGGGCTTCGGCGGCGAGATGCAGATGGAACTCGAGCTCCACGACTACGGGGTCGAGGTCGACGTCGAAGCACCTCCCGCCGCAGACGTCGAACGGCTCGACCTGTCGGAGCTGGGCGACCTCGGAAGCTGACCTGGGCCCGAGTGCCTGTCGAGGCGACGGCGCGGCCCAGCCGCGCGGCGGTTGCCCCGATACGCTCGGCGCGGTGGAACCTCTGCGACCTTCGATCGGCTGGGGTGTGCTGCACCTGTTCTTCGAGGTCGACCGCTCGTCGAGTGACTCCGAGCACGGCGCCAAGCGCGTCGTCGACGCGGTCGCCTCGCTCGAGCGCGATGATCACCAGGCGCTCACGTTCGCAGTCCTCGGGCACAAGGCCGAGTTCGGGGTGATGGCGCTCGGACCCGATCTCGCCCGCCTCCACGCGTTCCAACAAGAACTTCGTGGCGCGCCGCTCAGACTCGTCGACTCCTACGTGTCCCTCACCGAACTGTCGGAGTACACGAGCACCGAGGACGACGAACGAGCCCGTCTCGCAGTCGAAGAAGGACTCTCGGGCGATGCGCTCGAATCCCAACTCGCGGTGTGGCGCGACCGCATGGAGCACTACCAGGAGCACCGGCTCCATCCTCGGCTGCCGGCCAAGGCCGTCATCGGCTTCTACCCGATGAGCAAACGCCGGATCGCGCCCGACAACTGGTACGCGCTGCCCTTCGACGAGCGCAAACGCCTCATGGGTGGCCACGCCCGCGTCGGCCGCCGCTACGCGGGCCGGATCCTGCAGCTCATCACCGGATCGACCGGGCTCGACGACTGGGAGTGGGGCGTCACGCTGCTCGCCGACGATGTAGTCGCGCTCAAAGACATCGTGCTGGAAATGCGCTTCGACGAGGTGAGCGCCCGTTACGGCGAATTCGGGTCCTTCATCACGGGCCTCGTCTTGCCCGTCAGCGACGCGCTTGCTCGCGTCGGGCTGGACCCGAGCCGGTGAGTGTGCGCGAGCGCTGCGAGGAGCGACGATGACCGAGTTCGACCGTCTCTACGTCAGTTTCCCCGCGGTACTCGTCCCGCGCCCGTTGGTGTACGAGATCGTGAAGCAGTTCGACGTCGTGCCCAACATCCGGCGCGCCAACGTCGAACCCGATCACGGCTGGCTGATCCTCGAACTGCGCGGTGATGCCGACGCACGCGCCTGCGCGATCGAGTATCTGCGCAGCGAGGGCTGTGTCGTCGACGACATGACGGGCGACATCGTCGCGGGCTGATCGACCTCGGTCGTTCGGTGCTTCGTTCCCCGACAGGCCGGCGCAGAGCAGCCGGCCGCGACGATGCTGGCGCTGCTGATGCCGGTGCGCGACGAAACGGTTCGGTGGAACTCCCCGGCGGAAGGCTCGGCGACGCTGAGCGCGCGGCGATGCACGCAGACCCGCCGCCGGCCACTCTGCGCTGGCTCGCCGCGGAGGTCGGCGCGATCCGTATCGTCGGTGTCGAGCCGCTGCGAGGCGGTTCGACGTCGGCCATGCATCGAGTCGATGTCGAGCGTCGCGACGGGTCTCAGGACGCGGTCGTGTTGCGGCGCTACGTGCTCGCGCACGTGCACGACGCGCCCGAACTGTTCGATCGCGAGGTCGCCGCGCTCACGTTGCTCGCCGGATCACCGCTCCCGATCCCTGTACTGCTCGCCGCCGACAGTCGCGCCGAGTACTGCGATGCGCCCGCGGTCGTCATGTCCTTCCTCGACGGCATGCCTCAATGGGAACTCGGTCGTCGCGATCGATTCGCCCAGCGGCTCGCCGAAACCATCGCGTCGATCCACGACACCGCTCTCCCGCACCGCGATGCCGCGCCGATCGCCCCGATTGCCCCGTACGGCCAGGCCTCGTGGGCGCCGCCGCGCTGGTCGGCCGACCCGGCGCTCTGGGAGGACGCGATCGCAATCCACCGCGGCCCGATCCCGACCACCGACGTCGGGTTCGTGCATCGCGACTTCCATCCCGGCAACCTGCTGTGGCGCCGCCGCCGCCTCGCCGGTGTCGTCGACTGGCAGGCCGCGGGCAGCGGCCCCGCGTCGATCGATCCCGGGCACTGCCGCTTGAACTTTCTGTACTACGCGCCCGAGTTGGCCGACCTGCTGCGCGCCTCGTGGGAGCAGACGACCGGGCTGCGGTACGACCCGTGGGCCGACGTCGTTTGCATCATCGGCGCCCTCGACTCACTGCGCGACCATCCGCCCAGTTCCTCGACCCGTCTGGCGCTCGAGTCCACCCTGCGGCGCGCCGTCAGCGACCTGACCCACTGACCCCGGCGCCGTCGCCCGTCACCGAGCACTGACGTTCGGGAAGATTTCGTCGAATGCGACCGGTTGCTCCTGAACTTTCGGCTCGGGTGTGGTCAGCATCGAAGCCGTGCGCCGGTTGTTTCGGTGCTCCAGAATGCCGGGCCGCCGGTCGGTCCGGGGCTTCCGTTCACGCTCCCGTAACAATCGGGTGCGTCCGGCGAAACACAACCCGGTCACGCTGTCCCAGACTCAGCAAGCACGGGCAAGCCCGGACTCGGCAAGCATGGGCAAGCCCGGACTCGGCAAGCACGGGCAAGCCCGGACTCGGCAAGCACGGGCAAGCCCGGACTCGGCAAGCACAGACTCGGCAAGCACAGCAGGGGGCTGCACATCATGGCGTTCGATTTCGAGAACGCGCTGAACACCGGGGATACGGCGTGGGTCCTCGTGTCGGCGGCGTTGGTTCTGTTCATGACCCCGGGCCTCGCCTTCTTCTACGGTGGCATGGTCAGGGCCAAGAACGTGCTCGGCATGCTCATGCAGAACTTCTTCAGCATGGGCCTCGTGAGCGTGCTCTGGGCCGTCGTGGGCTACTCGCTCGCGTTCGGGGGTGACGGCCCGCTCATCGGCAACTTCGACTTCTTTGGCCTGAAGGACGCGGCGCTGTGGTATCCGCCCGACCCGGCCGGCGCGGACGCGTGGTTCGGTGCGTTCACGATCCCACCGATGGTGTTCGTCGCGTACCAACTGATGTTCGCGATCATCACTCCGGCCCTGATCACGGGCGCGATCGCCGATCGCATGCGGTTCTCGGCGTGGGTGTGGTTCCTCGGGCTGTGGGCGATCCTCGTCTACTCGCCGATCGCGCACTGGGTCTTCTCGCCGGCGGGATGGCTGTTCGAGCGCGGCGCGCTCGACTTCGCCGGAGGCACGGTCGTGCACATCAACGCCGGTGTCGCCGCGCTCGCCGCGGTGATCGTGCTCGGCAAGCGACGCGGATGGCCGACCAAGCCGATGCCGCCACACTCGCTGCCGCTCACGCTGCTCGGCACGGGCATCCTGTGGTTCGGCTGGTTCGGATTCAACGCCGGATCGGCGCTTGGCGCGAACAGGATTTCCGCGCAGGCGCTCATGAACACGCACCTCGCGGCCGCGGCGGCCATGATCGGCTGGCTGATCGCCGAGAAGCTCAAGGGCGGGCACGCCACCACGCTGGGAGGCGCGTCGGGAGCCGTCGCCGGGCTCGTCGCGATCACGCCGTGCGCCGGTTTCGTCGGCGGCCTCGCAGGCATCGCCATCGGATTGATCGCCGGGGTCGTGTGCTTCCTCGCCATCTCGCTCAAGAACCGCTTCGGCTACGACGACAGCCTCGATGTTGTCGGCGTCCACCTTGTCGGCGGCGTCGTCGGGTCACTGCTTCTCGGCTTCTTCGCCGACGCGTCGGCGACGGGGCTCGGCGCCGACGGAGTCTTCTTCGGTGGGGGCAGCGACCTGCTCGTCGACCAGTTGGTCGCCGTGGGAGCGACGCTCGTGTTCTCCGGTGTCGTGACTTTCATCATCCTGAAGGTGCTCGACCTCGCGCTGCCTGGCGGGATCCGAGCCAGCGACGAGGACGAGGAACAGGGACTCGACTTGTCCCAGCACTCCGAAGTCGCATACTCGTACGCTGAGCGCTGATCGGCAACCGGACCGCAGAGGGAGACATCACCATGAAGCTCGTCGTTGCGATCATCAAGCCGTTCAAACTCGACGACGTCAAGACCGCCGTCCAAGAGCTCGGTGTCCAGGGCATGACCATCACCGAGGTACAGGGATTCGGCCGTCAGCGGGGCCACACCGAGGTGTACCGCGGTGCCGAGTACACCATCGACTTCGTCCCGAAGGTGCGCATGGAGGTGCTCTGCGAGGACGACGCCGCCGCTGGGGTGGCGCAACGGATCGTCGAGTCCGCGCGCACCGGCAAGATCGGCGACGGCAAGGTGTGGGTCGTGCCGGTCGAGGCCGCCTGGCGGATCCGTACCGGCGAATCCGGCCCCGATGCCGTCTGAGCGAGCGACTCGTGTGATCCGTCCCGCGAGGTCGCGCTGACTGCACCGCTTCGGGAAGTCCGCCGCGAACTCGATGGCGATCGTGCACGACGAGGGTCTGCCTACGGGCAGGCCCTCGCCGCGGCGGTCGACGCCACCCTGACCGAGGCGTTCGGCGCCGAACCCGCGGGCGCGGTCGTCGCGCTCGGCAGCTACGCGCGCCGCGAACTCTGCCCGGGGAGCGATCTCGACGTCCTGCTCCTGCTCCCCGGGGCAGGCCGCTTCCGCAAGCGGAGCGACCACCACGGCGCGCTTGCCGAACGGCTGTGGTATCCGCTGTGGGACGCCGGGTTCGTCACGGGCCACGGCGCTCGTACGATCCGCCAGTCGCTCGCGCTCGCGACGAGCGACCTGAACGCGCTCACCGCGCTGCTCGAGATTCGCCACGTCGCGGGCGACGCCGTGCTGACCGCGGCGCTTGCCGATGCCGTGCTCGACTTCGCCGGCAACCGTGCGGCGTCGGTGCTCGAGTCGCTCGCAGAGGGCGCTCGGAAGCGACGGGCGTATCCCGGGCCGGTCGCGGAGATGCTCGAACCGAACCTCAAGGACGGCGCCGGCGGATTGCGTGACGCGCAGGCACTCACCTGGGCCGATCGCTTGCTCGGGGGGCGCGACCCGAGCGCGCTGGTTGCGCTCGTCGCCATGGAGTTGCTCACCGAGTCCGACGCGGAGCGCGTGCGTTGCGGCCGCGAACTGCTCGTCGATCGGCGCGTCGAGCTCCACCGCGTCAACGGCGGCAAGAGCGACCGGTTGGTCTTGCAGGACCACGATGCCGTCGCCGACGCCGTCGCGGCCGAGGATGCCGACGTGATGGTGCGGGAGCTCTCGGCCGTCGCGCGCGAGATCGCATGGATCACCGACGATGTGTTCAGTCACGTCGCGCCCGATCGATCGGTGGTCGACCGGGTTCTGGCTCCGAACGTGAGCGTCGTTCGGGGCCGCGTGCGTTTCGATCACAACCAGGTTCCCAGCGCGCTGTCCGTGCTCGACGCTGCGGCGCATGCCGCCGAACTCGGTGTCCGCTTCGAGCGGGCGACGCTCGACGCCTTCGCGGCGATGCCCGAACCGACGTGGGACACCTGGGAACGGGCCGCGTTCGGCCGGCTCCTGCGGGCCGGCCGCAACGCAGTCGCGACGTTCGAGGCGCTCGACCACGCAGGAGTGCTCGAGCGGTTCCTGCCCGAGTGGGAGCACGTCCGGTCGCTCCCGCAACGCAACGCGTATCACCGCTTCACAGTCGACCGGCACCTGCTCGAGGCGGTCGCCGAGTGCGCCGAGTTGCTCGATCTCGCCGACGAGCCGTTGCCGCGAGGCGAACCGCCGCTCATCGACACCGTGGTGGCGCGCGCCTGCCGCCGACCCGAACTGTTGTTGCTCGGAGCACTGCTGCATGACATCGGCAAGGGCTTCGACGGCGACCACTCCCGTATCGGTGCGGTGATCGCCGAGCGGGTGGCGCGACGGATGCGACTCGACTCCGAGGGGATCGAGATCCTGGTCTGGTTGGCGCGTGACCACTTGCTGATGGCCGACACCGCGACCCGCCGCGATCTGTCGGACGAAGAGACGGTGCGCCGGTTCGTGTCGGTCCTTGCGGGAGACGGAGAGCGCTTGCGCCTGCTGTACCTCCTCACGATCGGCGACTCGAGGGCGACCGGTCCCGCGGCGTGGGGGAAGAGCAAGGCGGCGCTCGTCCGCGACCTGTTCGTGAAGGCGGCTGCATTCGTCGAGGGCGACTCGGCCGACGCGCTGCTCGACGAACGACGCCGGGCGCTCGTGGCGTTGCTCGGCGACACCGCGACCGACCGGTTCCTCACGATCATGCCGGCGTCATACCCGATGGCGTTCGAGCCCGCGGTTATGGCCGCGCACCACGAACTTGTGGATCGGCGCGAACTGGCGGTCGCGTGCACCCGCGGCGACGACGGAAGGCTCGCCGTGACGGTCGCTGCTCCCGACCGTTCGGGGTTGCTGGCGACGGTCGCCGGCGCCCTGACGATCAGCGGTGTGGCGGTGCACGAGGCGAATCTGTTCTCGACCAGCGACGGGATGGCGGTCGACGTGTTCCGAGTCGACGACACCTTCGGAAGGGTCGCGGAGCGGGGCGAGGCTTGGGTCGAATCGACGTTGCGGCGTGCCCTCGAGGGCGAGATCGACGTTGCCGCGGGCGTCGCCGAACGTCGCCGGTACCAACCGGACACCGGCCCGGTCGGTCCGACCCAGATCACGGTCGACTTCGACGCGTCACGCACCGCGACGGTGATCGAAGTTCACTGCGACGACCGTCTCGGCTTGCTCTACGAACTCGCCGACACCTTTGCGACGGCCGGAGTCGACGTCACCGTCGCGAAGGTGCAGACGCTCGCCGAACGCGTGGTCGACACCTTCTACATCCGCGATGCCGACGGCCCGATCGAGGACCTCGCGCGCCTGAATGCGATCGACGCGGCGCTCCGCGCTCGTCTGACCGATGTGGCAACGACGGGAGAGGCCTGACACTCGTCGCGGCGGGCCTGAGGAGCGTCTCGCTAAGTTGGCGCGTATGACCGAACCGGGCCAGGCCTTCACGATTGGCGCGTCCGACATGTTGCGGTGGGCCGAGACCCTTTCCGCGATCGCGCGGACCGGGCTGGGATTCACCGAGAGCCTCTACGAGAAGGAGCGCTTCGAGGAAGTGCTCAAGGTCGCGTCCGACATCCGGGCCGCGGCGATCGAAGAGGCCGAGAGCGAGGAGATGTACGAAGACTGGCTCGACTCGGTCGGGCAGGGTGTCGCCGGGTACGTCACACCGAAGTGTGCGGTGGCCGCGGTCGTGAGCAACGACGCTGGCGAGATTCTGCTCACGCAGCGAGCCGACTCGGGCTGGTGGCTCTACCCGGTCGGGTGGGCCGATGTGGGCTACTCGCCGAGCGAGGTTGCCATCAAGGAGGTCTACGAGGAGACCGGCATCGAGATCGAGGTCCTGTCGTTGATCGCGGTCATCGACGGCTTCCGCATGGGCTTCTCTCGTCATCCGCTCTACTCGATCGTGTTCCACTGTCGCGCGATCGGCGGTGAGTTGCGCGGCCATCCGCTCGAGACGCGTGCCGTCGGGTTCTTCGGGCGCGACGCGCTCCCGGCGCCGCTCGCGGGCGCGCACCGCTGGGCCGGGCTCGCCTTCGCGGCAATCGACGGTGAGCGCGCGCCGTGCAACTTCGACGCGCCACGCACACCACCCTGGCGGTCGTGAACGCGTCAGGCGACTCGGAGTCGACCGCACGGCTCAACGCCGGAGTTGTTCGACGAGCATCGCGATCAGGCTGACCCCCCCACCGCGCCGTTCGAACTCCGCACCGATGGCGTCGTGGTCGACGAGACCGAAGTAGTCGGGCACGACGCCGATCGTCGACTGGACCGCCTGCGACAATGGCCGTGGTTCGACGTCGTCGCCATAGGCGCAGAAGCACTCGAGCCCTTCCCACACGCCGGTGAGCGGACGCGTCTCGCGGCCCAGTCGGAGTGCGTCCGCGGCGTCGGGCCGCTCGCTCAGCGTGGCGACCACGTGTTCCCACAGGTCGTCGTGGGCGAGGCCTTTCGGGTTGCGGTAGCCGGACACGGGGTGCAGGCGCCACTCCAGCATCACGCCTCCCGGGCCGTCGCCCGTGAGCCACACCTGCGAGCCGTTGACGTACGAATCGACCGGCGCGCCGAGTCGAGAGTCGAGCGCGAGCACGAGCGGCGCGGAGATCCACCACACGGTCGAGGCGACCAGCTCCGGCACGGCGGCGAGGGTACCTCTACGCTGCACGGGTCGCGCCGGGACCAGCCGGGCTCCCCGAGCGCGCGACGGACGGAAGGGGATCCGGTGAGTCAGCACGATCGATTGACAGCGCTCGACGCGAGCTTCCTGCACATGGAGCGGCTCGAGACACCGATGCACGTCGGTGCGGTCAGCGTGTTCGAGGGCGAGCCGTTCTTCGACGCCGGTGGTCACTTCAAGCTCGCCGACGTGCGTGAGCTCGTGTTGTCGCGACTCCCGCAACTCCCGCGTTTTCGTAAGCGGCTCATGACGACGCCGCTCGACCAGGGCCGCCCCATCTGGATCGATGACGATCGTTTCGACATCGCGTATCACGTTCGGCTCACCGCGCTCCCACGACCCGGCAGTTGGGAACAACTCGTCACGCTCGCGACGCGGGTGCAGGAGACCTTGCTCGATCGCGACCGCCCACTATGGGAACTGTGGTTCGTCGAGGGGCTCGAGGGTGGCCACGTCGCGCTCATCCAGAAGACCCATCACGCGCTCGTCGACGGTGTCTCCGGCGTCGACGTCGCGACGATCCTGCTCGACCTCACACCCGACTTCGTGCCACACGAGGTCGAAGACTGGGTTGCCGACGAAGCGCCGGCCGGCGGCCGTCTCCTCGTCGATTCGCTCGTCGAACGGGTGACCGAACCCGCGGAACTGATCCGCAGCATCCGGCGCGCGGTCCGGGTTCCCCGCCGTGCCGCTGAACGCACGGTCGAGGTCGCACGGTCGTTCTCGACGATGGCGAGCCGTGATGCGATCGCGCCGCGTACCTCGCTCAACGCGACACCGGTCGGCCGCCACCGCCGTCTCGGCGTTGTGCGCGTCCCCCTCTCCGACGTCAAGGAGGTGCGGGGAGCGCTCGGCGGGACCGTGAACGACGTCGTGCTCGCCGCGGTCGGCGCGGGCATCGGCCGCTTCCTCGCAGACCGCGGTGACGTCGTCGACGACGTCAAGCTTCGCGTCATGTGTCCCGTGTCGGTCCGGAGCGACGACGAGCGCGGCGCGCTCGGCAATCGGGTCTCCGCGATGTTCGTGTCGTTGCCGATCGGGCCGATGGCGCCCGAGGCTCGTCTCGACGCCGTCCGCTCCACGACCAAGGATCTCAAGGACAAGCAGCAGGCGGTCGCGGCCGACTTCTTGACCAATCTCTCGCAGTTCGCGGCGCCGACGCTCATGAGCATGGCGGCGCGTGTCGCGCACCGGCAGCCGCTGTTCAACTTCGTGTGCACCAACGTTCCCGGACCGCAAGTCCCGCTGTATCTCATGGGTGCGCGGATGCTCGAAGCGTTCCCGGTCGTGCCGCTTACCCGCAACACGAGCATTGTCGTCGGGATCTTGAGCTACGACGGCACGATGCATTTCGGGCTGTTCGCCGATCGCGATGCTGTCCCCGACATCGATCACCTCGCGGCCTGCATCGACGACGCGTTCGCCGAACTCCTGAAGACCGCACGGAGCGCCGAAGGATGACCGATCTCGGGACGCGCGACGCCTGGGAGATCGCCGACGCCGTTCGCGCCGGTTCCCTGTCGGCGACCGAAGTGCTCGAGGTGTTCCTCGAGCGCATCGAGCGCTTCGAGCCGACCCTGAATGCATGGTGCGACATCGACGCCGACGGTGCCCATGCGCAGGCGGCGGCGATCGACGCGCGGGTCGCCGCGGGCGATGACCCCGGCCTGCTCGCCGGGGTCCCGATCGGTGTCAAGGAGCTGGCGGCGGCGCGCGGGCTCTCCGACACGCACGGATCACTGCTCTACGCGGGTCGGACCGCCGACCACGACTGCACCGAGGTTGCCCGGCTGCGCGCCGCCGGAGCAGTAATCGTCGGCAAGACCACCTCGCCCGAGTTCGGATCGATCAACTGGACCAACACGCTCGTCCACGGCGTGACGCGCAATCCGTGGGATGCCACGCGTACCCCGGGCGGTTCGTCAGGTGGCTCCGGCGCCGCGGTCGCAAGCGGCCAGGTCCCGCTCGCGACCGGCTCCGACGGAGGCGGCTCGATCCGGATCCCGTCGAGCTACTGCGGGTTGTTCGGGTTCAAGGTGAGCCACGGTCGTGTCGGCAACGACCCCGAGGGTTTCGACGCGTCGCTCACTGCCGTCCCGGGACCGATGGCTCGATCGGTGCGGGACGCCGCTCGCTACGTCGACGTCGTCGCCGGCCCGACCGTGAACGACCCGATCTCGCTGGCGCGGCCCGCGGTGCCGTACGAACACGTTCTCGTCGGCGACACGGGCGTACGCGAGCGGCTCCGCGGACTGCGGGTCGCGTGGTCGAGCACGCTCGGGTTCGCGGTTGCCGACTCACAGGTCGAGGAACGATCGCACGCCGCGGCGCTCGAACTGGTGCGTGATGCCGGGATGCGGCTCGTCGATGTCGTCGTGAACCTCCCACGGCCGGGTCGGGCGTGGAGCCTGCTGTCGTCGCTCGCGATGGCCGCCGATCACCTCGACGTCGCGCGCGGTCGTTTCGACGAACTCACGCCGGTCGTGCGCGCCGGGCTCGCGTGGTGCGAGCGAGTCACGATCGACGACATCACTCGCGCCTACCGGCGTCGCGAAGAACTGCTCGCGGCGATCGCTCGGACCTTCGATGAGATCGACGTGTTGTTGACGCCGACGACCGCAACCGTCGCGTTCACGGCTGAAGGCCCGCCACCGACGGTGATCAACGGGCAGTCCGTCAGCGGCATGGGGTCGGTGCCGTACACCGCACCCTTCAACATCTCGGGTCAGCCTGCCGTGAGCATCCCGTGCGGTTTCGACGCCGAGGGACTGCCGATCGGGCTGCAAGCGGTGACGCGCCGCCACGACGACGAACTCGTGCTCGCGCTGGGGATGCTCGCCGAACGCAACCGACCGTGGCCGCGGTGCGCGCCCGAGCCGAGCGGCTCGCCGTCACCGGCGACGTCGCCGTAGTCTCGCCGCCCATGACGGAAGTGACCCATCATCACGGGCACTCACCGGGCACGCCGACCAAGCCGACCAAGACCGAACAGCTCCCTGCGAGCGAGGAGGTCGTCGAGGTCGCCCCGGGAGTGATCCGGATGCAGCTCCCCATCTGGATGCCCGGGCTGGGCCACGTCAACATGTACGGCCTCGTCGACGACCGCGGGATCGCCGTCGTCGATCCCGGGCTGCCCGGGCCGCAGAGTTGGAAAGCCCTCACGACGCGCTTGCGGTCGGCCGGTTATCGGGTCAAGGACGTCCACACCGTCATCGTCACCCATTCACACCCCGACCACTTCGGGGGTGCCGGGCGGATCGCCAAGACGAGCGGTGCTCGCCTGATCACACATCACTCGTTTGCCACCTGGACCGTCAAGGGCCCCAACGCGACGACGACGATCTCGCGCCACGAAGCCGAGGAACTCGAACTCGTCGCTGCGACCGTCGCGCAGGACACCGATGCGCTGCCCGAACTGCGACCCGACGAGATCCCGACGATCGCCGACGAGCCCGACATCGTGCACGACGACACCGACGAGCGCGAACCGACGAGCATGCGCTGGGGGACGCGTACGCCGTGGGGCACGATGAATCCTGGCCCGCCGCTGAAACGCCGCGTGATGATCCGGGCGATGCGGTTCTTGTTCACGTCGCCCGAACCGACCCACCGAGTTCATCACGGCGACCGCGTCGCCCTCGCCGGGCGTGAGTGGTGGGCGGTGCACACGCCCGGGCACACCGTCGATCACCTCTGCCTGTACGACCCCGAAACCGGCACGTTGCTGGCCGGCGACCACGTCCTGCCGACGATCACACCGCACGTCTCGGGAGTGTCCAAGGCCGATTCGTTGAAGAGCTACCTCGCGACACTCGACCTGGTTGCGCGACTCCCCGATGTGAGGCTCGGGTTACCGGCGCACGGCGAACTGTTCCACGACGTGCCGGGCCGCGTCGAGGCAATCAAGGAGCATCACCGCGAACGCATGGAGTTGTTGCGGTCAGCGTCGCTGTCGTTGGGACCCGCGTCCGTCCAGGCATTGGCGCGCGAGGTGTTCCCGAAACGACACTGGGGCGTGATGGCCGAGAGCGAGACGTTCGCGCACCTCATGCACCTGCTCCACGCCGGCCAGGCGGAGAGTTGGAGCCAGAACGACGAACTTCACTTCCGTGTCACGCCCGCCCCGGTCGAGGGCGAGCGCGCCGTCTGATGCCCGTCGACTCGATGCTGCCCGACGACCTCGGCGTCGTCGAAAAGGAAGCCGCCGACCTGCTGCAGCACCTCATTCGCAACGCGTGCGTGAACGACGGGACCGCCGACAGCGGCTTCGAATCCCGCAGCGCCGAGGTACTCGAGCAATATCTGGGCGGAGCCGGACTCGACCTCGAACGCTTCAGTGCGCGCGCGGGTCGCGACAACCTGGTCGCGCGCATCGAGGGATCCGATCCGACCGCGCCCGCCCTGCTCCTCATGGGCCACACCGATGTCGTGCCCGTCAATCCCGACGGCTGGTCGCGCGATCCCTTCGCCGGTGAGTTGGTCGACGGCGAGGTATGGGGTCGCGGCGCGGTCGACATGCTCAACCTCACCGCGACGATGGCTGTCGCGGTCAAGCACCTCGCCCGATCGGGGTTCCGGCCCCGCGGGACACTGATCTATCTCGCCGTCGCCGACGAGGAGAACCTCGCCGCGTGGGGCGCCGATCATCTGCTCCGCAACGAGCGCGACGCGGTGATGGCCGACTGGGTCATCACCGAGTCGGGCGGATTCCAGATCCCGAGCGCCGGCGGACCGAAGCTCCCCGTGATCGTCGGCGAGAAGGGCAGCTACTGGTGCAAGATCTCAGTGCGCGGCACGCCCGGTCACGCCAGCCAGCCCTTCCGCACCGACAACGCGCTCGTGACCGCGGCCGAAGTCGTTCGGCGGATTGCCGACTACCGGCCCGCGACGATGATCCACGACACCTGGCGCGACTTCATCACCGGCGTGTTCCCCGACGAGGTCGCGGGGCCGCTCACCGACGAGGCATCGCTGTGGGACTTCTGCGGCGCGCTGCCGGTGGGTCTGGCGCGCCAAGCGCATGCGTGTACGCACACCACGTTCGCGCCGACGGTCATTCACGGCGGGACGAAGACCAACGTGATCCCCGACGACGTCACGATCGAGGTCGACATCAGGACGTTGCCCGGGCAAAGGGCCGCCGACGTCCGGCGCATGCTCGACGACGCCATCGGCGACCTGCTCCCGATGGTCGAGGTCCAGTCGGCCGACGACAACGAATCGACGGCGTCGCCGCGCGACACGCCGCTGTGGGACGCACTCGGGCGCATCTCATCCGAGTTGATCCCTGGTTCGTCGCTCGTGCCATTTCTCACCGTCGGCGCGACCGACGCGCGGTTCTTTCGGCGTGAGGGAGCGACGGCCTACGGGTTCGGACTGTTCAGCCAGCGGATGTCGTTCGAGGACTACGCGACGATGTTCCACGGCAACGACGAACGCGTCGACACCGACTCGCTCGTCCTGTCGACGCAACTGTTCGAGGCAGTCGCGCGCGACCTGCTCGGCTGACGAGTCGACTCAGTTGTCGTCGCCGGTGTCGCCGCCGGCCGTCCCCGAACCGCCCTCGCGCAAGTACCGCTCGACCTCGCGCGCGATGGCGTCGCCGCTCGGCAACTCGTCCTCGTCCGATTCGCGTGCGCCGTGCCGGTCGCCCTCGTCATCGCTCGTGCCGTCGTCCGCGACGGCGTCATGCTCGGCGTCATGCTCGGCGTCATCCTCGTCACCGAACTCGTCGCCGAAGTCATCGCCGTCGTCGTCGGATTCCCAGGCGGACTCCTCCCAGTCCGACCACGCTTCGAAATCGATCAGATCGTCATCCAGATCGTCGTTCTGGTCGTCGTCACCAGCGTCGTCGGGAAAGCCGTCGAGATCGTCGCCGCTGTCGTAGCGGGACTCGAGCTCCTGCACGTAGTTTCGGACGTCGTCGTCGGTGATGGCGGCGTCGACGTGTTGTTGCCAGCCTCGTCCTGCGACCTCGAGCGACTGCAACGGAAGTGGGATCGCGGTCAACCGCGACATGCGGTCGAGCAGCGCATGGGTCGCCATCGGGCTCGGTGGCGTGGCGACGTAGTGCGGCACGGGCGCCCACAACGACACCGTCGGCAGTCCGGCGCGACGGGTGGCGTCGGTGAGCACGCCGACAATGCCGGTCGGCCCCTCGTAGCGTGAGCGTTGCAACCCGAGCCGCTCGGCGAGTTCGGGTTCAGCAGTTCCCGTGACGCGCACCGGTCGCGAGTGCGGCGCGTCACCGAGCAGGGCCCCGAGCGTCACCGCGAGCGAACAGTCGAGGTCGCGGGCCATCTCGATGATCGCCGCACAGAACGAGCGCCAGCGCAGGTTCGGTTCGACCCCGAGCACGAGCACGAGATCGTGCTCGGCGCGCGCGACCCGAGCGATGGCGAAACGGGTCGTCGGCCAGCGCAGCTTTTTCACGACCCCGTGCGCGATCTCGACCTGGGGTCGGGCCGCCTGGAAGTCGAAGTACTCCTCGGCGTCGAGGCCGCCGATGTCGGTCGCGTTGAGCTGGCGGATCAGGAACCGCACCGCGTCGGTGGCGGCGTTGGCCGCGTCGTTCCATCCCTCGAACGCGCAGACGAGCACGGGGTTGCGCAGCGGAGGTTCGACCGCCCACGAGGTCACAGCCCGATGCTACGGGCCGTCGATGCGAGTTGCAGCCGGAAGGTGCGACGCCGCGCGTTGCCGCTGCCGCGAGGTCAGGCGACGGCGCCGCTCGCGCGCGACGTCGCGATCGCGGCCTCGCTGACACCGAACTCGGCGAGCACGGATTCGGTGTGTTCGCCAATACCACTTCCCAGATCGCGACGTTGTGTTCCGCCCGCGGCACGCGACTTGACAGGGGCTCGCAGCGAGAATAAGAATCATTCTCATATGAGGAAGCGGCGTGGAGGTTGGATGCGATCGGTTGCCGCCATGACCGTCGCGGTGTTCGGGGCGGTCGCGGGGGGAGGCGCGTGCGGAGAGCGCGGCGACGACGATGCGGACGCGAACCGCATGCGTGTCGTCGCAGCCTTCTATCCGTTGGCATGGGTGGTCTCGCAGGTCGGCGGCGATCTCGTTCGGGTGTCGGACCTGACGCCCGCGGGAGGCGAGCCGCACGATCTCGAGCTCACCCCGAGCCAGGTCGCCGACGTCGTCGATGCCGACCTCGTGGTCGCGATGGGCGCGGGATTCCAACCTGGGGTCGAGGCGGCCGTGTCCGACCGCGCCGGAACCAGCCTGTTGGTGCTCGACGCGCTCGCGCGAACCGGGAGCCTCGGTGCGCGCGGCGCGGCGGACCCTCACGTCTGGCTCGACGCCGAGCGCATGATCGCCATCGTCGACGCGGTTGCCAGTGTGATGAGCGAGGTGGACCCCGACGGGCGCGCGGCGTTCGCGCGCAACGCGGCCGGAGTCGTCGCGGAGTTGGAGGACCTCGACCACGACTACGTCGCGGGGCTTAGCGACTGCGCCCGGCGCGAGCTCATCACCGCACACGACGCCTTCGGTTGGCTCGCCGAACGTTACGACCTCGAGCCAATCCCCATCGCGGGCATCAGTCCCGAGACCGAACCGAGTGCCGAACGACTTGGCGAACTCGCGTCGCTCGTCGCCGAGTTCGGCGCGACCACGATCTTCGCCGAGACCCTGGTCTCACCGGAGATCGCCGAGACGCTCGCCGACGAAGTCGGAGGCGTCACGGTCGCGGTGCTGGATCCGATCGAAGGCCGTGCCGCCGCCGACGTCGACGCCGGCCGCGACTACCTCGATCTGATGAGG
>Ga0233424_10001201_pt1 | contig 24582 bp, 17 predicted proteins | sample Watercolumn_Towu_FD_181011 | JGI IMG/M metagenome (GOLD analysis project Ga0233424, IMG submission 181011) | Freshwater microbial communities from Lake Towuti, South Sulawesi, Indonesia - Watercolumn_Towuti2014_125_MG | ecosystem: Environmental > Aquatic > Freshwater > Lake | place: Indonesia... | reverse complement strand
TGATCGCCGGGCGCGACCCGCAATTGGAAAAGGCGATCGAAGTAATCTTGCGGTCGCTCAAAGAAAATCCGTTGCCGGCGGTGAAGCGTCCGCCCTTCCCGGTGCGCGTGCGCCGGTAGGCTGGGCTGCCAGCCGGCGCCGTCCGGCGACCCGAATGCTCACCGGTCTCTTCCGGCTACGACATCGCGGTTGCTCAAAGAAAGGAAGCCTTGGGCGCATCTTGACACTGCCACCGTAGCGCAGAATTGCATTCTATCAGTATCGCTCAGAATCGTCGCCAGCCGCGACGATTCTTGGAGCGCGGACAGCCTTGTCCGCGCGCTGCTTGCCTCTGCGGACGACTCGCGGACATGGCTGTCCGCGCTCCTTTGGTTGCGGCTTCGCCGCGCTGGGCTGTATCGCGGATTGGCAATCCGCAGGCCGACCGGCAAGTCCGCGGCCTTCGCCTTGCCTAGCCCTGGCCGACTGCAAGTCGGCGATACAGCAGATTGAAAATCTGCGCTACGGTCTGCGTTCGTCAGCGTCCGGCGTTCGGTGGCATGTCAAGATGCGCCCGGAAGCCTTCCCTTGGTCACGATTCACTCGCCATAACGATCTCCGCTCTTTACCCTCAGGCCAATGAATGCACTGTCCCGCTGGAGCCGCCGGCGCTTTCTCGCGACGGCTTTCAAGGCCGCGGGCGTTGCGGCTGGCGTCCGAGTTCTTCCGAATCTGAATTCCCTTCGGAGTCAGCCCGCAGCCGCGCCAGCCACGCGCAAGAAAGTCGCGATCCTTGCCACGGAGGTCCGCAAATACTCGCACGCGCAACATTTCATCGACCGATTTCTCGAAGGCTACGGCTGGCACGGGCAGCACCATCGGCCGGCCATGGACCTGGCCTCGCTCTACATCGATCAATTCCCCCAGGGCGACCTCAGCCGCGAGCGCGAACGCCGGCACGGCGTCCGGATTTACCCGACGATTGCGGAGGCTCTCACGCTGGGGGGATCGAAACTGGCTGTCGATGGGGTGCTGATCATTGGCGAACACGGGCGTTATCCGTGGAACGAAAAGGGCCAGGTCCTTTACCCGCGCTACAAGTTTTTCAAGCAAGTTGTCAGTGTCTTCGAATCCAGCGGACGCGCGGTCCCGGTGTTCAACGACAAACATCTGTCAACGGACTGGAAGGAATGCGTGGAAATGGTCGCGGATTCCAAACGTCTGGGATTTCCGTTTCTCGCCGGTTCGTCGCTCCCGGTCACCTGGCGAATTCCGGAAACCGAGCTTCGGCTCGGCACGCCGCTTCAGGAAAGCGTTTGCGTCTGCTACGGCGGCGTCGATTCCTACGACTTCCACGGATTGGAAACCGCGCAGTGCATGTCAGAGCGGCGCGCGGGAGGCGAAGCGGGCGTAAAATCGATCCTTGCGGTGCGCGACGACCGTGTCTGGCAGGAACTGGCCGGACGCAAGCAAACCAGGAAACTTTTCTTTGCGGCGCTGGCGCGAAGCCACACCTGCAAAGCGCCGCCGGGTGGCACGATGTCCATTCCCACCCTGGAATGGATTCAGAAGTGCAGCCCCAACGCCATCGCCTATTACATCGAACACCTCGACGGATTCAAAACGGCGATGTTCCTGCTGAACGGTTATGTGCTCGATTTCACCTATGCCGGCCTGGCGCGCAAGACGGGGAAGGTAATCTCTTGCCAGATGCATTTGCCTATGCCGCCGCGCCAAACCACGCTTGCCGATTTCTTCAATCCGCTCGTCAACCACATCGAACAAACGGTCCTCACAGGCGCGGTTCCGTTTCCGGTCGAACGAACTCTCCTGACTTCGGGGATGACGCTGTGTGCCGTGGAATCGCTGCACCGCGGCCAGGTGCTTTTGCCGACACCGGAGTTGAGCGTGCGCTATCGAGCCTTTCCGAATTCGGCATTTTGGAGAGCGTGACGATGACGCAACTGCTCAGTGCGATGAAAAGCTCGCCCTCACCCCAGCCCTCTCCCCAGGGAGAGGGAGTAACTTTTACCGCCCACGGACTCATCACTGTTTAGTAACCGTTTCCCGGTGCGGGAAATGGCGGTTCCCTCTCCTGGGGGAGAGGGTTAGGGTGAGGGCGAGTCACCTTTTCAATGAATAGATACGGCTTAGCTTAGCTATGACGCTGAAACAAATCGCGTTCGTGCTGGAGGACTTGGCTCTTCAAACACCTGGCCAACAGCTCCTGGATCGCTTTCTCATGGGCTACCCACGCGACGGCGCTTTCCATCAATGGGAGAACTGCCAGGTGACCGCTTACATCGCCAGCGGCGCGGATAACGCGGAAATCGACCGGCGCGAAAAAAATTTCGGCTTGCGGGTCCAGCGCGAACTCGGCCGGACCTTGTCCCGAGCGGACGGCGTGGTCGTCGCCTGGCAAGGATCCGGCGCGGAGGCAAAAGACGAGTTGCTCAAGGAGACGCTTCAAGGCGTCGAACGAGGGACACCGTGCTTTGTCCACGGAGCGTTGAGCGCCAGCCAGGCCGGCGCGCACGAGATCAAACGGCTGGCTTCCTCCAGGCGCGTGCCAATCCTCGCCGGGACTCCGCTGGGCGTGACCTGGCGGCTGCCGCAATTCGAAATTCCGAAAGGCGCTGTTTTGAAGGAAGCGTTGGTAGTAGTTCAGGGGAAATCGCCCGCGGCCGAATTCGAAGGCCTTGAAATCCTGCTTCCTTTGGTCGAACGCCGGCGGCGTGGCGAATCCGGAATTCGCAAAGTCCAACTTCTGCGGGGAAACGATCTCTGGAAGGCGGGCGAAGCGGGCCAATGGCGTTGGCCTCTGCTCGAATCGGCGCTTTCTCGTTCGGACTCGCCGCAAGGCGATGCCCTGAAAGATGGCCGCACGCAGGATTTGGCCGGGCTGGGATTGGTGCCGAAGCTCGCGCGCGAACCGCGCGGCTGGATCATCGAACACCGCGACGGATTGCGTTCGACGATCCTTGTTTTGGACGGCGTCGTGGCGGATTACAATTTCGCGGTCCAAACCGGCAATGGCCAAATCCTGTCGGCGCAGATTTATCGTCCGCCCGCGCCCGCCGAGCACCATTTCTCGCGCCTTGCGGAAGTGATCGAAGATTTCTTCCGCAAGCGAAAGGTGCCCTGGCCGCTGGAGCGCAACATTCTGCTCGCAGGCCTTCTGGAGGTTTTCCGAACTCACGTGGCCGGAACCGCCGCACGGATCGACACGCCGGAGCTACAGATTTCCTATCCGCGATAAACGGTCCCGGCGGCCTGACTGAAACGGAATTTCGCTTTTAACAGGAGGAAACAGAGGCAACAGAGATTCGGAATTTGGCGGGCCTGGATTTGCCAAATCTTGAAGGCAAGCCGTATGATAACCGACTGGCAATTGCTTCGAAGCTACCTGGTAGGGACGGATTCCACTGCGTCCCTGATTTGCTCTGCGATTGAAAGAACAGCATTAGGGACGCGGTGGAACGCGTCCTTGCCAGTTCAAGGGCCGTGAGCAGGTCCAATCGGAACAGGAGGTTCCCACGAAACCTGGCAACAGCCGGTCACCCCTTTGGAGTGCGGGGGCAAGCGCAGCGCGACCCCGCTTTGGCTTCGAGAGCGCAAGGCGCGGCCCACGCCAAAGCGCCGTCGCCGCTACGCTCTGCCGGCGCACTCCACAAAGCTCTCGGTGTGGTCGAGGTACATGGGCCATGAGCACGGCCGCAAATCCACGAAGCTTCCGAGTGGCTGACTTTCTCCTGCGTATCTGACATGCGGCTGTCCGGTATTGCTGATCCTCATGCGGTCGTTAAGATGTCCCAAGATCGATCTTGGCCCGGATCCTATGAACCCGCGCGAGTTTTTCATCAATCCCGCCGATTACGGATTGCCCACGCGGGACGAATTGGTGGCTTACCGGATTTGGGACAATCATTTTCATGGCTTTGCCTCCTCCAATCCCATCGAGCAATACGAGCGCAACAACTTCTTTGTCGAACGCATGGGCATCGAGCGGTCGATTGCGCAGGAGGTCGGCGGCACTTTGGAGAAACCATTCGAGCCGTACCCGCACGACGAAGCGATTCTGAAGATTCTCGATCGCGATAAAGACCGGCTGTCTGGTCGCACGCCGATTGATCCCGGTTTTCCGGACGAAAGCTGCGCTAAGATCGAAAAATGGATTCGAAACGGTCCGTGCATCGGAATCAAGTATCTCGGCAGCAAGAAGAAAGGAGTAACCTGCAGCCATCCCAATAACGATCCGATCCTGCGGTTGGCCGCTGAACTGAACGTGCATGTGTATGTTCACACGTGGCTGCAAGTCGGGGGCGCCCCGCGAAGGCCTGGCGGGGGCAACCGCGAGTCCGAATCGACGCCGATGGATCTGGCGAAGCTGGCTCAGCGCTTCCCGCAGGTCCCGTTGATTTGCGGCCATTCCGGGGGCGATTGGGAATTGGGCGTCCGCGCCATCCGTCCGTGCAAGAATGTGCTTTTGGAATTCGCCGGATCGGATCCGCATTCCGGCATGGTCGAATACGCCATCCGCGAGCTGGGTGTGGATCGGCTCGTCTGGGGCGGGCACGGCCCCAGCCGCAGCTACGCCACGGAGTTGGGCAAAGTGCTGGATGCTGATATTTCAAAGGCCGACCGGATGAAAATTTTTGGCGGGAACCTCCGGAGGATTTGCATGCCGATTTTCCGGAAAAAAGGGAATGCGCGTGGAACCGTGATTTGCAGGAACCACAACGCGCCAAAGCCAAACAAAGCCGCAACCACAGTCGTTAGGTCGTTAAATGGTTAAGTCGTTAAATCGTTAAATCGGTGAAAATATTGACCGCAGCCTGCGAACAATCCGGACGATTGCAGCACATAAAACGTCACCACCATGCAACCCCCTGACCGGCGAAACTTCTTGAAGAATTCCTTGCTGAGCGCGGCTGCGGCATTGGTTCCCAGCGGGCAACTGTGGGCGGCCCAGAGTGCGTCGCGTCGCGCTCGGTCGGGCTCCTCCGCCCGATCCCCTGGAATCATCGACACCAATGTAAATCTTTTCGACTGGCCCTTCCGCGCCTTGAAATACCGCGACACAAAAGCTCTGGTCGCAAAGCTGAAGAAGCATCGGATCGTCGAGGCGTGGGCCGGCAGCTTCGAGGCGTTGCTCTCCAAAGACCTGAACGGCGTCAACGCGCGCCTGGCCGCCGAATGCCGGGAGCATGGGCCAAAGTTTCTGATTCCTTTTGGCAGCGTCAACCTGGCTTGGCCGGATTGGGAGGAGGACGTGCGGCGCTGCCACGAGATTCACCGGATGCCCGGCCTCCGGATTTATCCCGGATATCAACCGTTCGATCTCGATCATCCGGCCCTGGAAACGCTGGTGAGAATGACCGCGAAACGCGGCTTGATTCTCCAGGTGGTCTTCGCGATGGAAGACCCGCGCGTGCATCATCCCCTCATCGACGTTCGGCCGGTCACTTTCGCTCCCTTGGTGAAGACCGCGAAGCGTGCGCCGCACGCAAAAGTTGAGCTACTTCATTTCCCCGGCCAGATTCGAGGGGACGATTTGAATCACTTGAAGGAATTCCTCGCCTTGCCCAACACCGTTCTCGATATTTCGCGGCTCGAAGGCAACGGTGCCATTGCCCGAATGCTTGGCTCAATCCAGGGACTGCCGTCGGCGCGAGTGCCAGCCGATCGGATCGCCTTCGGTTCACATGCGCCGTTCTGCCCGGTGGAGACGGCCCTGTTGAAATTGATCGAGTCGCCGCTCGACGCCTCGCAACTTCACGCCATCATGCGAGACAATGCCCGCCGCTTGCTGCCGCGAGCGTGAGGGGGAGCGCACGCGCCCTCGCGTGCTGTGGGCGGCGCCCTCGCCGACCACCAATAGTGCCATCGAACAACCACCATTGGATGAGTGTCCGACGCGTGCTTTCCGACCGGCGAGGCGCCGGTCGGAACACGCGAGGCGCGTGTGCTCCCCAGCTTCGACTGCGTTTTGCTCAGGCATTCGACCGGTAGAAGCCGCGCAGATAAACGCGGCCCAAAATCATGAACGGCAGGAAGTCGGAGAGATAGAACTTGCGGCGCGGCAACTGCGCGTTTGAAACCCTGGGGGCCGCTCTGATTTGCCGGACGAAATTTGCGTACACACGATCATACGCGTCGCTCGTGTGCGGCTCCGCGGCAGAGCGGCAAGCCGCGCGCCAGCATTGCAGGCGTGGTTCATCGGCGGACCGGATTTCAGCCAGAATCGCCGCGACGCGCTCGTAATCATCGAGGTCGTATAGGAAGTCCGGATTGACGCCCTGGACGTAGGAATCTCCTCCGCTCTCAATGCGCGGATAGACTGGCAAGACGCCCGCGCTCAGCGCCTCGAGCAGAGACAGCGGCAAGCCTTCGAAGTCGCTCACAAAAAGGACCGCGTCCCACGCCGCCACAATTTTCCAGTACGCTTCGCCGTCCTGCCGTCCGTGAAAAAAAACTTTCGGATGGCCGGCCAGCTGCCGTTCGAGCCATGATTGATCCGGGCCGTCGCCCAACAACTCCAGCCGATAATTCAAGCGCGCCTGATCCAGCACCGAAACCAGTTTCGGCAGACGATCGATCCGCTTTTGTTCCTTGACCAATCGCCCGCTCACGCCGATTACGACAGGCCTTCCCTGCAACGGCGGACGTTCGACCTGAATTGGACAACGTGCGATGGGCAGCGGGACAATCGCCACGCGGGAAGGTTCCAGGTCCGGGAGGTAACGGTGAACGAGTTCTTTCAAAGGCTGGCTGACGCAGAGGACTCCGTCGAGCAAGCCCGCGTTCCCCGCAAGACAATCGCGCAGAACCGCCGGATACACGTGCATCACGCCGATCCGGCGGTCCGCGCCGTCCAAATCCGCAAGGAACGGCACGCCCCAGAGATTGTGATAAACGGCGGTTGGTTTCCCGTCCTCGCATAAGCGTGCGCCGAACTTCTTCCGGGCACTGGCCACCGTGCTTTTCCAGTCCAGCCCCACAGCGCAGACGCGGGGCTGTGACGGAGGCGGTGGATCGAAGAAAGCGACTACATCAGTATCCAGTCCATGCTTGGCGTCGGATTCCAGATGCCGGCGAAGGAGGGTCTGCACGCCGCCGAGTGGCGCAAAGTGAGAAACATAGTGAGTGACCGGGATCACCGATCCGGTGTGTTGGCCAGCCGCCTGCGTTTCCATTCGCGCGACTCTGCCAAAGCGACTGCCAATTGACAATTTCACGCGTTTGGGAGTGCACCAGTCCTCGGGCGTTTGTTCGGACATTTGTTTGGCCCCGCCTCTCTCCCGGAGGGAGAGTCGAAAATAGCCCGGCAGTTCACTGCCGGGTCGCGAATCCAAGTGGCACAAGTCCCGAAGGGACGGTTGAACCTGGAAACGGCAGTTGATCAGCCACGAAGAGCACAAAGATCACAAAGAAAAGGGCGTGGAGGGCAGGCATCCTTCGGGTGATTCGATCCGCAGTCGCTGGACCAAACACCAGGGCCAAGCAAAGGAGCGTCGCGGGATCTTCAAAACGGGGTAGCGGTGTGCCTGCTTTCATGGAGGGGAGAAGAGTGTGGTGATTTTTCAATCTCTCAAGAGGAGCTTAGGCCGAGACCCACTCCGGGCAGTTGATCGAAGTCAATCTGAGGGACAAAGGGACGGTGGCGTGGGAAGCACAGGCGACCCGCCTGTGTCGTCCGGCGACTAGCCGGACGCTGAAGTTTGGACGTTTTCAAGTGCGACTCCGCAAATGAAACCGTGCGGACTTCTGTCGAATCCCGAAGGGATTCTGCCTCAGAGCTCAGGGTTGCGCGCCACGCGCTACCCTGGGTGACCGACCCGAACAAACACCAACCTCAACGGGGTTGCGCCTCAGTCCCAGACGTGCAGCTAGAAGTTAAAGCCGTCCTTTCTGCCTCGGCTGCCCCGAATTTGTAAGTGGCTGACTTCTGGAGTATGTAGTTGGCATTATGCGTTCGTGCCGTATCGCAATCGTCGTGGCGCTTCTCGTGATCGTCGTAAGCGCGGCTTTGGCGCTTGTGTCCTTCACGCTTCGCTTCGTGCCACCGCAGATTAGCATCAGATTTGGCGGCTACGTGCAGGGCAGCGGATTGGCCCTATTCACGATCTCCAACGCGAGTCCTTGTGCGGTCGTCTATTCGGGTCGCTATCGCATTCAGTGCCCGGCCATCGACCGATGGATGACGTTGACGCAGGCTTGTCTTCCTGCTGGAGAAATCTTGCTGCCAGGCCGCTGCGCGGATATTAAGGTCATCCCGCCTTCTGGCCAGAACGCGTGGAGAGTAGATTTGGATGTGACCCGGGATCGACCTCTATTCCGGCGTCGGTTTTGGCTCAATTAGTTGCGGATCGAGTTGGGCAACATTGGAGTCCCCATTCTGGAGCCGGTGGTTTATGCCCGCAGCAGTGATTTCGTTCGGGAGTAATCATGTCGCCTGGACGGTCCAATGACGAGGAGTGCGGTCAGGTTGCTTCTGCAATGGGAGCCGCGGGTGCGCTCCTCGTCAAGGCTCACTTGTATCTTTAGGCCTTGTGTCTGTGTCACACTCAACATGAATCCGCAGATCGCGCAGATCGCGCCCATAATGTGGTTTCGATCCCGATCCGACGCTGAACGACTCCAGACCACGCTGAGAGCCTCAGGCATCGAATCTACGATCCGAGATGTGGACGATCCTCCTGCTGGCTGGCGAACCGATGCCTCCAAGGGCGGTGTTGATTTTGGATCAGCCGCTACGATTTTGAGCGCGCCGAAGACGTGATCAGGCAGATGGCCTCGACACACCCGCAGGTGCTCTGTGACCGATGTCATCATCATCCACCGACCTTCCACCTAACCGTGCATCACGCGGGAGTTCAGACGTCACGGAATCTTTGTGCGAGCTGTTATTTGGCCGAGAGTTAGTGATTAGTGACAGAGGGACAAATTCATGACTTCGAACCAGGAGAAATTCGTGAAGGTCGCCACGCAGGAACTGTGGCATTGGCAGAGCGCTTCCCGCGGTCTTGCGGGCGAATTGGTGGTTCCCTTGATGATCGCCGCCATCATTATCGGGGTGTCTCTCGCAGTTTGGATTTTTCTTGGAGGACTGTCACGCTGCTCGCGGTCGATGTCTGCGACACGCCGGTCTTAGTGCGATGCAAAAACGACACGGCCTTGTTGTGGTCTTAATCGGCAGCCTTTGCGTTGGCAGTTTGATTCTCGCAGCACGTTGTAGTTCGCGACCCATTCCCCAGTTCGAAGTGGGTTTCCCCGGACAGGGATTCACGACGATGGTTCTCACGAATCGCTCCGACAGAACAGTCCGCATATGGTCGGTCCAGTATGACTTGAAATACGAGAGCAGCCGAGGAAGCGGCCAAATGCAAGGTGGCCGAGGTGGTCAGCATGTTCTCAGGAGAGGTGATTTCGTCGTCTTCGCCACGCCGCTAGGCTTCTACTCCGGCACCATGACAGATGAGTCGCTGCACGCCCGGTGTCGAGTGCAGGTGCAGACATCTTGGGTAACGCCGTTTGAACGATTTCGCCATTGGTGGGACCGTTACAAAGATGCTCACCGATGGACACGGGCGTTACCGTCCCCTTTTCGCGTCGGTCCGGATGCGAAGGTTACTGTCGAATGGAAACGTCCCTAATCCCTAAGAGATCGCTGCGATTCAGTTCGATTTAGGAATTGGAAACGGTGCGTCGCATTTTTAACCTGTGGGCTAATGGGTTGAAGGCTGATCTGGGATGTACGACGCCCAATGCAGCGGGACATCCGGACCCGAAGACCGAGCGCCAGAGACCGTGAAAAATCCGCACCACTCCTCGAACTCGCCGCACTGGCTGCCCTATTGACTCTCCCTGGCACGAAAGCGACGCCGGCCCGCCTGTTCCACCCGGAGAGGCATTTCCAAACACGTTCCTTCCAGACAAAGCGGCGTTGAAGAAATTTGCGGAGGCAACCAAGATTTCGCGCATAAAGAGGCAGGTGTTATTCTTGGTGCGACAAAGGGTCCGGAGTTTCCGACCTTGTCTGATGATGCAACTTTTGCGCGTTTTGCGTCCTTTTGCGCTTGAAAGAGTGCCTCGGGCAGGCGGTCATCCTCTTGACGTAACCTGGGCATTGCCAATAGCGTCTGGCGGTTCCAGGCGATTTGTCCGCCCATAATCAGTGTGTGTCTAAACAGCTTGTGAATTGTCCTGTTTTCCAAACAGCCGTTTCCATGCGGAGCCTCCCCAATCGAAGGAGGATTCGCCGAACTTTTCTCGTCTTCAGCCAGGTCTCGTGCTTGGTCCTGGCACTTCTGGTGTCGGGTTGCCGCGCTTCCTACTATCGGAAGTCCGCCGACAAAGAGGTCTATAAGATCATCCAAAACAAGCAGCAGGAGGTATTTGGCAAAACCAACGCCTTCACCATCGATACCCGTTACTCCAAGCGGCCCGCGGACGACATCAAGGCGCAGGAAATCCTCGAAGACCGCCTTCAACAAGGGAAACACGTTCTCACCCTGATCGAGGCGCTCCGGATCGCGGTGGAGAACAACCGGGCGTATCAACTGCGTAAGGAGAATCTCTACATCTCAGCGCTGACGCTGTCGCGGGAGCGGTTTTCATACGTCCCGCAGTTTTTCGCCGGGACAACCGTCAGCGGGGAGCGTTCTCCCTCGGGCGAAGAGTCTGTTCGCGCAGCCAACCGGCTCGGCGTCGATACGCTGTTCAAAACCGGCGGGCGCGTCGGCCTGGACCTCGCGAACGATTTGTTGCGGTTTTACACGGGCGATCCGCGGCGGTCCGCGGTTTCGACGATAGCCCTGAGTTTATCGCAACCCTTGCTGCGAGGGGCCGGCGCGAAGATTGCGGCCGAGAATCTCAAGCAAGCAGAACGGAATGTGATCTACGAAATTCGCAACTTCAGCTATTACCAGGACACGTTCGCGTTCGACATCGTTTCGACTTATTTCCGGCTCCTGCAACAGCAGGACACAGTCAGGAATCAGTTTAACAACTATCAAAGCCGGACGAATCTGAGCGCCCGAACCGTGGCGCTGGCGGTGGACCGTTTGGCGCCCATCCAGGCGGACCAAGCCAAGCAGGAGGAACTCGCGGCGAAGAATAGTTACATCCTGGCGGTGGATCGGTATCGAAACAGTTTGGATCAGTTCAAGATCACTCTGGGCTTGCCGACGGGTTACGAAATCCAGCTCGATGAAAATGCACTGAAGGAAATCGAGGACATCGGGTTGCTTCCGGTGCCACTCACCGAATCCGAAGGCTTCCAGACCGCCCTCAAGCGCCGGCTGGATTTGTTGAACGAGATCGACATTTTCGAGGACAGCAAAAGAAAGATCAAGATTGCGGCGGACCGCTTGAAACCAGACTTGAACCTGTTCGCGAACGCCTCCCTTCAGTCCGAACGTCCAACCGATTATGCAAACTTCGATTTGAACGACTATCGGTTGTCCGGGGGCGTTCAGTTGAATCTGCCCATCAACCGATTGCTCGAACGCAATTCTTATCGGTCGTCGTTGCTCAGCTTTGAGCGCCAGATTCGAACTCTGGCCTTGTTTCTGGACGACCTGAAGAATGACGTCAGGGCCGACCTGCGGACGCTGGATCAGGCGCGGCAGAGTTATGAAATCCAGAACAACGCCAAAAAGCTCGCCGATCAACGCGTGGAGAGCACCGAGCTCCAACAAGCCGCTGGCCGCGTCCAGGTCCGGGACGTCCTCGAAGCCCAAACCGCCCGCGTCCAGGCCTACAATGCCGCCACCGCGGCTCTGGTTGATTACCACTTAACGCGGCTGCGGCTCTTGCTGGATTTGGGGGTTCTCAAGACGGCTGAAGAAAAGTTCTGGCTCAAGCAGGGCGACCTTGCCAAAGTGCAGGACAGCCAGACTGCGACTCCGAGTCCGCCGCCACCCGACCAGCTCATCACACCTGAACAACTTTTCGAAAAATGAAAAACCCTGAAAGCAAAGAATCCGTCCAGCAGAGCCTGGCCAAACGGCCCGCTCTAGCCGCGGCCGTCGGCCTGGTCTTGCTGATCGTGGCCTTCGTCGGCATCCGGCATTGGACCTCGCCGCCGCCTGTGGAACAACAATTCTACACCGTCAAACGGGGCGACATGCTGATCTCGGTCGTGGAAGGGGGCGCGCTGAAAGCGGTCAACGAATCGATCATTCGCAGCGAATTTGAGGGCATGTCTCGGATCATCAGCATCGTGCCGGAAGGGACTGACGCGAAGAAAGGCGACCTGCTCGTCGAACTGGATTCCTCCGAGTTGAAGGACCGACTGAACCAGCAGGAGGTCACTTATCAGAACAGCGATTTCGCGTTCGTTCAGGCCAAGGAAAACTTGAGCATCCAGAAAAGCCTGGTCGATAGCCAGATCAAGGATGCCGAACTGCGCGCGGAGTTCGCGAAGTCCGATCTCGACAAATACATCGAGGGCGACGCTCCGCAGCAGATCAACACGCAGACCAACAACATCATCATTCGCAAGGAGCAGTTGCAACGCGCCCAGGACAAGCTCGATTGGACCCAGCAACTGTTCAAAAAGGGTTACGCCTCGAAATCCGAGTTGGAAGCGGATGGTCTCAGCTTGATGCAGTCCAAGATTTCTCTGGAGCAATCCGAGGAGGAACTGCGGCTCTTCAAGAAATACGACATGCCGAAAAGCCAGCGCCGGTTGGAGTCCGCGTGGGATCAATCCAAAATGGAATTAGGCCGGCTGCGCCAGCGCACTTCCAACCAGATCGCGCAAGCCGAGGCCGACTTGCGAACCCGCCAGCGCGCGCTGGAGTTGACCTTGGAAAAACTCAACGAACTCCGGCAGCAGATGGAGAACTCGCGCATCAAAGCGCCGCAAGACGGCCTGGTCGTCTATGCTTCGAGCAATCCCTTCGGCGGCGGCGGCGGCGGCCAAATCCTGATTGAGGAAGGCGCGCAAATCCGGCAACGCCAGGAAATCATCAAGCTCCCGGATGTGTCGCAGATGGTCGTGGAGATTCGAGTTCACGAATCCCACGTGCTGCAAATTCGGGCCGGGCTGGACGCTTACGTGACGGTGGATTCCATTCCCGATCGCCGGTTCAAAGGCAAAGTGAAGAAGGTCGCCGTGCTCCCCAATTCTCAGGACCGGTGGATGAACCCCAACTTGAAGGTTTATTCCACGGATGTGCTCATCGAAGACGAATTGCCGGACTTGAAACCGGGAGTGTCGGCGCGGGCAGAGATCATCGTGACGAATCTGGTTCAGGCCTTGACCGTCCCTCTGCAGGCCGTAACAACCGTCAAAGGCAAGCAGGTCTGTTACGTGCAGAACGGAAAAGGCACCACCCCGATGCCCGTCGTGGTGGGGAATTTCAACGATCAATTCATCGAAATCAAAACCGGCCTTAAGGATGGAGATCGCGTGTTGCTCTCTCCGCCTGCCGCCACGGAGGACGCCGACCTGAGCGGTTCGATTATTTCATCTGCGGAGCTTGAGCAACAGAAAGCGACCGCGCCGGCTGTAACCGCGCCAAAACCGAGTCCCGAAAACAACTCGTCCACACAAGCCAATCCCAGCCGCGAAACCGGATCAAACTCCGGGTCAATCGCCTCCGTGGGAACCGGCCAACCGGCCTCTGCGGCGGGAATTGCGCCAGCGCCGCAGCCGGAAACCACGGCGGAGGCGGGATCAGAATTTGGCGGCCGGCGCCGCGGCGCTAGCGATCCCGAAGCCCAAAAGCGCCGCGAAGAATTCATGAAACTCAGCCCGGAAGAGCGCGCCGCGAGAATGCAACAGTTTCGAGGACGCCGGGGCCAGCAACCCGTGAGCGAGACGGCCGCGCCCGAACCCCGCACTCCATGACCACGCGCAGCCATCGGCGACGCAAGAGCGGCCTTACGTGGGTTGTCCTGGTTTTCGTGGTCTTCGCGGGAATCCTGGGCGGCCGGGCTATCCTCCAGAAATCGCGCAAGGCGGAATATCCGCCGAACGCTTTCTACGAGGTGAAGCGAGGCGATCTCCTGATTTCGGTCGTGGAAGACGGCGCGCTTCGGGCCGTCTCTGAAACAATTGTCCGCAACAACCTGGAGGGCGTCTCCCGCGTTCTCTACCTTGTCCCGGAGGGCACTCACGTGAAAAAAGGAGACCTGCTCGTGGAACTCGACAGTTCCGTGCTCCGAGACCGGCTCAATGAACAGGAGCTCGCCCACCAGGACAGCCTGTTCCTTCTCCTCCAGGCCCGCGAGAATTTGAAGATTCAGAAAAGCCTGGTCGAAAGCCAGATCAAGGACGCCGAACTCGTGGTCGAACTCGCCCAGTCGGATTTGGAGAAATACCGGGATGGCGACGCTCCTCAGCAAATTCGGATCTCGGAGTCCCGGATTGGGGTTCTCGAAGAGCAAGTGCGCATCGCCAGCGCGCGCTTCACGCGCACCGAACAGCTTTTCAAGGAAGGCACTGCCACCAAATCCGAGTTGGAGGCCGACAGTCTCAGCCTGAAACGCGAACAACTCGGATTGGAGCAAATCCGCGAAGACCTCCGCCTTCTGAAGAAATTCGATCAACCCAACATGGTGCGCATGCTGGAGTCGAACCTCCAGTTGGCGAAGGACGAACTCGAACGGCTGAAGCAGCGTTCTGCAAATGAAATTGCCCAGGCTGAGGCGGACCTCAAAACAAGCCAGCGCGCGCTGGAGATACTGGACGAAACCCTCACGCGGCAAAAAAGGCAGTTGGGAAACGCAAAAATCTTCGCGCCGCAAGACGGCCTCGTCGCCTACTCCACCAGCAGTCCTTTTCAGGGGCGTGGAGAAGGAGGATTTGAAGAAGCCCGCTCACGAAGTCATGGAGGCGGGTTCCGTAGCATGGGCGATCCCGGTGGATTCCAGGGCTTCGGAGGAGAACTCGGAGGCCGTCGAGGGCGGCGAGGTGGCGGAAGCGGGGGCGGCGGCGGTTCTTCGTCCGGCGGTTTTGGAAGCCAATCCAGTTCATCCGGCTCGTCGGGACGGAGCGGTGGATCGTCCTCCGCTGGTTCCGGCGGGACAGGGGGTTCTTCAAGTCGGGCTTCAACCGCGGGGGCGGGCGCGTCGGGTTCCTCCGCCGCACCCGGAGGACAATCCGCCTCGATGGGCGTTGGAATGCAGGGCGCTTCAGCGGGTGGCGGTTTCGGGGGATCGTCCGGCGGCGGACGCACAGGAGGTGGCGGCTTCTCTTCGGGAGGCGGGGGGATGGGGTCAGGTGGGGCCAGCGCGTCCTTTGCCTCATACGGATCGATACGGCAGAGTGCACAGGCTGGCTCGTCGGGATCGATGGGCCAAAGTTCTGGAGCTGGTTCCAGTTTTTCTGGTTCGAGCGGCTCAGGCAGTTCCTTTGGTGGAAGCGGTTCGGGCAGTTCCTTTGGTTCGAGCAGTTCGGGGGGGGCGTTCGGTTCCAGCGCCTACGGGGTGCAAAACCCTTACAGCACGACCGCCCGCCAGAGCGGTTCACGTTTTGGCTCGCAAAGCTCGTCCTTTGATCCGAGCTCGTTCCTGTTCATTGGAACCTCGGGAGTCGTTGAGGAAGGCGCGATGGTGCTCCAAAGGCAGGAGTTGATCCGGCTTCCCGACGTTTCAAAAATGCTGGCCGAAGTCAGAATCCATGAGTCGCGTGTCCGCCAAGTGCATCCGGGGATGACCGCGTTCGTCCGGGTCGAGACGCTGCCCGGCCGCCGGTTTAAGGGGACGGTGCGCCGTGTCGCGATCCTGCCCGACACCCAAACGAGCTGGGTGAGCCCGAATACGAAAGTTTATACCACTGACGTTCTGATTGATGAGGAATTGCCCGAACTCAAACCGGGCGTATCTGCGCGCGCTCAGATTATTATTACGAATCTAATCCAGGTGCTCAGCGTGCCTATCCAGGCTGTCACCACTCTCAATGGCGAGCACGTATGTTACGTCAAGAAGGGCTCCGGTGTGACTCCTGTCCCGGTGAAGACCGGCTGGTTCAATGACCGGCTCATTGAGGTCGCTTCGGGATTGAAGGAAGGAGACCTCGTGTTGCTCGCGCCAACTACGGACGAGGAATACCTTGAACCGGAGACGCCGCAGAGCAGCGCAAGCGAAACTGCTTCCCCGGGGAGCAGCGCTCCGGTGCCGTCGAGCAATCCTCAACCGGCGTCGGAAGGCCGTTCTGGGGAGCGGCGCCAGTTGGACTCGCCACCTCCTGCAGCCTCCTCCGCGAATTCGGAAACTGGAGTCCAGCCCCGGGAGAATCTCCCTGCCGACGGTTCCGGACCGCGTGGTGGAGGGCGCGGAAGACGCGGCCCTCTCGATCCGGAAATGCAGAAGCGCATGGAAGAGTTCATGAAGCTGAGTCCCGAAGAACGCGAAGAACGCATGCGCGAGTTTCGAGCCCGCCGCGGCCAAGGCCAAGGCCAGGCGCAGCCCAGTTCCGAAACCCAGCCACATCGGGAAAGCCCCAAGCCATAGGAAATGGCCCTTCAACCGCAGATGAACGCCGATAAACGCAGATCACAAACGCGTTGCAGCCTGCTGGGAACACGCCCCCGATGTCAATCTTCGCCGGCTCAACTATCCGCGTTCATCTGCGTTCATCTGCGGTTTTCTCTTATTCACCAGCCGATTTTGGATGAAACAGAAAGCGATCATACGGATTGAATCCGTCGAGAAGGTCTATGACATGGGCGAGGTGAAAGTCCACGCCCTGCGCGGCGTGAACCTCGAAGTCCTGGAAGGCGATTTCATCGCGATCATGGGGCCTTCCGGATCGGGGAAATCGACGTTGCTGAATCTTCTCGGCTGTTTGGATCGGCCCACCGCCGGGCGTTTCTATCTTGGCGGCGATGATGTCTCGCAGATGGACGACAACGAGCTATCCGAGGTTCGCGGGCGGAAGATCGGTTTCATTTTCCAGTCCTACAACCTGATTCACCAGCTTTCGCTGATCGAGAACATCCAGATGCCGCTGTTTTACCAGGGTCTGGACACTCCTGGAAACAACGCGCGGTGCGAGAAGTTCGCCGGTCTGGTTGGACTCGGCGACCGCCTGCACCACCGACCCAGCCAGCTTTCCGGCGGCCAGCAGCAACGCGTCGCTGTCGCCCGTTCGCTCGTCAATGATCCGCTCATGATCCTGGCGGACGAACCGACGGGAAACCTCGACTCCCGGACCGGCACGGAAATCCTCGATCTCCTCGATCGCCTCAATCACAGCGGCAAAACCATCGTCCTCGTCACGCACGATCCGAATACCGCGGCCCGTGCCCGGCGCGTCGTGCATATGCGCGACGGAATCATCGATCGCATTGTTGAGCAGGAGCGGCGGCCGGCGCCGGCCCATCTGCCGGACATAGAGCACCCGGCCGATGCCGTCGAGGGGGGATCGGCTTTCCGGCTCGCGCTGCGCCCGGTGCGCACCATGCAGGTGGGGATCAAGAGCCTTTTGCTGCACAAGCTCCGTTCCGCGCTGACGATGCTGGGAATCATTTTTGGAGTATGTTCGGTCATCGCCATGCTCGCGATCGGCGAAGGCGCGTCGTACGAAGCTCAGGAAACCATCAAGAAACTGGGCAGCGCCAATATCATCATCCGCGCCGTCAAACCGCCCGAAGACACCAAGACCACCACCGCGACTTCGGGCCGCGGCTCGGTCATCGAATACGGCCTGACTTACAAAGACGCCAGCCGCATTCAAGCGACCATTCCGGGGATCAACCACGTCCTGCCCATGCGCATCATCCGCGAGAACGTCCGCTTCTTCCGGAACGAAGTCTCCGGCCAGGTCATCGGAACGTACCCCGTGTACAAGGATATCGCCGGCCTGGACAGTCTCCGCGGCCGCTTCATCACGGAGACGGACGACGTTCACCAAAACAACATCTGCGCCATTTCAGCGGGACTGGCCAAGCGCTTGTTCCCTTATCAGGACCCCCTCGATCAAGAAGTCAAAATCGGCGCCCATTACTACCAAGTCGTGGGCCTCGTGCGCGAAACCAGCACGGAAGAGAAACGCCCGCAATCGGGCGAGACCACCGGCCAGGCGCTGGACAACAACGTCTATGTTCCGCTTTCCGCGGCGCGAAACCGGTTCGGCGAAACCCTCATTCGCCGGTCTGCCGGCAGCCAGGAAGCCGAGCGCGTGCAGCTTCACCAGATCACGGTTCAATTCGCCAGCACAGCGGACGTGGAGACAGCCGTGCCGCAGATCGAGACGCTGCTCGAACGCTTTCACACCAAGAAAGATTACGAGTTGATCGTTCCGCTCCAATTGCTGCGGCAAGCCGAGCAAACCAAGCGCATCTTCAATATCGTGCTCGGATCGATCGCGGCTATCTCACTCCTCGTCGGCGGCATCGGCATCATGAACATCATGCTCGCGACTGTCACCGAACGGACGCGCGAGATCGGAATCCGGCGCGCGCTTGGCGCCAAGCAACGCGACATCACTGCGCAATTCCTGGTCGAAGCGATCGTCCTGGCGATTGGCGGCGGCTTGATTGGGGTGAGCCTGGGCGTGCTGACACCGCTCATCGTGTCGCGCCTGACCGACATGGTGACGATTATCACGCCGCTCTCCGTGATGTTGGCCTTTAGCATCTCCGGCGCGGTGGGAGTTATTTTCGGCCTCTACCCCGCCTCCCGCGCCGCCAGCCTGGATCCCATCGAAGCGCTGCGGCACGAGTGATCGCGGTGCCTTGGCCGCACCGATCAACGCTGAAAAATGCCTGGACTTCTCCTTCGCTGGAGAGCCAGGAAAGGATGGCCGTCCCAATGGGTTTCACAGTGAGACCGCCTAGATTTCTTTCGCGCATTGCGCCCATGAACCGCAACCCGCATGTAGTCCCGGCTTTAGCCGGTCGGCAGCGCCGGAGCCGCCTAAAGGCGGGACTACAAACCACGCCGGTTCATGGACAGAATTGCTCAAGGCCAACAAGACCGACAAAGTGCAATTGCCGGCCCTCGCCGGATTGGCTATTCTCCTGGCATGCCGGTTCAGACACCACATCGGTTCAGCGTCTGGGACTATTACCGCATGGCCGAAACAGGCGTTCTTCGCCCAGACGCACGCATCGAATTGCTGGAGGGACAAATCATCGATGTGGAACCTATCGGCCCATTTCACGGCGGTTCGCTGAATCGTTTGAACCGCCTGTTCAACCGGCTGTCGCGCGGACGATGGCTCGTGACGGCGCAAAACCCTGTCCATCTGGGCGAATTCTCGGAACCTCAGCCCGATCTCATGCTCGTCAAGCCCGAACCAGACGATTACACCACCCGCCACCCGTCCCCGGGGGACGTCTTCCTGCTGATTGAAGTAGCTCAGGCGTCGCTGGACTATGATCGCGAACAGAAACTCCCTGCTTACGGTCGCGCCGGCATTCATGAAGTGTGGATCGTGAATCTCGCCAACCGGACTATTGAAGTGTATCGCGAACCGCACTTCGGCGGCTACGAATCCAAAGTCGTGTTACGAAGCGGCGAAAAGGCTTCTCCGCTGGCGTTTCCGGACGTGACCGTGGACGTAGCCCGACTGCTGCAGGCGTCGAAGTAAAGCAAGTCTCGGCGGAACAGGATTCTCCTCACCACCTCCACCTCACCAACTACACTACGGTACGAGTGATCGTGGCCTCCTGGCCAACCGAGAAACCTGGGAATCGCGGGTGCGGGGAAAGGAACCGCAACCCAGCCCGCTGCTCAAAAACCAATTCGGGTGCAGCGCCCGTCTTGCCCGTCTTTGAACCCCCGGCTTTTCAGTTGAAAACTGACCGTTCGGTGGTTGAATGTAAGGGCTCGATTGCGCTGCGCCTTATGACACCCCAACGCTTCGCGAAAAATTCGTATGTATTTCTGGTTTTGGATTCAGGAATTCGCATTTCAAGACTCGCCTCACTGTTCGCGCTTTCCCTGTTCCAAACCCTAGAGTTGTTCGCCGCCGCCCAAACCGCTTCCTTTCCCGTCAAGGTTGAGGTTTTCGAAAACCTCAAGGCTGGCTCTGAATTCGATCTGAGCGAAGCTTCGCCGGTCGAAGAGTACGCCGAGGGCGCGTTCGGCTTCGTCCGCTTCCCCACAAAATATTCGCCGAACGCGCTGCCGCTGGATCGATCTGTTCCCTTCGTGATCCGCGCCTCGTCGAAGCAAGCTCTCCCGGCCGGTGAGTATCAATTCCGTTTGCGCGCGAAAGGCGCCGCACGCTTCCAGATCGATGGCGAGATCCTTCTCACCACGAAACCGCAGGAAAGGAACACCTCCGGCAATGATCCAGTCCCTCCGCCGGTGGAACGCCACGACAGTCCGGTCCGCCCCGCCCTCTATCCGCATCAGGAACTCATCGCCACGGTTCACCTGGATGGAAAAGAACACCGCTTCGATTTGACGGCTGTGATCGGCGGCAGAGGCCTTGTTCCTTCGCCGGGTGAACTCTCTGTCAGTGTCGGCCGGAGCGGGGAAATCCCCCGTCTGCTCGGCGAATCCGGCTCTCCGCTCCTCACGAATGAAGCCTGGGAATCCCACGCTGAAAAACAAAACGAACGCCAGCGCCAGGAAGACGTGCTTCGCCGGAGAGCCCTGAGCGCCGAGGTCGCGGCGAAATGGGAGGAATACCATCAAAAGGTTCGCGAATGGATGGACCGTCAAAGCGCGCCCGACGTTCCCAAAGTCTCCGCGCAAGCCCCCGTGTTCAACGCCATCGACCGATTCATCGGCGCGCGGTTGGAGCAAGCCGCCGTGCGCCCAATGCCTTTGATCCCGGACCTCGAATTCCTGCGCCGGCTTTCGCTCGACACCATCGGCCTGGTTCCATCGCCCGGCGAAATCAAAGCGTTTCTGAATGATCCGGCGGATCAACGGCGATCCCGTGCCATCGAACGGTTGCTGGCCCATCCGGGCTGGGCGGATCACTGGGTCAGTTACTGGCAGGACGCGCTGGCGGAGAATCCGGGCATCCTCAAACCGGACTTGAATAATTCCGGCCCGTTCCGCTGGTGGCTCCACCAATCGTTCGCGGACAACCTTCCGTTCGACCGCCTGGTCGCGGAGTTGGTCCAGATGGAAGGCAGCATTTATCTCGGCGCGCCCGCGGCCTTCAAACTGGCGACCCTGAACGATTCGCCGATGGCGGCCAAAGCGGACATTCTCTCGCAGGCGTTTCTGGGAGAGAAGCTGTCCTGCGCGCGATGCCACGATTCGCCCAACAATCCCCACAAGCAGAAAGACACCTTCAGATTCGCCGCCATGCTCGAAGGCAAGCCGGTGAAGTTGCCGGCTTCCAGCACCGTCCCGGTCGTCGAAGGCTTCCGCAAACCGCGCGTCGAAGTGACGCTCAAGCCAGGCGAATCGATCGAGCCGCATTGGCCTTTCGAGCAATTGGCCCAAGCGTCGGCGTTATCGAGCCTGGTGCCCGTGAACCGGAACGTTCCCAACTCGCGCGGCCAGGTCGCCGCGATGATGGTTTCGCCGGAAAACCAACGGTTCGCGAAAGTCCTCGTCAACCGCGTGTGGAAACGCTACCTCGGCGCAGGGTTCGTCGAACCCGCGGATGATTGGTACGAAGCGCGGGCGTCACATCCGGAGCTGCTGGATTTCCTGGCGCGGGAATTCATCCTGAACGGATACGATTTGAAAGCCCTGGCGCGGCTGATTTTTTCCTCGCACGTTTACCAGCGAGCTCCCACTTCCGCTTCGGCGAGCGTGCCCGAAACCAAAGATCGCCTTTTCGCGGGACCTCTGCGCCGACGCATGACGGCCGAGCAATTGGTCGATTCGCTTTACGAAATCACCGGAAAGACTTTCGATTGTGAGGAACTCAATTTGAACCCGGCGGGCAACCGCGGATTGAACGAATTCCTGAACCTCGGCACCCCGCGCCGCGCCTGGGAATTCACCGCGCTGATGAATGAGCGCGACCGGCCCGCGCTGGCCTTGCCCATCGCGCAGTCGATCGTCGATGTCTTGACGACCTTCGGCTGGCGGCAGTCGCGCATGAATCCGACGACAGTTCGCCAGGACGCGCCTTCGCCCATGCAAACGCTCCTTCTGGCCAATGGCGTCGTGGGCACGCGAATTACGCGGCTTTCCGACGACAGCGCGTTCACGGATTTGGCGCTGGAAGACCGGCCCCTGCGCGAACTCGTGCGGGAAACGTTTGCGCGAATCCTGACGCGTCCGCCTTCGGAAACCGAAGGCCGAACTGCGGAAGAATATCTGAAAGAGTTCTACGCCAGCCGCAAGGTTCCCGGTGAGCCGAAACGGAAAACGGGTTTCGCTTCCGACAACCGGGTTTCCTGGGCCAACCATCTGAGCGCCGAAGCGACCGTCATTCGGATGGAGGAAGAGCGGCGACTGCGCATGGGGGACGAACCAACCGCCCGATTAGCGCCGGCGTTCCGAGAGCGCCTGGAGGATTTGATCTGGTCGTTGGTGAATTCACCGGAGTTTGCCTTGGTGCCGTAGAGTTGCACTCTATCAGTATCGCTCAGAATCGTCGCCAGCCGCGACGATTCTCGGAGCGCGGACAGCCTTGTCCGCGCGCAGCTTGCATCTGCGGACGACTCGCGGACATGGATGTCCGCGCTCCTGCGGTTGCGGCTTCGCCGCGCTGGGCCGTATCGCAGAATTTGATTCTGCTGGGGGTCGGATGGGCAGAGCGCGTTCGGATTCGCCGGCACCCTGCCGATTAAGAAATCGGCGATACAGCGCAGCGCGGCCAGGATGGCCGCAACCAAATCGTTACAGCGTTACAAGGTTAAATCGTTAAATGGGTTAAATGGAAAAGAATTCGCGCGGCCTGCGACAATTTCCAGCGATACTGATAAAGTGCAACTCTGCGCTACGTGGACGCCGGCGCAAGCCGTCCGCGTAGAAATGAACAGAGCGAAACGACCAAACGAAGTTATGCACGACAACCACTGGACGAGACGGGATTTTCTGAAATGCTGTGCGGCCGGTGCAATTGCCATTGGTGCCCCCTTCAACGCTTCTTCCTTGGGCGCGGATTCAGCCGCGCCGGAGCGCGTCCGCGGCAAGGCCGACGCTTGCATTTTCATCTGGCTGGGTGGCGGCGCAGCGCACGTCGATACGTTCGACCCGAAGGTCCGGGGCGACGGCAAGAAGATGCCCGGTTCCTATTACGACGCCATTTCTACCGCCATCCCCGGCGTGCAAGTCTGCGAACACCTCAAACAGACAGCGCCGTTGCTAGACCGCTGCATTCTGGTGCGGTCTCTGACCCACGGCATTTCCAGCGAACACGGCGCGGCGACGAACCTGATGCACACTGGCCGTCGGCCCAGCGAGACAATTCTTTATCCGTCCATTGGATCGATTGTGACGCACCAGTTGGGCGTCAAGTCCGATGCCGTTCCCGCCTACGTCGTGATGGGCTATCCAAACATCGCGCGCGATCCGGGCTTTCTCGGTCCGAAGTACGGTTACGTTTATTTGACGCAGATCGAGACCGGGCCCAACGGGTTGATCCGCGCTCCGGACGTGGATGCGGAACGCCAGGGCCGCCGCGAATCTCTCCTCCGCGCGTGGCAGGACGAACACGCGCGAAAACATCCGAGGGACGAAAGTTTCCGGGCTCAGGCAGCCATCAATGAACAAGGCTTCCGCATGGCCGGCCCGCAATTTCTGAACGTGTTCGATCTGGCCCGCGAGCCGCAGACGCTGCGCGCAGCGTATGGCGGCGAATTCGGCCAGCGCTGTTTGCTGGCGCGGCGGCTCGTTCAGGCGGGCGTGCGTTTCGCGGAGGTTTCTTTCAACTTGAATTTCCTCAACGGCACCGGCTGGGACACTCACAACGACGGCCAACTCAAGCAACATCTGCTCATCAAGGATCTCGACCAGGCCTTCGCCGCGCTCTTGCTCGACCTGGAGAAGAATCGGCTGCTCGACACGACGCTGGTGGTGATCGCCACCGAATTTGGCCGCCCGCCGGAATTCGACAGCGGCGGCGGACGAGGCCATCAATCCGTGGCTTTCACGTGCGTGCTGGCCGGGGGCGGCTTGCGCACCGGCCGTGTCGTCGGCCAGACGGATGAACTGGGCAAGACGGTCGTGGAGAAGCCAGTGTCCGTGGCCGATTTTCACGCCACGATCCACAGCGCCTTGGGGATCAATCCAGGCAAGGACCTTTATGCGGATGACCGCCCTGTGCCCATCACCGACCGCGGCCTGCCGATTCGGGAAATCTTCAGTTGAGCCGCGCTGACATGGGAAGCCCAAGGACGGCATTCCCCAACCATCGACAGGCTCGTCGGGTTATCCTAGTTTCCCGTCGTGTCCAGCCCCGCTTCCAATTCTGCGCTCGAAGTGATTCGCGCTGCGAGCGATTGCGGCCATAACGGCCCCAAGTACAGAACTCACTAAAGGGCGAGGTTGGTTAAGTCCGGATGTGGAAACTGAATTCCTTTGTTTGCCCTCCGTTTGCTCCGTTTCCTTCTGTTTTCTGAACAGGAGGCAACGGTGCGAACGGAGAAGTGGGGGAATTGAATCGCTTACAGTCCCTGTCCTGATTCTTCTGTTTTTGTGAGGTCTGAAGTAAGCAAAAGCTCGCCACCCGAAACCAAGATCGGGCTGTTTCGCTCGCTGTTTCGCGGGCGGACCGAC
>Ga0233424_10001199_pt1 | contig 24591 bp, 19 predicted proteins | sample Watercolumn_Towu_FD_181011 | JGI IMG/M metagenome (GOLD analysis project Ga0233424, IMG submission 181011) | Freshwater microbial communities from Lake Towuti, South Sulawesi, Indonesia - Watercolumn_Towuti2014_125_MG | ecosystem: Environmental > Aquatic > Freshwater > Lake | place: Indonesia... | reverse complement strand
TAGCATCACCTCGAAGACCTTGGCTTGAGCTACGCGCGCACGCTGAGGACGTGGCGCGAGCAGTTCAACGCGCGACTGCCGGAGATTCGCGCGCGGGGCTTCGACGAGCGGTTCGGGCGCAAATGGAACTACTACTTGAGTTACTGCGAAGCGGCGTTCGCCCAGCGGCACATCTCGGTCGTGCAGGCCATCCACACGCGGGCGAACAACCCGGCGCTTGGCGGCGTGAAGTGACGAAAGGGGAGAGTCTCCGGGTGGCACCCGCCTCCGGCGGGTCGGATTCGGCGTCCCGCCGAATCCATCGGGCCGACCGGACCGGGGTCACGGGAATTCAAGGCGATTGGTGAGACTGACAACGAAAGGTGTTGGCTCAGTCTGTTTGCCATCTGGAGGCGAAGTAAACCAACCGGTTGGCTCGACCACACCGCTCACCTGTCTCGTCACGGCTTCAGAGGTGCACTGTTGGACGCTGCCGTCTGCAAGGGCGATATTTCCGGCTCCACCATGAACCGAGTTCGCCCAACGGACAGTCTGCCCAGAGGTGATGGTCATCACTCTACCGATCACAGGACGGTCATTCGTGAGATGCCTGTCGCCTGCCAGCAGCAGATTGGGCCGGAGTTCGTCGGCATCGAGGCCCACGAAGTAGCTCACGTTGGAGTTTGCCAATGTTAAAAAATCTGGCCGCGCCACACGCTCGCGGTCAGACCAGCAAGCCAACACCTTGGCAGAGCCAAGTTCGTTGGACATGTTCAGGTAGTGCATGTAGGCCATTCCCTTGCCTGCGTATTCGAGCGTGCCTCCGCGATTGGTCGTGAGCGTCATCGTGTATAATCCGTTGCCAGCCGAATTCGTGTGGTCATTGGCAAAAACCCTGTGGGCGAGTCCGATCTGCTTCAGAAAGCTTACGCACTGAATGCGACGGGCCTTTGCCTTCGCCTTCACAAAGGCGGGCACGACAAGAAGAATGAGAATCACGAGCACCAACACGACGACGAGCAACTCCGTCCGCGTGAAAGCGCTCAATCTCCGCTGCATTTGGCGCAATCCCTCTTCGCGGATGTTCATTTGGGTCCTCCATCGCGTGCAGCCGCCTTCACCGGCTCCTTGCCGTGCGCGACCTTGGGCCAGAACTTGTCCCACACGAACGGCCGGCTAAATTCGCCGTGGTGGCACTTCTGGCAGTCCCCTGCGCCGAGGGGACGGAACTTGAACGTCACCGCGCCGCCCGCCTCGTGCTGCGCCACGTGCTGGCTGCCGGGGCCGTGGCAGCTCTCGCAGCCCACGTCCACAAATCGCGACCGGCCGAACTCGCGCCGGTAGCCGCTCGGCGTGCCGAAGCCCACCGTGTGGCAGCCGATGCAGTTCGGGTCCGCGTCGGCCTTCTCGTGCACGAGCGTGGCGAAGGCGTCCGCGTGGCTCGAACTCTTCCACGCCTTGAACGCCGTCGCGTGGCACTTCGCGCACGCGTCGCTGCCGGTGAAGCTCACGGTCTGTCGCACGCCGGGCACCATGTTCTCCTGCAACCGCGCCGGGTCGTCCACGGCGAGCTTCGTGCGGCGGATTTCATCGCGATACTCGGCAGCGAGCGCCTGCACCGGCTTTGCCTGCGGAATCTCATCGTGCAGGAGCATGATGTCGTTCTTCGTCGCCGTGAGCTGGCGGCGGGAGGCGAGGCGCAGTTCGAGCAGGCCGAGCGCGCGGCCCTCGTTCGCGGTGTAATAGACGAGGCTCTTGTTCTCGCGCTCGAGCTTCTGCGCCGGCTGGCTGACCTTCCCGCCGAGGACGATGTCCAGTTCGTAGAATTCCTGCGCCAGCTTCGCCAGCGTGGCCTCGTCAGTGAAGGCGAGCAGCACGACCGCATCGGCCTTCCTGCGCAAATCCGGCAGCAGGCGGCCGAGGACGGTTTCCATCTTCTCGATGGCGAGGCCGTCGCCGAGCGAGTCGGCGGGCACGCGCGGGTCCATCACGCCGACAAGCGCGAGCGTGTGCGGGCCGCGCTTGACGAGCCGGTGCGTGTCGAAGAGCGGCGCGCCGGTTTTCCTGTCGAGCAGGTTCGCGCTGAGCAACGGCACGGGCGAGTTCGTGCGGAGCGCGCGGAGTTGTGTGGCGGGAAGCTGCGCCTCGCGATGCCCGAGGTTGACCGCGTCGTAACGCAGGTCCGCGAACGCGCGCAGGATGTAGCGGTGCTGGATGACCTGGAAATCCTCCGGCCCCGCGAGCGCATCGCCGATGTCCACGCGCAGGGAGTTGGTGGACGTGTCGGAGTCGAGGACGGTCTTGAGGCGCGTCATGCCGCCGAATTGGCCGGTGAAGCACCCGCACGGCACGAGCCGCCCGCGGATGTCGCAGGTGAAGAAGAGGCGGAAGTCCTGCGCGACGGGCGGCGTGGGTTTCTTGGTGCAGGCGGTGAAGGTGAGCGCGGCGAGGAGAAGGAGCGCCCGCGAAACACGCGAAATGCGGGGCAGGCGTCCGGCCTGTCTTGCGAGCGAGTCGCGGATTGCTTGGACGGTAGCCGGGCGAAGCGGCCTTTCTCCCTCACCCCGGCCCTCTCCCGCTGGGAGAGGGGGACACTTCGATTGCCTTAAATGGATTCGATGGCCTTCCATCCACTCATCGCGTCCTGACGAAGTAGAAGACTGCCGACGATTCTCCCTCTCCCTCAGGGAGAGGGCCGGGGTGAGGGTGAACACGCGCTTCTTCACCTGAGATGGAGCCACCTCACGCCGGCGGCTACGAACTGCGGGGCGGATGCTTCGCGTCATTCGCGTGGTTCGCGGGCCGCGTCAATACAGCAGCGCGTAGGTGAAGATGTTCACGTTCACGCGCGCCGAGTCGTTGATCTGGTTGCCGCCGCAACAGCAGCAGCCCTTCGCGTTGGCCACGTCGTTGAGGCCGTCCTTCGAGTAAATCATTGCGAGCCGGCCATTCACTTCCATCGCATCCACAAGTGTCGTGCTGCCGTTCTTGCACACGAGTCGCGTGATGGGATGCACGATGGAGAAGACCGGATGCGTCATCGGCAACTGCTTCAGCGAGTGGTCGGGCATCACGAGCTTGAGCTCCGTGCGCATGGACTTGTCCCACGCCGAGTCCGAGCAGCCGGGGCTCGAAAGGATGAAGCCGCCGTTGAGCAGGTAGCGGCGCAGGTTCTCGCGCTCGCGGGGCGTGAGCGTGAACGGCCCCTCGCCGGACAGCACGCAGAACGGAAAGTCGAACAGCCCATCGCTGTCTAGCTTCACGGGGCGGAAGTTTTTCGCGACGCGCAGGTTCGTGTCGCGCGCCACGTCACCGAGGAACTTGTCCGCGAAGCAGACGGAACTCTTGTTGCCCGCGTAAATGAGGTTGCCGCATTGAAGCAGCGTGAGGTCGGCGGAAGTCGTCGGGACCGTGGTGGGCGCGGCGGCGGCGGGATTCGCGCGGTTGCTGCGGACGGGCGCGTTGGTGACGATCTTCACGCCGGGCGGAAGCTGCTGCGCCGGCGCCGACTTTGGAGAAGGCGGCTGCGCAGCGTAAAGCGCGACGGCGGCGAGCAATGCGGTGGCGACGGTGACCTTCATGGCTTCGTCTTCACGATGGCTTTGAAATACTTGTCCACGATGTCGCTGTATTCCTCGAAGAGCGATTCGCTCGTCACCGCGCCGGACTGGCGGTTCACGGGCTTGAGATTTTTCATCGCGTCGGTCTTGTCGAGCACGGGACCGCGCGCGCCCGCGAGCGATGTGCCCTGGCCGAAACTTGGCTGGCCCACCTGCCGGTCGCTCGAATTGCGCTCGATGCGCGCCTCGCCGCCGAGCACGTCCATGCTCGGCTCCGCCATGACCGCGTAACCGCCCTCGCCGTCCGCGCCCTGCTGGCCCTTGCCGAACGCGAAGCCCTCGCCTTGTCCGCGGCCGAACTTCCGGCTCTGCCGCATTTGCTGCCCGGTCTTGCCGGGATTCATGCCGCGAGAGAGCCGCAAGTATTGGTCCGCCTGTTGCGCCGCGCCTTCGCCGCCGCCCTTGCACTCGGCGAAAAGCTTTTCCATCTCCTCGCGCAAGCGGTCCGCAAGCTGGAACGACTCCGCGCCCTTGCCGCCGAGCATCTGGCCGGTGCACTGGCTGGCGAGCTGCGACATGCGCGCCTCGTCCATCTTCTCCGCGAGGTCGCGCGCGCTCTGCGCTGCCTGCGGGAACTTCTCCTCTGCGGCCTTCGCGTCCTTCTGCAGGCGTTCCTTGAGCCGCTCCAATTCTTCCGACACCGCGCGCTCGGTGGCGGCGAGATCCTTGAGTGCGAGCTGGTCCTCGCGCGAGAGCGGCGTGGTGCGGTTGTAGGCGCGCGCCTGCTCGGTGAGCGCCTTCTGCGCCTCGTAAAGCTGCTCGAAGCGGTTGAAGTCCTTCATCAACTCGTGCAGCGCCGCGAGGTCCTGCAACGTGCCCTCGATGTCCTTGCGCGCCTCGGCTTCCGCGCCGCCGAGCCGCTGCACCTGCTCGTCGCTCGACTGCTTGAAGTCCTTCATCATGTCCGGCGACATCTGCCGCGGACCGCCGGGCGGCGAACTCTTCGCGGCGAGCTGGTTCATCTCGGCGTCATTCTGCTTCGTCGAGTCGCGGACCTGCTGGGCGAGCTGGTTCAACTCCTCCTGCAACTCGCGCTCCACGTCATACACGGGATTCTGCCGGACGAAGGTCTCCATCTGGTCGGCCATCTTGTTGAGCTTCGCGTTCAGCTCGTTCTGGCGCGCGAGCAGGCTGTCGAGCTTCTCCTGGTTCGCGGCCTGTTGTTTCGGGTCGGTCGCCTTCGCCATCTTCGCGCGCGCGTCGTCGGCCTCCTTGCCGAGTTTCTTCTGCGCCTCGATCTGCTCGCGAAGCTGGTCGAGCAGGTCGTGGTATTTCTGCTCGATGTCCGCGATGTCGGTGCGCTCGCGCAGGAAGTCGTTGTATTCCTGCTCGGTGATGACCGTGAGGTTCACGGTCTGGCTGCGCGCGAGGTTCGGCTCGGGCGCGGTGTCAATCGCCTCGGCGAACATCGTGATCACGTCGCCCGAGCGCAGCGCGAGGCTCTTGAAGTCCAGCGGCAGCACCTCGCGCGCGGTCCGCACGATGCCCTCGTAGTTGATGATGGTCGGTTCGCCGAAGACCTTGTTCAGCGCTCGATGGATGCGGATCATCTTCAAGCCGTAGTCGTCGCTCGCCTCGAACAGCGCCTCGAGCTTGAAGTCCATCGAGACGAAGCAGTCGCGCTGCGGGTTCGCGATGACAATCTCCGGCGCGAGGTCGTGCGTGACGGAGAGCGAGCCCTGCCAGTCGTCATGCGAGGGAAGCCCGTCCACGTCCGTGAGCGCGAAGCGCAGCCGCGCCGGCTCGCGCGCGGTGAAAACACCGGCGACCTCGTTCGTGCCGCTCGGCGCGAGGCGCACGCGCTCGATGTCGTTTTCGCCGCGGATGATTTCGAGCACGCCCTCGCGCAACGGGCGGTTTGACGCGAGACGGAACTTCACCTCGCTGCCCTTGAGCGCCTTCACGTCCTTGAACGCGTAGGTGCGCTCCTCGGGCTTGAGTCCCGTGTAAGCCGGCGGCGCGACCTGCACGAACGCCTTGTCGAGCTTCGGCGTGAGGATGACCGCGAGCGCGCGGCGCTTGCTCAGGCTGTGCTTGTCCTTCGTGTGCGCAAAGACGACGAGGTCGCCGGTGACGCGCTCGATCTGCTGCGCCCATTCCGCGCCGGCCTTCGCGTGCATCGGCACGGTCACGGCTTTGTCCGGCGCGTTCGTTGGGAAAAACGTGAGGTAGAGGTCGCCCGGCTTGTGGCCCTTGTGTTTCACCTTCACGACGAAGGGCTGGCCGTAGATGACCTTCGCGCCGTCGGGACCGGGCTCCTTCACTTCGAGCTGCGTGAACGAATACGGCGGATGATCGCCAAACGGGTCCGCGAAACGCGGCAACTCGACGAGCGTGACCTCGTGGAACAGCGCGAGCAGCGCGGCGAACACGGCGACGGCCCACGCGGCGCGCTTGAAGTCGAGCCGCAGCACGCCCGTGCGCGCGAGGCCGAGGAAGTCCACGGGCTTGAGCTTCTCGGCGTAGTCGGTGACGGCGCGCTTCGCGAGATCGCGCGTGAGCGGTTGAAGCTGCGGATTCTCCGTCTCCGCCTGGAGCTGGAGGACGTTGATGAGCTGCGAGCCGAGCGCGGGGGCGCGCTCCTCGAGCATCCGCGCCGTGTGCTCGGCGGCGTGGGACTTGATGCGCGCGACGAAGAACCACCGCGCGATCAACCCGAGGACGACGACGAGAAGGAGGACGAGGACGAGCACGCGATGCTGCGAGCCGAGGTGGAAGAACACGTCCACCGCGAACGCGAGGACGAGCAGCGCGAGCAGCCACTTGACCGACCGCAGCAACAGCGACGAGCCGCGCTCCTTCTGCGCGATGCGGTCCGCCTCAGCGAGGCGGGCGAGGATGGGAGAGGGGTGGTTCACGGCTTGGTTGACGGACAATACACCGGCTGCACCCGGGAGGTAGCGGAAACTCTGTCCGCAGCGAGGCGTGTGCGCTCGCCAGAAGCATCGTGTGCGTCAGCACAACCCCCACCTTCTTCTCAAAAACCAGTCCACACCAAACAGCGCGCCGATGAGCCAGAAGACCCACGCGCGGTCCCACAAACTCACGAGTCGCGTCTTGGGCGTGGCGTCCACCTTCTCGTCGCGCAATTCGCTCACGAGCTTGCCGAGTTCCTCGGGCTTGAGCAGGCGGCCGCCGCTGCTTTCGCAGAGACGCTTGAGATACGCCACATCGGTCGTCACCTCGGTTTCCTCGAGGTTCTCCTCATACACGATGAAGCGCGATTCCTGCCGCGTGCCGTCCGGGAAGCTCGCCACCGCGCGGTAGCGTCCGGTCTTCGCGGGCAGGAACTCCGCCGTCAGCCGGTAGCTGTCGGCGCCCGCCGAGGTGAACGCCACGTTGCCCACGGGCGTGTCGCCGTGGAACAGTGCGAGCGGCACGGACTTCACCGACGGGTCGAACGTGCGCATCACCAGCCGGAAGAAAACCTTCTCGCCCTTCTGCACGTTGGCCGAGCTGGTGCGGAAGCTGAACTGCGTGTTCGGCACGAAGTCGCGTCCCGCCATCAGCCACAGCACCATCTGGTCCCAGAAGCGGTCGAAGAACGTGTTCACGCCCTCGACCTTCGCGTTGAAGGCCCAGCGCCACAGGCCTTCGACGCCGATGCTGATGACCTGCCCCTGACCGAACCGCCGGTGCACGATGCCCGCGAGCGGCTGCGCATCCTCGGAACTCTTCGCAACGGCGAGCGTGGCGGTGAGCGGCTTCTGCTCGGTGGCGGTGCGGCCGGCGACCAGCTCGGGCGGCGACTCGCCCGTGGTGGCGATCTCGTTGAGCGTCTTGAACGGAGCAACGGAGGCGCCGTCGCGTCCGGTCGCAAGCCGCGGGCGTTCGGTGAAGTTCTCGCTCCAGATGACCGGCTCCAAATCGTTCTTCGCCAGCTCGCCCTCGAACGCCTTGCCGCGGCTGAAGATGACCGCGCCGCCCTGGTCGCGCACCCACGCCTGCATCGCGTCGAGTTGGGCGCGGCTGAGGAGCTGGTCCACGCTGCGGCCGAGGATGACGAGGTCATAGCGCGCGAACTCCTGCGCCGTGGCGGGCACTCGCAGCTCGGCGTCGGACGGCGTCTTGCGGATGGGGCGGACTTTCTTCGGCGCGTATTGCACGAGCGCTTCCACCTCGGTCTTGTCGTTCCGCATAAGCGAGCGCTGGAGAAACGTGGTGTCCCAGTAAGGCGCGCCTTCGAGCACGAGCACCTTGATCTGCTGGTCAATGACGTTGAGGTAGGTGATGGCCGAGTTGTTCGCGAGGTCCACCTCCTGTTGCAGCGGCAGCACGCGCACCTCGTATTCGTATTGGCCGACCGCGGGCTCGACGACCTCGAACTCGACGTTGAGCGTCTGGTGTTCGTCGGCGTTGAGCTTGCGCGTCTGCGCCACGACGCCCTGCCGCAGGAGCTGCGCGTTGAGTTCCTCGAACTCGCAGCCAATGAGCCGCAGCGTCGCGCCGAGGCGGGCCTTCTGCTTCACGTAGGTGTAGGGCTGGAAGCTCGTGATGCGCGTCGCGACATCGCGCACCTTGCCCGCGCGGCCGATGGGCACGGCGTAAATCGGCACCTGCCGCGAGCGCGCGAGGAAGCCGGTCTTCTGCGGGTTCACCAGCTCGAAGTCGTGTCCGTCCGTGAGCAGGATGAGCGCGCGCGCGCCCTCGCCGCTGGCGAGCGAATTGAGCGTCGTCGAGACGGAACGGTGAAGACGCGTGCCCGGCGCCTTCGGCTGAAGTTCGAGCGGCGAACCGGCGGCGGGCAGGGCGTCCTCGCCGAACTCGAAGAAGCGCAACCGTCCCTCGCCCGTGCGGCCGTCGCGCGAGACGAGCGCGGACTCGGTGAGCAGCGCCTTCGCGGCGTCGAGGCGCGCGACCTTGCCGGCGTCCGTCTGCTTCATGCTCAACGACGTGTCGAGCGCGACGAGCGTGCACTTGTCAATCGTCGGCGCGGGGAGCGACTCGATGCGCGACGGCTGGAGGAGCAGCACGAGCACCAGCGCGACCGCGAGCAGGCGGCCCGTGGTGAGCAGATTGTTCTGCCACCGCGGCACGCGCGACCCGACACGCCGGTAGGTGTAATGCGTCGCCACGCCGAGCAGCAACGCCAGCAGCACCACCGCCGGCACCGGCAGCAGCGGGTCGAGAACGATGGTGGCCGCGGCGGGCATTACAATCGTGAGAGGTCTGGAGGCGCGACTGGTGGACGCAGAATGACGAATGACGAAGCCCGAATGACGAATGAATGACGAAGCTCGAATGCCGAATCGGCGTTGAGCCTCGCCATGGGCTGTTCGACATTCGTCATTCCGGCTTCTTTCGTCATTTGAGCTTGGTCATTCGTCCTTTGCGAGTCAGCCGGCCAGCTTGCGGAACAGCAATTGAAAACCCAACTCCGCCATGAGCATCGCGAGCGCGCCGAGGACGAACCAGTGATAGATGGGCCGCCCCTGCGCCACCGTCTCGAAATCCTCGCGGCCTTGCACGAAGTGCGCGGCAGCACCGTCGCCCGACTGCCCGGGCAATTGGTCGCGGTCCACGGGCCGTAGGTCCGACTCGTCCGGATGCGCGTTCACGCCAAACGCCTGCCGCAGCGCGCCGTCGCTCACGGTGTAAAAGCCCAGCTTGTCCGGGACGAACGATAGCGCCACGCGTTCGCCGAGCGGTTCGCGTTTCGTGTTCACCTCCGCGCCGTCCGGCCCGCGCACCGCGCCGTCGCGCAACTCGCTCTTCCACACCTCGGCGGCGATCACTTCGCCGACCGTGTAGCTCACCGGCGGCGGCTCATCGCCGGTGATGTTCTTCGCCAGCTCCTGAATCCATGCGGGGAAGATTCGCTGCCGCGCGAGGTTGCTGGAGAATTCGCTCACTGAAAAATTCAGCAACACCAGCGTGCCAAGCCCGTGCCCGGCGGTCGCCATCGCGGGCGATTCGTCGGCGTAGGTCAGCAACACCTGGCCCGCGCCGGTCGAGCTGGCCTGGTAGAAGTCGTAAAACTCCAGCAGCGCGAGGTCCTGCCGGCCCGCGCCGCGAAAGAGTTTGAGGAAGCGCGACTTGAAGTCGCCCTTCACGACCTGCTGCGCCGCGGTGCCGACGTTTTCCGCGGAACGCCGCAACGCCAGCTTCATCGGCACGACGCCCGGCCCGGTGGCCTTCTCCAGCTCAACGAGGTTCGCCGTGTCGGACTTTCCATCGAGGAACCACGCCACGCCGCCGCCGGCGAACATGAACTTCGCGATCTGCTGCGCCGCGGCTTCGCTCAACTTGTCCGCGCGCATGATGAACACCTTCTTCACGCCCGCGAGCCGCGCGGCGGAAATCTCGGCGGTGGTGATGTGCTTCGGCAGCAGCGAGCCCGCCAGTTTGTCGTAGGGATTCAGCGCGGTGCGAAGGTAGAAGACCGCGTTCTTGTCGGGGTTTGGGTCGTCGGAGACGACGAGCACCTCCTCCTTTTCGAGCACGGGCAGCGTGAGCGCGAAGCGGTTGTCGGCGTCGAGGCCGTCGGGCGGCAGCGTGACCTCGCACACGTGCAGGCCTGGCGCACCGGGCGTGACCGGGATCACCGTCTTCGCGGTGCTCCACGGCGCGACCTCGATGTCCTGCTCGAAGCTCGTGCGCCGGTCGAGCAGCGCCTTCACGCGGTCGCGGAACGGCGCGTCGCTGAAGTTGCCGACCGTGACTTCGAGCGCGACGGTGTCGCCCGCGAGCACCTGCGACTGGTTGATCGTCGCGGCGAGCACGGCGCGGTTCGGCCGCGAGCGCGCTCCGACGTCGGTGAAGAAAATCCGCGCCTTCGGAGGCAGCGCGGTGAAGTCCACGCTCGCCCAGTTCTTGCGCTGGAAGTCGGAGAGGTAATAGACCTCGGCCTTCTCGGCCCGCGCGAGCAGGCGCGCGGCCTCGGCGTTGGCCTTGTTGAAGTCCGCGCGCGTGAAGCCGGGCTTGAGCTGCGCGAGGAAGCGCTTCGCCTCGGCATGGTTCTTCGAGAAGTCCACGAAGCACGTTTGCGGCGACTGCGCGGCGAGCAACACGTTGACGAGGTCGCCGGAGCCGAGCGTGTCGAGGAGCTTCTCCGCCTCGGCGACGGCGCGCTGCCGCGCCGTGCCGGCCTCGGACTTGAACTCCATGCTCAACGAATGGTCGAGCACGATGAGCACGTGTCGGTCGCCGTTCGCCGGGCTGGTCGAACCGAAGCGGTCGAGCATCGGCTTGAGAAACGCGAAGAGCAGCAGCGCGAGGAACGCCGTGCGCACGAGCAGCAGGATGAGATGGCGGAGCCGCAGCAGCTTTGACCTCTGCGCGACGGTCTCGCGGATCATCTCGACGCTGGAGAAGTAGAACAGCCGCGGGAATTTCTTGTTGAGCAGATGAATGACCAGCGGCAACGCCACCAGCGGCACGAGCGCGGAGAGCAGGATGGCGTTGAGGAAGGTCATCGGGGAATGACGAATGACGAATGACCAATGACGAGAGAATGACGAAGCACGAATGCCGGATGGCCAAGCGTCGGCCGCATCGCCCTTTCCTGTAAGCCGGTTCTACTTTCGGGGCTGTTCTCCCTCGCCCCTTCCCTCTCCCGCTGGGAGTGGGCGTCACATCGGCCGCGGCTCGACAAGATGAGACGTCCGGGTTCACGAGACGGCGGCGAGCACCCTCCCTCTCCCTCGGAGGGAGAGGGCCGGGGTGAGGGTGAAAACGCGCGAGGTTCATGGGGCTGCGAATCCAACTGCTCACGTTGCCCCGCAAGCGACTGTGATTTGCCCTCGATCTTACAGCTCCAGCCGGGACGCCCGCCCTTGCGAGTCAGGATCCAAGCCAGGACGAGCGCGTCGGAGCATTCGTCATTGGGCATTCGTGCTTCTTTCGTCATTCGGGCTTCGTCATTCGTCATTCCGCCGTAAGGACACCTTCCGAGCCGCGGAGTTGCCAGTGCGGCGCGGTCACGGTTGCAATTCGACGCCGCGCGAGGCGATTCGCTGGCCGGTCGGGCCAGCATCCTCCGCGACAATGAGCGTGCGCATCGCGGGACGCAACGATGTGATGCGGTCGAGTCCCTCGATGCCGAGCGTGAGCAGCGCGGTGGAGAAGGCGTCGGTTTCCGCGGCGGACGGCAGCGCCACGGCAGCGAGGCGCGCGCCGCGCGTGGGCTCGCCGGTGCGCGGGTCAATCACGTGGCCATACTCGCGCGCGTCCACGGTGAAGGACTTGCCCCACACGGCGGAGACGGACATGGCCTCGTCACGCAGTGGAACGGTCGCGAGCACGGATTCGTGAAGTGCGGGCGCGGGGCCGTCAGCGGGCGGCGGCTTCTCGATGGCGACCTTCCATGAGTCGGCGCCGGGCGGAGCGCCGAGCGCGACGACAGTGCTGGTGCCGCCGTGCAGGAGTGCGCTCGTGACGCCGTTTTCGCGCAGCAGCCCGGATGCGCGTTCGAGGGCGAAGCCCTTGCCGAGGGCGCCGAGGTCGAGCATGACGCCGGCGCGAGCGAAGCGGACGGTGAAGTCGCGCTCGTCGAGCAGAACGTGCCGCCAGCCGGTGCAGGCGCGCGCCTCGGCGAGGGCCGCCGGGTCGGGCAGGCGGCCCGCGCCCTGCGTGAAGCCCCACGCGCGCATGAGCGGGGCGACGGTGATGTCGAACGCGCCGCCGGTTTCGCGGCAGAGTTGCAGCGCGAGTTGGAGGAAGCGGAACAGTCCGGGCTCGACGCGCACAGGTTCGGTCGCGGCGAGTGAATTGAGCCGCGAGATTTCGCTGGTCGGCCGGTAGAAGCTCAGTTGCGCCTCAAGCCGCTCGACTTCGCGCAGCGCCTCCTCGCCGGCGGCGCGGAGTTGGGCCGGGTTGTCGCCGTGCAGCGCGAGTTCGAAGCGCGTGGCCATCGCGTGCAGGGCGAGCGTGACCGGCGCGGGTGGTGGTGCGGGCATAAAAAACGGGTTCCGCAGGGCTGCTGCGGAACCCGTGTGATGCGGCGTCGCCGCGGTGAAGCATCAGGACAGCCCGGGCACGGAGCCGTAAGTGATCGGCTTGATTTCCTTGCCGGTGCCGTCGGTGACCTTGCGGGTCTTCTCGTCGAAGTTGCACATGATGTTCATGCGCTCGCTCATTTCGGCGAGGGAGATGACGGTCTGCACCTTGACGGCGAGGTCAATGCCGCAGTTGGGCTGCTTGTTGGCGCGGATGGAGTCGAACCAGTTCTTGTGGTGGGCAGGGACGCTCTCGGGCTGGAACGCCTCGCTGGTGAACGGGTCAATCTCGTCGGTGAACGGACGCGCCGGGTCGAGCTGGATCTTGTTGCCGGCCATGGTGAGCGTGGCCTTGTGGCCGCGGATCATTTCCTGGGTGCCGATTTCATTCACGGTGCTGGACGTGACGTGCATGACCATGCCGCTCGGGAACTCGGCGATGAGCTGGACGATTTCCGGCACGTCGCGCTCGTAAGTGCCGGGCGTGTTCTTGTCAGTCTGCACCTTCTTGTTGCCGACGCACGCGACGCGGGTCGGGAACTGCGGGTTGCCGGTCGCGAGCATGTAGGGGTGCAGCTTGTGCGGGAACAGGTCGCCGAGCAGCCCGGAGCAATAGGGATAATACTTGCGCCAGCGGAAGTAGTGGTCGGCATCGAACGACTTGCGGGCCTTGATCTGCGCGCCGAGCCATTGCTCCCAGTTGATGTCCTCCTTCGAGGCCCACGGCTGGATGGTGTAGTTCCATTCACCCTTCGGGCTGTTGCGCATGTAGGAGCCCTGCGACATGACGACCGGCCCGATTCGGCCGGCCTTGATGAGCTCGGCGGCCTTGTGCCACTTGAGGTCCGAGCAGCCCTGCGAGCCGACCTGCAGGATTTTGCCGGTCTTCCTGACGGTGTCGTAGATCTCGAATGCCTCGCCGAGGTAGCGGGTCATCGGCTTCTCGACATACACGTGCTTGCCGGCGTTCATCGCGTCGCAGCTCACCTTCGTGTGCCAGTGGTCCACGGTCGCGCAGAAGATGGCGTCAATGTCCTTTCGATCGAGCATCTTCCGGTAGTCCTCGATCATGGCAACGTCCTTGCCGGGCGGACCGGACTTCGGGTCGTCGGACTCGATGAACTTCTTCACGTCGCCCATGCGGGTCTTGGACACGTCGCACACGGCGGCGAGGGCGAGGTTGTTCTCGGCGGCGAAGCGCTTGGCGTTCTTGACGTGGGCGTTGAAGCCCTGCCCGCCGATGCCGACGAAGCCGACGGTGATGCGGTTGTTGGCACCCTTGACGTTGGCGGACGGCGCTTGGGACTGTCCGTAGACGGGCGTCTTGAGCATGCCGGCCGTGGCCGCGACGGCAGCCGCGCCCGTGGCGGTCTTCAGGAATTCACGGCGTGAGCCGTTGGAGGGGGATTCTTGGTTCATGGGAATGCGTTTGTTGATAATGGTGCCGACGATTGGGCGCAGCGTAGCCCAACAACCCGGTCGGTCAACTCCGCAGTTTGTGATGAAATGCCGCACGCGCCTGCGCGTCCAAATGGCCGCTCACCATGACACTCATCAACCGCGCCACAGTTCCCGCCTTCGCGTTTGTCATTCAACTCGCGGCCGCCGCCACCGCCGCGGCGTCCGAAGCGCCGTTCCCCTACGTGAAGTCCAAGGCGTTTCACATCCCGCCCGAGACGACCACGGAGGAATCGGGCTACTTCTCGCTCTGCGAGGGACGCAACGGGAAGATCTACATCGGCACGGCGGCTTACGGACGCAATGCCTATCTCGTCGAGTTTGACCCGGCGACGGAGAAGATGCGCATCGTGCTCGACGCGCACAAGCTGCTCGGCCTGCCGCTCGAACCCACGGGCTACGCCGCGCAATCCAAGCTGCACACGCGTAACTTCGTCGGGCCATCGGGGAAGATCTACGTCGGCACCAAGCAGGGCTACCCGACGGCGGCGGAGAACGCGGCGCGCAAACGCGGCGAGAAGATTCCCACCTATCGCGGCGGCTATGTGCTTGTTTATGACCCGGCGACCGACACCGCGGAAAACCTCGGCCTGCCGCTGCCCATCGAGAGCAAGCCCGCCGGCGCGACGGAGGGCGAGGGCGTGATCGACGTGACCGCCGACGAGGCGCGCGGGCTCATCTACGTCATCACTTGCGAGGAGCAGCACTGGTTTCTCTACGACATGAAGACGAAGAAATTCCGCGAGCTGGGGCCAATCCTGCGTGATCAGCCGAACACGCTGATTGACGCGCAAGGCCGCGGGACGGCGATCACCAAGGACTACCAGATCGCGCGCTACCATCCGAAGACGGACAAGGTTTCGGTGGACCCGCTGCTGGTCGGCGGCAAACCATTTGCTGAAGTCGTCGGCACGAACCGCGTGCATCCCGACTGGCGCATCACGCCGGACGGCAAGACGGCGTATCTGCAACTGCTCAATGACCTGCGCATGTTCCGCGTGGACCTCAGCGGCAAGGAGGGCAAGCCCGTGGCCGCGACCAGCCTTGGCGATCGCGTCGCCGGCGGGCATCCGGACTCACGCGGCTCCATCAGCATTGGCCCGGACGGTCGCGTTTACTCGGCCGTGCGCGTGGACAACAAGACCGGCTTCGGCTCCGGCTATTTGCATCACCTCGTCCGCCACGACCCGAAGAAGTCGAAGGATTCCATGCAGGATCTCGGCGTGTTCACTGTCTCGAATCCCGGCTTCTTCGACTTCAAGGGCGTGCAGGCGAAGAACCCGGACGGCTCGCTGCGCCCGCGCCACGGCTACCACACGCTGCCCGACGGCACGCTCACGCCGCTGCACGTCATCATGGGCCTGATCGTCGCCCGCGATGGCACGATCTACGCGACGACCATCTATCCCTATTCACTGCTCAAAGTAGAGTCGGTGAAAGCGAAGAACTGACCCAACCATGAAAACTCATTCACTAACTCGCCGTCGGTGGCTGGCTGAATCCGTGCTCGGCGCTGGCGCGCTGGCCGCGGCCCCGTTTCCCACGCTGACTTTCGCGGCTGAGTCCACCGCACCGATTGCGTTGGGCGCGCGCCGCGAGTTGTTCCTCGATGACTTTCTTATCGCGAGCCTCGCCGGCGCGGCGCTGCACGCGCACCAGCCGCAGCCGCGCGGGGTGGTCATCACCTGCGATGCACCGTGGGAGGGCAACTCTTCCGCCTACTACACGCTCTTCGCGGACGACGACCGCTTCCGGATGTATTACCGCGGCTCGCAGTGGGATGTCGCGGCGAAGAAGGAGGCGCGCCCGGAGCTCGCCTGCTATGCGGAGAGCCGGGACGGGCTGACCTTCACCAAGCCCAAGCTCGGCCTCATTGATTTCAACGGCTCGAAGGAGAACAACATCGTTTCCACCGGCCCCGTGCCGCACAACTTCACGCCGTTCAAGGACACCAACCCAGCCTGCCCGCCCGAGGCGCGCTACAAGGCGCTCTCCGGCAACCGCTCGCGCGGCCTCGACCCGTTCCAGTCCGCCGACGGCATCCGCTGGACGCACGGCCTCACCGCCCAGGCCAAGCTCAGTGTGAAAGCCGTCCTCAAGGATGGCACGTTCGACTCGCAGAACCTCGCGTTCTGGGACGAGGCGCGCGGCGAGTATCGGGCGTATTGGCGCTACTTTTCAGAGGGCGGGTTCAAGGGCGTGCGCGCGATTCGCACCGCCACCTCGAAGGACTTTCTCGTCTGGGAAAACCAGGCCGACCTGCGCTACGTGGACTCGCCGGCCGAGCATCTTTACACCAACGCCATCATGCCCTACGCGCGGGCACCGCACCTGTTCATCGGCTTTCCCACGCGCTTCCAGCCCGAGCACGAGCAGGTCGAGCCGGTGTTCATGAGCAGCCGCGACGGCGTGCTGTTCCAGCGCTGGCCCCAGCCGCTCATTCCCATCACCGCGCCGAAGGACCGCGATGGCAACCGCAGCAACTACATGGCGTGGGGCCTGCTCCAGTTGCCCGGCCAGGAACGTGAGCTGTCTGTCTATGCGACGGAAGGCTACTACACGGGCCCCGGCAGCCGCGTGCGGCGTTTCGTGTTCCGCACGGACGGCTTCGTTTCGGTGCGCGCGGATGCGACGGGCGGCGCGCTGCTCACCAAGCCATTCACGTTCACCGGCGGGAAACTGGCGTTGAACGTCGCCAGCAAAGGGCCGACGCGCGTCGAGTTACAGGACGCCAGCGGCAAGGCGCTGGCGGGTTTCGCGCTCACCGATTGCGCGCCCATCACCGGCGATTTCATTGAACACACCGTGGCGTGGAAGTCCGGTGCCGATCTCCGCAAACTCGCGGGCCAGCCGGTGCGCTTGAAGTTCGCGCTGGCAGACGCTGACTTGTTCGCCATGAAGTTCAACGCCTGAAGCCACACTTGCAAAACTCCCACCTGAACTTGTCACGACCACCCCCACCGATGACGCCGCGCGTGAATCCGCTTACGCCGCTCAATCCGCTCGATGCCTTCGAGCGCGAGATTGCCGCGGCCATGCAGCGCGCGGGGGCGGGCCGGTAAACCGAACCTGTGGACGTTGCGCCCGGACCAGCGCGCCGCGACAGACTTACGCAACCAACCCACAAGGAAACCAAATGAACCACCCGAGCAAACCACCGCACCCCGCGGCAGCCGATGTGGATGGAGCTTCACTTCGGCAAGTTTTGCGTGGCGTAGTCGCAAACCCGCCACCCCTCACCCCATCCCTCTCCCCTCCTCCGCGGAGGGGAGAGGGTGCCCGCAGGGCGGGTGAGGGGTGGCTGGGGGCAGGACTGGTCATGGATGGGTCCCGATGGGATACGGAATTGGAAGCCAGTGTCTCCTCGCGGCGGCTGCTGCGGCTGGGGATGAGCTTCCTCGCGATGCTGGCGCTGGCCCTGCCCACGTTCGCCGCGCCGGGCTGGAAAGCCGGCGTCGCCAAATCCGTCATCACGCCGGAGAAGGCCGTCTGGCTCGCCGGCTACGGCTCCAAGCGCGTGCCCACTGGCAAATTGCACGACCTCTGGATGAAGGCGCTCGCGCTCGAGGACGCCGAGGGCCGGCGCGTCGTGCTCATCACCAGCGATTTCCAGGGCGTGCCCAAGATGATGAGCGACCGCGTGTTCGAGCAGTTGGCGCGGAAGTTCCAGCTCACGCGCGCGCAAGTGATGTTCACCTTCTCGCACAACCACTGCGGCCCGCGCCTCGGCGATGACCTCGTGGATTACTACCCCGTCGAGGCCGAGCAGGTCGCGCTGGTCGAGGAATACACCGCGCTCATGGTGACGAACTGCGTCGCCATGGTCGGCGAGTCGCTGGCCAAGCTCGCGCCCGCGAAGCTGCAACAGGGCGAGGGCAAGGCGACGTTCGCGGTGAACCGCCGCAACAACCAGGAGGCCGAGGTGCCCGGCATCATCGCGCGCGGCGAGCCGCTCAAGGGCCCCGTGGACCACTCCGTGCCCGTGCTTACGGTCACGCGGCCGGATGGCAAGCTTGCGGCCGTGCTGTTTGGTTATGCGTGCCATCCCACGACGTTGAGCTTCATGACGTGGTGCGGGGATTATCCCGGCTTCGCCCAGATGGAGATCGAGAAGGCGCACCCCGGCGCCACGGCGATGTTCGTGAACACCTGCGGCGGCGACCAGAATCCCCTGCCGCGGCGCAGCGTGGAGTTGTGCGAACGCTACGGCAAGCTGCTCGCCGCAGGCGTGGCGGAGGCGCTCAAGCAACCGTTGAAGCCCGTCTCGCCGGGACTGCGCACCGCGTTCGAGATCATTGACCTGCCTTACCTCAAGACGGTTTCCCGCGAGGAACTCGAGGCCGTCGCCAAGGAAAGCGGCGGCATCCGCGGGCGCTGGGCGACGCGCATGTTGCAGGAACTGGACCGGCGCAAGCAGTTCCCCGCCGCGTATCCGTATCCCGTCCACGCGTGGCGGCTCGGCACGGAGATGCTCGTCATCGGCATGGGCGCGGAGACGGTGGTGGACTACGCGCTGCGCTTCAAGCGGGAGTTCGGCCCCGGCACGTGGGTCATGGGCTACGCGGACGACATGATCGCCTACATTCCGTCCCGGCGCGTGTGGGAGGAGGGCGGCTACGAAGGCGGCACGTTCCTCTTCGAGTATGGCCGGCCCGCGTTTCGCTGGGCCGGGGACATCGAGGACCGCATCTCCGCATCCGTGCACCAGCTCGTGAAGCAAGTCGGCATCGTGAAGGCCGGCCAATAGGCAGCGTCAGTGACCACGCTTGTCGCAGCATGAAGCACCAACTCATTACTCTTGCCACCATCTGCCTCCTCTGCCAGCACGCGCCCGACGCCGAGCCCGCGCCGCCGAAGGGGTTCCGCGCGCTCTTTAACGGCAGGGACCTCGCCGGCTGGCATGGCTGGAACCCGCATGATTCCGCCAAGCTCACCGGCGCGAAGAAGGACGCGAACCTCAAGCAGCAGCGCGAGGACTTCCCGAGCCACTGGCGTGTCGAGGGCGGCCAGCTCGTCAACAGCGGCACCGGTCCTTACGCCACGACCGACGCGGAGTTCGGCGACATCGAGCTGCTCATCGAATACAAGACCGTGCCCAAGGCCGACAGCGGCATTTACCTGCGCGGCACGCCACAGGTGCAAATCTGGGACGTGAACCAAGTCTTCGACGAGAAGAAGCCTACGCGCCGCCCGCACCTCGGCTCTGGCGGCCTTTTCAACAACACTCCCGGCGCGCCCGGCCGCGACCCACTCGTGCTGGCCGACAAGCCCTTCGGTGAATGGAACAGCTTTCGCATCGTGCAGGTCGGCGCGACCACGTGGGTCTGGCTCAACGGCAAACTCGTGGTGGATGGCGCGGTGATGGAGAATTTCTGGGACCGTGCCAAGCCGCTGCCCGCGAAAGGCCCCATCATGCTCCAAACCCACGGCGGCGAAATCCGGTGGCGGAACCCCTTCGTGCGCGAGATCGGTGAGGCGGAGGGCAGGAAGCTCCTCGCCGGGGCGCAGTCGAAGAAGTGAACGCGTGGGCGCGGTCCCACTCGCGCGGCGCCGTTCCGACGCTCAACCGCCCTGGAGCGCGAGCACGGCTTCGCGGACGCGGGCCGGCTCCAGCGCGCGGAGGCACTCGATGGGCCGGGGGTTGAAGCACGCGGACTTCATGCACGGCGCGCAGGGCAGCGGATGCCGCAACGCCCGACCGAGCTGTCCATACGGGCCGGTCAATCCCGGCGTCGTCGGTCCGAACAGCGAGACGACCGGCTTGCGCAGCGCGGCGGCGATGTGCATCGGGCCGGTGTCATTCGTAACCACCGCATCGCAGCGGCGCATCCACTCGACCAACTCCGGCAGTGTCGTGCGGCCCGCGAGGTTCAGTCCGCGGCCGGGCGCACCCTCGAGAATCGCGTCACCGGCCGCAACGTCATGGTGCGAACCCATCACCGCGAACTTGAGCGACGCGTCACGCGTTGCGAGGTCGAGGACGAGTGACGCGAAGTGCTCCGTGGGCCAGCGCTTGTTCGCCCAGCGCGCGCCCGGCACCAGCGCGAGCCAGCGCGAGCCGTCCGCGGGCCAGCGCGCTTCGACACGCGCCGCGATTTCAGCCCGGCGTGGGAACCACTCGAAGTTCCAGTGCACGGGCACTTCGAGCGCGCGCGCGACGGCTAGATACCAATCCACCGCGTGCGCGTCGGGCGCGGGGCGCGGCACGGCGAGGTCGTAGAATCCGTGCGCGGCTTCGCGCTGGAGCTCGATGCCGACGGTGAACCTGCCGCGCGCGAGCCACGCGAACGCGCCGCTGCGGGCGAGCCCTTGCAGGTCAATCACCCAGTCGAATCGCTGCGCGCGAACAGCGCGGACGCTGGCGAGAAGGCGGCGCCAGTTTTGCGGCCAGGCCCAGTGGTGGCGCTCGAAGCGGACGAGCCCGGCAAGGTCGGGGTCGCCCTCGAGCAGCGGAGCCAGGTCGGACGCGATCCACCAGTGAACTTCCGCGCCGGGATGCCGGAGCTTGAGCAGGCGCAGGACGGGAATCGCCTGAACGACGTCGCCGAGCGAGCTGGGTTTGAGGAGGAGAACCTTCACAGCAAGGACTCAACGCGACGGAGTTGAACCCCCGGTGGCGGAATGCCTGTCGGCCGCGCGTGATTTGTTCGCCGCCCGGCCTTTGGGTTGAAGCCCGCGCTCAGAACGCCGGTGGCCGACCGAAGTCGGGCTCACTTGCCGAGCGCGAGGCGCTCGGAGAGGCGCTCGGGCAACCCGGCGGCGCGAATCTTGGCCTGCGTGGTGGCGATGTCGTAGTCGAGCCGGCGCAGTTCGATGGTCGCCTCGTCGAGGTCATACACGACATAGGCCGCCTTCGGGTTGCCGTCGCGCGGCTGCCCGATGGAGCCGACGTTGACGAAATACTTCTTGCCGGGCTCGACCTTGAACTTCGAGTAGGTGCCGCCACGGACCTGGTTGTCGCGCACGAACGCGACGGGCACGTGCGTGTGGCCGAAGAAGCAAACGGCGGTGTTCTGGTAGGTGAAGCTGGATGCGGCGGCGAGCTTGTCGAACACGTAGCCCCAGCGTTTCGGGCCGTCGAGCGTGGCGTGGACGATGGTGAAGCTCGCCACAAGCCGGATGTAACGCAGGTCGCGCAGCCAGTCGATGTCGTCCTTGGTGAGTTGCGCGCGCGTCCACGCGACGGCTTCGGCGGCGTGCGGGTTGAAGCCCTCGAGCGTGCTGTCCACGGAGCAATACTCGTCGTGGTTACCCTTCACGACGGGCATGCCGGTGCCTCGGATGTAATCGAGGCACTCCTTGGGGTTGGCGTTGTAGCCGACCACGTCGCCGAGGCAGCAATAGTGCGTGACCTTCTGCTGCTTGCAGTCGTCAAGGACTGACTGCATGGCCTCGAGGTTGCCGTGGATGTCGGCAAGAATGGCGTATCTCATGTCAAACGGCTGCTGTTCAGCGTGGCGTCACCGGACGATTTCAAACCCGCGGAACCCACCGCGGGCCCCGCTCCATTGCGCGGACTCGCGCTGGATGAACCGGCCCACGGCGGAATCGCGGATGGCTTGCTGGAAGGCTTCCAGCTCGGACTTCGAGCCTTCGACGACCAGTTCCACGGTGCCATCGGGCAGGTTGCGCACCGTGCCCAAGACCTCGAAGCCGGCGGCCAATGACCTGACGGTGTAGCGGAATCCGACGCCCTGCACCCGGCCCGAAAAGATCACTTCCAACCGGCTCATGGCGACCGCAGCCCGACCCGAAGCCCCGGTTGGCGTCCACCCGCCGGGACTGACGGCGGCGACTATCCGCATCCGTTCCGGCACAAGCAAGCATTTCCATCCGCGGACTCGCAGTGACCGCGTCGGCGTCTGCGCGCGGGTTTGACCTGCCCACACCCGCTCCCTACACTGCGCGCCCTGTTTATGAACGTGCTCATCTGCGACCCGATTTCGCCGAAGGGAATCGCGGCGTTTCAGGCGCGGGCCGAGCTGCTGGTCACCGTCCTTTCCAAGCGGTTGCCCGAGGACGAATTGCTCCCGCTCGCCGCCACCGCCGAGGCCATCGTCGTGCGGTCCGAGACCAAGATCACCCGCCGCGTCATCGAGGCCGCGCCGCGCCTGCGCGTCGTTGGCCGCGCCGGCGTGGGCGTGGACAACGTGGACGTGGACGCCGCCACCGAGCGCGGCATCGTGGTGATGAACACGCCCAGCGGCAACACCATCTCCACCGCGGAACTCACGTTCGCCATGCTCATGGCGCTCGCGCGCAAGATTCCGCAGGCGCACGCCTCGATGAAAGCCGGCGCGTGGGACCGCAAGTCCTTCGGTGGCGTCGAGCTCAACGGAAAGGTGCTCGGCATCCTCGGCATGGGCCGCATCGGCGCGGAGGTCGCCAAGCGCGCGCAGGTCTTCGGCATGCGCGTCCTCGCCTATGACCCCTACCTCTCGCACGCGCGGGCCAAGTCGCTCCAGGTCGAGCTCTTCGATGGGCTCGACGAAATCTACAGGCAGGCCGACTTCATCACCGTGCACATGCCGCTGACCGACGAGACGCGCAGCATGCTCAACACGGCGGCCTTCGCGAAAATGAAGAAGGGCGTGAAAATCCTGAACTGCGCCCGCGGTGGCATCGTGCACGAGGCGGACCTGCTCGCCGCGCTCAACACGGGACAAGTCGCCGGCGCCGCGCTGGATGTTTATGAAGCGGAGCCGTTGCCCAAAGACTCGCCGTTGCGCGCGCATCCGGCTGTCGTCATGACGCCGCACCTCGGCGCGAGCACCGAGGAGGCGCAGGAAAACGTCGGCATCGAAGTCGCCGAGGCCATCACCGATTACCTCGTCAACGGCGCCGTGCGCAACGCCGTCAACATGCCGAGCCTCGACGCGAAGACCTACACGCTTGTGCGCCCTTATCTGACCCTCGGCGAAAAGCTCGGCAGGCTCCTCGGCCAGCTTGCGCCCAACCGATGCGACCGCCTCGTGGTCACCTACGGTGGCAAGGCCACCGAAGTGCCCGCCGACCCGGTCACGCGGTTCGTTCTCAAGGGCTTCCTCGAGCACGCGGGCGGGCGCGACGTCAACCAGGTCAACGTGCGCTCGCTCGCGGCGACGCTCGGGTTGCTCGTCGAGGAAGTGAAGTCCAACGAGGAGACCGATTACAACGAATGGCTCCACGTGGCGGTGTTCTCCGGCGACCAGCGCGTGTCGGCGGGGGGCACCATCATCGGCGCGCGCCACCAGCCCCGCATCGTCCGGCTCAACCGGCAGCCCGTCGAGATTGTCCCCGACGGCGTGCTGTTCATCGTGTCCAACAAGGACCGGCCCGGCATCGTCGGATTCATCGGCACGCTCATGGCGCGGCACGGCGTGAACATCGCCAACATGAGCCTCAACCGCGACATCGCCGGCGGCCAGGCGCTCACCGTGCTCAACCTCGACAGCGAGCCGCCCGCCGCGCTGTTGGCCGAGGTCCGCGACGACCCGGACATCACCAACGTGCGTGTTGTGAAATTGTAGCCCGCCGCTACACTCGCCCGCTGAACGATGAGAACCCTCCTGCTCGCTTCCGCCGCCTCGCTCGCGCTCGCGTCCGCCGCCCTTCACGGCGCCGAGCCCAAGCCCAAGCCCGCCGACCCGAAGGCGAAACCGGCCGGGCCCGCGGCCAAGCCGCAGCCCATCGAGCTCTTCCCGGACAAGGTCCTCGCGCGAACGAAGAACTTCTCCATCAAGGCCAGCAAGGTCGAGCAGGAGTTCACCGCCTTCCGTTCCGCGATGGCCGCGCAGGGCAGGATTGTCCCCGAGGCGCAGCGCGCCGAGCACGAGAAGAAAATCCTCGACCGCCTCATCGTCACCGAAATCATGCTCATCAAGGCCGACGACTCGGACCGCGCGAAAGCCCGCGAGGTCGTGGACAAGTTCTTCGCCGAGATGACCAGGCGCGTCGGGTCCGAGGACGCCCTCAAGAGGCAGATTGAATCCACCGGCGCGGCTGTGGGCGAATACCGCGGCAAGCTCCTCGAGCGCGCCATCTCCGAGCAGGTCTTCCTCCGCGAGGTCAAGGAAAAGGTCGCCATCACGCCCGAGGCCGCGAAGAAATTCTACGACGAAAACCCCGGCCGCTTCGAGACGCCCGAGATGGTCCGCGCCAGTCACATCCTCCTCGGCACGCGCGACGCGGCGACCCAGCTCGACCTCAACGACGCGAAGAAGGCCGAGAAGCGCCGCGTGGCCGAGGGCGTGCTCGAGCGCGCGCGCAAGGGCGAGGACTTTGGCAAGCTCGCGAAGGACTTCAGCGAGGACCCCGGCTCCAAGGACAAGGGCGGCGAATACGTGTTCCCGCGCGGCCAGATGGTGGCCGAGTTCGAGGCGGTCGCCTTCTCCATGAAGACCAACGAAGTCAGCGACATCGTCACCACGAAGTTCGGCTACCACATCATCAAGCTCAGCGAGAAGATTCCCGCAAAGAAGTCGCCGTTCACCGAGGTCGAGCCCCAAATCAAGGACTTCCTCAGCCAGCAGGAAGCCGACAAGCAGTTGCCCACCTACCTTGAGAAGCTGCGCAAGGACGCCGGCGTCGAATACCTCGACGACCGCTACAAGCCGTGA
>Ga0233424_10001197_pt1 | contig 24596 bp, 23 predicted proteins | sample Watercolumn_Towu_FD_181011 | JGI IMG/M metagenome (GOLD analysis project Ga0233424, IMG submission 181011) | Freshwater microbial communities from Lake Towuti, South Sulawesi, Indonesia - Watercolumn_Towuti2014_125_MG | ecosystem: Environmental > Aquatic > Freshwater > Lake | place: Indonesia... | reverse complement strand
TCGAGCTGGCACTGGTGATCCAGGAGTACGTCATCCCGAACCCGGAGCTGTGCGCCCACGTGGTAGGTGCCGCACAGCTCCGGGTTCGGGATGACGTACTCCTGGATCACCCGTGCCAGCTCGACCGTGGGCAAGGCCGAAAAGATCGCGCGGCTGAAACCTTTCACGGTGCCCGTCTGGGCCGAGAACCAGCCCACCAGGCCGTGGCCCGAATGCAGCTCGTGGCCGATGATCGACGTCCGCAGCGTGACCGCATGCGGCTGGCTGACTTCGCCCATGAGCTTGCTGCGGCCGTACAGGTCGTCGGCATCCGGCTCATCGTCTTCCGTGTAGGCGCCGCGGCTGCCCGAGAACACACAGTCGGTGCTGATGTGGATCAGCCGGGCGTCATGCGCCTGGCACAGTCGCGCCAGGCGGTGCGGCAGCATGGCGTTGATCGGGATCGCCACGGCCGGGTCGTCCGCCCCAGCGAGTTGCTTGACCACGCCGATGCAGTTGATCACCACATCCGGCTTCACATCGTCGAACAGGCGCCGCAGGCTCGGCATGTGGCTGGCGTCCACGTCCTCGACGAGGGCGACGTGCGGCAGGCGTTCACGGAGTGCCTGCGCAGCTTCCGGCCGGCGCACCGAGCCGATCACGTCGACCTTCGGGTCTGCCGCAAGCCAGCGCAGCACGGCATTGCCCAACATGCCATTGGCACCCATCACCAGCAGCCGCTTCGGCCCGGCACCCGTTGCTTGGTCCTCGCTTGTCGTCATCATCATGCAGCGATTGTCGTTCAGTCGCCGTGCGCGGAAGGCGTGGCCGGCAAGCGGCCACCGGCCGGTTGCGCATTGCACCTCACCCCGATGACCTTCTCGATCGTCGACGTCAGCGCTCTTCCCATCGATCGGCTCATTGCGTTCTACGAGCAGCATGGCACCAGCGCTTCAAGCTGGTACAGCGCTAAGCTGAGGCCGCATCACGCCAGTGGGCGGCTGCGAGGGGTCAAGTCTGCGTCGACAACGGCTCGGGCGAGATCCTCGGCGCCTACCTGGGCTGGTGCACACGCTGCTTTGCATTCCCGCGCTCCAGGCCGTGCAGTCGATCGACACGCTCATCTCGCCCCGGTCCCGCGGCGGCAACCGTCTGCGGCAGCTCAGCAAAGCGTTCTACAGCGATCTTGAAGCGCAGGGCTTCGACTGCGTTTACGGCCTGCCCACCCGCCGAAGTGAACCCCTGCGCGAAAGCGCGCTCCGGTGGAACAAGTCAAGGGCGGCTTAGCGCTACCTTGTGCTGCAGCCCATCCCGCTGCTGAAGCTGGCGCACCGATTGCTGCCCGCACCCTCGGCCAACCCGTCCGCCCTGCGCAAGGAGCGCGGGCAGGACGGCGCCGTTGCCCGTTTTCGCGGGAAGGCCGCCTACCGCATCCACGAAGCGCGCGGCCTGTTCTTCATCGCCTACCGGCGCGGCCCGTTTGCCAAGATCGGTCTGGTGCGCAACGAGCGCCACGCGCCCCTGCTGGAACGATTCAGGACCGATTGCAGCGCCGCCCACGTTGGTGATGGTTGGTTCTTTCTGACCTAAGCGGCCGAAGGTTCAAACACCCCGCGGCTCTGCCGGGCGTTCAGCATCCGCGCCTGGACCCTGAACCTATGTGGCCGCCTGCTGGGGCCCGATGCGCCGTGCGCATTCGGTGAACCCTCGTTCGAATTCACGGAGTTCGACACCTTCGGCTTGTCATGATCCTCACCGGCGATAGTCTGAGCCCTGCCAGCCCCGGCTTCATTCGCATCGCAGCACGCGGTTTCGTGTCGGGCACCGACGCCAATGCAGACCGGCACTGCAATGCCCTGCTGCCCATGATGTGGACCTTCGCCGACGGCCTCGAAGACCTGCTGCGCATCGTGCGGGGCGACTTCGGTGCCGTGTTCCGCTTCTTCATCCGCCTTGCTGAGGTGGACCAGTGCGCCGCTGGCAACACCGAGGCCGTGCGCCGGCAGCTCGACACCCTGGGCGCACAGCTGCTGAACTGGGACCTGCTCGGGCGATAGACGGGCCACGGGGCATGTCATCGGCCTGCACGGCCACGACCGTGCCGACTTCAATCGCCTCTCTGCCGCCGAGATGGCCGAGCAGCACGAGGCTTCCAGCGCCCTGCTGCGCCAGCGCCTTGGCCTGACCACCAACGGATTTGCCCTGCCCTTCGGCCGCGTGGCGGCCGACGACACGGCCGTGATCACCACAGCACGCCTACCGCGGCCGCGCGCCGCCAGACGGCTGACGCGCGCAGCCAGGCGCTTAGCGGGGAGGGCCGCCGTCGAGCTCGCGGAAGAACGCATCGGCGTGCAAGGGCCGCACCAGCGCCGGCGCCTGCCCCAGGAAGCGGGCAACGGCGCGAGCGATGGACACGGCGGATTCGGGGTCGAAGGTCTCGCGGGGCGCGCAGATGTCGCGCACGAAGTCTCGCTCGCTGGCGAGGATGGGCACTCCAGCTGCCGCCGCCTCGATCAGCGGCAGGCCGAACGACTCACCCAGCGACGGAAAGAGCAGCGCACCGGCCTGCGTGTAGAGCCGCTGCACCTCGGCATGGCTCATCGGCGGCAGGTTGTGGACGGCAAGGCCTTCGGCCGCGGCGGCGGCGAGCAGATCGTCGCGCAACGCGGCATCCCGGGACGTCAACGTGAGCGCGAGGCTGGGTTTCAGGCCCTGTGCAGCCAGCAGCCGCCAGGCCTCAAGCAGGCAACGATGGTTCTTGTGGGGCTGGCCATCGGCCACATAGACGAAGTCCCACGCCGGGTCCTCCCCCGCGGGCTCCAGCGCGGGCAACGTGGGCGTCAGCGGCAGCAGGCGATGCGGCGCGTCGGCCCACCAGGCGCGCAGCGCGCGGGCCATCGTGGGGCTCTGCACGTAATAGCAGTCGACCCGCGAGCGCCAGGCCCTGCTGATCCATTGCTCCACCCGGTTGCGCATGCGCACCTTCCAGCCGTATTCGTGCAGCGGCACACCGCCGAGGTAATTGCGGTTCTGCAGGTACAGCAAGGTGGTGGCGGGGCGGGCCAACAAGGGCGGCAGCCCGTGGAAGCACAGCACGCGGCGCGGCTCACGCACGGCCCGCGCCAGCCCGACTTCGGCACGCAAGCGGGACCCTACCGTGGCCTCTACCCAGATGACGTCAGCGCTCTGTGGCAGCCGGAGCGCCGCGCGCGAGCGCGCATCCAACCAGGCTTGCAGCGGCGCGCCGGCCGGCCATGCATCCAGCAGTTCCTGCAGCAGCACCAGGCCGCCGCCCGTGTGCACGTTCGGGGCATAGAGGATCAAGGGGCCGGCCAAGCTGTTCATGCAGCGCCCCGACGCATCGACCGCAAGGCACGGTAGTAAAGCCGCCGCGTGAACCCGACCAGCAGCTGACGCCACAGCCACGGCGCGAGGGCGATGGCCGGTCGCGACTTCATCGCCCCGGCCAGATGCACCAGCGCCCGCCCCGGCCGACCGGCCTGGGCATGGTTCTTCGCGGCGATGCTGTGCGCCCGTGCCAGCGATGCACGGATGTCGGGCGTGAGCGCCTGCCCGTGCCAGAAGCCCTGCACCACCTCAACGATTTCGTCGGCCCGCTCGGGCGACATGGCCTGAAAGGACGCCGACCCCTCGTGGATGCGGTACTCCGCCAAATGCTCGGGCACGCGGGCGAAATGAAAGCGACGCGACGCCCGCAGCCAGAACTCGAAGTCTGGCACTTGCCGGCGCCGCACATCCCAACCGCCATTCGCCTCGAACACATCGCGCCGGAAGAACGCGGCCGGCCCCGGGTGGCAGACGAGATCGACCTGCATCGCCCGCACATCGAAGTCCTGCGCGATGTGCTCGCGCACCCGCCGGCCACTGGCATCGATCAGCCAGCAGTCACAGTAGGCCACGCCCCAGTCGGGATGCGCCTGGAGCGCGTTCACCATCGTCGTCACCGCGCCCGGGCACAGCAGGTCGTCGGAGCTGAGGTAGGCGAGGATCTGACCGCTGGCCAGGGCCCAGCCCCGGTTCAGCGTAGCGGCCTGGCCGGCATTGGGCTGTGTCAGCACCTGCACCCGCCCGGGATGTTCCGCCGCGATCGCCTGGGCCACGGCAAGGCTGCCATCGCGAGAGCCGTCGTCGATGACGATGTACTCCAGCGCCGGGTAGTCCTGCGCCAGCACGCTGCGCATCGCTGCGGCGAGGTACTCCGCCTGGTTGTAGGCCGGCGTGACGATGCTGACGCGGGGGAGCTCGCTCACAGGCAACATCACGCGCCCTTCAAGGTCGCTGGCGCGCCCAGCTCAGCCAGCAGCACCGCACGGCGCCGCCAGGCCACCGCGACGACGACCGCCGCCACCAGACACCAGGCCAGCAGGCGACCCTCCAACGAAGCCGAGCCCGCGAGCAGGAAAGGCAACAGCCCTGCCCACCCGGCCGCCATCCACGGCACCGGGGGCCAGGCGCCGCGCTGGAGCCGGCAAAGCACAAAGAGGCACATCGCGTCCACAGTCATTCGGGTCAACCACGCCACGGCGGCGCCGATGAGCCCCCAGCGGGCACACAGCAACCACAGTAAGGCCAGGAAGAGCGGCAGCTCCACGAGCTGCAGCAGGGCTGGCGCCCGGAACTGCCCGGCGCCATGCAGCCAGGTCAGCGCCACGTGGGCCAGGCAGTTCACCAGTATGCCGGCGGCAAACAGCATCAGCAGCGGCGCACTGTGCACGGCAAACCCTGCCCCGAGCCAGACGCCGAGCAGTTCACGAGCGAAAAGCGCCAGGCCGAGCGTCAGCGGCAGCAGCAGCAGGAACAGCAGCTCCAGCGAACGGTCGAACAACTGCCACGCCTGCGCAGCGCGTGCGCCCCCCCTTGCGGCAAAGGCGGGCAAGAGCACGGCCGTGAGGGCCCCCGGGATGATCCACAGCTTGGTCACCATCTCCTGCGGCGCGGCGTAGTAGGCCGCTGCCGCGCCGGACAGGCTCACGCCGACGAAGAAGCGGTCCGCGTAGCCCATCAACGGGCTGACCACATTGGCCAGCGTCAGCCAGCCCCCCGCTTGCAAGAGCGACGACTGCCGCGCCGAGACCCAGCGCCAGCGCCCGGCGAGCCCGCCCATCGCGCGCCGCACCGCCACCCAGTGGGCCGCCAGCCCCACGATGCGTCCCAGCGCCAGGGCCAACGCAATGGCGGCCAGGTCCGGCCCCCAGACCACCGCCACCAGCCAGGGCCCCGCAAAGGTCCACAGCCCGAGGGGCAGGCGGATCAGGTTGATCGCCGCGAACGCATGCGCCGCCTCCAGGGCGCCGCGCAGCACGGCGGTCAGCACCGTGAACGGCAGGGCGAGCGCCATCCACTGTAGCGCCGTCACCAGCCGCTCGGGCTCGGCCGCATGCGGCAGCCAGGCCGGCACGCCGAACGACAGCAGCGCCAGCAATACGCCGCCCGCCGTGCCCAGCGTCGCCACCAGCCCCACAGCCGTGCCGAGGATCGCGCCCGCTTCCTCGCGGAGATGGCGGCTGAGCGCCAGGGCGAGCTGTTGAGTCAGGGCGCGCGACAGCCCGAGGTCCAGCAAGCCGATGTAGCTGACCACCGCCCACAGCAGCGTCAGCCAGCCGAAGCGCTCCTCGCCCAGCAAGCGCAGCAGCGCCGGGATCGACACGAGGGCCAGCAGCAGCGGCAGGCCCAGGCCCAGCAGGTTGTAGAACGAATGGCGAGCGATGCGCACGGGGCTGGGGCTGTTGGGACGACGCCTGGGGCCAGGCGCGGAGCGGGATTCTAGGGTGGGGGCCAATTGCTAAGATCCTGGGCCCGGCCGCAGTCGTTGGCGGTTCCTACCGAGATCACATGCCCATTTCCAAGCGTTCCTGGCGGCAGTCCGCGCTGTTGCTCCTGATGCTCTGGCTGTCCCTGTGCAGCCCGGCGCAGGCCTACGTGGACCCGAATGCCGGCGGCATGCTGTTCCAGCTGCTCGCGCCGGTCATGGCAGCCATCGTGGGTGGCTGGCTGTTCCTGCGCCGCTGGATCACGGATCTGGTGCGCCGCACCTGGCGCCGCCTGACCGGGCGCGACGCTGAATGAGCGCAACGCCCCAGGCGTCGGCAGCTCCCTCCTCGCACGCCCTGCCGGACGCCACGATCGGCAACGGCTTCAGCGCGGCCTTCGCCTCGCTGGCCATCTTGTGGATGCCTTGGGCGCTGCTCAAGCAGATCGACGCCTTCCTCGCATTCCAGACCGTTCCGGAGCTGCTGCGTGACGTCGCCCTGGCGCTGATCCTCCTGGCTGTGCCCGCCCTCGGGCTGTCGCTGCTGGCGGCCGGCGTGCGGCGCCTGGTCGCGCTGGCAGGCGCCTGTGCCAGCCTGCAGCGCGGGCTGGCCTGGTTCATCGTGCTGCTGCCCGTGGGCTGGGTGTGCTTGTGGCAATTCGGCTCGGCGAGCCTGGCCTGGCTGCGCCAGGCGACGGGTGCGTCGCTGCTGCTGTCATCGCAGGGCCGCATCGGCGCGGCCCTTGTGCTGTTCACGTTGCTCGTGCTGCTTGTGCGCAAGGGCCGCCTGCAGCGGCTGTTCGCGCGCATCATCCCGACGCTGCTGGGCCTGCGCGGCCCGGCACTGCTCGCGCTGGCGCTGGCCGTGGGCGCGACGCTCTGGCACCCGCCGCGCCTGCTGCATGCCGGTGAGGTGCCCATCGCGCCGGAGGGCGCTGTCGCCGGACCGGACATCTTCCTGATCACGATCGACACCCTGTCGGCCCAGGAGGCGGCGGTCTGCGGCGACGGCCCGACCCTGATGCCGCGCCTGCGCGCCTTCGCGCAGCGGGCCAGTTGCTTCGACCGGCATTACGCCTCGGCCAACTTCACGACCCCCAGCACCAGCACCCTGGAGACCGGCGCCCTGCCCTGGTCGCACTGGGGCGTGCAGATCGTCGCGAAGATGGCCCCCGCCTTGCAGGACCAGAACCTGGCCCGCGCCCTGCGCAGCCGCGGCTACGAAGCCCATTCCATCAACGCCAACCTCATGGCAAGCCCGCGGCATCACGGCAGCTTCACCGGCTATGACAGCGACGTGATCTCGCCCTCGCCCTCGCTCGGCCTCAAGCCGCGGCGGTGGCTGACGCTCTTCCCCGACACCACGCTGCCGTTCTGGCTCTCCAGCCTCGTGCCGTTCATGGACACGCTGGATGTCTACCTGCACGGCGAGCACAGCCCCTTCGCGCCCGAGTTCACCTACGACGCGGCCCTGCCGACGCTCCAGGCCGCCCGCCGGCCTGTGTTCATGTGGCTGCACACCCTGCCGCCACACGACCCCTACCTGCCCCCGCCGGGTGCCAAGTACAAGCTGCTGCCGCCCGGTGAGCTAGAGCGCTGGTCGCAGATGCGCGGCATGGGCACCTACCCGACCGAGTTGCAACCGCTGATCGACAAGCACCGGCTGCGCTATGGCGAATCGATCATCGGCGCCGACGAGGCCCTGGGCCGCTTCCTCGACGAGCTCGAGCGCCAGGGGCGCCTGGATCGCGCCCTGGTGGTGATCACTTCCGACCACGGGGAATCGTTCGAGCGCGGCTTCATGGGCCATGCCGGCGATTTGCTGCACGAAAGCGTGGTGCGGGTGCCGCTGGTCATCAAGCTGCCGGGCCAGCTTCACGGCCGCGTCGTGACGGCGCCGGTCAGCCTGGCCGATGTGGCGCCGACCATCGCCGACGTGGCGGGCATCAAGCCGCTCGGCGCGGCGGACGGCCGCAGCCTCAAGCCCGCTCTGACGGGCGCCGAACTGCCCGCCCAGCCCGTGTTCACGATGGCGATGGAGCGCCAGAGCCGCTTCCACCCGCTGCGCGCCGGGCACTACGCCGTCATCGACGGGCCGCACAAGCTGGTGCTGGATCTCGCCACGCAGAAGTCCGAGCTCTATGACTTGGCCGCCGACCCGGCCGGCCAGCAGGACGTCAGCGCGCGTGACCCCGACACCGTCAAACGCCTGCGCGCCCTGCTCGATGCCGAACTGGCCCGCGCCGAGCAGCGCCGCGCCGAACAGTTCGACCGCCGATGAGCCGCAGCCCCCTGCACACCGTGGATGCCGAGCTGCTGGCCTGGCTGACCGCTGGCGCCGGCTGGCGCGCACTCGGCCTGGGCACGCGGGCCCAGCTGCGCTGGCGCTCCACCTGGGCCACGCTGAACCGGCGCCTGAGCGAAGCCCGCGTGGCCCAGGCCCCGGCGCTGGCGCCCCCGTTGTTCATCGTCGGCCCCTGGCGCAGCGGCACGACGGTGATGCACGAACTGCTGACCGCGGCCACCGGCTGGCCCACGCCGCTGACCTGGCAGTGCATGAACGCGAGCGCCTTCCAGTTGCTGCCGGCGCCGCGCCAGGATGTCCGCATCGCACGCCCGATGGACGGCCTGGAGATCAGCGCCCTGTCACCGCAGGAGGACGAGTTCGCGCTGCTGACCCTGGGCGTGGATTCCGCCTACCGCGGCTTCCTGATGCCGGAGCGGCTGCCCGAACTGCTGCACACCCTGGACCCGGCCCACTGGGACGCCCACGCTGACACCTGGCTGCCCCGCTTCGAGCGCTTCATGGCCGGCGTGCTCGCGACCAGCGCCCGCCCGAACGGGCGCCTCATCCTCAAGTCGCCCAACCACAGCTTCCGCCTGCCGGCCCTGCTGCGCCGCTTCCCCGGCGCACAGGTCGTCTGGATGCTGCGCGACGCCACGACGGTGTTCCACTCCAACCGCAAGATGTGGCAATCGATGTTCGCCGAGCACAGCTTGAGCGCCGGCGCGCCGGCAGCACTCGACAGCTTCCTCGGCACGGCGCTGGGCCGGTGCGCCGACGTGCTGACCGGCCTGCAGAGCAGCCTGCCGCCGCAGCGCTGGGTCGCGGTGGCGCAGTCGTCCCTGGCCGCCGACCCGCGTGGCACCGTGGCCCGGGTCATCGAGCAGCTCGGCCTTGAAGCGGGCCCGGCCGATGCGCTGGAGGCGGCGCTGGCGCGCACGCGCCAGGGGCGCATCGAGCACTACGGCAAGCCTGCCCCGCCCGAAGCTGCCGCAGGCGTGGCCGCGCTGGACCGCGCCCAGGCGGCCCTGGGCTGAGCTCAGACGAGGGTGTCGAAGCTGGTGATGGCCATCATCACCGCCACCATCACGAGGCCGATGACGGCACCGATCAGCAGGATGGCGATGGGCTCGATGAGCCCCAGCATGCGGCGCTGAAGCACGGCTGCGGCATCGCGCTGGCTGTGGCCCAGGGCCAGCAGCATCTTGGGCAGCTCGCCCGAGCGCTCGCCGACGCGGATGAGGTTCAGGCGCGTGCGCGGGAACCAGGCCTGGCTCTCCAGGCCGGCGCTCAGGCTCTGGCCCTGCTGCAGCCCCTTGGTGGCTCGCTCCAGGCCGAGACGCAGCCGGTCAAGGCGGATCACGCCCTGGGCCAGCTCCATCGCGGTCAGGATGGGCACGCGGTTGGACAGCAGGCTGCCCAGCACGGTGGCCCAGCGGCCGATCTCGGCCTGCACCAGCCAAGGCCCAACGACCGGCACGCGCAGCAGGCCCTGCAGCAGGGCGCGGCGCGTGGCCTCGCGCGACAGGCTGGTCACCACCAGCGCCGCGAGCGCCGCCAGGATGAGCAGGGCCTCGAACAGATGCCCGCGCACAAACACGCCCGACTCGATCACCCAGCGCGACAGCTCCGGCACCTGCCGGCTGCCCTTGATCAGGTTGGCAAAGCGCGGCACCACGCCGACGAAGATGAAGAACACCGCCAGCGAGCCGGCGCCCACCAGCACGCTGGGGTAGATCAGCGCGCTGCGCAGGTCTTCGTTGGCCTTGCGGGCGAGTTCGAGCTGCTCGGCGGCCTCCTGCAGCGCGCGGGCGATGTCGCCGCTGGCCTCGCCGGCCTGCGACAGCGCGATGACGTAGACCGGCATGCGCAGGGCCTCGATGCGCAGGGCATCCGACAGGCGCCCGCCCCCGCGCACCTGCGCTTCCATCTGCGCCAGCGGCGCCCCCAGGGGATGGCCTTCGTAGGCCTGCACGAGGCTGGGCAGGGCGTCGCCCAGGGTCACGCCAGCGGTGAGCAAGGTGGCCATTTCGCGCAGCAGCACGACCTGGTCGGCCAGCTTGATGCGGCCGCGCGCCACCTGCCGCGCAGGCGCGGTGTGGCGCGCCTGCAGGCTGGTGGGCGTCATGCCCTGGGCTGCCAGGCGCGCGACGGCATCGGCCTGGTCAGTGGCGTCCAGCTGGCCGCTGTGGGGCTGGCCCGAGGCGTCGCGGGCGACGTAGTCGAATCGCATCAGCTCTCGGCCACACCCGTGGCGCGCAGCACTTCATCGAGGGTGGTCACACCCTGCACCACTTTCAAGGCACCCTCCTGGGCCAGCGAGCGGTAGCCGCTGCGGCGCGCGAGGGTGACGAGTTCGGGCAGGCCCACCTCGCGGGCGATGGCATGTTGCATCTCGCTGCCCACGTCCATCATTTCGTAGATGCCCACACGGCCCTTGAAGCCGGTGCCCTGGCAGGCCGGGCAGCCGACCGCATGGCGCCAGCGCGGCAGGGCCGCCTCGGCATCGTCCTCGGCGCGGGCATCGGCCAGGGCCAAGGCCAGTTCGGCTTCGCCGAGCGCCGGCGGCTCGGCGGTGGGCGTGGCGCACACATCGCACAAGCGGCGCACCAGGCGCTGCGCCATGACGGCGCGCAGCGAGGCGCCCACCAGGAAGGGCTCCACGCCCATGTCCACCAGTCGGGTCACCGCCGAGGGCGCGTCATTGGTGTGCAGCGTGGCCAGCACGAGGTGGCCGGTGAGCGCGGACTGGATGGCGATCTCGGCCGTCTCGCGGTCGCGGATTTCGCCCACCATGATGATGTCGGGGTCGTGGCGCAGGAAGGCCCGCAGCGCACGCGCGAAGGTGTAGCCGATCTCGGGCTGGGCCTGCACCTGGATGACCTGCGGCAGGCGGAACTCGACCGGGTCCTCCACGGTCAGGATCTTGCGCGTCTGATCGTTGGTGGCGGCCAGCGCCGAATACAGCGTCGTGCTCTTGCCCGCGCCGGTCGGGCCGGTCACGAGCACCAGGCCGTTGGCCAGGCCGAGCCAGCGCTTGAACTGGCGCAGCTGCGAGGGCCGCAGGCCCAGGCGCTCCAGCGAGAGGTCAGCCCGCTTCTTGGGCAGCAGACGCATGACGATGGATTCGCCGTACACCGCAGGGATGGACGACACCCGCACGTCCATCTCGGCGCCAGCGGCGCGGGTGGAGATGCGGCCGTCCTGCGGCAGGCGGCGCTCGGCGATGTCCAGGCCCGCCACGAGCTTGATGCGCGAAGCCACCGCCGGGTAGCGGTCCATGCCCAGGGCCAGGCGCGTGTGCAGCTGGCCGTCGATGCGCAGGCGCACCTCGAACTCGCGCTCACCCGGCTCCAGATGGATGTCCGAGGCACGCGACTCGACCGCCTGCGCGATCAGGTTGTTGACCCAGGCGATGACGGGCGCGTCTTCGGCCATCTCGCGCAAGGCGCGCTCGTCGAGCGCCTGCATGCCCAGGTCGGCCTGCTGCAGGCGCTGCACCCAGCGCTGGGCGTCGTCCGGGGCGATGAGCCACCAACGCGCCGAGCGCAGGACGTCGTGCTGCTGGGCGAACTCCCGCACTTCTGCGTCGAGCGGATCGGCGCAGGCCAGGTGCCAGCCGGCTTCATCGCACCAGGGCAGAACCCCCAGGCGCAGGAGCTGGGGCGCGCGGGCCTCCAACGCCTGAAGGCCAGCCCGCAGCAGCGCTTCGTCGAGCGCTTCGAACTTCAGCCAGCCGAAGCCGAGCTGCAGCGACAGTGCCTCATACAAGCGCTCGGCCGTGACGGCGCCCATGCGCAGCAGCACGGCGCCGATGCGGCCGCCCTGTTCTGCCTGAAAGCGCAGGGCCGCGCCAAGGTCGTCGGCGCGGATGTGCTCGCGTGCAAGCAGCAGCTCGCCAATCAGGCGCGGGGCGGAGGGCTCGCTCATGGCTTGGGCGCTGCGCCGTCCTTGATCGGCTCGGGCTTGGCAGGCTCGGGCTTGGGCACGCGGGCCCAGTCACCGAGCGTCTTGCGGAAGCTTTCCGTGATGGCTTCAGCCTCGGTCGAGTCGTTGGCGATGTAGGGCGTGATCAGGATGATCATCTCGCGGCGCGACTTCTTGATCGTCTGGTTGCGGAACAAGCTGCCCACGACCGGAATGTCCTTGAGGAAGGGCACGCCACCGTTGCCGTCTGATGATGTGCCGTCGATGAGGCCGGCAAGCAGCATCGTGGAGCCGTTGCGCAGCGTGAGCTTGGTCTCGACCTTGCGGGTCGAGATGGTCGGCATCGTGGTGTTGCCTGCCGTCGTCTGGACCGGCTGGCTGACCTCCTGCGACAGGTCGATGTCGATCTGGTCCCCGGAGTGGATCACGGGCTTGATCTTCAAGATGACACCCGTGGACCGGTACTGGTAGGTGGCCAGCAAGTTGCCGGTCGTGCCGCCGGACGTGTTGGTGGTGCCGAGCTGCTGGCTCAAGACGGGCACTTCGTCGCCGACCTGGATCAGAGCGGTCTCGCCGTTGCGCGCCATCAGCCGCGGGCTGGACAGGATGGTGGCGCGTGAGTTGCTCGCCAGTGCGTCGACCACGACGCGCTGCGTACCCAGCGTGTTGAAAACCTGGACGTTGAAGCCGCCCGTGCTGCCAGAACCACTGCTGGCGGATGCAGACACACCAACGTCCTTGCCGATGCGGCTGGCGAGCCACTGCACGCCAAGCTGGGTCCCGTCTTCGAGCTTCAGCTCGGCCACCGTCACCTCGATCAAGGCCGACTTGGTCGGCTTGTCCAGGTTCTGCAGCAGCGCCGAGATCTGGCCGAACTCGTCGGGGTTGACCTGGAAGATCAAGGTGTTGGACGCCTTGTCGACGACGACGTTGGACAGCCGGCTGCTGGTGGTGGCTGTGGACGAGCCGCCCGTGGCTGCGGGTGCGGCACTGGCTGCCGCACCGCCGCCGCCCAGCACCCGCTCCAAGGTACCGGCCAGTTGCTCGGCGTCCTTGTGCTTGACGGCGTAGGTGAACAGGTTCTTGCCGACACCGCGCTCGTTGGGGCGATCCAGGGTCTTGGCCCAGTCGGCCACATGGGCGGCCACCTTGTCGCCCACGGTGAAAACGAACACCTGGTTCAGGCTCGACACCGGCAGCAGGATGATGGGGCTGCGCAAGCCACCGGCCGCTACCGGGGAACCGACCGGGTGCACGGCATAGCCTTCGGCACTGAGCACCTCGGCGAGCCGGCGGGCCAGTTCCTCGGCGGACGAGAAGGCCGGGGTGAGCGTGAGGCTGGTACGGCCCTTCATGGCCGGCTGGTCGAGCACGCCGAGCGCCTCGACGGCTGCCTTGACGTTGTCGGGATTGCCACTGATCAGCACGGCATTGCGGCTGGAGTCCTCCTGCACGCGAATGCGCTCGCCAAACAGCGTGCGCAGCCACCCCGTCACGTCGACCTGGCGCACCGACTCCAGCGGGATCAGCTGGAACACCGGGCGCAGGGATGGCGGCACTTCGGGGAGCGCCGCGCCGTAGCGAAGCCCAGGGAGGTCGCCGCCCTGGTTGGCGTTGTCAGGCACGACACGCACCAGCCCGCCCACCTCAACCACCGACAGGCCATAGCTCTTCAGCAGCAGCCGCACCGCCGTCTCGACCTGAGCCGCCGTCTGGCCGTTGCCTGTCTTGAAGGTGACGAGATCCGGCCGGGCCGACACGGCCGGGTCCAGGCCGACGTTCTTTTTGAGCACATCGGCATAGACGACCTGGATGAAGGTGGGCAGGGCCACCTGCTGCAGATTCACCGCCGCCACGACTTCATCGGTAGGCTGCGCGACGGGTGCGGTCACCGCCAGCTTGGCCGGCTCGACCTCAGGCACCTTCGGCCCGCCGGTGACACGCGTTTGGTCACGCCCGGCCGCATCCCGCGAGGGCGCCGCATCGGCAGCCACGCTGGCCACGGTCAGCGGCTGAGGCAGTTGGGGTACCAACGGCGCGCAGCCGCTCAAGGCAACCAGCGCACTGGCCGCGAGGGCAATCGGTCGCAGCGTCAGGGACATGTTGTATTCACTCACGGTAATCGGCTCCCAGGGGAACCTGCTTGTTGCCCACGCGAATGCGCACCTCGCCATCCTGGATGTACGTGATGCGCTCGCCGCTGGGCACCTTGTCGCCCACAGCCAGCCGCAAGGCCGGCTTGCCAGCGGCAGCAAAGGTGATCAGCACCTTGCGCTCGCGGCCACGACCGAAAAAACCGGCGACGCGCCAGCGACGATCTTCAGCCTTGGCTGCGGCCGCAGCCGTTGCAGCGGCACTCAGGGCAGCTTCGGGTTCGAAGATGGGCGACGCGGCCAGACCCATGGCCCGGCCTGCCTGGTCGGCACGCGCCGGAAGGTCCGGCAGGCGCCAGGTCTCCTTGCGGGCCTGCACCAGCGGCGCGTCTGCCTGCGGGCCCGGCGCGAGCAACCAGCCAAGACCGAAAGCCACCCCGACCAACACCCAAGGCAGCGCCTTCATGGTGCACTCCCCGGTCGCGCGAGAACGCGCAGGTCCATGTCTGCAATCGCGGGCTGGCTCTGGCTGCGGATGGCCAGTCGCTCAACGACGATCCGGCGCTCCTGGTTGGCCATCTCGGCCAGCAGCGTGAACAGCGGGGTGCGTTGCAACTCCACACTCAGCCGTGCGCGGACTTCCACATAGCCGGGCGGCACCAGGCCGCTCGGCTTGGCGCTCGGCTCGGCACGCACCAGGGTGATCTCACGGACCTTGAGGCCCAAGCGCTGCGTGACGGTGCGCAGCCAGTCCTGCAGGCCGGCCTCGGTCAAGGCCAGGTCCGGGTCATTCCACACGGTGGTGTCGTAAGCGGCCTTCAACGCGCCGGCCTCGCGGCGGCGGTCGGGCCATTCGGTCTCCTTGGCCAGCGCCTTCAGGCGCAACAGCTCGGCGGCCTGCGTGCGGTTGAGCTCAGCCAGGCGGTCGACCTCGTCAAACCCGGCCAGCAACACGTACACGGCCAACAGCGCGGCGCCAAGCCACGCACCCAAGCGGACCAACCGGGAGGACTGCCATTGCTCACGCAACTGCGCCCAGGGGGTCAAGGCAGCATCAGCACTCATCAGCGATTCGGAACGGCGTTGAAGACATCGGGCGGGGGCATGCCGTTGGCATCCGGCTTCGCGATGATCGGTTTGGCGGGCTCGCGCGGCGGCGCAGGGGCCCGAGCAGGCGGGGGCTGCACAGGCGCTGGAGCCGGCGCTTGTGCGCTAGCCGCGGGCGCCGGCGCGGCGGCACGGGGCACCGTCACGGGCGCGGGCGCCATGACCGGCGATGGGCTGACGGCGGCGGCCGGCAGCGGCGAGTCGGCAACGACGCCCGCCGGTGCGGCGCCACCCACCGGCGGGCGAGGCCCGGCAATTCGCATCTCCATCGTGACCATGCCGCGTGCGTTGTCGGCGCGCACTTCCACCACATCCGTGAACCAGCCCCCGGACTGCAGGTCCTTGACGATGCCGGCCCGTGTAGCCGTGGGGCTCAGCAGCAAGCCCAGGCGCAACTTGCTGCCTTCCAGGTCCAGGTCTTTCACCTGGACGCCGGAGCGCGCAAGCGTGTCGTGCAGTTGCCCCACCACATCGACCGGCAGCGGCACCGCATACCAGGCGGCAAGCTTGTCGACCTCGTCCAGGGCGGCCATCGTGGCATCGCGGGCTTGCAGCACGGGCCCGGTGGTCTGCTTCACGTCGGCGATCTGGGCTGCCAGTGCCTGTCCTTCCTGCCGCACATCCCAGAACTGGTGTGCCAGCAAACCACCAGCGAACGCGAGTGCCAAGCCGCCCGCAAACACGAGGCGCCGCTCGGTGCCATCGGCCCCGTCGGCCGAGGCATCCAGCGGCAGATGGCGGGCCCAGGGCGTGGTGACCAAGGCAGCGACTTCCGCCGGGGGCATGGGCGTTGCCACGTCACCGCCGCTGGCGTGAACAAACTCCTGCCAGTCCTGCACCGTCAGCGCCTGGGCCCACCAGCGGCTTGCCCGCAGCCAACCATCGCGCCAGCACTGTGCCTCAAAGCCGTCCGCGCCTTGCAGCAACCGCAGGCCGTCGGCGCCGGGCGCTTGCAACAGGACCTCGGGGACAACTTGGCAGCGCTCTGGCGACAAGCCAGCCGCCACCAGATGCGCACGGACTGCAGCGGCATCCCAGGCGATGGCCAGGCCCTCTTCGCCGGACACCGCGAGACGTGCCGCGAGCTCGTCGAACGGCCGCCAAGCCTCCACCTGGAGGCGCAGTGCCGCGAAACGCTCTGCCGAAGGCAGGCCGGCAAGACGGAACCAGCGCAGCCGGCAATGGCCCCGAGCCAGAGCAATGAGGGTGCGACCCGCCCAGCTTGCGCGTGGTGCGGCCTCGAAGCCCTCAAGGCGCAGGAGCGCTTGCGGAGCGATTCTGCGCACTGAGCGCAAGGGGGAATGGGAGAGCAGCTGGGGGAGCTTCATCAGTGAGGGTGAGCCGCGTGGTGCTGTGCTGTTCTGTGATGACCCACGGGCCAAGCTCCCCTGCAGGTACCAACCGGACATTGTACTCAAGGGACCTGGGCAGACCCGGCGCCCAGATGGTCACGCGAGCCTCGTTCCCGGGGGCGAAGATGTAGTCGTCGCTGTCGAATGGCAGCCCCGTCAGTTGCTGCGCGTCGCGGCCGTTCAGCAACTGGTCGGAACGGCGCAAGGTCTGGAGCAATTCGAGCTGAGCGGGGTTCGCCGTCGGGAACAGCGCGCGCAAGGTCGTCACCGGCGCCGTTGCGGGGTTGTAGGGGTGGCCGATATCGCTGCTGAAAGACCGCAACCAGCGGCCGAGCTTGGCTGGATCGTCCCGCCACAGAGGCATGGTTTCCAGTTCCCGCGGGCTGAGCAGCCAGCCGTTGCGAGGTCCGACGAGCCCGAGCGCTTGGTACTCCGGCCGCTCCGCACCGTTGATGCGGCGCAGGTTGTCCGTGTCGATGTAATCGTCGAGCACATCAGTCATGGCCTGGGCTGTCTGCAGGGGCACGCCGTCCTGCACGAGGAACGAACGAAGAATCGAACGATCGACGCCGTTGGGCGCCAACAGGCCGCGGAAGTCCTGCACCACGACGAAAGCACCGTCGCCGGTCACGTAAATCTGGCCATCCTGGCGCAACTGGCTCCCAGCCACACCACGCCCGGCCGGCATCAACGGGCGCGTTGCGTTCCAGTACAAGGTGGCGGACAAAGCGCCGAAGGTCGAGGCTCGGGCCTCGGCATAGCGGCTGAAGTCCAGCGCGTTGCGGCGAAGTTCATCATTGCGCTGCGCAAAGCGCTGGGCCACGAACGCCATCACGGCAAGCGCAGCGAGCACCATGAGCAGCACGTAACCGCCTTGGCCCGCGTGGCGGCGCGGCAAGTGCCTCACTGCCCCTCCCATTGCGCCCGCGCGAGCCGCCCTGGCTCTGTGACGCTGACCTTGGCCACCAAGGCGCCGCCGGCCTCGCCGCCCATTTCCAGCCACACCGCACGTGGCAGGCGGGGAACGGCGGCGTTCGCCGCGCGCATGGCATCGTCCTCGCCGGTGGCCGCCGCCAGCAGCACGGACATCGGCGGAGGCCACTGGTCGAACCACTGGCCGCTGGCGTCAAGGTAGCGAATGCTGCCCGGCGGGCCCTGCCAGCTCAGCACTTCCACCGGCCTTGCCGGCACTGCCACGGCGGCCGCAGCAAAGGCATCCTCGGCTGGCGCGTCACCCACGAGGAGTCGCTGCCGGCCGGTCCGGGAGTCGGTGTCAAACTGGATGAGCAGCCGCCCGGAGCGCAGGCCGGGCAGGCTCAGCGCTTCCGCACTGGCAACGGTCATCTGCTTGCCATCTCCCTGGAGCTGCCTCGCCATCGCGGTTTGCTCAACGAGACTCGCCTCCACAAGTTGGCGTACCCACTCACGGCGCACGACGTCGAGTTGTCCGTCCACCCCCGAGCGCTGGAGCAGTTGCTCCACCCGAAGCACCTGCTGGAGTGCCTGCCACAGCAAGGCCGAGATCATGGCGAGCAGGGCCAACGTGACAAGCATCTCGACCAACGTGAAGCCCGAAGCGCGGCGTCGCGATTTCTGCCGCAGCGTCATGGGCCGGGCCCCTTCAGCGCTTCAGGGCGACGGTGCGCCAGTTGCCACCCGGCGATGACCTGCTCCCAATCTGCGCTCAAGCGTCCGTCGGCTCGCGCAATGCTCGCCTTGACCCGGTACAACCCGATCATCCAGCGTGGCATCAAGCTGTCACCGTAGGTGAACTCGCTGCGCATGGGCTCAACCAACGTGGCCTGCCACGTCAGCCGCAGGCCGCTAATCTCACGCTCACCCGAAGGCTCTGCGGCAGGATTGATCGTCGCCAGCCAGGACACCCCTTCCAGTTGGAGTTGGGACCGCGCTTGCGACTCGCGCAGACGGGACGCAGTGGCCAGGTTTTGGTTGATCCAGGCGAAGAGCACCAGGCCGGATGTCGACAAGATCACGAGCGCGACGATCACCTCCAGCAAGGTGAAGCCGTGATGCCGCCTGCGCCGGTGGGCGGGCACGGTGTTCATTCGCTCAGGACCCCTCCGTGACGCGCCCGGTGATGGGCTCCACGGTCCAGGTCTCGCGCGCACCGCCGCGCACCAACTGCAGACGGCCGCCACTGGCGACCCCGGTGGGGCTGTACTGGAGGGGGGCAGGCAAGGTCAAACGCAAGCCGGCCGGACCGTCAGGAACCGCCGCCAGGATCGCCTCGGCGTCCAAGGTCTTCTGCTCGCCTGACAGGAAGGCCCGCACCGGCATCGACTCCAAATGGGCACGCAGGTCTGCCCGCCAACCCCGTTCCTGGACGCTGTCCAGCCAGCCCGAAGCGCGTGGCACGACGACACCGGTCGCCAACGCCATAAGGGCCAGCACGACCAGCATTTCGAGCAATGTGAATCCGTGATTGTGGCGCGCACGCATAGGGAATTCGGGCGAGGGGCGCCGAGCGGGCGCTTCAGCGTATGTGCACGTTCAATTGACCGGCAGTACGCCCAGATCCTGAGCATCGCCCTCGCCGCCTGGCTGACCGTCAGCACCAAGGGAATACAGCGCGAACGGCTGACCATCCCGGCCCGGCAATCCGTACTGGTAAGGCTTGGACCAGGGGTCCATGGGCACCGCCTCGTCCAGGTAGGGGCCACGCCATCGCGAGGCCAGGGCCGGATCGGCCGGGGCCTTGTTCAGCAGCGCCAAACCTTCCTGCGCCGTTGGGTAGCGGCCGATGTCGAGCCGCAGGTTCTCCACGGCGCCTCGGAGCAACTTGATCTGCGTCGTGGCCGTCGTCACTCGGGACTGGTCGACCTTCTTGAAAAGTCGGGGGCCGACGAGACCAGCGATCAGACCGATGATGGCCAGCACCACGAGCATTTCGAGGAGCGTGAAGCCACGCGAGCGCAAATTGGAAGTGGGAAGCATTCGAGCCATGGTGCTGCAACGGACAACGGGGCGAGCAGTTTACGGGAACAGGTTCGTGACCCGTCCTGGATTAAGTTGACACCCAGAACGGTTGAGTAAGAGCCGACTCAGTCGGCCATGGACGCCCGGTGCATCGCATCGGGCGTTTGCATTTTGAGCGACAGGTGCGGTCGCTCATGGTTGTAGATCTGTATGGACTCCGCCACCATGCGCCGAGCTTGGTTGAGGTCGGCAGGCCGGCTGAGCAGGAACTCATTCTTGAGGATGCCGTTGACGCGTTCAGCCAACGCGTTTTGGTAGCAGTCATAGCCGTCAGTCATCGAACATCTCACGCCATGGCGGCGATGCAGGGACTGGTAGTGGGTCGCGCAATACTGGATGCCCCGGTCCGAGTGATGCACCAACTGGCGTTGGGTCTGGCGGCCGCGCAAGGCCATCTTCATCGCCTGCGCCACCTCCCCAGTCTGCAGGCTCGCATGCACGTGCCAGCCCACGATCTTGCGTGAGTGCGCATCGGTCACCAGGCTCAGATAGACGAATTTGTCTGCGGTGGGCAAGTAGGTGATGTCGGCGACCCACAGCTGCTCGCTGCGCTCGACCTTGATCTGCTCAGGCCCTTCCTTGACCAGGTTGGGATGGCGTCGGAATCGGTGATGGCTGTCAGTGGTCTTGTGATACGCCCGGCGCGTGGGCACCAGCATCCTGGCATTGCGCAGCACGTCAAACAGCGCGTCGCGCCCGAGGCCCACGCCTGCTTGCTCCAGCGGCTCGCGAAGCAAGTGATGCAGCTTGCGCGTGCCCAGTCGCGGCTGGCGCATACGCTGCTCGCTCACCAGCTTCACGACCGCCTCGGCGCGATGCCCGCGCTCGGCATGTCGCTGCCGCCCCTGGTAGTACGCCTGGCGGCTCACGCCCATGTAATGGCAAGCCCGGGTCACGCTCAACCCCTGGACGAGGCCTTGCGCGAGGACTTGCCCGCAGGCTTTTTTACGACACGCACGCCAAAGTCCTTCTTCAGCACGTCCACGACGGCTTCGAAGAACTTGGCTCTCTCTTGCGCTTGCGCGAGCTCAACCTGCAGCGCCTTGATCTGCTGCTCCGGCGTCAGCGGCTTGGGGGTCTTGTCTATCGGCATCGCTGCCGATGATGCCCCACGTCCCCAGCCCTGACGACCATGCTTGCGCATCCACGTCAACACGGTCGTGCGGCCTTGAATGCCGTACTTGGCTTGCGCTTGCCTGTAGCTCAGCTCGCCCTTTTCCACCTGCTCGACCACCGCCAGCTTAAAAGCCATCGTGTAGTCGCGCTGCGTTCGCTTCACGCCTGTATCCATCACACATGCCCTTTCTCAGAGGCAAATGTGTCAACGCAGATCAGGACGGGTCATTGCCATGATGAAAGGCCCCCGCGGGGGCCTTTGTCTTTGGGCGTGGCGATGAGGCGTGCTCAGCGCGCGATCTCCAGGATCAACGGGCTGCGCGCCGGCACCGTCAGCGTGCCGCTGAGCGTCAATTCCCGCCCGCCCAGCACGTCGCGCGCGCGTTCGCCGCCACGCAGGCGCTCGGTGAAGCGGTCCAGGGCCAGGTCCACGGCCTTGGTGTTCTTGTTGAGCACGACCATGACGGTGCGGCCCGCGTCGTAGCGGAAGAACACATAGCAGCCTTGCTGTGGGGCGTACTGCATCAGCTGGCCCTCGTGGATGGTGCGGTTGGCCTTGCGCCAGGTGAAGAGGCGCTGCACCCAGGCCTGCATGCGGCGCTGCTCCGCCGTGAGGCCCTCGCCGGTGAAGGCACTGACCTTGTCGCCCGCCCAGCCGCCGGGCATGTCGGCGCGCACCAGGCCGTCATCGCGCTCGGTCGGGCTGCGCATCAGCAGCTCGGTGCCGTAGAACATCTGCGGGATGCGGCGTGTGGTGGCGAGGTAGGTGAGGGCGAGCTGGGTCAGGCCGACGTCGTTCTTCAGCACCGAGAACAGGCGCGGCGTGTCGTGGTTGCCGTCGAAGAGCACCAGATTGGCCGGGTCGGGGTAGACGAAGTCGTGCGCCAGGCCCTCGTAGAGCTTGGTCAGGCCGGTGTGCGGGCCGTCGTCTTCCAGCAGGGCGGCCAGCAGGTTGGTCTGCATGGGGAAGTCCATCAGGCTGGGTGCGTGCGACACATAGCCGTCGTGGTTCTTCTTGCCGCGCTGCCAGTAGGACACCACGGCCGGGTGCGGGCTCCATTCCTCGCCGACGATGTTCAGGCGCGGGTACTCCAGCATCACGCGGGCCGACCAGCGGCTCAGGAAGTCGCGGTCCGAGTAGGAATAGGTGTCGGTGCGGATGCCCGAGAGGCCGGCGCTCTCGATCCACCAGAGCGTCATCTGCGTGAGGTAGGTGGCCAGCTCCGGGCGGCGCTGGTTCAGGTCGGGCATGCCGGGCACGAACCAGCCGTCCGTGAAGCGCTTGCGGTCGCTCGGCGAGGCATACGGGTCCTGCAGCGTCATGCGGGCGTGGTGGGTCTCGGTGTACTGCGGCCAGGCGTTGACCCAGTCAGGCGCCGGCAGGTCGGCCATCCACCAGTGGCCGCTGCCGATGTGGTTGAGCACGATGTCCTGGATGAGGCCGATGCCCTTGGCGCGGGCTTCGGCGACGTAGGCGCGGAACTCCTCGTTCGTGCCGAAGCGCGGGTCGATCTTGTAGAAGTCGGTCGCGGCATAGCCGTGGTAGCTGTAGTCGGCGCTGTTGTTCTCCACCAGCGGCGTCGGCCAGACCTGGGTGAAGCCCAGGCCGGCGATGTAGCCGAGGTGCTGGCGCATGCCGGCCAGGTCGCCGCCGTGGCGGCCACCCGGGTTGCTGCGCTGGATGCCTTCCTTCATGCCGCCTTGCTGGCCGCTGCCACCCTGGGCAAAGCGGTCGGGCACGATCAGGTAGATGGCGTCCTTGGGGCCGAAGCCCTGGCGCTCGGCCGACCCGGCGGCGCGCGCCAGCAGCGGGTAGCGCAGCGTGCGGCCGCCGAGGGTCAGCGTGATCTCTCCGGGCTTGGCCGTGGGGGCCACGGCCAGGTCGACGAAGAGGTAGTTGGGGCTGGTGGCGCGGTGGCTGCCCTTGAGCGTGACGCCGGGGTAGGGCGCCAGCACCGGCTTGGCGTCGCCGATGCCGGGCGCATGCAGCATCAACTGCAGCGAGGTGTCGCGCATGCCGACCCACCAGTTCGGCGGTTCGACGCGGGGGGGGGGCTCGGCGGCCAGGGTGGGCAGGCTCATCAGCAGGGCGGTGGCGAGGGTGATCAGGGCCTTCATGACGCTTCCAGTCGGTAGACACGCAGGGACAGCGGCGGGAGTGTCGCGCGGCCTTGCAGCGGCGCGCCAGCCTGGGGGTACAGCGGCCGCGCGCGAGCGGGCAGCGCGACGGTGGCCGCGGTGTCGCCGTAGTTGATGGCGACGAAGACGCGGCTCGGGCCTTGCACGCGCTCGAAGCTCCAGACGGCGCCGTCGACGCGGTCGGCTTCGTAGCGGCCCAGCGCCAGCGCCGGCTGCGCGCGGCGCAGGGCGATGAGCTCGCGGTAGAAGTTGAAGAGCGAGCCGGGGTCGCGCTGCTGGGCCTCGGCGTTGTGCCGGCTGCGGTTCAGCGCGAAAGGGCGGAAGCTCGCCGTGCCCGTGGTGAAACCGTCGGCACCGCGGTTGCTGGCCGTCCAGCTCATGGGGGCGCGCAGCGGGTCGTCGCCCTCGCCGTCGATGCCGGCCTGGCCGATCTCCTCGCCGTAGTAGACGAAGGGCGTGCCGGGCAGCAGCAGGTAGCTGGCCGCAGCCAGCCGGTAGCGGGCCTCGTCGCCGTGGAGCTGGTCCCACACGCGGCGGCCGGTGAAGATGTCGTGGTTGTGCAGGAAGGTCGCCATCGTCGGGCGCATGCTGCGGTAGTAGTCGGCCACCTTCTGCACCGCAGCCGCCTCGCCCTTGGCCGCCTTGACCATCTCGTAGTTGAGGTTGAAGGCGAAGGCGCCGCCGCACAGGGCCGGGTCGCCGTAGGCGATGGGTTCGGCCGTGGCCTCGCACACCACGTAGCGGCCGGGGTAGCTCTTGATGAGGTCCTGGAAGCGCTTGGTCAGGGCGCGGCTTTCGGGCTGGTCGTTCCAGTCCTTGGCGTTGTTCTCGATGAGGTGGGGCACGGCGTCGAGCCGGTAGCCATCGAGGCCCCGGTTGAGCCAGAAGCGCAGCGAGTCCTCGTGGTACTGCACGACGGCCGGGTTGCGCATGTTGAAGTCCGGCATGTGCGGGCCGAAGGTGCCGAAGTAGATGTCCGGCGAGCCGGTCTTGAGCGCCGGCATGTCCTTCCATTCGCCGGTCCACGTCCAGGGTTTGGTCGCCGCGTCGTACCAGGGCATCTTGCCCCAGATGTCCCAGCCCGGGCCGGGGTCGGGGTTCCAGACGAACCAGCTGCGCCAGGGGCTGTTGCGGTCAGCCGCGGCCTGCTGGAAGGGCGGGAAGGCCCAGGACGCGTGGTTGATGACGTAGTCCATCACGATGCCGATGCCACGCTTGTGCGCCTCGCGGATCAGCTCGTCGAAATCGGCCAGCGTGCCGTACTGGGGGTCGATGCGGCGGAAGTCGGTCGTGGCGTAGCCGTGGTCGCCATCGGAGTTGGCAGTGATGGGCATGAGCCACAGGCCGCTGATGCCGAGCTTTTGCAGGTAGTCGAGCCGCCGCGTGAGGCCGCGCAGGTCACCGATGCCGTCGCCGTTGCTGTCCTGGTAGGCGCGCACGAACACTTCCATGAACACGCCGTGCTGCCACTGGGCCGGCAGTGTGCTGGCGCGCGGCTGGGCGGTGACGGGGCGGGTGTCGATGGATGGGGTCGGCTGGGCTTGGGCGCCCAGCGCGAGGCCCAGCGCCAGGGGCAGCAGGCGGGGCTGCAGAAGACGGAGGAGGTGTGCGTTCATCGGGCGAAGGTGTAGACGCGCAGGGACTGCGCGGGGAGTGTCAGGCGCGCCTGGCCGGCGGCGTCGCTGCCGATGCCGGCGCTGCCCGTCGGGTAGGCGGCTTGGAGTGGTGCGTTGGCGGGCAGGCCGGCGAGGCTGACCTGCGCCTCGCTGGCACCGAAGTTGATCACCACGGCAACGCCCTGTGTGCCGGTGCGCCGCTGGAAAGTCAGCACG
>Ga0233424_10001196_pt1 | contig 24623 bp, 16 predicted proteins | sample Watercolumn_Towu_FD_181011 | JGI IMG/M metagenome (GOLD analysis project Ga0233424, IMG submission 181011) | Freshwater microbial communities from Lake Towuti, South Sulawesi, Indonesia - Watercolumn_Towuti2014_125_MG | ecosystem: Environmental > Aquatic > Freshwater > Lake | place: Indonesia... | reverse complement strand
GCCTCAGCAGCAGCCAGTTCGCCAACCTGTTCACCGGCCAGGTCAAGGCCCTGACCAGCACCCAACTGGGCAACCTCGCGAGCGACAACCTGAATGCGCTGGGCACCGCCCAGTTCGCCGCGTTGTCCTCTGCGCAGTTTGGTGCGCTGACCACCGGCCAGCTGGCCAACCTGCAAACGGCGGACCTGCGTGCCGTCACCACCGGCGCACTCGGCGGCCTCAGCTCGGCTCAAGTCGGCGCGCTCGCCAGCGATGCCGTCGGCGCGATGAGCACCGCGCAGATCGCGGCCTTCAGCACCGGCCAGATCGGGGGCCTGACCACCGGCGACATGATCGCCCTCAGCTCCGCCCAGGTCGCCGCGCTCAGCTCCGCCCAGGCAGGGGCGCTCTCCACCGCCCAGGTGGCGGCCATCGAGACGGCGGACATCAAGTCCTTCACGACGGCGGCGCTGCGCAACCTCAGCTCCGACCAGCTCGACGCCTTCACCAGCGACCAGCTCCGCGCGCTGACCACCGCCCAGCTGAACAACCTGACGACCGGCCAGATCAACACCCTGGGCACCGCGGACCTGAACAGCCTCATCAGCACGCAGTTCGGCAACCTGAGCTCGGGCCAGGTGCAGGCGCTGAACACGACGCAGCTCTCCAACCTCGGCACCGACAGCCTCAATGCCCTGGGCACGGCGCAGTTCGCCGCGCTGTCCTCGGGCCAGTTCGGCGCGCTGACCACCGGCCAGCTTGCCAATCTGCAGACGGCTTACCTGCGCGCCGTGAGCACCGCGGCGCTCAATGCGCTGACGTCCGCCCAGATCGCCGCCATCGCCAGCGATGCCGTCGGCGCCCTGAGCACGGCCCAGATCGGCAACCTGGGCACCAACCAGATCGCCGGCCTGACGACGGGCGACATGATCGCCCTGACCTCGGCCCAGGTCGCAGCGCTGAACTCGGCCCAGGCCAGCTCGCTGTCCACGGCCCAGCTCGCCGCGATCGAGACGGCTGACATCAAGGCGATCTCGACCGCCGCGCTGCGCAGCCTGTCCACCGCCCAGATCGACGCCCTCACCAGCGACCAGCTGCGCGCGCTCAGCTCCACCCAGCTCAATGCGCTCACCACGGCGCCGCAGGTGGCCGGCCTGACCACCGGTGACCTCAACTCGCTGAGCACCGGCCAGATCGCCAACCTGTCCACGGCCCAGGTCCAGGCCCTGACCAGCACCCAGCTGGCCAACCTCAGCACCGACAGCCTCAACGCCCTGGGCACCGGCCAATTCGCCACGCTGTCGTCGGCGCAGTTCGGCGCGCTGACCACCGGCCAGCTCGCCAATCTGCAGACCGCCGACCTGCGCGCGGTCACGACCGGCGCGCTGGGTGGCCTGACCTCCGCCCAGGTCGCGGCCCTGGCCAGCGACGCGGTCGGCGCGATGAGCACCGCCCAGATCCTGGCCCTGAGCACCGGCCAGCTCGCCGGCCTCACCACCGGCGACATGATCGCCCTCACCTCGGCCCAGGTCGCGGTGCTCAACTCCGCCCAGGCGGGCGCCTTGTCCACCGCCCAGATCGCGGCCATCGAAACGGCGGACATCAAGTCCCTGACGACCGCCGCCCTGCGCAATCTGTCGTCTGACCAGCTCGACGCCTTCACCAGCGACCAGCTCCGCGCCCTGTCCACGGGCCAGATCAACGCGCTGACGACCGCGCAGGTCAACACCCTGGGCACGGCCGACCTGAACAGCCTGAGCACCGTCCAGTTCGCCAACCTCGCCACCGGCCAGGTCCAGGCGCTGAGCACCACGCAGCTGTCCAACCTCGGCACCGACAGCCTCAACGCCCTGGGCACCGGCCAGTTCGCGGCCCTGTCCTCCGGCCAGTTCGGTTCGCTCACGACCGGCCAGCTGAGCGCCCTGCAGACGGCGGACCTGCGCGCCGTGTCCACGGCGGCGCTCAACGCCCTGAGCTCCGCCCAGGTCGCCGCGATCGCCAGCGACGCCGTCGGCGCCCTGACGACCGCCCAGGTCGGCGCGCTGGGCACGACGCAGATCACCGGCCTGACCACCGGTGACATGGTCGCCCTGAGCTCGGCCCAGGTGGCGGCACTCGGCTCGGCACAGGCCGGCGCCCTGTCGACCGGCCAGCTCGCAGCCATCGAGACGGCGGACATCAAGGCCCTGGCCACCACCGCGCTACGCAACCTCAGCTCCGACCAGCTCGACGCCTTCACCAGCGACCAGCTCCGCGCCCTGAGCACGGCCCAGGTCAATGCGCTGACCAGCGCCCAGATCAACACCCTGGGCACCGCCGACCTGAACAGCCTCAGCAGCAGCCAGTTCGCCAACCTGTCCACCGGCCAGGTCCAGGCGCTGACCAGCACCCAGCTGGGCAACCTGACGACTGACAACCTGAACGCCCTGGGCACGGCGCAGTTCGCCTCGCTGTCCTCGGTGCAGTTCGGCGCCCTGACGACCGGCCAGCTGAGCAAGCTCGAAACCGCCGACCTCCGCGCGGTGACGACGGCGGCCTTGTCGGGCCTGACGTCCGCCCAGGTGGCCGCCCTGGCCAGCGATGCCGTGGGCAGCCTGAGCGCCACGCAGGTCGCGTCCCTCAGCACCACGCAGATCGCGGGCCTGACGACCGGCGACATGATCGCCCTCACGTCGAGCCAGGTGGCAGCGCTCAGCTCGGTGCAGGCGGGCAGCCTGTCGACGGCCCAGCTCGCGGCCATCGAGACGGCGGACATCAAGTCCCTGTCGAGTGCGGCCCTGCGCAACCTCAGCTCCGAGCAGCTCGACGCCTTCACCAGCGACCAGCTCCGCGCCCTGTCCAGCACGCAGGTCAACGCCCTCACCACGGGCCAGATCAACACGCTGGGCACGGCCGACCTGAACAGCCTGGTGAGCAGCCAGTTCGCCAACCTGTCGTCCACGCAAGTCCAGGCCCTGACCAGCACCCAGCTGGGCAACCTGACCTCGGACAACCTCAACGCCCTGGGCACCGCCCAGTTCGCGGCCCTGTCCTCGGCCCAGTTCGGCGCGCTGACCACGGCGCAGCTGAGCAAGCTGGAAACCGCCGACCTGCGTGCCGTCAGCACCAGCGCCCTCAATGCGCTGAGCTCGGCCCAGGTGGGCGCGCTGGCCAGTGATGGCGTCGGTGCGCTGAGCGCCACCCAGATCGGGGCCCTGGGCTCGACGCAGATCACCGGCCTGACCACGGCCGCGATGGTCGCGCTGAGCTCCTCGCAGATCGCGGCCATCAGCTCGGCCCAGGTCGACAGCCTGTCCACCGCCCAGCTGGCCGCCATCGACACCGCCGACATGCGGTCGCTGACCACCAGCGCGCTGCGCAGCCTGACCAGCACGCAACTGGATGCCTTCACCAGCGACCAGCTGCGCGCGCTCAGCAGCACACAGGTCGGTGCGCTCACGACGGATCAGATCAGCACCCTGGGCACGGCCGACCTGAACAGCCTGAGCACCAGCCAGTTCGCCAACCTGTCGACCGCCCAGGTCGATGTGCTGACGACGGCGCAGCTTGCCAACCTCGGCACCGACAACCTCAACGCGCTCGGCACCGCGCAATTCGCGGCTCTGGACTCGGCCCAGGTCCAGGCCCTGACCACCACCCAGGTCGGCAAGCTGGAAACCGCCGACCTGCGCGCCCTGAGCACCGCCGCCCTGGCGGGCATGGACTCCGACCAGATCGACGCGCTCAACACCGAGCATGTGGCGGCCCTGAGCACCAACCAGGTGATGTCGCTGACCGCAGATCAGCTGGACGGCTTCTCGACCGCCGACATGGTGGCCCTGAGCACGGCACAGTTCGCCGTGATGTCGACCGCCCAGGTGGTGTCGCTGTCGACCGCCCAGATCGTGGCCATCGAGGCGGCCGACATCGCCAAGCTGTCCACGGCGGCGATCAACGCGCTGACCGATGCCCAGCTCGGCGCGATGACGACCGACCAGCTGACGGGCCTGGGCGGCCGCGTGTCGGTGCTGTCGACCAGCCAGATCAACCACCTGTCCACGGCCGACCTGAACGCCTTCACCGCCTCGCAGTTCTCGGTGATGACCTCGGCCCAGGTGCAGGCCTTCACGACGGCGCAGGTCGCCTCGCTGGAAACCGACGACCTGCGTGCGCTGAGCACGCTGAACCTGTCGACCTTCAGCACGGCCCAGATCGAAGCGATCACCAGCGCCCAGTTCGCGACCCTGCGGATGAGCCAGATCACCGCCCTGACCACCGACCAGGCCGCCGCGCTGACCACCGCCCAGGTGCATGCACTGACCACCGACCAGATCGACGGCCTGGAAACCCGCGACATCGCCGCGATGAGCATGACCCAGCTCGACTCGCTCAGCGCCGGGGTGTTTGCCGAGATGAGCGGCGCCCAGCTGGACGCCTACTTCTCCAAGACACCGATCGTGCTCGACCTGGACGGCCACGGGGTCAACACCCTGGCGGCGGCCCAGGGGGTCAACTTCGACCTCATCGGCACCGGCAACGCCAGCAAGGTGGGCTGGGTGGCCGGCGGCGACGGCCTGCTGGTGATGGACCGCAACCGCGACGGCGTCATCAACGACGGCAGCGAGCTCTTCGGCATGGGCACCATCCTGGCCAACGGCCAGCGCGCCAAGGACGGCTACGTCGCCATGGCCGAGCAGGACTCCAACCTCGACGGCAAGCTCGACGCCAAGGACGCCCACTGGCAGGAACTCAAGGTCTGGGTCGACGCCAACCACGACGGCAAGACCGACGCCGGCGAGCTGAAGTCCCTCGACGAAGCGGGTGTGGCGTCCATCGACCTCCAGGCCACCCAGAGCGGCGCGGTCGACAACGGCAACCTGATCGGCCTGGTGTCCAGCTACACCCGCACCGACGGGACCACCCACGAGGTCGCCGACGTCTGGTTCACCAAGGACGTCCAGCCCCAGACCAGCGAGGAGACCGCCAAGCTCAGCCTGGGCGATGTGCTGGCCCCGCCGAGCGATGCGCTGCTGGGCGGCGCACCGGCCGAGCTGGTCAAGGCCGGCACGCCGGTGGGCGCGCCCGATGCCCACCTCGCCGCCATCGACCGCAAGCTGGCCGACGAAGACGAACTGCGCCGCAACAACGGCGGCAACTGGATCTGATCGCGTCCGCCTGACACCTGAGTTCCCGGCACGGCGGTGCCGGCCCTGCGGGCCCCACAGCACATGGCTGTGGGGCCCGTTCTTTTGGCGGAGCGCGCCGGCGTCCCGGCCACGAAAAAGCGGCCCGCAGGCCGCTCATCAGTGGGCGCGCGCGCCCGCGTCAGCGAAAGCCGATGACCGCGCCGAAGGCCGGGTGCTGGGCGACGTAGTTCTCGCTGCCGTCGAAGTTCATGATGACGTAGCCCAGGCCCTGCAGAAAACTCTCCAGCGCGGCCTTCTTGGGCGCGTACCAGTCGAAGTTCCAGGCCTCGAACAGGATGGGCGGGAAGCCGCTGCGCAGCAGCGTGCCGGCGCCGCCGCGCAGCACGTCCAGCTCCAGGCCCTCGACGTCGATCTTCACGAGGCGGATCTGCTCCAGGAAGAGGCTGTCCAGGTTGACCACCCGCACCTTGGCCGTGTCGCCCGCGAACTCGCCGCCGCGCACGCCCTGGCGCATGGCTGGGTCCAGGCTGAAGGAGCCGATGTTGATCTCGTCGGCATAGTTGGGCAGGGTCACCTCGATCTCGGTGGCCGACTGGCCGAGCCCGAAGTCGTGCGAGCTGACATTGCCCAGGCCATTGAGCAGCAGGTTGGCGCAGAGCTGCCAGTAGACGAGCGGCTGCACCTCGAAGACGTGGAAGCCCAGCGCCGGGAAGGCCTTGGCCAGCGGGACGGTGAAGCTGCCCAGGTTGGCGCCGATGTCCAGCACCAGGCCCGGCGCCGGGTTGGCCTGCAGCAGCGCGGTCGCCAGCACCTGCAAGTTGTTCTCGTAGCTCCCCTTCAGGCGCAGGCTTTGAGAGACACCGTGCGTGTCCGGGCCCTTGAGCAAGAGATAGCGCAGCCCGGCCTGGGTCTGGATCAGTTCGACATCCGGCAGTGCTGCCATCGGGGCCTCTCAGCGGTAATGGGTGAAGGACGGCGCGATGTCATCGTGCAGCACGCGCTCGCGCATGGCCAACACCAGCGGGTGGAAGACATTGCCCAGCAACTCCGTCCAGGCCAGCGGGTAGGCGCTGATGCTGCCGTCGGGCAGCTGCGCGCCGGTCTGGTCTTGCGGATGCTGGGCCGGGTGCGCGGCCAGCGCCGCCTGCTTGCTGTCCAGCACCGCATGCGTCTGGGCCAGCCAGGCCGTGGTGAAGGGCGAGTAGCGGCGGCACACGAAGGCGCACAGGCCGATGAGATGCATGTAGTTGGCGCGCAGCAGGTCGCCAACCGGCGGCGGCAGCGGCGCCACGCCCTGCGGGCCGATCTCGGTGTAGCCCAGCACGTCATGCCCCGGCGAGGCCCGCAGGCGCGCGAAGAACGGCGCCCAGGCGCGCGAGGTGTGCTTGATGTCGGTGTAGCCGCCGCCGTAGTGGTGCATCAGGTACACGCGCAGGTAGTCCGCCTGGTGCACCGCGCTCAGGTGGCGCATCGCCGGGTGGTAGGGGTGCTCGGGGTGCTGCCAGGCGGGAATGTTCGCGGCCGTCAGCATCTGAACCGCACAGCCGCTGTGGAACTGCACCGACAGCAAGGCCTGCAAGCGGTTGACCGACATCGGGTTGAGGCCGGTCCACGCGCAAAAGAGCAGGCCGGAGCGCAACCCGTCCAGCGATCTGAGATCTTCCACTGCCTGCATCGACGCATCGTAAGGGCCGCTGCGCCCCTCGCGATGAGCGGAAATCAGCGGGCGTCCCACCCTTGTTCCGCGCCAGCGGCGCACGCCGGCGCATAGCATCGCGGCATGCCATCGCCCTTCTTCTCCATCGTCATGGCCACGCACCATCGCCCTGCCACGCTGGCACGGGCGATCGCCTCGCTGCGGGCCCAGACCTGCAGCGACTTCGAGATCCTGCTCGTGGCCGACACGCTGGATGCCGACACCGCCGCCGTCGTGGCCCGCGACCTCGGGCCGCAGGACAGCTTCCTCAAGCGCACGGGCGCGCCCGGCCCGGCCGACAGCCGCAACCAGGGCCTGGCCCTGGCGCGCGGCGACTGGGTGATCTTCCTGGACTACGACGACACCCTCGAAGCCCATCACCTCGCCGCGCTGCGCCCGCACTGCGAACGCGCCGGCAGCCAGGTGCTGTTCACCGATGTCACCATCGTCACCGAGGACCGCCAGCAGCCGGGCATCCCCGAGCTCAGCCGCCAGCTCACGCCCCTGGGCGGCGCCGACGTGTCGATGCTCTGGGTGAAGAACTTCATCCCCCTGCACTGCCTGGCCTACCGGCGCAACCTGCTGCAGGGGCTCAGCTTCGACGCGCACCTGGCCTCCCAGGAGGACTGGGACTGGCTGCTCGGCGTGTGCACCCGGGCGATGCCGCAGCACGTGCCCGGCGGCGGCGCGGTGATGCACAAGGACTTCGTCAACCCCGGCATGCGCCGCGGCCAGCAGGAATCGTCCAACAACACGACCGTGGTGCTGGACTTCCTGCACGTCTACCGCCGCTGGCCGGCGCCCACGGCGGCACTCAAGGAAGCCCGTGCGGGCCTGCTCAAGGGCGTGGGCTTGGCGCTGCCGGTGGACTGGTTCTGAGGCGCTGCGCCGGAGCGCCGCTCAGTCGCCCCATTTGGCCACGTACTTCTTGTAGTTCTCCAGCCAGCCATTCGACCCGAAGCCCCCTTCGCTCTGGTGCGTGATGGCGATCGGCCAGGTGGACAGGCGCAGGCCGGCGGCGCGGGCGCTGCGGCAGAAGTCCAGGTCGTAGAAATGGAAGTCGAAGCGCTCGTCGAAGCCCACCTGGCGTTCACGCAGGGTGTCGCGGCGCGCGGCCAGCATCACGCCGTCCAGCAGCTCGCACTCGGCCGGCACCCGGCCGAAGACCGACAGCACGCCGAAGGGCCCCTGGCCGTGGGAAACGATGCCGCTGAGGTTGGCGCGGTCGTCCCACTTGAACTCGGTCGTGGGGAAGGCCCAGGAGGGCTGCATGGGCGCGCGGCGGCGGTTGCCGGCCACGCCCAGCACATCGAAGGCCTCCAGCCCGGCGGCCAGGTGCTCGGCCAGGAAGTGGTCGTCCAGCCAGACGTCATCGTGGATGAACAGCAGCGTCGGCGCCGCATCGGGCGACTGGATGCGCTCGTTGTAGAGCTGCGGCAGGCCGCGCCGGTTCTCGCAGTAGATGCGCGGGCGCAGGCGGTCGTCGTGGGACATGCGCCGCAACGAGAGGCCGAGGGCCGCCTTGCTCCAGAACTCCTCGGCCGTGGATCGGGTGGCGCAGATGACGTCGATCATGGGTCGGTCCGGTGCATCAAAGGCGCTGCGTGGCCGCGATGAAGGCGTGCAGCTGGTGGCGGAACTCGGCCGGCGTCACCAGCCGCTCCGGCTCGAACGGCGCCTGGCTGCCGTCGGCCTGCAGCAGCACCGTGTGGCAGCCGCAGAGCTGGGCTTCGGGCACGATCATCGTGAAGTGGTCGTAGCTGTAGAGGGTGCGGGTGTGGCGCAGCAGCTCGGCCACTTCCCGGCGCGACGGCGGCCAGGCGCGCGTGATCTCCACGCAGCCCGGCGGGTGATGGCCGCTGTTGCGCCCCTTGCCGACGTAGACGACGTCCACATCCCGCACCGCGCCCTCGCCCGGGTCGTAGAACCAGGGCTCGACCGAGGGCACCTGCAGCATCCGGCCGTCGGCATAGGCCGCGAGGTGGCGGTTGTAGGCCACCAGGAACTCGGCAGGGTCGTAGTAGCCCGGGCAGTCGCCCAGTTCACCCGGCCGGTTCAGGATGAAGCGCACCACGCGCTTGGCGTTCAGCCAGTTGCCGGGGAAGGTTTCGGGGTAGACGACGATGTCCTCCCGGAACTGCGGCGTGTAGGTGTTGGGCGTGTAGGTCGCGACCAGGGCGTCGTAGCCGGCGCGGACCAGCCACTTCTGCAGGTCGTACAGCACCCGCACGCCGGCGGAGTTGTGCAGATGCGGCGGCGCGGCGATCACATAGCGGCGCCGGAAGGGCTCGCCGTTCGGGCCGGGCAAGGTGAAGGCCTGGAGGTCGGGCAGCTGCGCCAGGTCCTCGGCCGAAGCCACCACCGGCGGCGCCCGCTCGGGCAAGACGGCCACGGCGGCCTGCAGGCGCGCCTCCCACCAGCCCAGCCAGGGCTCGACCTGGGCCTCCGCCCAGACGGCCGGCAGCGGCGGCGTGGGGTTGTCGGCTGCCCGCAGGGCCAGGGCCTGCAGGCCGGGCAGGTCGGGCGCGAGGCAAGCCGGGCCGCGGCCCAGGGCCTGCAGCAGCGGCGCGGCCGGGCCGGGGCCGGCCGCGACGGCCAGACCGTGGGCCAGGGCCTCGAGCACGTCGCGCGGCGAGCGGGCCGACGGGGCGTCGATGAACACATCGCCCTCGGCCCAACTCTCGGCCGCCTGGATGCGCGCCGGGTCCAGGCCTTCGGCCTGCGCCAGGGCCTGCACGCGTGCCAGCAGGCCGGGCTCGGGCTGGAGGAGGCGCAGGCGGCTGTCGGGCCGCGCTGCAAGCAGCGCCGTCAGCAGCGCCAGCTGGGCCGGGGGCAACGCCGAAGCGGCGGCCCGCACGAGCAAACGGGTCGCCGCGCCGCGCGGCCGGTGTGCGGCGGCCGGCAGCCAGGGCAAGCCGCCCGGCGGCAGCCAGTCACCCTGGCCGACGCAGCCGTCCTCGCCCGGCAGGCCGGTGGGCTGGCCGAGGTCGGTCCAGGTCAGTTGCAGGGGAGCCGGGTGATAGACCCGCACGCCCGGTCGGCCGTCGGCGGCCAGGCCGTGCAGGTCGATCAGCACGTCCACCTCATGGCCGCGGATCAGCACCGCCGCGGCGTCGTCGGTCAGGCCGGCGATGCTGTAGCAGGCGTCGGCACCGCCCCGCGGCGAGCCCGGCGCGGCGGCTGAGGCGGGCTGGTCCCAGACGTAGGCCCGCACCTCGAAGCGCTGGCGGTCGTGGCGGCGGGCGGGCTCGGGCAGCAGGGCCGGGTCGCGCACCAGATAGCCCAGGCGCAGGCGCTCCCGCCCGGCACGGCGCTCCGGCGCCGCCATGCGGTGGTGGAAACGCGGCAGCAGCTGCGCCTCCAGCAGCCGCTGGGCGGCGCCCTCGCTCAGGCCGCCATCGAACTGCCAATGGGCTCCGCAGGCGTCCGGGTGCCGTTGCAGCAGCCACTGCAGGCGCTCGCGCATCGCGGGGCGCAGGGCCGGGTCGGCGGGTTGGAGCAGCGTGCGCATCACATGGCCGAAGGCCAGGCTCGGCAGGCCGGCTTGCACGCAGGTGGTGAACAGCGCGTCATGGGCTTCCATGCGCTGCGGCGCAGCCTGCACGGCGGCGAACAGGCTGCTCAAGGCCTGCTCGGTCTGGCCCAGCTTCAGCTGCAGCAGGGCCCGGTTGTGGTGGGCGATGAAGCGCTGGCCGGCATCCGCCGCGGCGCCTTGCTCGCCCAGCCATCGGGCGTACAGCTCGCTCGCCTGCGCCAGGTCTTGGAGCGCAGCCAGCCGTTCGGCTTCGGTGATGACCAGGGCGAGGTTCGTCATGTCGCGCGGATGTTACGGTGGCTGCTCCCGGCGCGATGCCGTGAACAGGCGGGCATCTCGGGCGCAACACCGCTGTCGCCCAGGCCCCAGGCGGCCGGGCGCCGCACCGCAGCGACCCGGGGTTATCGGCAGGCGGGCGGGCCCCAACAACAATGGTTTTCCCTGGCTGTTTTGCTTTTTTACCCCCTGCTTCGAAGGCATCATGCCGAACGGTTTCAACTCGGCGCCCCGATTGCGCCCCGGCTTGGGAAAACTCAGCGCATGAAAGCAGTGATATTGGCTGGCGGCCTCGGCACCCGGATTTCCGAGGAAACCCACCTGCGTCCCAAGCCGATGATCGAGATCGGGGGCAAACCCATCCTCTGGCACATCCTCAAGATCTACGCCCACCACGGGGTGACGGAATTCGTCATCTGCTGCGGCTACAAGGGCTATCTGATCAAGGAATATTTCGCCAACTATTTTCTGCACCAGTCCGACATCACCTTCGACCTCGCCAACAACCGGATGGAGTTGCACGAGCAGCATTCCGAACCCTGGAAGGTGACCCTGGTGGACACCGGCGAGAAAACCCAGACCGGTGGCCGGCTGCGCCGCGTGGCCTCGCACTTGCGGGACGGCGAGCCCTTCTGCCTGACCTATGGCGACGGCGTGGGCGATGTGGACATCAGCGCCGCCATCGCCAAGCACAAGGCCAGCGGCCTGTCGGCCACGGTCACCGCCACCTACCCGGCCGGCCGTTTCGGTGCGCTGGACATCCGGGACGGCCAGGTGCTGGCGTTTGCCGAGAAGCCGCGCGGCGACGGCGGCCTGATCAATGGCGGCTTCTTCGTGCTGGAGAAGTCCGTGCTGCCGCTGATCGCGGGGGACGACACCGTCTGGGAGCGCGAACCGATGGAGACGCTGGCGGCCACGGGCCAGCTCGGCTGCCACATCCACGAAGGCTTCTGGCAGCCGATGGACACCCTGCGCGACCGCGTCTACCTGGAAGAACTCTGGAACAGCGGCAACGCGCCCTGGAAGGTGTGGAACTGATGGACACCCAAGCCCGCACGGCCTTCAACTGGGCTGGCCGCCGCGTGCTGCTGACCGGCCACACCGGCTTCAAGGGCAGCTGGCTGGCCCTGTGGCTGCACCGCCTGGGCGCGCAAGTCACCGGCGTGGCCCTGCCGCCGCCCAGCGAACCCAGCCTCTTCGAGCTGGCCCGCGTGCGCGAGCTGCTCAGCCACCACGAGGTGGACATCCGCGACCTCGCCGCCGTGCGCGCCGCCGTGCAGGCCGCGCAGCCCGAGCTGGTCATCCACATGGCCGCGCAAAGCCTGGTGCGGCCCTCCTACGAAGACCCGATCGGCACCTACGCCACCAATGTGATGGGCACGGCCCATGTGCTCGAAGCGGCGCGCCAGCAGCCCGGCGTGAAGGGCGTGCTCGTCATCACCACCGACAAGTGCTACGAGAACCGCGAGTGGCCCTGGGGCTACCGCGAGACCGACCCCATGGGCGGGCACGACCCCTACAGCAACAGCAAGGGCTGCGCCGAGCTGGTTTGCAGCGCCTACCGCGCCTCCTTCCTGGCCCAGCAGGGCGTGGGCCTGGCCACGGCGCGCGCCGGCAATGTCATCGGCGGGGGCGACTGGGCGCGTGACCGGCTGGTGCCCGACGTGCTGGCCGCCTTCAGCCGCGGCGAGCCGGTGCTGCTGCGCCACCCGCAGGCCGTGCGCCCCTGGCAGCATGTGCTGGAGCCGCTGCGGGGCTACCTGATGCTGGCCGAGCGGCTGCTGGCCGGCGACACCGAGGCCGCCCAGGCCTGGAACTTCGGCCCCCGCGACGACGATGCCCGCCCCGTGGGCGAGGTTGTTGCCGAACTGGCGCAGCGTTGGGGCGATGATGCGCGGGCCGACATCCAGGCCGGCGACCACCCGCACGAAGCCACCTGGCTCAAGCTGGACACCAGCCTCGCCCGCCAGCGCCTGGCCTGGCGCCCGCGGCTGGACCTGGGCCGCGCGCTGCAGCTGACGGTGGACTGGCACCGCGGCTGGATGGCCGGTGCCGATGCCCGCGCCCTCACCCTGGAACAGATTGCAAGCTACGAGGCCCTGGCCTGATGGACAACGACAAGACCCGCGCCCTGCGCGCACAGATCGCCACCTTGGTGCAACAGTACGCCGAGGAAGCGCTGCGACCGCAGGCCTTCTTCCCCGGCGTCAGCGTCATCCCGCCGTCCGGCAAGCTGATCGGCGTGGAGGAACTGCAGTTGATGGTGGAGGCCTCGCTGGACGGCTGGCTCACCACCGGCCGCTTCAACACGCAGTTCGAACGCGAGCTGGCCGCCTTCATCGGCGTGAAGCATGCGCTGAGCGTGAACTCCGGCTCCTCGGCCAACCTGGTGGCCTTCCATGCCCTGACCTCGCCGCGCCTGGGCGAGCGCGCCATCCGGCCGGGTGACGAGGTCATCACGGTCGCCGCCGGCTTCCCCACCACGGTCAACCCGATCCTGCAGTTCGGCGCCGTGCCGGTCTTCGTCGACGTGGACCGCCACACGCACAACATCGACGTCAGCCAGCTCGAACTCGCGCTGAGCCCCAAGACCAAGGCCATCATGATTGCCCACTCGTTGGGCAACCCCTTCGACCTGGGCGCCGTCACCGCCTTCTGCAAGGCCCATGGCCTGTGGCTGGTGGAAGACTGCTGCGACGCGCTCGGCTCCACCTACGAGGGCCGCAAGGTCGGCACCTTCGGCGACATCGCCACGCTGAGCTTCTACCCGGCCCACCACATCACGATGGGCGAAGGCGGCGCGGTGTTCACGAACAACGACGAGCTGCGCACCATCGCCGAGAGCTTCCGCGACTGGGGCCGCGATTGCTACTGCGCCCCCGGCAAGGACAACACCTGCGGCAAGCGCTTCGGCTGGAGCTGCGAGCAGCTCGGCGGCAGCCTGCCGGCCGGCTACGACCATAAGTACACCTACAGCCACCGCGGCTTCAACCTCAAGATCACCGACATGCAGGCCGCCTGCGGCGTTGCACAGATCGCCAAGGCGCAGTCCTTCATCGATGCACGCAAGCGCAACTTCCTGATCCTGAAGGAGAAGCTGGCCGCCTGCGAGGAATTCGTGCAGCTGCCCCAGGCCACGCCCGGCAGCGACCCGGCCTGGTTCGGCTTCCCGATCACGCTGAAGGACAACGCGCCCGTCAGCCGCGTGGACCTGCTGGCCTACCTGGACCAGCAGAAGATCGGCACGCGCCTGCTCTTCGCGGGCAACCTGACGCGCCAGCCCTATATGCAGGGGCAGCATTTCCGCGTTGTCGGCGATCTCGCCAACACCGACCACATCATGAACAACACCTTCTGGATCGGCGTGCAACCCGCGCTGACACCCGACATGCTGGCCTACGCCGCCCGCCACATCGAGACCTATCTCGGCGTGGACTTCTGAGGAGCCCGACCATGAAGACCCTGACCCAGCCCCTGTTCGTCCTTGAGATGGCCAACAACCACATGGGTGACCTCGACCATGGCCTGCAGGTCATCCGCGAGTTCGGTGCCGTGTGCCGCAACTACCCGGAGTTCAGCTTCGCCTTCAAGCTGCAGTACCGCGATCTGGACACCTTCATCCACCCCGCCATGCAGGGGCGCGATGACATCAAGTACATCAAGCGCTTCTCGGAAACGCGCCTGAGCCGCGCCCAGTTCGACACCCTGGTGGCCGAGATGCGCGCCCAGGGCTTCCTCGTGATGGCGACGCCCTTCGACGAGGTCTCGGTCGGCCAGATCGAGGACCAGAAGCTGGACTTCCTGAAGATCCCCAGTTGCTCCTTCAACGACTGGCCGCTGCTGGAGCGCGTGGTGCAGACGGACCTGCCCATCATCGCGTCCACCGCCGGCGCGGCCGTGGAGGACATGGACCAGGTCATCAGCTTCCTGCAGCACCGCAACAAGGACTTCGCCATCCTGCACTGCGTGGGCGAGTACCCGACGCCGGACGAGCGCATGCACCTGTCGCAGATCGACTTCCTGCGCCAGCGCTACCCGGACGTCGAGATCGGCTTCTCCACCCATGAAGACCCCGACCACACCGACCTCGTCAAGATCGCCATCGCCAAGGGCGCCCGCATCTTCGAGAAGCACGTGGGCGTGGCCACCGAGCGCTATGCGCTGAACGGCTACTCGGCCTCGCCCCAGCAGGTGGACCGCTGGCTGGCTGCCGCCCGCCATGCGCTGATGCTCTGCGGCGTGGGCGACCGCCGCCTGCCGCCCAACGAGGGCGAAGCCGCCTCCCTGCGCTCGCTGCGCCGCGGCGTGTTCGTCAAGCGCGGGCTCAAGGCCGGCCATGTGGTCGGCGCCGGCGACGTCTACTTCGCCTTCCCGCCGCAGGACGGCCAGATCACGGCCAACAACTGGTCCAAGTACGCCAGCTTCACGCTGACGGCCGATGTCGAGGCCGACGGCGCACTCACCACCGACAACACCCGCCGCACCGATGTGCGCGCCAAGGTGCTGGAGATCGTCGGCCGCGTGAAGGACCTGCTCGAGAAGAGCCGCACCATCGTCCCGGGCCGCACCGACCTGGAGATCTCCCACCACTACGGCATCGAGAACTTCGACGAGACCGGCCTGACCATGCTCACCGTGGTGAACCGCGGCTACTGCAAGAAGCTGCTTGTGTCGCTGCCGGGCCAGAAGCACCCCGAGCAATACCACCAGCAGAAAGAAGAGACCTTCCACGTGCTGTACGGCGAGATCACGCTGACCCTGGACGGCGTGCCGCGCCAGTGCAAGGTGGGTGATGTCGTCAACGTGGAGCCCGGCGTGCGCCATGCCTTCGAGACGCGCGAGGGCGCGGTGATCGAGGAGATCTCCTCCACCCATTTCAAGAACGACTCCTTCTACACCGACGAGTCGATCCAGCGGAACCCCAACCGCAAGACGCTGCTGACCCACTGGATGGCCTGATGACGCCCGAGACCACCGCCCCGATCCGCGCCGCCGACTACCTGATCCGCCGCCTGGCCGACGAAGGCCTGCAGGACATCTTCCTGCTGCCCGGCGGCGGCGCCATGCACCTGAACGACGCGCTGGCCTGCGAGCCGCGCATCACCGGCCACGTCTGCCACCACGAGCAGGCCTGCGGCATCGCCGCCGAGGCCAATGGCCGCGTCAACACGACCGGCTTCGGCTGCGCGATGGTCACCACCGGCCCGGGTGCCACCAATGTGGTGACGCCGGTGGCCGGCGCCTGGATCGAATCCCTGCCCTTGCTGGTGTTGTCGGGCCAGGTCAAGCGCGCCGATGCGCTGCGCGGCCGCCCGCTGCGCCAGGGCGGCGTGCAGGAGGTGGACATCGTCTCCGTCGTCGCGCCCATCACCAAGTTCGCCCGCACGGTGCAGCAGCCGGCCGACATCCGCCGCGACCTCGAAGAGGCCCTGTGGAACCTGCGCACCGGCCGCTCCGGCCCGGTGTGGCTGGACGTGCCGCTGGATGTGCAGGCGGCAATGGTCGAGCCCTCGCAGCTCGAAGGTTTCGTGCCGCCCGCTGACGCCACGCCGCCGCTCGGCGCCGGTGTCATCGCCGAGCTGCAGGCCCTGCTGGCCCAGGCCCAGCGCCCGCTCATCATTGCCGGCCACGGCATCCGCATCGCAGGCGGCGCTGAGCTGTTCGCGCAGCTGGCCGAGCGCCTTGGCATCCCCTGCACCTTCACCTGGAACGCGGCCGACCTGCTGCCCTTCGACCACCCGCTCTACGTCGGTCGTCCCGGCGTGGTCGCCGCGCGTGCGCCCAATCTGGCGGTGCAGAACTGCGACCTCCTGATCAGCATCGGCTGCCGGCTGGACAACATCATCACCGCCTACAACCCCGCCGGCTTCGCCCGCGCGGCACGCAAGGTGGTGGTGGACATCGACCCGCATGAACTCGCCCGCCACGAGCTGCCCATCGACCTGAAGGTGCAGGCCGATGCCAAGGCCTTCCTGCAGGCCTGGCAGGCCCAGGCCGGCGCGGCCAGCGGGGGCGACTGGCAGGCCTGGCGCGAGCGCTGCGCCGACTGGAAGGCCCGTTACTCCGCCATGGAAGGCCGCGACACGCAGGCCGGCGCGGTGATGACGCACTACCAGTTCGTCGACCGCCTCAGCGAGCTCGTGCCCGAGAACACCCTGCTCGTCACCGGCAGCTCGGGCCTGGCGGTGGAGGTGTTCTACACCGTGTTCCGCAACAAGCCGGGCCAGCGCTTCTTCCTGACCTCGGGCCTGGGCTCCATGGGCTACGGGCTGCCGGCGGCCATCGGCGCCTGCGTCGGCGCGGGCGGCCGGCCCACGCTGTGCGTGGAGAGCGACGGCAGCCTGATGCTCAACCTGCAGGAGCTGGCCACGCTGCGCCAGTCGGGCCTGCCGATCACGCTGGTCGTGATGAACAACAACGGCTACGCGTCGATCCGCAACACCCAGAAGAACTACTTCAACCAGCGCTACCTGGGCACCGGGCCGCAGTCGGGACTGTGGATCCCTGACTTCACGGCCATCGCCGCATCGATGCAGATCCCGGCACAGACGGTGCGCACGCCCGAGGAGCTGGCCCAGGCCCTGGCCGACACCGGCGCGGCCGGCCCGCGCCTGATCGACGTGCGCCTGTCGCACGAAGAGATCCTCAGCCCGAAGGTGGCCGCGATCCCGCAGCCCGACGGCTCGATGATCTCCATGCCCCTGGAAGACATGAGCCCGCTGCTGCCGCTGGAGCAGCTGTCGCGCGAGATGCTGGTGGCGCTCGACCCGCGCTCGGTCAAGGCCCGCGCCGCCAGCGCATGAACGCCTGCCCCTGCTGCGCTCACGCGCCTGCGCAGGCGCTGCCGGAGGACGCCACGCCCGGCGTGGCGCCCCGCGCCTTCCAGCACTGCGATCGCTGCGGGCATGTGTGGTCGCTGGCCGCGGCGCCCAGCAGCGCCTACTACCAGTCCCTCGTCGGCCGCAACGCGACCGACAGCGCCACGCTGCAGGCCAAGCTCGACGGCCGCATCGCCTCCCTGCGCGGCGTGCTGCGCGACGGCCTGCGCATCCTGGAGGTGGGCTGCGCCGAGGGGGCGCTCGGCCGGCGCATCAAGCAGGAGTTCCAGGTGCACTACGTCGGCCTGGAGCCTTCCCAGGATGCCGACACGGCACGCCAGGTGCTGGACCGCGTGCACGCCAGCCATGACGAGCTGCTGGCCGCCGACCCCGGCGCGCAGTTCGACCTGATCCTGAGCTTCCATGTGCTGGAGCACATCCCCGATGTGGCCAGCGAGCTGGCGGCCTGGGGCCGCCTGTGCACGCCGGCCACGCAGCTGCTGCTGGAGGTGCCGCACGAGGCCGGCCACCCCCTGCTGGCCCTGGACCGCAACACCGAGCACATCCACCAGTTCAGCACCGCCTCCATGAGCACCGTTCTGCAGCGGCACGGCTTCACCGTGCAGCAGCTGAGCACGGGCCATTTCGAGTCGGCCGTCTACCCCGACAGCCTGCGCCTCGCGGCCCGGCCGAGCCTGGCAAGAGCGCAACGCCCGGCGGCCCTGGTGGCGCGGCTGGACAGCCTCTTCCCCGAGGGCTTCGCCATCTACGGCATCGGTGGCGACTTCCACAACTACCTGCTGCCGCTGCTGCCGCAGCTCGCACCCGGCCGTCTGCGCGCGCTGCACGACAGCAATGCCGCGCGCCACGGCCAGCAGCTGCCCGCCCTGCCCGGGCTGCCGATCACGGCCTTCGCCCCCCAGGGCATCCCCGTGCTGATCGCCAGCGCCCGCTTTGCCAGCGCCATCCGCCAGCAGCTCGCGGCCGCCGGCGTGCCGGCCGCGCACCTGTTCGACCTCTCCGACGTGCTCGGCCCGCTGCCGGCCGCCGCCGCTGCCTAGGACCACCGCCCATGGAATCCCGCGCCTGCCCCGTGTGCCGCAGCACCGAGGCCACCCCGCTGTTCGACAACCGGATGCTGCCGATCGGCGAGTTCGACATGAGCTACGAGGTGGGCCGCTGCCAGGGCTGCGGCTTCCACTTCGCGCACCGGCTGCCGCCGGCTGCGCAGTACGGCGCCTACTACAAGGCCGCGTCCAAGTACGACGTGGCCAGCAGCGTCTCCGCGCTGGACCGCCTGCGGATCGAAGCCGCGGTCGAGCTCATCGGGCGCTGGGTGCCCAAGGACCACCGGGTGGTCGACCTCGGCTGCGGCTACGGCGCCATGCTGGCGGCCCTGCGCGACGCCGGCTGGCAGCAGCTCCAGGGCGTGGACCCGGCACCGCAATCGGCCCTGCGGGCCCGCGAGAACTTCGGGCTGGAAGGCATCCACTGCGGCACGCTGGACAACGCGCATGAGTGCGTGGACCTGCAGGCGGCCGACCTGGTCTGCCTGATGGCCGTGCTGGAGCACCTGCCGCATCTGCGCACCGACCTGGAGCAGCTGGTGGCGCGCCTGCGCCCCGGCGCCCGGCTGCTGGTGGAGGTGCCGGCCATCGAGGGCTTCCGGGCCGACGGGGCCGAGCCCTTCGGCGAGTTCTCCATCGAGCACATCCAGTTCTTCTCCTTCGCCAGCCTGCGCAACCTGCTGGCCAGCGTCGGCCTGCGTGTCATCGCCGAGCAGGCGCAGGACCTGCCGCTGGCCGGCACCGGCTCGGCCTTCGTGCTGGCCGAGCGCCTGGCCGGCCCGCTGGACACGGCCCTGTCACCCGAACCCCAGGCGCGCTTCGACGCCTACGTGGCCGACTCCGAACGCATCCTGCAGGGCGCGCTGCAACGCGTCCCCGCCGGCCGCTTCATCGTCTATGGCGCGGGCTCCCACTCGGCGCGCCTGCTGCCCCGCCTGCCGGCCGAGGCCCAGGCCCGCATCGCCGGCGTCGTGGATGGCAATGCCAACCTCACCGGCAAACCCTTCGGTGCCTGGACCGTGCAGCCGCCCGCCTGGATCGCCGAGGCGCCGGACCTGCCCATCCTGGTGTCCTCCTTCCGCGCCCAGAACGACATCGCGAAAAGCCTGCGCGCGAAGTTCCCCAACCCGCTGGTGCTGCTCTACTAGCGCGTGATGAAACTCCTGCTCACGGGTGGCACCGGCTTTTTCGGCAAGGCCCTGCTGCGCCACTGGCAACAGCAGCCGCCCGGCTGGGACATCTGCCTGCTCAGCCGCGACCCGGAGCGCTTCCGCGCCGCCGAGCCCGCGCTGTGCCGCCTGCCGGGGCTTCGCCTGCTGCGCGGCGACATCACCGACCCCGCCAGCCTGCCGCAGGGCGAGCGCTTCACGCATGTGCTGCATGCCGCCGCCGACTCCACGCTCGGCCCGCAGCTCACGCCCTTGCAGCGCTACGACCAGATCGTCAGCGGCACCCGCCACCTGCTGGACTTCGCCGTCGCGAGCGGCGCCCGGCGCTTTCTGCTGACCAGCTCGGGCGCCGTCTACGGCCGCCTGAAGGGCAGCACCGGCGTGGGCGAGGACTGCCAGCAGATGCCCGACCCGCTGGTGGCCGGCCATGCCTACGGCGTGGCCAAGCGCGCAGCCGAACACCTCTGCGCGCTCTACCGCGACGCCCACGGCCTGGAGACGGTCGTGGCCCGCTGCTTCGCCTTCGTCGGTCCGGACCTGCCGCTGGGCGTGCACTTCGCCATCGGCAACTTCATCCGCGACGCCCTCGGCGCCGAGGCCATCACGGTGCAGGGCGACGGCCTGCCGCTGCGCTCCTACATGCACCAGGACGACCTCGCCCTCTGGCTCACTGCGCTGCTCGAACGCGGCGCTGCCGGCGAGGCCTACAACGTGGGCTCACCCCTGGCGCTGTCGGTGGGCGAACTGGCCCACCGCGTGCGCGACCTGCTGGCGCCGGGCAAACCGGTGCATGTGCTGGGCCGGGGCGACCCGAGCGCGCAGCGCCACGCCTACCTGCCGGACGTCAGCAAGGCCGAAAGCCTCGGCCTGCGCCTGCACTGGTCCCTCGACGAGGCCATCCTTGACACGGTGCGTCACGCGCCCCGCCCCCCATCATGAGCTCCCTGCCCCCCGTCCTCTTCGACCTCGATGGCACGCTGATCGACAGCGCGCCCAGCATCCTGGCCTCGATGGCCGCCGCCTTCGATGAACTGGGCTTCCAGCCGGTGCACCCGCTGGAGCCTTCCCTCATCGGCCCGCCGCTGATGCCCACGCTGCGCAAGCTGCGCGGCGACGGCCCGGAGGGCCCGACCGTCGAGGCCCTGGCCGCCGCCTTCAAGGCCCACTACGACCGCGAGGGCTACCGCGGCTCGGTCGTCATCGAGCCGATGCCGGCCTTGATGGACGAGCTGGCCGCGCAGGGGCGCGACCTCTACATCGTCACCAACAAGCGCCTGCACCCGACGCGGCTGATCCTCGACCACCTGGGCTGGACCGCGCGCTTCGTCGCGGTGTATGCGCTGGATGCGCTGACGCCGCCGGCTCCCAGCAAGGGCGCGCTGCTGCGCCACATCGTGGCGGCCCACCGGCTCGACGCCCCGCGCTGCTGGTATGTGGGCGACCGGGACGAAGACGCCGACGCCGCCCGCGAAGCCGGCCTGCCCTGCCTGCGGGTGCCCTGGGGCTATGGCGACGCGGCGCAGGCCGACGACGGCCTGGCCGCCTTCCGCGAGCAGCTGCTGCGGGCGCCCTGAGCCCGGGTGCTCAGCGCAGGGGCGTGGCCACGCCTCGGCCCATGCTCCAGATGAGCGCCACCACCTGCTGGGCGTCGAACATCGCGTTCACATGCGCGACGCGCATCGAGTAGTAGTCGCCCTCGGCGGCCATTACGTCGAACAGGGAACGCCGGCCGAGCTGCTGCCACTGCTGCAGCGTGGAGGCGCGCACCCGGTCGCTGTTGCGCAGGATCTCGACGATGCGCCGCGCGCGGTCGAGCGTCGACACGCCGACCTCGTTCATCTCCAGCAGACGGAAGCGTTTGGCCTCGATGGCCTCGTCCCGCTGCATCACGGTCGCGCGGTAGCGCTGCACCGCGGCGCTGGCCTGCGCCTGGGCGCCTGGCTGCAGGATGGGGATGGTGACGGACACGCCAGCGCCGAAGTCGGTCTGGCGCTGGTCACCGTTCGGGCCGCCGCCGCGGAACAAGGCGCTGGCGCTGCCGGTGAGGTTGACGGTCGGCTTCTGCCCGGCAATCACCGACTCGGCAAAGCTGCGCTGCGAACGCGCCACGGCCTCGGCCTGGGCCACGTCGGCGCCGAGCAGGATGTCGCTCTGCATCTGCTCCAGGTCGGGCATGACCGCCAGCTGCACGCTCATGCCGATGCTCGGCGGCAGCGGCTCGCCCACCAGGCGCTTGAGGCGCACCTCGGTCTGGCGCAGGGCCGACATGGTCTGCTCCAGCGACAGGTCGGCCTGCTGCAGGCTCTTCTGCGCCTGCACCAGCTCGCTGGCGCGGCCGCGGTCGGCCTTGGTGATGATCTCCAGCGCGTCCACGAGGCAGGCCATCTTGCGCACATACTGGCTGAACACCTGGCCCTGAAGCACATAGCGGCTGCGGTCCAGCGCCAGCGAGACGACATTCAGCGAGAGTTGCTCCTCGGCGCTGCGCTGGCCCTGCTGGGCCACCTCGGCCAGTTCCTTGCGCCATTCGGTCAGCTTGGCGATGCGGCCGCCGTCCCACAGGGGCATGCCGGCACTCAGCGTGGCGCTGTACTGGCCGCCGCTGCCCACGGTGACACCGCCCGCGTTCTGCCGCACGCCATTGGCCGACAGGCTCAAGGTGGCCGTGGGCATCGAGAGTGCGCGGGTCTCTTCCAGGTCGAAACGGGCCGCCTCGGCCATCAGGCGCACGGCGCCCAGCGACTTGCTGCGCGACAAGGTCTTGTCGATGAGCGACTGCAGCGCGGCGCGCGGGTCGCCGTTGTCGGTCTCCAGCGCGGTCATGTCGCGCCCGAGGCGGGACAGGCCGGCGTCGTCCTCGTTGCAGCGGCCGCCCTGACCGGGGGCCTCGGCGACGGGCGCCGGGGGTGGTGGGGCGGCCTTCTTGGGCGGGCGCGCCTGCGCCAGCGCAAGCGAGCCGAACAGGGCAAGGCCGAGAGCGATGAGGTGGCGGCGGGGGTACGGCATGGCCCCCTCACTAGACCATCCGCCCGCCCCGACCAAAGCCCGGAAAAGCGGCCGGCGGGCCGCGCATTAACGCTCGCGCAGGGCTTCCTGTGACTTCATCATCGGCCGCAGCAGGTAGCTCAGCACCGAGCGCTCGCCGGTCTTGATCTCCACGACCGAGGTCATGCCGGGGATGACGGGCAGCTTCTCGCCCTTGTACTTGAGGTTGTTGCGCTCGGCCGTGACGATGACGCGGTAGTGGCCTTCGCCGGTCTTGTCGCCCTCGGTGACGGCGTCCGGGCTGATGTAGGTGACCTTGCCTTCCAGGCCGCCATAGGTGTTGAAGTCATAGCCGGTGAGCTTGACCTCGGCCGTCTGGCCCAGGCGCACGAAGCCGATGTCCTTGGGCTTGATGCGGGCCTCGACCAGCACTTTCGGGCCGATCGGCGAGATCTCGAGGATGGGCGCGCCGCTGCCGATCACGCCGCCGATGGTGCCCGCCTTCACGCTCTTGACGACGCCGTGCACCGGCGACTTCAGCACGGTGCGGGTCAGCGCGTCCTGGCGCACCACCATCTGCTCGTCCATCTGGGCCATCTCGCTTTGCACCCGCACCAGTTCCTGGCTGGCCTCCTGCCGGTAGCGCGACAGGCGCTCGGTGCGCTGCTGCTGGATCTCGTTGACCTGGCGGTTCAGGCGCATCACCTCCACATCGCTCATCAGGCCGCTGCGGCTCATGTCCTGGGCGAGCTTGAGCTCCTTGGAGATCATGCCGAGGCTGCGGTTGATGGCGCCGACGGCCTCTTCCAGCAGGCGCTTGCGGGCCTCGAAGGATTCGGCCTCGGCCACGGCATAGCGTGCCTTGGGATCGACGTCGGCCGGCCAGCGCACGGTGGCCCGGCCATTGGCCTCGGCCTCCAGTCGGGCGGCGGCGGCCTTGAGCGCCAGCAGCTTGGCCTGGCCTTCGGCCTGCTGGGCTTCCACGCGGGTGGGGTCCAGGTAGGCCAGCTCCTGGCCGGCCTGAACTTCCTGGCCCTCGCGCACCTTGAGCTCCCGCAGGATGCCGGCGTCCAGGCTGGCGATGACCTGCTCGCGGCCATCCGGCACGACGCGGCCGTCGCTGCGGGTGATTTCGTCCACGCGCGCCAGGGCCGACCAGGTGATGGCTGCCGTGACGACGATGCACAGCAGGTACAGGGCCCAGGTGGCACGCGGCAGCGGCTCGTCGATGTGCGCGGCATGGATGGCGCTGACGAAGACGCCCTCTTCCTTGCTCAGCGTGCTCATACGGAGGCGGAGCGCTGCACCGGTTGCGCCGACGGATGCATATGGACCCCGGCCTCGGCGCCAGCCGCCGGGGCCGCCGGGCGCACGCCGGACAGGGCCGCCAGCACCTGGTCACGCGGGCCATCCATGACGACACGACCGCCATCCACCACGACGATGCGCTGCACCAGCTCCAGCACGGCCGGGCGGTGGGTCACCACCACGAGCGTCGCGTTGCCGGCCGCATCACGCAGCTGGCGCAGGAAGGCCATCTCGCTTTGGGCGTCCATCGAGCTGGTGGGTTCGTCCATCAGCAAGATCTGCGGCTTGGTGACGAGCGCGCGCGCGAGCGCCACGAGCTGGCGCTGGCCGCCGGAGAGCAGTTGGCCCATCTCGCCCACTGGCAGGTCCCAGCCCATCGGGTGCCCGGCCACGACGCGGTCCAGGCCGGTCAGCTTGGCCACTTCCACCAGCCGGCCGGCGTCCAGGTGGGCGCGGCCCATCAGCACGTTGTCGCGCAGCGTGCCCAGGAACAGGCGCGGCTCCTGGCTGACGAAGCCGACCCGGGCGCGGTACTCGGCGGGGTCGACCTGGCGCAGGTCGATGCCGTCGACCTCCACCATGCCCTCGGTGGGCAGGTACAGGCCGCCGAGCAGGCGCAGGATGGTGGACTTGCCGCTGCCGATGCGGCCCAGGATGGCCAAGC